>SDBT01003807.1_pt1 | contig 25935 bp, 35 predicted proteins | sample 2277101 | NCBI WGS metagenome assembly SDBT01 (sample SAMN10404973, study PRJNA504765) | marine sediment metagenome | isolation source: marine sediment core GS10_PC15, 103 cmbsf | place: Arctic Ocean: Southern Knipovich Ridge | collected 2010 | reverse complement strand
CAGGGCCAGGTACACGATCCGCACCCATGCCACTCGTATCACGCGCCACCCGGCGAGGTAAAGGACCATGCCGAACAGGACCAGAATCATGCTCAACTGAAACGTCCAGTCATTGCCCAATATGCCGAAGCTGTAAACGGTCAGCAGGACCCCCACGATCATGATCGCCAGGCCCCAGAGATTCGTCCGGCGGGGGGCGCTGAGCAACTCCGCGCGACGGGAGTACAGAACGTACAGGCTGAACAGCGGAATGAGGAACCCGTGCGACCAGTCGGCGTCGTGAAGCCACTTGCGCACGAGGATCTGGAACTGCCAGTAGTTCATCGCCACGAACAGACCGCCCAGGATCCCTATCTTGACCCACGTGGCGGCGGACAGACTTCGCGCCTGCCGCGCAGCATCAACAGGCAGGATCATAAGCGGACGTTATTCTTCGACGTAATGGGTCTAGAGCCGATAGACTTCGGTAAGGGCAAACGAAAAGTCTTCTACGGACCCAGCAAAGGTAAAGAAATTCCTTCAGGTAAGCTGGACAAACACTTCCAAGAAAAGTATGCTATACATGAAGAGGTTGCGATGCTTCAGGAGCATTCCGGCCTCAAGAAGTTGGCGACTTCTTACGTCAAGTCGATCTATGAATTCCTTGATCCCCGCAACGGGACGGAGGGATCTAAGGATCAGCGTGTGCGTCCTAGCTTCTGGGTGACAACAACCGACACTGGTCGTTCGTCGTGTACAGATCCGAATCTTCAACAGGTTCCCCGGGCAGATAACTGGGCCAAGAAACAGATCAAGAATATGTACGCAGCCGAGCCCGGAACAGCCTTGATCCAGCTCGACTTCATGACTTCGGAAGTACGTTGGTGGGGTATTCTGTCTAAGTGCAAAGCTCTGGCTAAGGCATTCGCAGGTGGCAAGAAAGCTCGCATGCGGTATCACAAACTGAGTGCTGAGTATGCGTCCAAACATCCCAAGATGAGCTACCCTGTTCTCGATGCTGGCGAAGCCCTGCTGGACATGAGCGTTCTAGAACTGAAAGAAGAGCACTCCGCCAAGGCTCTCAAGATCGCAGATCAGCGGCTAGCTAGAGACCCGAAATTCAAGGAACTGTGCGAGGCCAAGAAGAAGGCCGGAATCGAGGGTGACCTTCACAGATCCACCGCTAGTCAGATGTATCAGGTAGCCATTGAAAAGGTTACCAAGAACCAGAGAAACGACACCAAAGCCATCGTATTCGGCTCCATGTTTGGTCGTGGAGCCAAGGCAATAGCTCAGCAATTGGGCATAGCAGACATCGACATTATTAAAGGCAGGATCGCCGACTTTTTCAGGCAATTTGTGAAGGCCGAGGAGTGGTTCTACGATACAGAAGACTTTGCTGAGAAGGAAGGCTATGTAGAGAGCGATATAGGACGCCGACGCCGCTTGGTTATCTTCAAGCTCGGTATCTCGGATAATCAGGAGATTGCCAGAGCCAAACGCATCGCCCGGAACTCCCCGATCCAAGGCATTTCGTCAGATGGCGCTTTCCTGGGCTCCGCTATGTTCTGTGACTGGATCATCGAAAACGACAAATGGCACGTTCACCCCGATAAGAGCTGCTGGATGATTCAGGACGTGGTTCACGACTCTTGCGTGCTTCAAGTGCCTATCGAGGATATACCGGAAGCTATGGCGGCCCTACAGCCCTTCTTCACATCCAAGCTCATGGAGCGAATGACGAAGATCTGGGGAGTCCAATTTAACATACCTCTAGAAGTTGACTTCGAAGTTGGACTAAAGTGGGGAGAGATGGAACCTTGGGACGGTACGCAACTTCACCTCGGCTACTTGATGAATAGGATTCACAAGAAGGAAACAGAAAGAATGGCAGAAGCAGCATGATGTTCGAGGCTCCTCAGTGTGTTCGACTATGGCTCAGGCCAATTGCCTTGGTTGGAATAGTCGTATGCAGTGCTTGGGCCATAGTTTATGTATGTGCGGGTATTTACAGAGACGCTATTGCCTTCGCCGCTTTTGCGGCGGTGAATGGTATTTCGTACTACCAGAACAGGAGAAGATGACCTATGGGGGAACATAGGAGAGAAACCTGCATTATATGCGGGTCTCGCATTGACCCCAGCAGTAAGCGCCGTACTCTGTGCTCGGATGGGTGTTCAAAAGAGAGGAAAAAACTCTTGTTTCCGAAGTACAACGCGCGCCAAAAAGAAAAGGGCTGGCCAAATCGAAAGAAGTGGCTTGAGCTTCGCTGGGAGTCCCGGTTGCTGGTATCCGCAAGAGCCCACGCGCAAAATAAAGGTTTGAATATCGACATCACCCTTGAGGATATCAATATCCCGGAAAAATGTCCAGTTCTGGGTATTCCCTTGTTCTTTACTAAAGGAAAGCGTACCCGCAACACGCCAACTATTGATCGTATCAATAACGCAAAGGGCTACGTCAGAGGGAATATTGTCGTAGTAAGCTGGCGTGCGAACGATCTAAAGAAAGACGCTACGGTGCAAGAGTTGCGCCGCCTCGCTAAATTTTACGGAGAAATCACAGATGAGTAGAACGCTTTCATGCTATCTAGCAGGTGCCATCACAGGTGAGAGTTACGGCGGCGCGACGGACTGGCGAGAGTACGTCAGAAGCAAGTTGAGTCCGGGCATCGTTGGGCTGTCGCCCTTGCGAGCCAAGACTTATCTGGAAGGCGAAAAGGCGATCGGGGATTGCTACGATTCGCAGAACGGAGTCGAGACTCCGCTCAGTACATCTCGTGGCATCATGACCCGCGACTTCTTCGATTGCCGGAATTGCGACATCGTGATTGCAAATCTCCTGAACACCAAGATAGTCTCTATCGGGACTGTCATGGAGATCGCCTGGGCCTACGCCCTCCAGAAGCCTCTCATTCTGGTCTTGGACGACAACAACCTCCACGAGCATTCCATGATCCGCGAGGCCACCGGTTTCCGGGTTTCAACAATAGACGAGGCGATCAATATCGCCAATGCGATCCTCACGGATTATACAGAATAGTCATATGTATACGCGAAAAGAGGAGCGTGTTTTAGAAGTTGGTCAATGGTTAGCAGCAGCTTTTCCTTTGCCCTGGAAAGTTGAAATCTACCTTGTAGATAAGGTGAGTTTAGGTCCAGACGCTAACGGCAATACGGCGTCAGAAAATGGTATTGAAGGTGCTCAGTTGATCTGGTCAGATGATACCGCTGAGATTCAGCTCAAACGTTGCGCGCTATGGATGTTGATAGATGTCTTGCAACACGAATGGGCTCACCTGCGGCGTGCAGTTGGTCATGTGGGGCACGGTGGCTGTGGAGAAGAAGACTGTGTAGAACAACATGATGACAACTTTTTCCTAGAATTAGGTAGAATTTATCGTGCTTATCGGAAGGATGGCGGGAAGGCCCAAAAATTGACTACTCGGAAGTGCAGCAGTCGAGGAGTAAAGTGCAAAAACTTGTCCTAGGTATAGCAATGGCGATGTTTTTTGGATGCTCGACAATCGGTCCGCAGGGCTACTGTGAGAAGGGGCTCTACATCAGCACTCACATCATAGAATGCGTGGCCTTCTGTGCGGATCACAGTACGGTCTCCACAATTTCAAACTCCGGGGCACCAGAAAGCATACGCATATGCAGATGTAGAGACGGGACTGTAGAACTGATCTCCCCCGATCCCCAAAGGCTTCAGTGTCATGAGTAACCGAGAGATTTGGCGGCACGTCAGGGGTTTTGAAGAATTCTATCGAGTAAGTAATCTAGGAAAGGTCTGGTCAGTCCCTCGCATTGTTATTCGCAAGAATGGCAGGAAATACAGAGTCAGGGGCAAAATTTTGATTGCAACCCCACTTAATGGATACGCTGGTGTTAGTTTGAACCTGGACGGCTCAGTAAAAAACGTCTACGTTCATCACATTGTTATGGAGGCTTTTGTGGGAGATTGTCCAAAAAACATGGAAATAAACCACAAAGACGGTGATAAAATGAACGGAAGAGTAGACAATTTGGAATACGTTTCCCATAAGAAAAACGTAGAACATGCTCTCGCTGTCGGTTTAATCGCAAGAGGCTCTGGTAGAAGTGATTCTAAATTGAGTGAGAAAGATGTTCGCAAAATAAGAGAATTAAGAGAATTAAGAGGAACAGAAACCGGGAGAGCCCTGGCCAAAAAATATAGTGTCAGCGGAAGTCTCATCAGCCATATCCAACTCGGAAAACGGAGGCTTCATGGGTAATCTCATAGGAAAGAAATTCAGCATTCTTAATCATGGTCATGTCATCTTACTAGATAGCATGGGCAAAGATCGAGATATTGTAAATGCGGCTCGTACTTCGTACCAAAAAGGAACCAAGACGACATCAAGCGATAAAACTTTGATAAGATATCTGATGAGACATCGACATACATCACCACTGGAAAGCTGCATGCTGAAATTCCACATCAAACTTCCAATTTTTGTTGAAAGACAATGGGCTCGTCACAGGACCGCAGGTTGGAATGAAGTGTCTGCTAGATATTCAGAATTACCAGAAGAATACTACGCACCTACGATAGACAACATCTGCGAACAATCCTCAACGAACCGGCAGGGAAGCGGCGATCCAGTTAATAAAGAATATGCTGCGAATTTTCAAGAAGCTACTTCTACATTATCATCTGCGGCGTTTAATAGATATCATTCAGACCTAGAAATGAATATAGCCAGAGAAATGGCGCGAATTAACTTACCTCTGGGAACGTACACCGAGAAGGTATGGTGGATAAATCTACACAATCTTTTCCATTTTCTTAGTCTAAGAATGGAGTCCAGTGCTCAAAAAGAAATCAGAGAGTATGCTACCGTTATAGGAAATGAAATCGTGGCAAAGCTCTTCCCGATAACTTGGGAAGCCTTCGTAGATTACCAATTAAATGCCCTCGTCTTGTCTAGGATCAATATCGAGGTCATACAGCGGATCATGCAGAAAACCGAAGATTTCAATGGCAGGCTAGCGATGAGCAAGGAACTCTTCATGGAGTGCCAGGACGAGTCTTGGGTGGATCTAAAGAACTGTCGAGAGAGAAACGAGTGCTTCGAGAAACTCCAGCAACTTGGGATAATGCCGATATGAGATGGAAAGCATTTTTCTCAGGCATGCGATCTGTATTCCAATTACCAATACTGGGAGCCAGTAAACCCTTACAACCTTATCGGGCTCCTGAAAATAGAGCATTTTACAAGTCAAATGGGGAGCAGTCTTTTCCTCATGTTCATATAGGAGAACACGAAATGGCTGCAAAAGGACCGGTTATTGAAAAGATTCTGGATATAGCAGGCGAGTGGCGCTGGCGTCTGAGAGCCGCAAACGGACAGATTATTGCAACGGGCGGGGAAGGCTACACCAGAAAAGCTGATGTTGAGAGAGCGATCGACACAGTGGTCCGGCTCTTCGCCGAGTGCGAAGTCGAAGAAGAGTAATGAGACCCTTCAACTTTTCGCCAGAAGACAACACGCTGTATTACATATTGTATGATCTTCGAGAAGACACGGACCCCGCTTCTCTAGTCAACATACATCTACCCACTGCTGAGTGCGGGAACCCTGTACTACTTCGAATCGAAGTAGAGAACTACGAAAACGTAATAACAGCTCTTCGAGAAATGTGTATAAGCGAGGGCAATGAATGGATGACGACCCTAATCATCAGACCCGAAAACGCTATTGCCAATACGGGAGATCTTGAGGTCCACGGAATATACATTCTGATTGCCCATCTAAAGTTGTTCATAGATAAGCCGGAAGTATTCATGCACAAGCTAAAAGGTATGAAGAGGCTAGTTCTCCACTGATGCCCGAATACAGCGCTAAATCCATCAAAGTCCTAAAGGACTCTGCCCATGTTAGGGAGCGTCCGGGTATGTACATCCAGAACACAGGTTCGGATGGGCTGCACCAGCTTGTCAAGGAGGTGCTGGACAACTCCATTGACGAATATATGGCTGGACATGTCACAGAGATCATGGTCACCCATTATGGGGATGGCTCCATAAGTGTACAGGATAACGGTCGAGGAATTCCTACCGAGAAGCACCCCAAAACCAAAAAATCAACATTAGAAACAATCTTCACGATCCTGGGAGCGGGCGGCAAGTTTGACAGGAATGCCTACTCTGTCTCCGCCGGTCTCCACGGCGTCGGCGTCACTGTGGTAAACGCCCTATCTGAATGGACCCACGTCCGCACTGTCAGAAAGAGAACAGAGTGGAAACAAACCTTCTCCAGGGGCAAAGCCACTTCCAGAGTTTCTAAGGTAGAAGGGGGTGGGCGACTTCTGAAGAAGGGGACCCTTGTCCACTTCCTACCGGACTATGATGGAAAGGGACCTTTCAACGGGTTCAACGCTACCATCCACCACGCCGTCCTTCGAGACTGGCTCAGCGCCTTGAAGTACTTGTGTCCGGGGCTGCGTCTATGTCTGATAGACGACGAACGAGGCACCCGCGAAAATTTCAAATCTTCGGAGGGCCTGACCGAGTTTGTGTCACAAACTGCCAGGGACTTGGGAGCAACTCCGCTTCATTCGAAGCCGCTATTTGTGCAAATCCCTAGCATGGACGTAGCTATACTGTGGACAGATGACGACAACGAAGTTACTCATTCCTTTGTAAACAGCAGTCCCACGCCCGAGGGCGGAACCCACCTTGAAGGCTTGCAGAAGACTATCAGCAGATTACTGCGTCAACTTCATACGAGCAACGACAAAATTGCCATGTCTGACTTGCGGGCAGGGATGGTCGCTGCCATTCATCTACGGCACGTAGACCCCCACTTCAAAGGTCAAACCAAGGATCAGTTGACCAACATAGATGTTGAGGCGAAAGTGTCCCAGGAGCTATCCCAGCCTATCACTGATTTCTTACAGGCTAATATGGATCTGGCTAACACCCTCGTAGCTCGGGCGGTTGCGTTGAACAAAGCCCGGGACAAGTTCAAAGCCGAGCAGAGCACCATTCGAAAATTGGTGGTACATAAAATCAACAAACGTGGAGTGTTGCCTGGGAAACTAGCTGAGGCACCCAAATGCAAACCTCACGAACGAGAGCTGTTTATATGTGAAGGAGATTCGGCCGGTGGCTCGATCAAGTTTGCTCGCGACGCCTACTATCAAGAGGTGCTGGGACTGAAGGGCAAGATCCCGAACGCTAGCCGAGTATCTGCGGCAAAGTTCCTCGTCAACCGGGAAATTCAGGACATTATCACCTGCATAGGCACCAAGACCGGTGACCTGTGCGAACCGGACAAGTGCCGAGTAGGAAAAGTGCTGCTGTTGCCTGACTCGGACCCCGATGGGCAACATATCGCGGCTCTTTGTCTGGCATTCTTCACGCTATACATGCCTCAACTCATTGATTCAGAAATGCTTTACGTCGTAGATGCTCCTCTCTTCGTGACCTCCTTCAAAGAACTACGCTATTATGGTCATAGCTTGCAAGAAGTAAGAAGTGCGCTTCCCAAAAACGGAAAGCAGTCCCCCATCGTGCGCCTAAAGGGGCACGGGGAGGCTAACGCAGCAGAGGTTCGAGAGTACGCAATGAACCCGGAAACTCGTCGGCTAATCAGAGTTACCTCCGGCGAAGACGCTGAGGCCCATATAGAAAGGCTAATGGGGTCCGACGGTTCGGCACGGAAGTTACTATTGGGTATTGCTTAACGGATAGTCCATGCTTCACCCCTCCAATCCACCTACCCAAAAGACTAAAGGGTAGATATGAAGAAACCAAACCCCTGCCGGATCTGGGAGAGGTTTTCCCGTGTGAACCACAAAGGAACAATAATGGATGAAGCGAGAAAGAATTTTAACAAAGTTGTAAGAGCAGATGTCTACAAGGCGATTGACGGAGAGCGCGACTACCAAGAAAAGTGGGAAAAAGCTGAATCCAAAGGCATCCACGAAACTGGGGCGTTCATTCTGTTCATGGAATACTACCTCCAAGAAGCTCGCCGTCTGGAGAGCACTCTAGAAAACGGGGGCAACGGCCGAAGAATCGATGACGGGTGTCCGGGTCCCGAAGGAAGCCTGGACTTCGTGAGAAAAGTGACTGCTCTTGGGGTCGCCTGCATGGAGCAGAACGGAGCGCCGGAGCGGGAGACTCAAGAAGAGCTTGAGGCTCAGAGCTTGAGTCTCAGAGGTTAGCTTGAGCGAAGAAGTCGAAGAGTCTGAAGAACAGCCCAACGAGATGAGCCCAGCGGAGAAGGATCGGCATGATGAGTTCAACGCTCTCATCGGCTGTATCTTACAGATGGATCCGAGGAGATACGCTCAGCCCTGGACAGACGAAATGCTCTTGTCCATGAGGGCTCTTCTAACCAAAAGCGTAAATTCCTTCCCCAAGAAGGCACGACCTTACATAGAACTCTTCCGCAAGTTCTTGTTTGACAACGGACAGCTAATTGCCATGTGCGCTACTGCCCATGATGTAGCTGCCCAGCACGCAGAGAAGGAAGAGTCCCTGATCGCTACACCGTCTCAAGCGGATCTGAGGAAATCGGAAGCAAGTAAGACATGAAAAGGAAAAAGACATGAAAAATCACGTAACAACATTCCCCCGACTACGAACTGTCTACATCGGTCCTCAGAGCACCCAAAGAAGACGAGCCCCCGGAAGAGGCCACAGGAGTAGCCTTATGGACTCTATCGAAGAGGCCCTAAAATACGCCACCAAAGAAGTGTCGGTCAAAAAATCCAGTAGCCGCACCGAAGCTGTGCGTAATGCCAAGGTTGTGATTACGCTTGGGCCTGTGAAGAGATCGTTCGGCAAACCTACTCTGAATTTGGTGGGAGAGCTTTTAGTTCCCGTACACGGCGTCCAGATTAGAAACTTTCTCAGGGACACGAAAGCCACATCGGTGGCTATCGCTATAACGTCAAACCAACCTTACTGGAAAGTTTTCAAATTGGTGAGGTATGCTTTTGACTGGAGCCGGAAGGACTTGCGTAGACTGTCACACGAACAGAAACAAGAGGTTAGGGATCTGTACGCTGAGGGTACTACTCAAAGGGAGTTGTCTGGCCTCTACGGAGTTTCACAGCCAGCCATCACATTTATAGTGACAGGATACTCGGATCACGAGCACTTCGCCAACATTCGCAAGCAGGGCTTTGTTACGCTCAACAAACTATCCATAGAAGAAAACGTCTACTGGATGGATGCGGAAAGGAAGGCGGTCGATCTGAACATCCACATTCACAAGGTCGGACCAATGTACAACATGGTCAATAGAAAGGATGCGAGTCGGCTACGGGCCTCCCTTAGGAGAATCTTCGTCAAGCGCAGCAAAAAGCGGAAGAGGACGGCTGAAAGTTGCCAAAGAGGGCATTCGTGGGCAGAGCATTCTGGTACATCGCAACAGGCAAACGGAAGCCCGAAGCGCTTTTGTCGCACCTGCGCCAGCGCTAATGCCCTAGTTAGATACCACAAGAAACGTGCCGGATGATCCGAACTAAGGTACTCGTAACCCGCTACGGCGGTGCAGGCGACATGATTGCGATGGAGCCCGCTCTGGAGGCGCTGTACTACCGGCACCGACCGGCAGAAATCTATCTTCGCACTCACCCGCACTATGCCGACCTGCACATGCACCACCCACTGATTGAGAAGATCGTATCCGGTATCCTCACGGAGAATCAGGAATCCGCCCCAGGTATGCTTAGCGACGAAAAGAAGCCCCAGGGATACGACTTTTTCTACAACACCACCGGTTGCGTGGAGATGAACCGAGGGATACATGCCATCGACAGCTTCGCGCTGGCCATGAGCGCACCGCCCATTCGCCGGACACCGGTGCTCTATTTGGACCCGAGTATTCCGGTAGAGCCTTTGGACATCGTGATCCATACTCCCAAGCGGGTCAGCGTGACTGGCAACCTAGCACCTCGAAATGCGGACTTCCGTAATTACGACATTCCTACGCTGGTGGAGGCGTACTTCCGAAAGGAGGGGATCGAGTTCAATAGCATTACCGCCATTGGTGAAAGCATGGAAAAGGAGAACAGTCTACAGGACTTCGCTCGCACTATTGCGGGGGCCACCCTATTCATCGGCCCCGACAGTGCTGGAGCCCACATCGCTGCTGCCCTTAGCGTCCCTCATGTGGTCGCGTACACCCCCGAATTTCCCAGCCTTATTCGATCGTACCCCAACACGATCGCAGTACACGATGGCGATGTAGAGCTTTTGCTGAGGACGGCAGCAATGACCTACAACAAGGGTCTACCCGGCAAGATCATTCGGGGAACCCCAACTACGATCTGCGTGGGTGAGAAGATGACGGAGTATCTGGGCAGGCGTTTCATGTTCGGCAAGGTGAATGGCCCCGATCACTGTGACCTGCCTGGGCCGTCTTCCGGTAAATCCGACGGACTAATGCTCTACGATGTGACGACCGGGGGGGAGAAATGGCGCGATGACCTCCGAGTATTGGTGGATCGGCTGAATGAGGGTGGTCGTATCTTCCTGTACGAAAATCACAAGAAATACGGAGGGTTCGACGCCGTTCTGCTGGTAAAGTTCATGATCGAGAGCCTAGGGCTGGAAATCCTCGAATACACAGCAACGGCGGACAGATGGGGCGGCTATTACGTGGCGGCTGCCAAAAACCGCCAGAATTCGATTATGGCCTAGACTAAAGAGAAACCATGAAACGAAAAGCGAACTACATGCGACATATGTGGCAATGGAAGGACGGCCATTTCATCTGCCTGCGCCGAAAGTGCAAAGCGGTGAAAGGCCCCGAAACTTCTGACATCTGCCGACTCTGGAATAACAAGTTACCGTGGGAACAGGACAAGAAAAAGAATGGCTGACACAAAGGCCCAGAAACGCATCGAAAACAAAAACAAGAGGCGGAAGCCCGAGGAGACCGAGAACGTGGCTCCTGAGGCCGTTGAAGCCCCCGAAACCGCACCTGAGAAGGTTGCCCCGACCGGACCCGAGCCGGTGGGCATGAAGGAGCGCGTGAAACGGGGCTACCTCACTGAGCGGGATGCCCTGACACTGCTGAAGGAGAGCCCCACAACGGCCTCTCCCCAGATGGTAGGGTGGCTGCGCCGGAGACTCTAGGTGCTCTTGGATATGATACTAAAGGGCCTCTCCTGGGGCCTATTCGGTGTAGCGGCACTGATCCCTCTTTGCGCCTTCTCGGTTGCGTGGTCCCACCTTGGACCTATATTGAAGAGGGCCGAAAAACAAGAAGAGGAGCTGGAGCTTCTAACAGACCTATTCGAAGAAGACGAAGAGCCCGAGCTTCCAGACAACGAAGAAGGACCGCCCCCACGCTACAAATACACAGCGAGCACGATTGTGAGACCGCCGAACATAGTTCGCAGGAAGGATAGCGAAAATGGAGACTGATCTTCTTGGATCCTTCACCGAAGCCAGAGAATGGCTACTTCGGTACATGAAAACTGCTCGCTTCACCAACACACAGCTCACGCTAGCATTGCAGAGTGACTGGACTTCCTTCCACATCGCGAAGTCATCTTACTTACTGGGGGCAATTTGGGGCCGTCTGCGACAAGCCGACAGTTCCCTGGAGACTGCTTCTGAGTTTATCCAACTTGTAGAAGACGAATTCGATAATTGCGAATCAGAGGAGAAGAAATGAGCTTTACAACATTGACAGACGGAGAACTAACCGCAGCCGCTATTGTTAGTGGGATCGCAACCTGGGAAAGTTGGACCCCCGGAGAATCCGGCCAGCTTACCTTCAGCGGTATTGGTCATCACGTTAGCGTAGGTGAAGATATGCAGCCTTCGCTTACTAAGGAATGCCGTAAACGGCTAGAGGAGCATATGCGCCTCAAACTTGACTTGGAATGCACAGGATAAATCCCGCATTTCTATAGGAGAAACAGAATGCCCGTAGCAAAAGGTCAACTCAACAAGCGTCTGCTGGTCGGCATCGTGCTGGACCGCAGCGCCTCTATGGACTCAATCAAGAACGAGACAATCGACGGAACGAATGAGCAGTTCTCTGCTCTTCGTGATTCCGACGACGCTGCGAATACGTATGTGGCATTCTTCTCCTTCAACGATAAAGTCACCCCGGTCTTCAAGAACGACGACGGCACGCCCAAGCTGGTACCGTGCATAGATTTGGAAGACATCTCTGCTGCCGACTACTTCCCGAGTGGCATGACTGCCATGTACGACGCCGTTGGTGACGCCATCGACTTCTTTGTCGCCGAGGCCAAGAAGGTTGATGACGTGCTCATCGTGGTTATCAGTGATGGTGCGGAGAATAAGTCCAAAAGGTTCACCAGCGAGCAGATTTCTGGTCAGGTGAAGGAGCTTCAGGATTCCGGCTGGAACTTCACGTACATCGGTGCCAATCAGGATCTCACGCAGGTTGCGGCTCAGCTTGGAATCCCCGAAGGCAACATGCTGAAATTCGATGCCAGCCCGGCGGGCACTATTACCATGAGTAGCGCTGTTGGCGGCGCTCTTCGCAGCTACACCAATTGCCGATCTGAAGCCCTCGCCAGCGGTAGCACAGGCAGGGTCACCACCCAGAACCTCTACGACATTGGGACCGACAAAAACGTGGATTTAACAAACGGAACAATCTCCGCCGGAGAGCGTCGCACCAACACCACCTTCACAGCCGATGTGGAAGACATTGTGGCAGAGGAAGGGGAAGAAGAGGGCGGCGCTGCGTAGGAAGAATGGACGAGCTGAATTACGGACAAAAGGTGTGCTTCGATGCCGCCATGACGAACCAGAATGTCTTCATTTCCGGCCCAGGCGGTGTGGGGAAGAGCTTTGTTCTCCGAGCCATCACTGAAGAGTTCAAGCTCCGAAATCGCAGATACCGGGTGACAGCTTCCACTGGCGTTGCGGCTCTAAACGTCGGTGGAATCACCATCCATTCTCTACTCAGCACGGGAATCTCGGGTTCCGCCGCAGAAGTGCAGCCCCTACTGGGGACTCGGCAATTTCACCGAGCTATGGAACGCCTCCAGTGGGTCGAAAGCATCATCGTTGACGAAATCTCCATGCTGTCTGGGGATTACGTGCAGATGCTAGATTTTTGGCTCAAACAGGTCCGCTCGAACCCCGAGCCGTTTGGCGGCTGTCAGATGATCTTCTGCGGAGATTTCTTGCAGCTTCCTCCTGTAGAGAAAAGAGAAAAACCTGTTGAGTGGCAATATGCTTTTCAGAGCCCTGCCTGGAAAGAGGCGGACTTCAAGGAAGTGGACATGCACTTCTCCTGGCGACAGGAGGATCAGACTTTCGTGAACGCTTTGAACATCGTCCGCTTTGGAGACTACCCCAAGAACGTTCGCAAGCTCCTACGCCCCTGCGTAGGTAGGGAACTGGAGATGCCTACTCACTTGGTCTGCACCAACAAAGAGGCGGACGAGATCAACTTCGCTCGCTTACTGGCTCATGAGGGCACAGAGTACACAGCTAAACCGCTCTTCTCCATCGAGAAACACTACATCAAGAGCAAGCCTGAGTGGGCCAGCGAACTCAAGGTCAGAATGGCTAAAGATAGCCTTACAGACAATCCGCTTCGCATCAAGGTGGGAGTGCCGGTTCTTATGCTGAAGAACCACTCGGACTTGCAATACGTGAACGGCACTCGGGGTATCGTTGATTCAGTAGAGCTATTTGAGCACGGTGAAATTGATTTCATATCTGTGAAGCTAGATGACGGCTCTGTCATACAGGTTCACAAAGTAGAGTATACCAAATTTAACGCAGACGGGGAGCGAGAGGCTTTCATGCGTCATTTCCCAATGAGATTGGGGTGGGCTCTAACGATACACAAGAGTCAGGGACTTACTCTAGATAACGTAGAGATCGACTTGGGTAGAGGGTTCGCTTACGGACAGGCATATGTGGCCCTCTCCCGAATGAAAAACCTTGAAGGACTCGCATTAACAGATGCAATCGACCCCAACATTGTTAAGGCTGACCCGGAGCTAGTAGAATTCTATGACAAAATCGTCATCAAGCATGATGGAGATATCTAACGTAACCGATTCTACGGTTGCGGAGTTCACCAATGGCGCAATGCGCTCTTATGGCTCTTTCGTCATTGAAGAACGTGCGGTCGCAGACTTTCGTGACGGCCTGAAGCCCGTTCAGCGGCGTATTCTGTACTCCTCCAAAAATGACGTAAAGCTGAAGTCCTCTGGACGCACAGTCAAAAGTGCTCGCGTTGTTGGGGACACTCTAGGCAACTATCACCCACACGGCGACTCCGCTGTGTACGGTGCTGTAGTCAACCTCGTGCATCTTCGCTATCCTCTTCTCCGCGGTCAGGGTAACTTCGGTACTCTAGTTGATCCTCCCGCCGCCTCCCGGTACACGGAGGTTGGTCTCACCAAAGTCTCTGACAAGCTGTTCGAATGTCTTCCCGTAGGAGAGTTCACTGAAAACTATTCTGGTGAACGGGAAGAGCCGCTAGTCCTACCGTCGAGAGCCCCGTTCCTGCTGATGAATGGCTCAGAGGGAATCGCGGTAGGGCTGTCGGCCAACATTCCTCCCCACAACCTGGGCGATCTCCTTCAAGCTCTTAGGTACGTCCTGAGGAAGGGCGACAAGTCCTCCAACAAGGCCATCACCAAACTGATCCCAGCCCCGGACTTCTCGTTCGGCGGAGTCCTGCTGTCCTCGCACGAAGAAGTGGAGGAGCTGTACCGCACAGGTCACGCTTCTCTGAGGTTCAGGTGTGTCTATCACTTCGAAGGCCGCAATCTCGTGGTCACCAGCTTTGCTCCTCGTTTCAACATCCCCAACTTCATAACTAAGTGTCAGGGTCTTGTCGAAAAGGGAATGCTTGAAGCGGTCTACGATGAAAGCAGCGAAGACAACGGGTGGCGTATTGTTGTGGAATACAGAAACGCCGTCCCTATTCGCGACCACGTAATTCCGATGCTGTCTACTTCGGTGCCCTTCATCTTCTACGTGACAGAGAGACTCTCTGGGGGCAAAGTCAAGACTTCGCTGAAGAACATGAAATCCCTTCTGTGCGAGTGGATTGATTATCGCCGGGAAGTCGAAACCTTAATGCTCAAGAGAGAACGCAAAGAACTACAGGACACTATGGAGAAGAGCGATGCCCGGCTGAAAGCTGTTCGGGGCTGGGCCAAAGTCTCCAAACTCGTGGCCGACAAGTCACTAACCGAAAACCGGCTCCTGTCGGAACTGGGGAACCAGCTTCATCTCAACAAGGCGCAGGCACAGTACATCCTGAAGACGGAGCTTGGCATACTCCGTAAGTCCAACGAAGCAGATCACCGCAAGGCTCTTCAGGTGACCCAGAACAGTATCATCAAGGTCGAGGCAGATCTGAAGAACATAGATGGAGTGATTTCCCGAGAGCTTGACGCACTGGAGCCATTCGTGGACAAGCGACGAACAAAGATCCGAGAAGAGGCCCCTAGCCTGAGGGGCAAGACTGGATCCAAGATGTGGGCTCACATCGTGGGCGAGAAGGGCTTCATCGACTATTCTGCCGAACTCATCATGCGGAAGGGGCGTCCTTATAGCTTCCTTGTAAACGCCACTGAGGGCTTCTCGGTCGTAACAAAGGGAGGCACAGTGCGCCATTACACGGCCCTAGATGACGCTCAGGGGGCCTCAACGCTCCGAGACATCGTAGGAGCCGCCCCCACCTCTAAAAAGGCCCCTGTGCTCTTCCTGGCGAACGGAGACGCTCGGGGGGTAGCTCTCCAGAACCCCCACAAAAGTCTCACGGAATACACAGCTTTTAGAACGGACTCTCCAGCCGTGTTCGCCTGCGGCTTTGGAAGAGGCGATAGAATCTGGGTACGCGATTCGAAGCGCACTTCCATGACTGTTCTCTCCTCTCGTGACATGAAACTGAATCAGAGAGGTGGGGTGGGTAAAAAGACTTTCAAAGGCCGCAAACGAGATCTGGAATACCTCCACGTACCTAGCGGATGTTGGGTCCTAGACGAGTACGGAAACGAGGTCGATGCGGACAGATACCTGAGCAGATCCAGGGTCCTCGTTGTGGGAGGAAAAGACAATTACGCTGTATATGAGGACGGGAAAAAACAAATTCTCGGAATAGACGAAATAGCAAAAGAGCTGAAAAATGGGGCATCTTTCGCATGGATTGCACCTATTTGAGGGGTAATTTGCTCTCTGGGGCTCCTCAGGGACCTCACAAGACTAAAGACTATGTAGCTGTAGCGTTATTTATCAATAGCAGCAAAAACTCGCCCGGAGGCCGCTAAGTGGTCGAAACTCAAAACTGCCCTCATTGCAATAGTGATTCATTGCAGAAGAGGGGCCTTACGAGATCAGACGAGCCCAAGCAGCAGTACGCATGTAACTCATGCAGCAGGTGGTTCTTAGTATCGCTTGTGGAGGTCGCAGAAGACTCTCCCGAGTTCTTTTTATCCAAGGCCAAGGTTGCCGAACTTGAGCGAAAGAAGAAGTTCTTCGTTACCTGTTCCCAGAACAACACCCCCGCTGACCAAGACTTCTGGGCAGCAGTGCAGCACTACATCAAGAAGAACGATTCTACTCTTCTGATTACTCCGATTCGATACAGAAACCCCACATCTGTGGTCGATCCCCAGGACGAGAGTGGTGACAATATTTGGTGGCCCGATGAAGTTCTCCCACATCTGGTTGAGAACTGCTTGAAGATCCACCCGTTCTTGTGGGTCATGGGTCACATGAGAATCCAGGCCACTGCGGTCAATCCCCTCACGGGTCTTGACGGCATGAGCCAAGGCGCTTCGGCGATCTACGGACACGGCCAGCTTCAGATGAAGGTCGTTCCTACTCCGCAAGAAGCGATGCCGAAGATCATGCACACAACTGGTAGCTGTTCCGTCAGGAACTATAGCCGAACCAAAGCTGGTGTGAAGGGAGAATTCCACCACACCATAGGTGGTCTGGTTGTCGAGAAGAAGGGCAAGAAGTTTCATATGCGCGCTGTCATCTGGGATGGAGAGTGCTTCTACGATCTGGAGCATAGGTACGACAAGGACGGCGTAACGCTCACAGGACCGGTAGATGTGCTGGTGACTGGTGACGAGCACTCCCTGTTCAATTCTAAGGAAGTTCGGGACGCTACTTTCACGAACCACGATAGCATCGTGAAGACGCTAAAGCCGAAGATCCTCGTTCGACACGATATTTTCGACGGTTATAGCAGCTCCCATCACCACCGGGGAAACCCAGTTACCAAGTACGTGAAGTTCCAACGAGTTCTGGATAGGGTAGAGGGCGAACTCTTCAAAACTCGGGACTACATCGACTCCACTACGCCCCCGGGCACCCTGAACGTCATCGTAGCCAGCAACCACACCGAGCACCTGATGCGGTGGTTGAAGGAGGCGGACTGGAAGCAGGAGCCGTGGAATGCCAAGATCTACCACTGGTTCTGGTACCACATGCTTGAAAAGGCCGACTTCGGTTCGGCGGGTGCTGATACAGTAGATCCATTTGCCTTCTGGTGCGACGGAAAGCTGATTTCAAACTGTAAGTTCCTGAAGAGAGACGAGACTTTCACGGCAAACGGCGTTGAACTGTCGATTCACGGAGACATGGGTCCAAACGGATCCAGGGGTTCTGCTGTCAACCTGAACAAGATTGGAATCCGGTCTATTATTGGCCATAGTCATTCACCTTGTATTGAAAAAGGTGTCTTTCAAGTAGGCACGAGCACACCACTTCGACTGGAGTACAATCCCGGTCCCACCAGTTGGCTGAACACACATTGTGTCCTGTATCCCAATGGCAAGAGACAACTCCTGAATGTCGTGGAAGGCGAGTGGAGAGGCTAGATGATTAATGAGGAGTATACTGTGGAAGATTTAGTTACTGCGCTGGAGGATCTCCAGACTCCTGTACCTGCGCCGGAGCTTACTCACGTTCAAAACATGAATGTGAATCTCAAGGCCCGAGAGATTTTCGTTGGGGGTGATATCACCTCCGAATTTGGCGACTGGTTCACATGCGTTATGCGGTATCTGGAGAGCCAGTCCAGCAAGCCCATTGTCATTTGGCTCAACACCCCAGGCGGTGATGTGACTTCCATGTTCACATTCCACGATCTTGTACGAGCTAGCACCTGCGAGGTAATCACAGTCGGCACCGGTCAGGTATGTTCCGCAGGCGTGCTAATGCTGGCGTGCGGAAACTACAGACTGGTCACGGAATCGACCACACTAATGTCCCATCGTGGGGAAGAGCAGATCATCGGTAATCTAGAGCAAATGGAAGCCCAGATCAAGGTCGTAAAGTGGAGCGAGGAACACTGGGCTACTCTCATGGACAGGTACACCCCTGAAAAATGCCCAGACGGAAAACTGCGCGACGCCAAATACTGGTTCCAGCTTGGCAAGAAAACCACCGAATGGTGGATCACGGGCGGTGCGGCGATTCTCGATGAAGGCATCGCAGACGAAATCTACAACGCAGAAAATCTAGCCAAAGCCCTTCAAGGGCAGCGCAAAGAGGCGAGCCCGCAAGAAGATTCTCCGACTTCCTAGAGCATTTACGGCGACCCTTTCGTTCTGAAGTGGCCCCAACGGCTCTAAATAGACCCCAATTTTACCTATATTTTAGTGTATTTTTTGATCCCGTTGGCCGGAATCCCGTGAAATAGGGGTCCGAGCCCGCGAATGGGCGGATTATACTCTAAAGACACGAAGGGCGGCCTTCCCAACCTCAAGTACGGATTGCCGCTCACACTGCTCTTCGGGTAGTGGGGCCGCGTCGGACAGCATTCGCTTGTACGGCGCGGCTTTTGTCGTAAGATTGCACGAGCAAGGACTTGCTCGCTGCTAGCCTTCCTGAACGTCCTCGTGTCTTGTATCAGAGTAGAATCCCGTAGACGGAAGAAACATATCCTCTTTGGAAACAGGCTTGAGCCACGGATTCGAATTATCGTTTGAATCCATAATCGTAACAGTGGCTTCCTCCATCCATTGAAGGAGGAGATCCCACTCTTGTTCGGATGCTCCGTGATCTATCGAGCGTTGCCGATCAGTCGCCATCGGAACAGTTTCTTCTATCACCCCCAACAAACGTTTCCGTCCTTAGTATGCCAAGTCTCGTGCCCCGATCTACGGACACACCGGTCTTCACCAAGAAGGTCTTCGCATTGGGAGCTGCCCAGATATCTAAGCCAGCGGAACAGGCTAGTCATCCGACTTGTCGTCGGTATCCCAGTGGAGCATCGGAGCTAGGCCCTTGTTGTCCTGGCCTACCTCGTCTACGTTCTTATCCTCAGGGAGTTGACGGAAATCCTTCTTCTCTTCTTTGCCAGCGCCGCTTTGCGGCTGCGCGCTGCTATTCTTATCCTCGGCCATCAGCGGCCTCCTTTACTTCGGGTGTCTCTACAGGACCTACCGTGGCCCACTTATCCTCGCGGACTTCTTGGAGAGACATTCCCGCATTGTTTAGTTCCTTCTGAGCCTGGATAATGTCAAAATCTTTGCCGCCGCACCACAGCAGCATTTCGTTGGTTTCTGCATCCGTCCTAGTCACCATCCGCATTAGCTTTTCTCCACGTTCGGGAAAACCGATCTTATATGATCCTCGATAATCTTTCTGGTGTAGTTGGCCATTGATAGCTTCCGGTCCCTGGCGATCAGTTGCAAAGCGTCCCGGTAGGGCTTCTTCAACTTTAGTCCAACACCAATCTCTCGCTCCAAATCCGCCCCCACCGCTGCCCTATTCAGCACCTTACTGCGGCATTCGAGTTGCGCAAGTTCTACGCAACGGGTCTGCGCTTTGGGGCCTGGAAAGGCCGTATTCAAAGCCGTTTTTACATCACCTACCCTCTTGGGATTTCGCATCATTCTTGCAATGACATGTAGCGATTGGTGACACCCTGGACACAGCTTGAGCAAATTGTCCGGGGTATCTTTGCCCCCAAGAGACTTCGGGACCTTGTGGTGTTCATTCACGAAGTCTAAAGTTTTCTCGTCACTGCAAATATAGCAGGTGAAGAATTGACTCATCGCCTATACGACTGTAACAGCGCCTAACTTCAGAAGGTTGCCCAGATTCGACTGATTCACGGCGTCCTCGTCTACGTCCTTGCGGGCGAATAGATCAACGACGTTACCATGAGCAATTCGAACAGGACTGATGGTGACAGAGAACTTGTTCCCGTCTTCGTCAGTCTTGGCGACCGGATTTCGGAACACAATAACCGCTTCACCCGAAGCGACCTTGCGTATCCTCAGTCCACCGGCTGCCAGTGATCTTTTTAGTGCAGCAGACATTTGATTCTCTCCTTGTTTAGCCTTGGATGGCTGTTTGATCGTTTTGTACTTGTGCCATGACGCTATCAAAATTATCGACTTCAAGGATTAGCTTACCGCCAGAAGTGGACGCCGTGGCGCGGGCACCGACACTTTCACCAGCGGGGACGGGTGCGACAGTTTCATCCCCAATTTTAACCGGAGCGAGTTTGGCAGCAGGGGCAACGGCTTCACCACTTGTCTTAACCATAGCCGTCGCGGCGATGTCTCCGGCCGTCGCGGCGATGTCTCCGGTTCCAGATAGATCTCCGAAAGTAGTGTCGAAGGCACGATTCTGGGCTAACATTCTCCCCGCACCCGCAAACGCCTCTTCTTTCATCTTTGTCTCAACAAACTCTTCTCTGCTTAGCCCTTTAACTTCAGCACGACCCGCTTTCTTTGAAAAATCGTATTGTTGGCCGAGTTCTTCTTTTTTCTTCTTTGCCCTATTCTCGGAGAGTTGCTCTTCGGTGTACTTCTTTCTTATCCTGCCACGGGCACCCCGAATCATCTCCTGTTTTGTTCCGTCGTCCTCTTCGTCCAATCCCAATAAGCTCGCTGCCCAACCCAAGACACCGGCTTTCTTTGCTTCTTCAATAGCTATAGCGGTTGCAATAGATACAGGCAGACCCATAATGACCTCGGGCAGTCTAGTAATTGTCCCGATCGCATTCATGAAGAGAGAGGCACCGCCAATCTTTTCGAGGAACTTGTCAACAGGATCCTTGGCCTTTTCCGGGTCCTCGGCGGGCATGATCGCCTCTATGACCTTAGCAAACTCTTCCCTGGCGTCTACCTTAGGATCCTCTCGAAGAGTACGTCCAAACTGAGCAATCAATTCCTTAGCCTCAGACTTTCTACCCTCATCCTCGATATCCTCAATTCCGGGAAATAGGGTCGCCAGTGTCTCCCTTATTCCTTTCATGTCTCCCTTTGGCGCTGCCCTAACCGCAGCAAACTTCTTGGCTCGTACTTCTTCTTCTTCCTGTATCACGAGCTGCTCACCAATGTTTGTGATCCCTGCGGCCAACCCCATAGATCCACCTTTGGCTGCATCCCTTCGAAGCTCTTTCTGTAGCTCGCCTTGCATCTCGGAACTGCCCTTCATCACCTCAGCAAGAGCAAATAAATTATTTCCCTGTTCAATTCCGTCTTCCAGAAGACTCAGAACCACCTCACCTTGAGAACCAAAACGTTCCATCGCCCAATCCACCGCTTCCTTATGAGTCATTCCACTAGAATCGAATTCTGCTTGTATTTTCTTACCAAGTATCTGAGCACCGACCAGATTGGCTTTGCCTGCTTTCTCCAAATTCTTCCTGGCTGCGTCCATAGCCGCGTCACGAGATTTACCAAGAGACAGTTGAACAGCCAACTCTCGGTTGAGAGACTCAATGAGGAACTTAGTATTTTGGTTATAGTTCCCAGACTGGAAAGAAAGATCAGATACGGTCTGAGCATACTCCCTCGTGTCCACTTTACCCGCACCAAATAGGCTATTCAAGTGACTCGTATTCATCCCCATCTGGGCTATATCGCCCGCTGAGTCCTCCATCGTCTTACCTAGGCGCTTCCAGTTCTTGTCCGCGTACAAAGCGGCGTCACCTATGCTCATGCCGCTAAACTTGGCAATCGTAGCCAGATCCCCGAAATTCCTACTAACGTTTTCTACCGCGTCTCCGGTTCCGCCAAAGGTTTGTGTAAGAAGTTGAAACGCTTTTTTGGACTCGTCTCCACTGTGTCCCATTAGAGCACCGGAAATAGCAGCCTTATTCAATCCCACGGAGTAACTTGCGGTAGCGGAAGTCAACTCTCCAAAAGATTTTCCTAAAGCCTGCCCTGATCTGGCCATAACATCGAAGCCTTCATTCGCCTGCCTCGCAACCAAAACGGCATCTCTCGCCACAAGAGCGAAGGCCCCTAGAAGAACGTTTGTTGCTGTGAAGCTGCCCATAACGTTCTTCAGGCGGCCGAAAGCGCCCTGCATTTCGTTTCCGACTTGAACCTGCTTCTTCTTAGCGGCAGCCAATTTGTTGTAGGCTTTCACTTGTTCGTGGATAGTTGCGGTCGAGCTTTTCATCAGCTTTACGTAGTCTTTCTCCGCTTTTTTTACGTTTTCAATGGCTTTGAAGAGGGGCTGTAACTTCCGTGCCTTCTTGGCTAAATTACCAAGCTCAGAAGTGGCACCTTTCGAAGTGGCAATGCCTTTCATTTGAGACTGGATGCTCTCTAAGGTATTTTTAAGCTCTTTGTACGATTTTACCGTTTTCGCGTCCATAGCGGGCATCTTGGGCGCACGCGCACCAGCCCCAGCACCGGTCTGGGAATGCGTACCCGCCATTGACTTCAGAAGATTTTCTATGCCCATTTACTTCGCTTTCTCGGTGGGTAAACCACCTCGACGAATCACGTTCAAAAACTCATCCTTAGGCAGAAGAGCCATATTTACGACTTCCTCCTCCGCAGGAAGAGGCATACCAGTGTGCAGTCCATCCCCTGCCTGCGACGTAGCTGGCTCGGACCCGGTTGACGGTTGATTTGGGGACTTATTAGCCCTATTTAGCAGCCCTTCCACGAGATCTTGGTTAATAACTAGAGATAATGGTACAAATATGGTGTCTGATCCCTCCCTAGCTCCCGGAGGCGCACTATCCAATCTTTCCAGTTCCGAGCGCTTCCATGTCGTTCCAAGCTGGGATCCGAGTTTGTCCCATTGATCCTTGTCTACCTTTGTCAACCAATGATACACAAACATCAGGTGATCGAATGGAAGGGAGTTGATGTACTCCAGTTTCCAGCCCGTTTTAGCTAAGACGTAGCCACGGATCGCTAGATTGGGATCCTTTTCCGTAGCCTTTAGGACAAAGGGAGCGTTTCTGGGGTCTCCTCAACGTCGGCTTCTGCCAACAGCGAGTCAATTGAGCCCTTGGGGTCAACCTTTTTCTTGTAGTTTGTCCACAAATCAGACATCAAATCCATCGTGGCTTCCTTGCTCAAGAAGTCCATGAATTTCGTGGAGGCCATCATGCGAACTCTATCGGGCGGCGACTGCGGATCAAATACTGGCTTCCACTGCCCCTCCACAAACACCCTCTCGTTTTCCTCTAGAGGAATTTCAAACACCTTCCACAGAGGCTCTCCATCAATGGCTACAACTGCGAAGGAAGTCAGGCATGTCTGTAGATTTAGCTCGTTCTCGCGAGCACCAATAGACATAGCATCCGCAAAACGGACCGCAGTGGTCACAGCGCCGCCATCGAGCACTCGTAGAGTGAAGACATGGGCACCAATCTTGATTTCCTCAAGAGGAATCGCATCAATACCAAAGTCTTGACGGAGCTTCTTTAGGAGAGGGTGGTCTTGATCGACAACCGGTGCCGCAGCGGCAACCGGCGCAGCGGGCACAGGAATAGCCGGTACCGGGGCCTCTGGCGCTACGTCTTCCTCCGACTGGTGACGGGTCGCTAGGGTAGGATCAACCTCAAGCCCTATTCCTTCCCGAGGCTCTTCCGGCGGACGGTGCTCCGGTCTGGGCGGAGGAGGAACCGGTGGTGCGGCTTGGGGAGGGTTCTTGCGGACTCTCTGTCCCGTGAGTCTCTCGGCGAGGTGACCGTGCTGCTCTAGAACGTCCGATTCGGCTTTTGAGCCCAGCGTCTCTTCATGCTCTGCCTTCTTGAGATGGTACTCAGGATTATCACCATCGGGAAACATTGCGTCCATAGGGTTTTGGTCTTCATTGTCGGCCATAATAATTTTCTCCTAATCCGGGCTAATCCGGGCTAATCAGTTTCTTCGTTAAGCATCTTCTTGACTTCTAGCGCGAGTCCCCTCAATTCAAATTGGTTCTTTGAAAGAATCAATCTTGTTAGTGATCCCTCAGAAGTGAGGGCAAACAAAAACATGCTAGTGACTTTACCTTCGATTATCTGCTCTCTAACATCGTCCATTAGTTGAAGAGAGTCCGTGCAGGAATCAGACACGACGCGGGTATCGGGTTTGCCACCCTTGACAACCCCGAATTTCAGGACATTTGAGCCCTTGTTGTCTAGTGTATCGTCGCCGTCGCCCACTCTCGGTTCCCTCCAGACAGAGACAGGTCTGTGCAAAGAGAATCCAACATCAGACCTATGTCATCTCGATCACAAACCCCGTGACAAAGTAACTCATCATCCCGCATCAGCACCCAATCGCAATCTACGTTCACGAGGTTCACAAGACAGTAATAGCTCAATACCTTACCATTCTCGATCACGGGGGAGAGAACGTAGAGGTTTTGGCTAATTATCATAAACTTTAGTCTAGAAGTGTGCTAGCAGGTTGTTTCGTCACCACAACGCATAGCTTAGATTTGCCCCAAACCAGGGAGGGGAAAATTATCCCAATTAAATTTATCGAGGGTACTCATCGGGTCGATTCCATCATCCCCGTCACCCTCTACGCCACGGCCCAGCTTGGAACGTTCCTTGGCTTTCTCGGAGGCCCCGGGAGGAGCCGGAGGGAGCTTCGATACTGGGCTGGTGATGCCAGGTTGCCCGGCAATTGCGCTACGAAGCACATTGGTCATGAAACCAACGCAATTTCCAACCAAGCAGTCATCGGAATTAATGGCGAGCCACCTCAGCGACACGGTGCGACCATCGGGGGTTACGGCCGTATCAGGGGACGATAAGGTGAGGTCACGTAGATGAGCAGCAGTAGTCCTCCAGCAAACACTCATAAACCCAGCGGCGGCGAAGCCTCCCCCTACCCGATCATGGGGATATCGGGTCTCAGGGAAACTATTGTCTCGGGCTTCTCCGTCTTCAGAATGGTCTACAGCGGCAGGATGTTCATGCGGATCGTCGGTATCGGTGTCGCATCCCCAGGCGTAGAAACTAGCCTCAGCTTCCTCGCTATCCTCGTCATCGTCTGAATCTTCGTCCTTGGAGCCAAAAGGAGGAGCTGATCCCGGGAACGGTTCAGCAATGATAGCTGTAGGGAAAGTCCGGCTTTTGTCTTCCACTGAAGACCAGGGCCAGTACCTCGTGGGCCAGTTCGCAGGAGGACGTTGCATTACCCAGCCACTCGAATACGGCTAACGTAAGCCAGCTCGCACTCAACTGTGATGATGGCGTCGCCGCCAGCTTCCCAGTTGTTGTTGTTCTTGGTCTGGAACCAACAACCGCTGTACTGCCAGAGCTTGTTCAGCTCGCTACCACGGAACAGATACTCCTGAGTGACCCAGGGTCGAGTCTGGTCCATCAGGTCATCGAAGACGGCACCGAAGCCCAGAGTAAGCTCTAGCTCCTGATTCCATACTTCCGTTCGGGCGAAGGCAATGGTGTAACCAGTAGCCTGCCCCGGCACGTAGTCAATCGGGCGTCCCCACGTTACATGGGATAGCTCTCGAACATGGTTGCCTTCACGAGTGTAAGCGTTAGGCTGCCAGGATGTGATACGACCAACAATGTTGCCGTCTACTACGATCGAAAGACCGTGGTAGGTCTTAGTAGTAGGCGCACCAGCCGCAGCCTGTTCAATAGGTTGCACGCTCACGTCAAAACTATTTGTGGCAAAAGGCGAAGGGTTCGGCATTTGAATTAAACTCCTACAGACTGATTCATATCAAAAAGCAGTGCAGTTCTAATAGATATACGTCCCACATGAA
>SDBT01003806.1_pt1 | contig 25943 bp, 34 predicted proteins | sample 2277101 | NCBI WGS metagenome assembly SDBT01 (sample SAMN10404973, study PRJNA504765) | marine sediment metagenome | isolation source: marine sediment core GS10_PC15, 103 cmbsf | place: Arctic Ocean: Southern Knipovich Ridge | collected 2010 | reverse complement strand
AAGAGACGGTTTTCACAGGAAACTCTAATCAGCCAGCAGTCGATGTTTTTATCACTATTAAACCGCCAGTATATATTGCAGGCTATCAAAGCTTTTGGTCTCAAGATAGAGAGCAATTCTTTAGGTTATATCCACCACTCGCCCAGATAGAAATGGATCTAACAGGAAATGGAACAGTAGGACCATATGCAGTAACTTTTGCAATTAGTCCAATTCTTCAGAGTTTTGTCTCAGTAGGAGCAATTGATTCTACAGGAGAGACTGTAAATGCTGTAGATATACCCACAAATAGAACAGATGGTACATGGCAAATCTCCAATACTAATTTAGCTTTGGCTGGGTCAATATCTTATGTCACAGGCAAAGCTACCGTCACCTTTAACAACCCAATTCCAGCAGGTAACGAAATAACATTTACTGGAGTTCCTTATGTTGCTTCTAGACCACAAGCTGTTTTATTTTATGATAATGTGATCACTATCAGACCTGTCCCAGACGCTAGTTATCCAGTTAAAATGAATGCTTATAGACGTCCTACAATCTTGATAGATTCTGGAGAATTCCCAGAGCTAAAACAGTGGTGGCAGTATTTAGCATATGGCGCGAGCAAGAAGGTCTTTGAGGACTCACAGGACCCCGAGGGTGTAGGTAACATTATGACAGCTTTCAAAGAACAAGAAGTCCTAGTGCTTCGTAGAACGATAATAGAGCGAACAAATCAACGTGTGAGCACTATATATACAGAACAATTGAGTACGAGTTTCAACAATTTTAACAATAGATTCTAGGGGAAAATATGGCATATACAGTAGACATCCCGCAAGCAAGTGACGATCCTAGTCAAAGTCAAGGACAAATTTTAGGAAACTTCCAAGAACTTAACACCTTTTTGGCGATTAACCATGAGGGCATTACCACAGTAACAGATCCTGGAAAACACAAGTTTCTTCAGATGCCCGAACAATCCTCAGCTCCAGATACACTAGTAAATGAAGTGGCATTATTTTCACGAGAAAGCACTCTTACTACTAACACTGAATTAGTATTTAGACGCGAAAGTAATGGATTTGAATCTGAGTTCACAGGAGTCCTGGATGCTACTAATGGATGGACTCGTTTACCCTCAGGTATACTTTTAAAATGGGGAACAGGATCTGGTACCGGTGAAGTAGATGTAGACTTTCCAGCAGGAGCTACCCTACCAGTTTTTGTCAATGTTTTTTCTGCACAAGTCAGCGTAGAAGATTCCAGTGCGGCACCTAATACGTTTGCTACATTTCAGTCTATGACCAACTCACAAATTAAGGTCTATTGCTCCTCAAGAACAGTAAATTCTGCAGCAAATACAGTATTTAGATATCTTGTCATAGGAAGTTAGATGGTATTAAAGAGTTACCTCATAGCCCCATTAAATTCAGGTCTGGTTAACAACGTCGAGCCGTTCTTAATTCCAGAGGATGCTTTTCAATTCTTAACAAATGCTTATATATGGAGAGGCCGTCTCCGAAAAAGATTCGGTTATTTTTATATTGGAAATACAGAACTTAATTCCAGACTTAGGATTGATATTGGAGAAACAGATAATTCTGGAAATATTACAGTTCCATCCGTACCTGGAATCATATTTGCTGTAGGTCAAATGTTCTCGATTGGAACAGAGATTTTTAGCGTTGTAGTTACAGGAACTCCTGGAGATCTTTTACGTACAGGAAGTGCCGCTCTAGCCACCTATGACACTACCTCTGGAGAATTAAAAATTGAGGGAGCAGCTGCTCTTACTAAAGTCTTTTTTTATCCTGCAGATCCAGTTATGGGATTAAGACTTAGAGAAACCCCGGCGATCAATTTTGAGTCTACCGTTGGGTTTGATACTCAGTTTGCTTATAGACGTACGGGAGGAGCCTGGGACAGATTAGGCACCGCTCTATGGACTGGAGAGAACTTTAACTTTTATTGGACTATTAATTATAGAGGCGCCAATCCATATGAGACATTCTTTTATGTGGTCAATGGAATTCCATCCGATAATATAAAATATCTTCCCGTGGGATCTACAACTTGGGTTAATTTTCGTCCTCAATTAAACACGGGACCCCCTGTCAATAGATTTTTAGAAACTGCGAAGATTATCATAGGATTTAAGGATCGTTTAGTTGTCTTAAATACTACTGAAAATGAATCAGGCACAAATAGAGTTTATAGGGATCGCGCTCGCTTTTCACAAAATGGAGATCCTACGGACCCAGCTATTTCCTGGCTAGATGATACCATTGGGAAAGGGGGTTTTGTAGATGCAGATATACAAGAAGCCATCATAACATGTGAATTTATTAAAGATAGACTCATAGTTTATTTTGAGAGATCAACTTGGGAACTCGTCTATACTGGAGATTCTAGTTTACCCTTTCGCTGGCAACAGATAAATAATGAACTGGGCGCTGAAAGTCGATTTTCTATTATAGGATTTGATAAGACTACAGTAGGTGTTGGAAATGTTGGAATCCATGCTTGCAATGGGGTAAATGTTGAGAGGATTGACCAGCAAATACCTGATGAAGTTTTTAAAATTCATAATGGCACCAACGGTACTGAACGCGTATATGGGATACGTGATTTTTACCGCGAACTTGTATATTGGACTTTCCCTGATGCTACGAGTTCTCCAACTTTTCCTACAAAGATTCTCGTATGGAACTATCAAAATAATTCCTTTTCCTTCACTGAAGATAGTTTTACATGTTTCGGATATTTCCAAAAAGATTCAGGATTAAGTTGGGCGCAATTAGGAGCTAGATTTGGCAATTGGGCTGGGTGGAATGAGCCATGGAGTGGGGCGCCATCTCAGAGCCAATTTCCTTTTATTGTAGCAGGAAATCAGCAAGGATTTACTTTTATAATTGAGGTTGATAGGGCATCGAATGAACAATCTCTTTACATAACTGATATGATTCCAGGGACCAATGAATTACTCATTATCAATCACAATTTAAAACGCGATTCTTATGTGCTCGTCGAAGATGCTCAAGGAATCACTTCCCTAAATGGTACAGTATTTCAAGTGGAATCAATTGTCGATGAAAATACGATCACTCTGGACGTTGTATTTACTGGCACCTATACAGGAGGAGGAAAACTTACTAGAATTTCTGAGTTAGATATTACTTCCAAGCAATGGAATCCTGGAACTCCAGTAGGCCAACAGTTCAGAATGCCTTATATCGATTTTCTCCTGGATAGAACAACAGACGGAGAAGTATCAGTAGATTATCTAATTGATTCTACTTCAGGAAGTACAATTCAAAGTCAAACAGAGGGGACCGAAGTTCTCCTTGGCAATAACACTCTTTTCACTAGACCTGAAGATGATGCGACTTATCAACCTTTCCAAGTAAGAATTTGGCATAGATACTTTCTTCAAACTCAAGGAATGATGATCCAAATAAAGATCTTTATGACAGATAAGCAACTGAGGAATCTTGCTATTTCTAGGAGCGATTTTCAATTGGATGCTATACTTCTTTATGTAGAACCAAGTGGCAGGATTACAGGGTAGATATGAGTTCAAATTTTACTGGAAATCCCAATAATATTCTTCCTCAGACGTATATCATCCCTGAAGAAGAAGAACAGAAAGATCTAAAGCTCAGACAATATCTCAATGATATAGCCACAGCGACTAACTCTAAAGACTCTGGAATCTACGATGGTGTCGAAACAGTAACTGGTCAGCAGTTTTTACCAACTTTTAGCACTCAGACTTCATCAAGTGCTACATATAGAGGAGTCCTTCGAAAGGTTATTGATTTTGGAGCTTTACCAAATGGAACAAAGTCAGTCGCTCATGGAATAACATTTACTAGCGATCAATCAGTCACCAAATTGTATGCTGCTGCAACCATCCCAGGAACATCATGGATACCTATCCCTTTCGCTTCTCCTACACTTAATTTAAATATTTCATTGGAAATGGATGCAACTAATATTATAATCACTACAGGAATCAACCGAACTGCGTACACGAGAAGCTTTGTGGTAATCGAGTGGATTAGTGTAGTATGAAATGAAGATAACAAGGAGATAATTATGGCACCCTGGATGGATTTTCTACTGGGCACAGACGCAAAGACTGAACAATTTCAGACACTTACTCCCCAGCAACAAGGACTTAAACAACAGCAAATTGGGGGCATCTCACAGCAAATGCCTGATATGTTCCAATATTTACAACAACTACTATCTGGTGATCCAGAACAAATGAAGCGATTTGAAGCTCCTTCTAGAAGAGCTTTTGAAGAACAGACGATGCCCTCTATAGCCGAAAGATTTACTGGAATGGGAGCGCAAAAGAGCTCTGCTTTTGGTCAGCAATTAGGTCAAGCTGGACAGAGATTAGAGGAGTCATTAGGTGCCCAAAGGGAGGGTCGTAAAGGTCAGGGAATCAATCAACTTCTACAAATGATGAGTCAGTCTCAGCAACCTTCATTTGATACTATGCACACTGAGAGGGATCCAGGATTCATTGAAAGACTCCCTGAAATGTTAATTAAATTACTTCCTTTTTTAATTTGAGTTCAATTCAAGAAAAATTTAAGAGGTTTTTATGGTATTACATGTACGAAAAGCAACAAATCTAAGTGGTGATTTCTCTAAAGCTCTTGGCGATTCTTTAGATACAATCCTTAAGTCTAAGCTGGATCAGAGAATGCAGCAGCAAAAGATGGCTCAACTTCAGTCTCTTATAGGAGGAGGGCCCGCTCCACAGCAGGATCAAGGGATACCAGTTGAAGAGGGGTTTGCTTCTCCAGCACAACAAGGTGTAGAACCCGGTCAAGAAGAGGTAAGGCAAGAAATTGATTTAACCCAAGATGTTCCGTCTCATAAGTTCGTTCCACATACTAAAGCATTTTCCCCGGAGCAAATTTTAGGAGTAAATGCTATTGATCCTCAGGCCGCTAAACTTATGCAGTCCCAAAATGATGTCCGATCCCGAGAGGAAGCTTCCAGGTGGAAGGAAACTAAAGAAACTCGAAAAACTGTTAATGGGCAGGCTAGAGCAGCCCACGAAAATAATTTACGCTTAGATCGGATGCAAGCGTTGAATGATAAAGGAGACCTTGTTTCAGGAGTTTACAATAAGGCTCTAGAGAAGTTTGGTCTCGATATAGGAATTTTAAAAACCCCTGACTCAGAAGAATTTGAGAAGCTCTCAAATGATATGTTTAAGGGGATCAGGGAAATATTTGGTAACAGAATCCTTAAAATAGAAATGATAACTTTTTTGAAAACTATTCCTACATTGATGCAAAGCGAAGAGGGAAAAAATCGAGTGATAAGAAATCTTAAAACACTGAATCAAGGTGCGTTTCTTCGTAAAAAAGCAATGAGTAGAATAATAAAGGAAAATGGCGGATCCCCTCCTTATGACTTAGAAACACAAATAGATGAAAGAATAGGTCCTGGATTGGAGAAAATCGGCGAACAATTTAAGCAGGGGCAAGAGAGCGTTTCTGGTCAACAATTTGAATCTTTACCTACTGCATCCCAGTTTTCAGGTAAAACCATTAAAGATAGTAATACAGGAAAACGTTATCGTTCTGATGGAAAAAAATGGAAGGTGGTTAAATAATGGTATTTGTTCTTGAAGAAGAAGAGACTCCTCAGGGGGTTCAAGTAGAGCCTAAAGAAGGCGTTCTTAAAGCCATCGGACGTCATGCTCAAACAATAGACCGTCATGCAGCCAGATCAGGCGCTAGAGCCGCTGAAGCCATTCTGGGTACTCCAGGTGATATCTACGGGACTATAGAATCAGCCCTTGGTGGGGGAGCTAAGCTTTTAGGTATGCCTGAGGAGCAAGTAGAAAAAGCATCGAAAATCGCAAGTTACCTATCTCCTATGGGACGACTTCCCACCTCTACCCAACTCAAAGAACAAATTACAGAGCCATTAACTGGAGAATTCTTAAAGCCGAGAGGAAAGGGAGAAGAGTTTGCAGATGAAATGGTAGGCGATGCCGCCGCTCTTATACTTTCCAGAGGGAGACCCATTAAATCCAAGCGTTATGTAAAGCAGGTTTTAGGGTCTATTGGTGTGTCAGCTGGAGCCAATACAGCATCTGAAGGAGTTGGCTTACTTGGAGCTGGAGAAAAAACTCAGATGGCAGTCAAAGTAGGCTCGATGATGCTATTAGGATTATTGGGTAAAGGAAAACCTGAACGTTATGTGAGTAAACTTTATAAAGAAGCAAATGATGCAATAAAACATAATCCATCAGTGGATGCCACCGCTCTCACTAAGTCAGTTACTCGATTATATCATGAGTTGAGCGAAGGACTTGGAGCTGCATCAGAAAAAGCTGTTATGACTAAAATTGAAAAACTACTAGCGAAGGTTAAAAATGGAAAAATTAATGTTAAAGAACTTATAGCTTCTAAAAGAAGTCTGTCTGAAGAAATGTCTAAAGTTGTTTTTGAGTCTGCTGATAGGGCTTCAAAATCTCGTGCCAGGAAACTATTTAAAAAGGTCTCAAGCGATATTCGCCAAGAGATAGATATATATGGAAAGAAAAATCCTAAATTTGGGAAAGCTTATAAAGATGCAGAAGAAGGATTTGGAGCATTACAACAAAGTCAGAAAGTAGGTAATTTCATACATAAAAATGCGAAATATTCTCCCGCTTCTGTTCTTCTTTATCCTTTAGTACATGCAGTAGGAAAGGCAACTTTTCCAGCGTTAGCAGCGGGAGCAGCACTTTACAAAACAGCCCAGATAGGATATCGATTAGCAAAATCTTCTGCTCTGCGTACACATTATAAGAATGTCTTAAAACATGCAGCTCAAGAAAATGCTCCTGCAATGAATAGATCATTGAAAAAACTAGATGAAGCATTGATTAAAGACGAAGGGAAAAAACCCTCTAAAGCAAGATTTGTTCTAGAAGATTAAAGATCCAAATGATCTGTAAAGAGAGATTCCATATCTGAGTACTCTTCTGCTTCCTTATCTCTTCTAGCACTTCTAAAGACAATGTAGAAAAAAACTCCTACTAATAAAAAAGCTAGCATCACTCCACCTCTCTATTAATAGCAGACTTTTCAAAATAATAGTCTAAATACCGAGGATAGTTTCCGTCATATTCATAGGCAAAATATGCCCAAAAGCACATTTCCCGTAACGCCTGCAGTTCTTCGATTTTTGAAAATTCCATCAGAGTCTGTTTATGATCCAGTGAAGGACAATTCAATAGGATTTGCCAACACTTACAGGTTAATTTATCAAGTGTTAATTCATTCCATCCATAACAACAAGAACCGGTTGTAGCGGCATATGAATAATAAGGATCATCCCTCCGGGGAAGCCGATCATATTTTTTAATTTCTTCTTCATTCCATAAAAATACTTTTAACTCTATATTTCTATTAAGCTTTCCGTCCCTGAGGGTGTTCCACGCAATGAGGACGGTATCTTTAGGGATCATTTCATATTTTCCCATCACTCGATCTCTTTCTTAAGACTATAAATTAGAGCCTGCAGCACATAGCAGCTCATCGTAATATTTCTATTGATTGCATGCTTCCTTAAAAGATCATAAAGGTCTGAGGGTAAATTAAAGATGAATCTTTTTGGGTTATCTTTCATAGGTCTCCTTGCTAGCTGCATGATAGCACATTAACGATTTATATTGCAATATTAAAAATACTTCTTTATAAGTAAAATAAATAATTACCACTCACTTAGAGGATATGATGGCAAGAATTCAAGATGCTCCTGGATTACAACAACCTTTCGAAAATATATTTCCTAAACCAGTTGTATCAAGAAGGGACCCTACTGTTAATGATACTCCATATCCGCTTGGACAAAGATGGATTAACAAAGCGACTAACCAATCTTTCACTTTAACTTCTGTCTTTTCAGGTCGTGCCGAATGGGACCTAAACTCAGTGGACCTAGGAACTGTTAGCCTAATATTTGGTCAATCTCCTATTTTGCAGACTCGATTGGAAACTGGTGGTCCTCCTACCGGAGTAGCTCTGGATGTAAACTTAATGCATCTCCAAAAAGGCGTAGCAATGGAGCAGTTCCTTATATCAGACCAAGCAATAATTTGTCCCCGAATGAATGTTATTGGACTTCAGATTTCTCTTGATACGGAAGTTGGAGAAGGAGTTGAATACAACTTTGGAGCCGATAGAGCGAACGCTTGCCCTTCTTTCACAATTGGAACCTCTCCAGCTTTTTTCTTTGAAGTAGCCATTAACATAGATACGCCCAGTGAGGCAAATCCATATTTAATTGGCTTTAGAAAGGTACAAACTAATCAGCAAGTATTCGCAAATTATACTGATTACGCAGCGATTGGGATGTCTAAATCACTTTCAACAACTAATATATCCACCCTAATTTCACTGAATGGATCTGCATCGGATGCTGTTAGCAATACTCTGTGGGGACCTCTGAACACCGTTAACCTGTTGAGAGTTTCAGTTAGTGGTTCTGGATTTGTTAAATATACTATTAACGGAAAAGCTCCTTTACCTCCTGTAGCCCAAGTAACATTTGATCCTGGTGATGTTGTTGGTCCATTCATCCACTTACTTCATGGAGTTAGTCCAGGAGTTGTCACCCTTAATTCAATGAAATATGGTTTTCAAGCATAAGAGAAATAAATAACTAAGAAAGGTTTTATGAAAGCAAAACAAGAAATAGCATTTGAACATATAGTTGACGATCGTATCTATAAATTCACACTTCCACATGGATCACCTTTAGGGGAAGCCTATCAGGCATCAGTAATGTTTCTTGAGACCATGGTACGTATGATTCAAGAACATGCCGATAAAACAGTTAAGAAGGATGAAGAAGAAACTTCGACGATAGAAAATAAGGTTGATAATGAACCATCCAAATAAAACTGAGACTCGCATAGGAGTTTAATATGGGATATGGAATTAGTGCAGTTTTTGATGCCGTTAGAGAAATATCATTTACGGAAGTTTCAGAGGTTTATACGTCCGTAGGAGCTCCTCTTACGGATTTTGTTCGGCTCATCTCTTTCAATAATGGGATGGATCAAGATCTCTACATAAGTTTTGACGGAGTGCAAGATAATTTAAGAATGGCTCCTAATTCATTTAAGCTTTTTGATATCTCTGCTAATAAGGTAAACGATGAAGGTTTATATCTAGCTGTGGGAACTCAGATCTTTGTTAAAGAGGTTTCAGCTTCTGTTGCTTCCGGAGAATTTTGGATTGAGGTAATGCATGCAGATTTTGGAAAATAATCTACCTAAGCGAGAGGTGTAATATCTCGCAACAAGGAAGACTTAAAGATATAGTATCTAGTTTAGAGACTCTCACTGGAAATGTTGGTGGCACTGTAACTCCGGATCCTTCTGGTAATATTAATGTAGTGGGGGCAGCTGGTACCATTGTTACAGGCAATCCAGGCACATTTACGCTTAGTATAGACGCTTCTGGAGGTCTTGTTTTCACCACCGGCTCTGTTATTTTCATGGGGGTTTCTGCTCTTGACCAAGATAATGCTAACTTCTTTTGGGACAATACTAACAATCGGTTAGGCCTAGGCATCGATGTTCCTCTTGAAACTTTGGATATAGCAGGAACTTCCAGATTAACGTATACAGCAATCGAAGATGGAGACATAGGAGTAACGATAAACTGTGATTCTGAAGGATTCACAGACTTTAAATGTGTTTCTATTGTCCACATTACAGGAGATGTTGCACCTGGAGAAAATGAAGAATCTATTTTAATAAATATTGATGAGGAGCTATCAACAGGTGGAAGTATTTTTGGGGTAGAAGTCCTTTCCACTTCTATGGGACTGGCAAACGTTTATGCAGCCAAATCGGGTGTAGAGGTGAATCCTATCCTTCAGAACTCTGGCGCATTCGGTAATGCTGATTCTATTCTTAATATTGCGGTTGATGTCCTTGCAGCCTTATCGAGTGGAGGGGCAGGGAATGTCTCAGTGTTTGTAGCTGATAATGATACTATGACAATTGGAAAGGACGATAAGTTTTCAGAAATAGAATTCGTAGTAGATACTCCAGCCTCTGCAGCAGGAATAGCTCCGGTATTTGAGTTTTCCACAGGAGTAGGAACATGGTCAGTATTTTCTCCTGTTGATGGAACAAATGGAATGAGAAACAGCGGCATAATAGATTGGGATATATCTAGTATACCTAGTTGGGCAATCGGGACAGGATCGGAATTTCTCATAAGAATAACACGAACTAGAAATTTTCTAGCAACGACTCCTATTTTAGATGAAGTACAAGTTGGTGGAGTTTCAGTTTTTTCTTGGGATAAGGATGGAAATGTAATAATTAATTCTTTAAACCTTGAAGTTCCTCTCACACCTGACAACGGCGGCAGATTACAGTGGACTGTCATTACAGCGAATCAATCAGCAGTCGTGAATAATGGTTTTATATGCAATAAAGCAACTGCCTTAGAGCTTCTTCTTCCTGCCACCGCTAATGTTGGAGATATAATACGAGTAACTGGTATAAATACTGCATTGGGAATAAAGATTACTCAAAACGCTGGTCAGCAAATTCATCTGGGACCTTCATCAACGACAATTGGAGTTGGCGGATTTGTACAAAGCAGCGCGATTCGAGATTCTTTAGAAATGATTGCCGTAGTGGCAGGAGCAAGTACAATATGGAATGTATTAAGCGTGGTAGGAATATGGTCAATAAATTAATTAAAGCGAGTAAGGAGTAAAATATGGTTTCTAAACTACCGGGTATACGGGCACCTAACCCTCTTTCCTACACGGGACCCAAATTTAATTTAATGCCGGTCTTTGGGTTTACTAGAGAACCTACTGTAAACGATAATAAGTACCTCATCTCGAGTTTTGTAGTTATTTTGGACAATCCTTCTACGGGAGCTGTAGGAGATCTATGGTATTTATCCCGAATCGCTGCTAATGGCGAAGCGATATGGCTCAAACTTGAATCGGGGAAAGTTACTGATGGAATAGATACTATAACTACTGATGATGGTCTTCCAGTTGTTGATCCTGATGGTAACGGAAATGTAAATATTTTAGGCGGCGTAGGAATAGCAGTTACAGGAAATGGTCCTGGTAATACTGTTATAATCACTGCTACAGGTGTTATTAGTGAGACCATTACTGGAAATACTGGAGGGGCTTTAAGTCCTACAGCAGGGAACTGGAATATTTTTGCCAATACTGTTGTGTCGGGGATTAATCCAATAATCACTTCAGGATCTGGTAGTACTTTAACTGTTAATGCTCAGCTCTCTACAGCATTAGCAGTAGCAGATAGCAATAGAATAGGTTTATCTAACTTTGACAGTAAGTTCTTCACTGTAGATTCAGATGGATTTGTAAGCGGTTCTGGAGAGGGATTTGCCGAAACTCTAACTGGAGATCTTGGAGGGCCTATAGGTCCTTTTCTCGGAAACTGGAATGTTTTTGGATTTGCGGTTGCACCTGGCACTGCCCCGGTACAGACTATAGGTGATACACAGATAAGCGGTGAAACCACTTTAAACATACATGTTCAGATCTCACAAGCATTAGCTGCTGCAGATGCTACGAAGGTCGGTCTATCTAATTTCGATTCCACTCATTTTGCCGTAGATACGGATGGATTTGTAACAACAACTGGAACTGGTCTGGGAGAAACTATAACTGGAGATACTGGAGGAGCTTTAAGCCCTATCGCTGGCAACTGGAATATTTTCGGTTCTACTGTTGTAGCTGGTATTATCCCGATAACCACTTCAGGATCTGGTAATACTTTAACTGTTAATGCTCAGATATCACAATCACTAGCAGCAGCAGATTCCACCAAGATTGGTTTATCTAATTTCGATAGTGTTTTCTTCACGGTAGATGCGGATGGATTTGTAACAACTTCTGGGACTGGCATTGGAGAAACTATAACTGGAGATACTGGAGGGGCTTTAAGTCCTACAGCAGGGAACTGGAATATTTTAGCTACTACGGTTGTCGCTGGTACTACTCCCATAACCACTTCAGGATCTGTTAGTACTTTAACAATTAATGCTCAGAGATCTACAGCCTTAGCATCAGCTGATAGTACGAAGATTGGTTTATCCAATTTTGACGCTGCTCACTTCGCTGTAGATACAGACGGTTTTGTTACACTAACTTCTGCTGGATCTCTTGTCTGGATTGATGAGGGAACCGGTATTACACTCTCAGTTGATACAGGATATTTCATTACTGCAGCTGTAACAGAAACGCTGCCAGCTAGTCCTGTACAAGGAGATACTGTAAAAATAATTTGTGATAATGCAGGTCCCATTGTTATAACTGCTAATGCAGGACAAATTATTAGTTTGGGGGTTTCTGCGACAACAACCGCTGGAACTGCGACATCGACAGCTTTAGGAGATAGTTTAGACCTATATTTTAGAGCGTCTACAAATCAATGGAAAGCATTAAACTCAGTAGGATCTTGGTCCCTGGCTTAAAAGATTAACCCTGCAATAGAGGATTAAAAAACAATGGTAGAAGCTAACGCAATAAATTATTATAGTCCAGCTAGATGGGTGGTCTCCAAAAAAGCTGGAGAAGGCACGCATACAACGATTTCAGGAGCACTTAGCGATGCTAGTTCTGGTGAAACTGTATTTGTCATGTCTGGAACATACACAGAGAATCTTACTCTTGTTCCTGGAGTAAATATAACTTCCTTAGAAGAAAGTAGAACGACCGGCAATCCTAATGTTATTATTGTTGGGAAGAATACATTAACTGCCGCAGGAAGTGTAGTCATTTCCGGTATTCGTCTACAGACTGATTCTGATTTTATTCTTGCCGTTACTGGAGCTGCAGCGTCTCAAGTTGCTTTAATAGATTGTTTTTTAGATTGCACCAATAATACAGGCATAACTTTTACTTCTTCAGATGCTGGCAGTGGGATAACATTACAAGATTGTAACGGGAATATAGGAACCACTGGGATTACTTTTTTTGTTTCTACATCCCCCGGTCGTCTAGGAGGGGAACATGTAAGTATCTCAAATACTGGTCTTACTGAAACTCCAAGTACATCATCTGCAGGAGGTATTAGCTTTTCCGATAGTTTCTTTACTATTCCATTCACCATTACTGGGACAGCAACCATTGGAATGCAAAATTCTATTCTCTCCAATGCGGCAACTGACACCACCTGTATAACAGCATCTGGTACTGGATCGACTTTTTTCAGTCCAAAAGTGAATCTCTCCAGGACTTTTCTAGACAGTAAAGACGCTGCTAACGGTGCCGTTAACATTGCAGCTGCAAATCATCTAAGAATGATAGGGGAATGTGATGTGCGTACCGCCATGTCTAATGCTCTCACAGGAGCGGGTATACTTAATTATACTCCTATTAATCTTTCAACAACTACTTCTACCAGTATTACGACAGAAACTCCGTTAGCTATTGGCCCTGAGATTTTAGTTGCAAGCAATCTTCTTACTACGGGGAATCTAGTTTCAGATATAGGAACTGCTTCCAATCAATGGAAGACAGTCCATGCCGGGAATATTACCTTTAACGGTGGATCAGATTTCTTAGATGATTATGAGGAAGGCACTTTTACTCCAAGTTTGATTGGCAGTACTGGTTCTATCGGAGCACAAACCTATGCGAGTCAGGTTGGGAACTACATAAAGATTGGAAATCAAGTGACATTATGGGGATCACTTGTCTTAACAAATAAAGGCTCTTGGACAGGAATTGCAACACTAGCAGGATTTCCATTCACAGGAAACGCTGCCTTTACTGGTGGACGCCAATTTGTAGATGGAAGGGATCTCACAGTTACTGGCGCAGCTCCTTATCTTGTGACGAATGATGGCACAGTAGCATCTAATACAAGTGCAACTTTGCAAGCAGCAGGAGCAGGGGTCTCAGGACTTGATCAGAACTATTCTGATATTGCTAATAATACAGCAATATTCTACACCTTTACTTATCAGGAATAGCACCACTTAAGGAATGAAATGATCAAATTGAAAAGTATCAAAATTTTAAAATGGGCAGTAGGATTTATATTAGTAGGATTTATTTTCTGGTCCTGTTGGTTCTGCTGGAATTTATAAATGACAAAGAAATATATAATCATATTAGCACTTCTTCCTTTGATTTCTGGATGTTATTTACTAGAGAAATATAAGGAAGACAACATCGTAGAAGAAATTCTTGAAGAAATTATCGAAGCAAAAACGGGGCTCGATATTGATCTAACCCCATTTTCTCCAGAAGACTAAGAAAGGAGAAGCCGTTTAATAGAATGCTATGTCGTGCATTTTACCCTCTGAGTCAGGTAATTCTATAATATATCCTGACTCTTTGTCTGCCTCGTATTCTGCTTCTTTATAATCCTCGTAGATATCATCTTTTGTAGGAATATGCAGATCTAATGGAGGAGAAAGACCAGGTCCAAATCCAAAACCAGTGCAAGTTAAAAATATTAATACTAACATTGCCAAAAACGCCAGTACATGGATGAACTTCCATGTCATGGAATAAATACAGTTTTGTTTTTTAAATGTTTTCATAAATTTTTCCTTTTAAAAAATCCTTCCAATTGATAGAAGAATCGCATTTGAGTCTAGATGATATGTAGCGGAGATGAGCTGACGCTGTCCCCATAGGTCAAGTTCACATCCTAGGACTCCTAAAGCATTTCCACATACAGTCGTAGCTCTATCTTTTGAATATTTATCTTTATAAGACACCATTCCACCAAAACCTCCTATACCAATATAAGGGGTTACCACAGATTTAATAGGACGTAAATAAAAGAGTGCTACATATTTATAAGCCACAACGAAATCTGCATTAAAACAAAATGCAGTCAAAAGAGCACTATCACATGCTATATTAGATGTATAGAATGTGCGTTGGCCATATGATATTACGAGTCCTCCTTCTTTTGTAAAGTCTGTAAATGTACCCACCTCAATATAGGTAAAAGGCTCTTTTTGCTCATTGCTATCGGCTTCTAGGTGAGAGCCAGCGAATGCAATAGATATGCATCCTAGTAAAAATAATAATTTCTTCATTTTAATTTTCCTCTTTTTTTAGGTGGAAATATTCTATACCACCCGATTGTTTCATTTTTCTTTGCGTATAGATCAACGTCTATACCGTCCATTCTCATCTTATCAATATCATAAGACACTCGAGGGGACATCCTCTGTACTTTGAATCCATGAGCAATAAAGTTCCCATCATCTCCAAATTCCTCTATTTGTTTTCTGACCTCTTTTTTTCTGCTATCTATGCCACTCCCTCTAATTAGAAGTTCTTGATATTCTAGAAGAAGCGCGTGTAGCTCGGGATCACTGATTTCAATATAATCTGATTTATTAGGTTCTGGTGCCTTACCGATTTGCACATGATGCCAAAAGTCATCCGCTAACGATCTCATCTTTTCGATCTTTTTTGTCAGCCCAAACATATCTAGTGTGATACATGAATTGTGGCGATAGTCCCAAATAGCTAGCATAGCCTTTTTAGGAGACGAAAGCATAATCTGCCACTGGATTTGGTCAAACCAATAATTAGGAATGGATTGACTAATTCTCGCTTTATCCAAAATAGATTCACTTACTGGACACTTGATTTCCACTAAAGTATCACTATCGAAATCATAACCATCAAGAGAAGCCCTGAAATGAGCTTTCTCGGTGTCTTCAATGCAAATAGGTTTGAGGTTAAACTGAAAGTGTTCATTCATCCATTGTCTCGCTATATCCTCATGCTGAATGCCGTGGGCCATTGCTGTGTTAATTGGATCTCCCTCTCTAAAGCCACATTTGATTTCCCATAATTTGAGTGGAGTAGTGTAGCCATTAGATCCAGTAAGAACAGCAATATCAGAGGCGCCTATTCCGGACTTACGCCAGTTTAACCAATCCTCTGAGCCTTGGGTAAAGCTAACTATTTTCATTTTTTCTCCTCTATTTTAAATATTATATCTGAACAATTTTTCAACTGTAGGACGTGGCGAGTTCTTGCCTACAGTAACTTTGTGTTGTATTTCAATTAAACATTTAAAGTCTGTGGGCCCATGATTCTCAGACACAAATACTTGATGACCTTCTTTTTGTTTATCACGACACCAATCCCAAAAACTCGCATGATTAAATTTATTTTTATATCCTGTGGTTCCCTCGTAGGGAGGGTCACAATATATAAGACTATTTGTAGGGATGGGCAAATCTCTGTAATCCATACATAAGAAAGTTATGCTTTTTAATTTTTCCGATTGTTTTGTAAGATGTTTACTAGCTTCTTCAGCATAGTTCCTTTTATCTTCAATATAACCACCCCACCATTTGCCTGCGAAACTACACAAAAAACCAATAAAACCAATAAGTTTATCACTCCACTCATCGGGATTAGATTTTACGCTGTGGTACATTATACGACTGACATTAACAGGAGGTATCCATCCGTCTCTGACAGCTGTCAGTAATGCAATAAGATGTTTATGGTTATCATTTCCAATCCTTATGCCATCTACTTTTTCAATCATATTGGCTCCCCCCACAAAAGGCTCTACCCATGGTCTGTCTTCTCTATTTTCAAGCATTATAGGTAATAGATATTTAGCTATTTTGTTCTTGCTTCCTAGGTACTTCATTTTTCTTCCTTTAGCTTTTTAAATGCTTTTATAACTTGCTCGGTGGTATCTCCAGGCATTTCCTCATATGGATCATCAGGAGAATCTTCTTCTTTTTTTTTCAAGAACTCTGAATACATTCTTTCAAATACTTTCTTAGCAAATTCATTTGAATGTCCTTTGCTTATCATGGTTCCTATCAATGTAGATGATAGATAAGCCAGTACTTCATTTTGAGAAAGGCAGTACGACGTAGCGAATTCACAATTAATATCATGAAGCTCTTTTATCCATTTGTTATTCATCATTATTCTCCTAGAAAGGTAGTTCTTGGTTCATAGTCTCCTGAGCTGTAGGCTCGTGATTATCCTGAGATGGTTGAGTATTCTCCTTTTTATCTTCCTTAGGTGATCCTATAAAGTTAATGTAGTTAGGTTCTAGTTGTAGGCGAATCTTAGTTGATCCATCTTTTCCCTGATAAGTCTCAGGAGTCTTAAAATCTCCACAGACTAGGATCCTACTTCCTTTCTTCAGATAAGGCAGCAGCTTTTCAAAGGTCTTTAGTTTGTTTTCCCAGATCTGGCATTCGTACCAAACCGTTTGATCCTTGCGTGGAGATACGGCGAGTGAAAAGCTCACTAGCTTAACGCCTGTTTTGGTTGTTCTTTCTTCTGGGTTTCTTCCGATATTTCCTAGTAGTGTTATTTTTTGCATCGTTCGTTTCTCCTTTCAATAAATTAATTCTTGGTCATTCCAAGTTTTAATCCATGATGTTTTAATACATTTTCGATTTCGTTAAGAGTTTTTTTACCTAGCGTTCTGTTTCTCAATAAGTCAGCTCTATTAAGAGAGACGAGATCACCAAGTACTTTAACATCCATGGCCTGAAGAACATTCGTAGCTCTCACACTCAACTCTAATTCATCAATTGGTTTGTTCCAGATTAGTCCACTGATTCCATAAGGGATAAATTCAAACGAAGGCAATTCTCCACTCTCTAAAGCACCGCGCACCTTCTTTATATATTCATATGCTTCTTTAAATTCGGCCACCATTTCTAAAGCCTGTAGAGCTCCTCTTTTAACGAGCTCCTCCGGTGTAACGATTTTGAATTCCTTTATTAATTCTCTCATCTCTTGGATCGCCTCTGTATGAGTCATTTCGATATCCCTTCTAATATTCTGAAGATCTTCTCTTCCTTCTTTTAACTCAGTTATGTGTTGTTGTACTCCTGCAAGCTGATGATTAAATTGAGTTTTAAGTCCTTTAACAAGTGCTCCTACATCCGTTAGCTTTTCATTTTTTGAAAGTTCATTAATTATGTGCTGGGAATTCTCTTTGACTTCGAGTTGAAACTTTTCAATGTTATCCCACTGATCCGACATTCCCTTTTCCATTCTTCGCATATAATCCATAAATGTGATTAGATGGTATGAGAAGTCTTTTTGTGACATTAATCCTTCTTCTGACATGTTTTCTCCTATTCTTTAGCTCTTTTAATCTCTCTGATTCTCTCTAGACATTTGCTGTATCTTTTGGATGGAAGATCAGAAAGTTTTGTAATACTAAATCCAGTAAGTAAACTCTCGAGGACATCTTCAAATCCCTCAAGTTCATTACTGATAACTTGAAGTTGAGCCTTGGTAATATTCTCAGTTCCCTTATAGGCGACTCCTTGCTTTCTAGGAGATTCCATTACTGTTTCACCATCATCATCCTCATCTGCTGCTACAACGCACACCAGACTTGCATAATTATAACGACGCAAATAAGTAATATAACTCCCCAGAGTCTGTATGTCTTGCTTAGGTGGGAGAATAGGCATTCTAGACTCCATCCATTGACCAGAGGAATGACAAAGCCTTGTGTATAGATTTAACACTCCGTTTCCATTAGGAATCACTCTTTGGATAATACTCAGTCCGTTTTTAGCAAGATGAGGCCTTGAGGCTTTAACAACAGATGCTAAGTCTGCATATTTTGATCTAAAAAAAGGATTAGTACTATCGGTCTTAGCCACTTCCATCTCAAGCTGAGCTTTAGAAAGAGCAGTAAATAGCTCACTCAGTTCTCGAGATTCATATGGATTTTGGTGAAGTGGTTGACCCACACGTACACTCTCTTGTTTTTCTGTAATTACAACTTCTGACATTTTTTATTTCTCCACATTTAGTGCATTTAATTTCATAAACTTTTGTTTTTATCTGTTCTTGAACTTCCCATCCACAAGATATCTCCCCTACATGGATAGTATTTCTTCTATTGTTTTGTTGTTCTTTTTTTGTTACCCAGCGACAGTTCGAAGGTTCGTAACCTTTATCATTATTGATGCGATCTAAAGATGTTTTATAAGGACGCGTTCCCATATCTTCTAAAAATTGTTCATAAGAATTTTCCCATGCAGGACAAACTTTTATTCCTCTTCCTCCATAATATGAAAAATAAGGGTGAGAAGAATTGTTACACCGTGCACGCATTTGATGATATACGAAATAAACTGGCTCAGATGTTCCTGGTTTTCTTTTTTGGATTCCACTACACTTTATGCACTGAGTTGATAAATTCCTTATTAGATTGACTGCAAAAACTTCTTTCTCATTTCCGCATTTGCACCGACAGAGCCATTTTGCTTTATAATTGATAAAGATTGGTTCAGCCCCAATAACTTTCCAACTTCCAAATGTTTTACCGCGAAGATCATGGGTATATTTTCTCATTGGTTTCCTGCTTCGTTCATTTGTTTCCTCCTGATTTTTTATTCTTTTTAATAATTCTTATAAGTGCGTCAGCTAGGCCGTGCTCAGGAATTTTCATCTTATCAGGATATATTTCTTTTCCTATATCACAGACTTGTTCCCAAAAAACCTCCCAAATCCACTCTTCAAATTCAGTTAAAATAGCATCTAACGCATCGTGAATTGCAGGTTTTTCAAATGGGAAAGATTCGTCCTTGCTCGATCCATACTCAAGAATTTGATGACATCCTCTGCTAAAAATAAAATATCTTTCTAAATGATCTTGCTGAGATAAATAAAAGTTCTCCAATGCCGTGAAGTAACGATCGTCTAAAACTTCATCACTTTCATCCAGGGAGCTCTTTATGCGTTTAATAATTTGATCCCATTTTTCATTCATTTGGTTTCTCCTGTCGTTTTTGTTTCTTCAAGGTTATTCTTCTTCATGAATTTCTCTATAAATTGAGGAATAAAAGGAAAGAGAATTTCTTTAAGGGTTCGTGTAGCTCCAATAAAACACCCAAAAGCATCGCCATAACTACACATTAAAGTATTTTTCCAAGGTTCGATGCTCTGCCTGGACTCCCATATAATCTTTTCACCTGTTGGAATCTCTATTTCAAAAGAATCGCATTGTAGCTCTTGTAGTAACGATTCTAATTTTTTAATTTCCTCATCAATAATGGACATTTTTGTGCGATGTTCCGGCAGACATGATATGAGTTTATTTAGTGCTTTTGGTATTTCGTCGTTCATTTTGTTTCTCCGGTAGTGGTTTCATTTGCTTTCTCCTATTTTTATTTTTTCTCGTCGTTTCCTTCTTTGTTCATTCCACTCTTGAAATAGAGAGAGGGATAACATCCACTTTGTGAGAGATATCTGATGGAGAAAAAAGTTAGCTCCATTAGAATCTCTATCTTTAATGATCTTTTTGATTTGCCATTGAGTCATTCTGGTTTCCTCGAGGAATCGTTCCATATAAACAAAGTCTGGAGCTGATCTTGTGAATTTAGAAATAGGTTTATTAAAGACTCTATAATCTGTAGGTTCGTCAATCATTCTCCTAGAATTTCAAGAACAAGTTCTAAATCCCTTTCATCTTGAACGAATTCTGCTCCCATATCACTTACATACTCATCAATCTCTAGATACTTGAGTATCCATTCCTTAAATCCTTCTAAGTCATTCCAAGCTGTGCTTATAAGAAGAATCAATCCGTAAGGTTTTTCATCGATCTCATATAGAGTATACATAACTAATTCCCATATTCCATTTTCCATCATTTCATCCTTACTCATCTCTGATAGGTTCGATTCCAGATCACAATGTTTTACTATCCATTCTTGAAACCCATTAACTTCCTCATAAGCGCACTCCATCAAATCCATTAGTTCCATACGGGTTGTTTCGTTGATCTCTTTTAAATTAGTGTTATTCATACTTCTCTCCTTTGTTTTTTCATCATTTCTACTCCCATTTTCCATACATCCTTACTAAGATCGTACTTTTTTGAATGAGGGATATACTCTTCTGTAATCCGAATCTTAGGCTCACGTTCTGGAAGCCTTAATCCCCAAATACCGGCAAGTTCATCAAATGCATTCTCTAATGCTTCTACATCTCCCGTGTCATACATGTGATGAATCATTTCTTTAATCCATTCTTCTGCGTCTTCATATTTATTTATTTTCTCTCTTGGAACGTAGTCGTCTTCAAATCCAATCGGTAGGTCACTCATTTTTATTTCCCTTCTTTTTCAGTTTCCATAGTTATCAATATCATAGTCTAGGTACCCATCAAGATAATGCCTATTTTCATCAAGTCTCTTCTCCAATATTTCCTCTGCTTCTTCTTCATCTATTTCTTTTTCCTTTGTAATATCTTCTATTGCAACTTCAAAGGCTCGCAGCCAATATTCTTTACCAAATCCCATTTTTATCTCCTTGTGTTATATTCCCTTTATTTTATTTTTTAATGCACGACACCCTCTCCATAATATATCGCCTGAGGCTTCTTTAAGAAATTTGTCTAGATTTATTTGAGATGCTCTATTTCTGGCGTCCTCTTCTATTGTCCATTTCTCTGCACTTTTTCTGCCTTCTTCCTCTAATTCTTTCGTTCTTATTGCCCATTTCTCTCTATCTTTTCTCCCGTATTCCTCTAATTCTTCTATTCTTGAGTTATCCATTTTCTGTCCTTGTGTTATATTCCCTTTGCTTTATAGTCTTATGATAACATGCTATCAATATTAATGCAAGGAAAAAGTTGTCCAGGGAAGGAAAAAGGAGAAAAAAATGGAAAATATCATAGAGGTTAGGAAGCACATAAAAAGAAATAAAATCAGCTTACATTTTCTGAGTAGGTATATGGGATACTCCTACACTCATATCTCAGCCGTATTAAACGATAAGAAGAAGTGTAGCCTTCCATTCCGACGTCTTTTATCCCTTGCATTAATGCATCATGAAAACAAAGACCAAAAACAACTCACTAAAAATTTGGAGGAGTTATGTACACCTTAGGTATTTTTATTTTAGTTCTGGCAATACTCACAATTGCCCAAATCTATGTAGGTTTGAAATATTTGAAGATATTGAAATCTGTAGAAAATATGGTAAAAGAATGTAGTCATCCCATTTTTACTCAAGATATTAATAGGAGAGAAACGCTCGCTGCGATTGAAAAAAAAGTAGATCGAATTCTTGAGGAAATGATGAAGGGTAAAGATACTGATGCCTCAGTTAAAAACATCTCTTCCACTCCCAAAACAAATAAATAGAAGGTTTTATGTCAATATTAGTAAAGAGTAGTTGGGTCAAGGAGTTAGGTCCTAACCTCGCAGTCTTATATGGGCTCATTGTTTCCGTCTCTGACAAGTATGGATTATCTTTTAAAACAAATAAATATTTGTCTAGTACACTGGGATATGGCAACGTTACTATTGTTAGACGGTTAAAGATTCTCGTCGATAAACGATGGATTTCTAGAAAGACTGACTACACACAATCGCAACCCGAAGGAAGAATAATATCAATAAGAACAATCTCTATTAACCCTTGAGGAAAAATTAATCTTCCTATGAATTGGACATTCGTCCTTGTTTAAAATTTGAATTTACAGAAAAATGCCTCGTAGACACATTGCCGTATCTGCGAGGCTTCTTTCTTTTGACCTACCATAATTCCTAACAGAAGGATCCTTATTTCATGAAAAATTAAAAAAACAAGGAGTGTTAGATTATGCAGGATCATAATATCAATTCGCCTGAATTATCCACAAGTACAGACAATTTTTTAGATCCTTTCTCTTTAGAAATTCCCATGAAAGACACCTCGCGCATCATAAGAGGACATGAAGAATGTGCAGACGATACTGATATTTTCACAGCATGGCTATTTGGGCTTATTGAAGTTTTATCGGTTAAGAAAGGATACTGCTACATGCACGACAAAGCTTTTGCTCTTAAAATGAAGTGTAGTGAAAGAACAATTCAGAGATGCCTTAACTCTCTAGAAGATAAAGGATGGATTTACAGAAATACCTATAATACTAAAAAAGGACGCACCCGACATATTGTTTGTAGGTTTTTGTATGCAAATTATTGGCGCCGTTTCCTTTCTAGACCAGTTATTCCGGACAGTGTAAAGAAGGATTTTATTAAGAAAACTTACCCTAAAAGCCACACGACACCCCAGTCGGTACCCCCCCCTAAAACAGAGCCACCCGACACAGATGGCGAGTGCATATATGCAACCGACACAGATGGCGAGTGCTTATTATTACATAATACAGAGGATAACACTGAGAATAACAACGACGAAGGGTCTGCTGCCGTTTTTTCTTTTGCTGATGAGGTAAAAAAGGAACTCTCGAAAGCAGGATATTCCAAATATAAAATCCAGATAGCTTTAGATTATTACAAAGCTCATCCTGAAATGCTCAAGAAGGTTGCTAAACCCATTGGATGGCTCCGAACTGGATTAAAAGACGGTTGGTTAGAGGAGATGGTTACTAATCCAATCACTCTCGAAGATAAGCACCAACAAAACTGGGATCAAAATAAAGCTAAAGCTCAAGAGATAGAAAAACTCCATTTTACCGATGCTAAGCAACAAGGCATTCGTATTAATGCCCTCAACAAGCATTTAGAGTTTGTGACGACATCTAGCCAGTGTCAACCAATCGTACTGGAGTACTCAGATGTGCTTTTCGACAAGAATCTGCAAACCACTCTGGAAAAGATTCAACTCATAGGAAAGAATCCATGACAATATTCAACATTCCAGGAAAACCAATCCCATGGATGAGAGCTGGAAGGCAAAACAACAGGTATTACGATAAGCAGTTCGAGAAGAAAGCGCATGTTAGAAATATCGTTCAATCTCAGATGAAAACTAAGAAACCGCTTTCAAGCCCTCTTAAGCTGATTATTGAGTTCCACATGCCTATTCCCACTAGCTGGACTAAGGCATATCGCTTAAAGGCACTTAAAACGCCTCACAGCAGCGTCCCTGATCTTGATAACATGGTCAAATTCATCTGTGATGCTTTAAACAAGGTTTTATGGGACGATGATTCATTGATCTATGAAATCCATTCCAGGAAGATTTATACTGAAAAGACTATGGCTAAAACTCTTTTCAGAGTAGAACCGTACACGGGTGAATGTTTATTTCCTCTTCTTCAAATGAAATAAACACCTGTACGAGAAAATCGTACAACTGAAGTTAACCATGTTAAGAAATAATTTTAAACTGAATTTAACCAATTAGAACTGCAAAAACTATCAGAGGAAAAATGAAGAGCCTGTGCATATACCACAAAGAATCTTATCAGAAATATTACGAGATCTACAGTTCACATACTTTCGAGATTGATGAGAGTGCAATATTGCGTATTTTCAAGTTATCCAAGTCTACTGGAGAGCCTAAACTCATTGCGTGCTATAGAAAGTGGGATTATTTTAAGATTGATGAAGACTTCGAAGATCTACATCAATAAAAGATTGATTTGATTCAAAAAATGAATACTGTTATATATGAAATACTGATATCAATAAAATATTTGAACTTCCTAACCAAAAGATTATTTTATGAGATTTGATTATATTCAAGTAACTCCAGACTATCTAGATGATCTCTGTGACTGCATGCTAGAATGGGCTAAAGGGGACGAAGATGCTTATACCATTCCTCAATTCCTCAGGTTGAAAGGGATAGGCTATTCCTATATGAAGCATTTCTGTTACCAATCTGAGCTGGTACGCAATACTTTTGATATAGTGCAAGCTATACTTCATACCAGATGGTTTAATTTAGCTATGAATAAAAATGAGATCCCTCCTCATAGAGCAAAAGTCCTCATGAGATATTTGAGATTATACGATGGTCATGGGCTAGATGTAGAGAAAACCATGAGAGAAGCAGCATTAGACGCAAACACTGAAGCAGATATGCGAAGAGTAGCACAGAATTATGCAAGAGAAAAGCTTAAACCACCTTATCAAAAAATCTATGATGAGAACGATAACAAACGTAGAAATCGAGAAGAAACTTAATTCTTTTGTTCCCCGTGATTATCAGACTCCTATCTTAAAAGCTCTAGACACAGGCTTCAAACGTGTCCTAGCTATACTACCAAGACGATCTGGTAAAGATATCACCGCTCTCAATTATGTTATCCGCCAGATGTGGGAACATCCGGGTGTTTATTACTATATATTTCCTACATACGCTCAAGCCAAAAAAGTCATATGGGATTCTATGACAAACGAGGGGAAAAGGATATTAGACTATTTTCCTGAAGAGCTTTTGAATCAAAAAAACTCCCAAGAAATGAAAATAAGGATGGAAACAAAAAATGGATCTGAATCATTATTTCAACTCGTTGGAAGTGACAATTACGATAGCCTTATGGGGACAAATCCTCGTGGTGTTGTTTTTTCTGAGTACGCTCTCCAGGACCCGAGGGCTTACCAGTACATTAGGCCCATTCTTACTGCTAACAGTGGTTGGGCTTTATTTATTTCTACTCCGCGTGGTAAAAATCACCTGTGGACACTTGCCGAGTTAGCAAAAAATTCTCCAGACTGGTTTTACATTAAACTTTCAATAGAGGATACGCAGCATATTCCTATGTCTGAGATAGAAAAAGAGCGTAGGGAAGGACTTATGTCAGAAGACATGATCCAACAGGAGTATTATACCTCATTTGAGATGGGTGTTGAAGGCAGTATTTATGCTAAGTATTTAGAGAATATGAGATTAAATGGAAGAATAGGGGATGTTCCTGTGGAAGCTGGATTTAAAGTCCACACTGCATGGGATATTGGAAGAGATATGACATCTATTCTTTTCTTCCAAACCATAGGACACACAGTTCGCATCGTCGATTGTTACGAAAAAACCGGTGAGAATATAGAGTATTTCGCTAGAATTCTTGACTCTAAAGGTTATTTATATGGAAAACATTTCTTTCCTCATGACATGAGAGTTAGAGAATGGGCAGGCAGCAATTATACGCGTCTTGAAAAAGCTCGTCAGCTTGGTATTAACGGC
>SDBT01003805.1_pt1 | contig 25947 bp, 37 predicted proteins | sample 2277101 | NCBI WGS metagenome assembly SDBT01 (sample SAMN10404973, study PRJNA504765) | marine sediment metagenome | isolation source: marine sediment core GS10_PC15, 103 cmbsf | place: Arctic Ocean: Southern Knipovich Ridge | collected 2010 | reverse complement strand
ACCTTATGTTAGTCTTACGCAAAAGTATCATGCTTTCGTATATCTGTCAACAGCACACCTTGGTTTAGTGAGAACCTCTATTATAGAAAATACCCACCACTTGCCCATAAGTTTATGGTCTTTCTCTAAGATTTTCACAACTTTCAAGCTAATTACTAATTAGGCATATAAATTACTATGTGTATCAATCGTCACAAATAAAAAAGTATCTTTGCTGAGCATTTTATAGACTACTCGCAAATCATTGGTAATATTTATACTTCTATAACCCCTAAACTTCCCGCGTAGAGCGTGATTGTTGAGTATAGGGTCATCAAAAGGGTCGCGTATGAAAATATTCCTTTTCTTTTTAAAATTCCGCTTCTCACCTAAACGAAGTTTTTGGTATCTTTTCTCAAATTGCTTGTGTAGAATTATTTTCACAGAGAATCAAGATGTTCATCCATTTCCCGGGCAGACGAAAAAGCTGGTGACATATTCGTTCCCTTCTTTGCGTCCTTTTCCACTCCGACAAGAAGTCTTTCTAATTCAGCAGACATTTTAGGCAATACGGAAAAAGAGATACTTCTATTGCGAATAAATTGCTTCAGGTAAGAATTTATCACTACACTTAAAGGCATTCCTAATTCCTTAGCGAGTTCCTGCGCATTTTCTTTAACCTCTTTATCAGTTTTTATATTAATCATCGTCTTCATATATCTATAGTATATACAATGGATATATGCAGTCAAGTATTATGAATCATCGAGATAAAACGAGGGGCGAGGTGTTTGGAGTGCCTTGTACTACTGTGCTGGGAGCATTGAACAATGTTTGTAAAAGTGGTGGAGAGGGAGAACAAACTTGGCACTGCTCACACGCTCAAGCTAAAATTCTGTGCATGAGGAGGGATTCGAACCCCCGAAGGCATTAAGCCAACTGGTCTACAGCCAGTCCCGTTTGACCGCTTCGGTACTCATGCATCCGAGAGCCATCTCCCAGATTCGAACTGGGGACTTACTGTTTACAAAACAGTTGCTCTACCGCTGAGCTAAGATGGCTTTCATATTTCTAAGTTTTTCTTGTACTTCTTTGTCTTCGGGGTTCAATTCTAGCGAAACCTTGAATGCCTCTACGGCATCGTCGTTATTCTTCATCTCTATATATAGATCCCCTAGTTTCTTATATAATACAGGATTTTTCGGTTCTTCTGAAATCGCTGTAATTAATCTTTCCTCTTCATCTTGAAAATTTCTTTGCATTTCCGCAACTCCTTCGACTACTTCTTCACCATGCCCATTTCCATTAGTTCCATTTTTCTTAACTTTATGGATCATGGAATTCGTAGCACTATCTACCTTAAGAGAAGCAACTCTTACAAACCTTAATCCTTTTTCTATCTCATCGAAGAATTTTCCTTTGAATTTAGGAAGATCCATCCTTTTCAGAAATCCGCCTACTTCAGGAAAGAAGTTCATCCAAAAACCCCCATTAGAATTCTCTAATGTAAGTCTTTTCAGCTGCGGAAACTTTCTCCAGACTATCAAAGAAATGATTAAGCCGGATGCGATAACTAAAAATATAGGAATAACAAAATCCATAAGCCTCTAGAGGCTAAAGCGGGTAAATCTCTCCACTTTAATCTTCTCCCCCAATTTACCAATATATTCTTTAATAAGTTCATCAACGGTTAGATCCTGATTTTTGATGAATGGTTGGGATAAAAGTTCATCAACGTTTTTCGGATTCATCGAAGCAACCTGCATCGCTATATCATGTGCCAATTGCTTGAACTGCTCATTCTTAGCAACAAAATCAGTCTCCGACCTTAGATCAATCAAAGCACCCATTTTGCCATTACCGTGAATGTATGCTTCCACGACACCTTGCCCGGTTTCTCTTCCTGCTCTTTTTTCGGCGATCCTAGCTCCCTGTTCTTTCAAGAATTCAAGAGCTTTGCCGACATCGTCACCGGCTTCTTCTAAAGCTTTCTTGATTTCTTTGATAGACATTTGCGTCTTATCTCTAAGTTCTTTTATTAGATCTGTGTTTGCCATTTTATTCTTTTTCAACGGAGTCTTTAATTGTTTTTAATATCATCTCTACAGATCTCCTTGAGCTATCACTAGCTGGAATCGGGAATTTCAATAGTTTTGGATCTCCATCGGTATTAGTAATACCCGCAACGTTCAATCCAATACTGTTTGCTTCCCTGATAGCTACCAAAGAATTCTTAGTTGAAGTTACAAAAACTAACTCCGGCAGTTTGTTCATTCTCCTCAACCCACCAAATTTATCTTCCATTTTCTGATATTCTCTTTCAAAACCAAGTCTTTCTTTCTTGGTATATTTAGCCATTTGGTCGGACTTCAATTTCTCTTCCATTTCCTTAAGATATCTTACTCTTGAGGAGATGGTTTTGAAATTGGACAAAGTGCCTCCAACCCATCTGTCCTGGACATAAGGCATGTTCAAAGCATCGGCTAATTCCTTTATAGCGTCTCTCGACTGTTTTGTGATTCCAACAAATAGAACCTGCCCTTCGGCTTCCATAATCTTTTTTATCTCAGCAATAGTGTTGATCAAGCTTTCTTGGGTCTTGATCAAATCAATAATATGAAGGCCGTCCTTCATTGTATATACATATTGCTTCATTCGCGGGTTGAAAACTGACTTTTTCCTACCCAAATGCATGCCTGTGGCAAGCATTTCTTCATAAGTTGGCATGTTATTTTTTTCTGACATAACGTGAATATATTACAACATTTATTGAAAAATTTCAAGAGTAAGTAAAAAGGGGCCCGTACGAGAAGATCGTACAAAGGCCCTTGGTCAGGAGAGGTTCCCTTGGTGAGTCAAATGGGGAGCGGAAGAACATGGTATTAAAGGAAGAATGATTCAGGGCCGGGGTCGAGCACGAAGCTGCAGTGCAGTAGGCACGTCACCCCTGGTGTCGAGATTCATGGGCCAGTTTTCCTTGCCCGTAGACCGGACGGCTACCGCCCAGATCGGCGGCATACCGGGATGCGGGAGGCATCTATGGACGCCCACCGCGAAGGCCATTGGGCTACGTTCGCTTCAGCTGCCGCGCTGCGACCCCGTTGTGCCGGCGGTTACGTGTTGAACATGATCTGATTACTTACGGTCCGTGTGATCCTCACAACATCTGTTCTCCTTTTCCTAGTTACAAAGTACGGGTTGATGACGAACTCCAGGAAAGCTGTATCCGAGCTTCCCAGGGACACAAATTCGCCAAGTTCCCTTATATATTAACATAACCAGCCTATATTTGTCAACAACTCCCCTCCTCTTGCAAAATCCGCCATTTTCTTGTAATATATGGCCTAATGAAGAAAGACACACATCCAAAATATTATCCGGATGCCGCGTTTAAATGTGCGTGCGGAAACACCTGGAAAGGCGGATCTACCATGTCTGAAACCGATGTTGAGATTTGTTCAAATTGTCACCCATTCTACACTGGTAAAGAAAATATAGTTGATACCAAAGGACGTGTAGAAAAATTCAAGAAGAGATTAGAAAAGAGACAAGAACTCAATGCAGGAAAATAACGACATAATAATCGAGATTCGAGCCGGTACAGGCGGCGATGAAGCGGCATTATTTGCCGCTGATTTGTTTAATATGTACAGCAGATATGCTTTTAACAAAGGTTGGAAGCTTAAGACTTTTGATTTCAACCAAAATGATGTTGGCGGATATAAATATATTGGATTTGAGCTATCGGGAGAGGGCGTAGATCAGATGATCGTTGAATCCGGAGTCCACAGAGTCCAGAGAATCCCAAAGACAGAAAAGAGCGGAAGAGTACATACATCAACCGCTACTGTCGCCGTTTTACCTAAAATAACTTCCAAGGAAGTAGAGATTAGAACCGAAGACCTAGAAATTACCTCGTACAGAGCTGGAGGTCCTGGAGGACAAAACGTAAACAAAGTTGAGACTGCCGTAAGAGTAACCCACAAACCATCGGGAATCGTTGTCACTTCCCAGCAAGAAAGATCCCAAGCACAAAACAAAGAAAAAGCTTTGCAGGTTTTGAGAGCTAAGCTTTGGAATCACCAGCAGGAGGAAGCAGCCAAAGCCGCAGGACAAACAAGAAAAAGTCAGATCGGTTCTGCAATGAGAGCCGAAAAAATACGAACATATAACTTCCCCCAGGATAGGATCACTGATCACAGGATAAAGAAAAGCTGGGGAAATATTGATAAAATATTGGCAGGAAACTTAGACAAGGTATTATCTAAATTACAGGTTTTACGAGAAGAGAAATAAAAGAGTTCTTTTTCATAGTCCCTTAAAATAAGATCAATCAATTAATCCGGATCTGCAAACAAATTATTGGAAGTTTGTAGCATCCGTAGTTTCATTTGCAGATTGGTCAATACAAACATGCCAGATCAGAAACCTCTTTTGAACAGTCCAAAAAGAACGGATATGCCAAATTCTGAAGAAATTTTAGGAGGGCCGGAATTTGAACCAGCACCAGGTTGGGGCCACGGAGTAAGCCAGTGGCTTAAAAAGTACTTCAGCCGGGTGATATTGCCTGGAATCGCTATCGTTATCCTCGTCCTAGGAATCAATAACTATATGACCAACAAAAGTGACAGAGAATTATTTGATCTAGATGAAGTTGGTACAACAGGAATTGTTAGACTAGAGGAGGATACTGGCGAGATACTGACAGTTGAAGAAAAAGTATACACAGATGACGAAGGAGACGCGGTAGGAATCTTAGAGGTCACCGCCCCAGGAGAGGGTGTCACTCACCTAGCCAGAAAGGCACTCAAAAAATACTTGGAATTCAACGAGGACATAGAACTCCAGGATGAGCACAAGATATATATAGAGGATTACCTCAAGGATATGATAGGCTCTGAGCCGCTCGAAATTGGGGATACGATCAAGTTTAGCACCCTAGACATATCTGACGCCATTGATGCCGCACTAACGCTAAATGACGCTCAGATCGAGAATCTCAGCAAGTATGTCCCATTAGTAAGCTTCTGAAATCAAAGACCCCGCTCTCGCGGGGTTTTTGATTTAAGCTTTTTTGGGTTTAGGTTCCAAGGGGATTATGAGTGCGGCAATTATATAGAAAATTAATGCGGGGAGAACTCCTGTAGCGAGAGTTATGAAAACAAAGGCTAGTCTTACGATAGTAGGATCTACATCATACATTTCAGCAAGACCACCAAATACTCCTGAAACAGATTTGTGTTTTCGTGAACGATAAAGCCTTTTCATTACTCTTTAGGTTTAGCTTCTTCTGTTGGAGCTTCTTCAGCACCTTCCTCTTTCTCCTTAGAAATAACCTCAACATCTTCAACGACTGTTTCAGCTTCTTCTTCCTTTTCTTCTACGGGCTCAACAACTGTTGCAACAACCTCATCCTCTTCAGCTTCCAGCTCTACGCCGTTAGGTATTTTCAAATCTTTTATTAAAATAGACCCACCTATTGCGTTCAGAGAAGAAATATCTACATCAATATGAGGAGGCAAATCTTGAGGAAGAGCATAAACCTCCACCTCTTTAATGTTTCTGTTTAAAATACCGCCCAAATCATTAACAGCTTCCGACTCACCAACGAACTCTAGGGCAACACGAGCAGTAATTTTTTGATCTAATCTTACTTTATAAAAATCGGCGTGAATGTAATCGCCGGAAATAGGAGCTTCACTTACCTCCTGAATAATGACAGGAAAAGACTCTTCGCCTACTTTCAAGTCAATCATGGTTGAGCCACCTGCTTCTTTATATACTTCTAAGAATGTACCGTAATCCACCTTCAAAGAAATGGGGTCAAATTCTTTCCCATATATGATGGCAGGCATATAACCGGAGTCCCTAAGTGACCTCGCGGGTTTTGTTCCGGTTTCTGCTCTTTTCTCTGCTTGTAATACTATTTTCTCAGTCATGTTATGCGACTAATAACTTAAAGGAAAAATGGGGATAAGTCAAGCCCCCCGTAATGGTTCAATACCTTGGAATCACCTAGGGTAAAATATTTTACCTCCGTGTTTAAATGATAACAAATAAAAATCAGCCCATAAAGAGCTGATTATCTTCTACCTCGAAAAGATCTAAAAAACCTTCCTTCTTTCGCACATAGTTCATCGTTTATCTTGGTGACATCTCCTGTAAAAGCGTTAAGGCCTGTTAGTAGAGCAGCCCCAACACCGTATACATCAGCGGGGACTCCGTGATCCTCAAAAGTTTGAGTTTTTTCTGCGTTAAATCCTCCGGAGACAACTATCTTCTTTTCTTTGGCATCATTGTTATCGAGAACTTCGCGAACATTCCTTACCGAGATCTCATTCACACCTGTAGGTTTGAAGTCTCCCATCTGTTGAAGTCTGATAAGCGATTTGTCGACCATATTCTCTGATGTATCGAGTCGAACACCCCAAAGATTTAAACCTTGAGATTTGAACGCCTTTAATACCTCAAGTGTCGTACGCACACAATCATTCTCGAAATCAACTAACGCGATGCAAGGAATATCTGGATATTTTTTCGCAAACTCAGTAGTTGCTCTAACTGTATCGCCCTTAAAAGCGGCGATCAGCGCATGCGGGATTGTGCCTTTCCCGCCCTGATTCCACCAATGTCCCATGGCATCAGTAGCCACGCCACCGACACCAGCCATTGTAGCTGCATATCCGTCGGGTGTTTGATTAGTATAACGATCAAACCGATCTGCGAAAAACAATACTGGTTTCTCTCCAGCCGCTTCAACAACTCGAGAGGTGTTTGTAGCAACAAGAGTGCTTCGTGCAAGGATACCTAAATAAGCCGATTCGAGATGACAAAAATATTTTGGGTTACCGTGTATGTGCATCACAGGCTCCCAAGGATCAACTCGATCACCATCATGAAGAGCGTCTATCTTTAATGTATCGAATTTATTAACCCATAGCTTGTCTAATCCCATCTCAACATCAATCGACTCAGACAATATCTGTCTCCGTTCCTCGTATCTCTCCTGAACATGTAATTTTCGTGCCTGCTCCTTGAGTGAGATAAAGCGATCAAAAAGTTTATAGGCTTTTTCATCATCGCTGTAACATCCAGTACAAAGCTGCAAAAGAGCAAGTGACTCGTCTACTCCGCAGACAACAGCATTTTCTCTCTTTTGGAAAACCTGCATGGTTGCCTTTTCTTTATAACCAATTTCTTCTAGTATCTTCTTCATTCTCCAAAAATATACGGCGGAATAATATCCTCGCCGTAATTCCTGAACAGCAATATCGAAAGTTTCGGGAAGAAGTCGCTCAGTCACGACATACCTGCCTTGTAGTTGTTATTTCTATCCTGGAATCAATCATTCCCAAAATGGTCGGAATTGCATTGTCGTTACTCACGGAACGTGTCACGTCCAAAACCAAATGCGTGCGGAAGTAGTTAGCCCATGCATCATGTGCAGTAGCTTTGACACAATAGTCGAGTGCTAATCCGGCAACATATACATCGGCTACCCCCTTGCTATAGAGATAACTTTTCAGATCTGTTCTCTCTGTGATGTATACAGACCCTTCGAAAGCCGAATAGCCGTCATCTTTGTCGCTCATTCCTTTTTTGAGAATGATAGTCGACGAAGGAAACTCGAGCTCGGAGTAGAGGTCCGCTCCCTTGGTTCCAGCGATACAATGAGGCGGCCACTTCTCAAAATGAGTTGTCTGCGCTGGATGCCAATCCATAGAGGCAACGATAACCCAATTACTCATCTCAGCGTATTTGATCAAGATATTAAGTCTGGGCATAATATCCCCAATATCTACTGACAGAGCTCCACCTGGACAAAAATCATTTTGCATATCAACAACGATCAAGGCTTTCTTTTCTCTAGTCATTCTTTAATCCTTTCAAAAAACTGCCTAGAAACTACCCCAGAAAGATATCTTCGTCAAGCCCTGTCCTTGCTCCCAAGCATATTCATCTTATCTTTCACAACTTCGGAGACAGCTTCGACTTCAGGTCCCATATACTTATATGGCGTAACTTCCTCGGGATTTTCTTCCAGGGTTTCTTTTAATGCCTCCTGCATAGCAACTCTGATCTCGGTGTTGTAGTGAACATTAACAATACCTCTTTTGACAGCTTCCTGGACTTTTTCATTCTCCAAACCGGAAGCACCATGCAAAACCAAAAATTTGTCAGATAAAACCTGATTGATCTCGGAAAGTAGATCCAAATCCAAAATCATTTCCTGCTCTGTTGTAATTCCATGAATATTGCCAACCGCCATGGCTACACAGTTGATACCGGTAGAATCAGCAAATGATTTCGCTTCTTTCGGTTTCGTAAAGTCATCTTTACTGATCTCAACCGACTTTTGAACCTTCGAGCTGCCCCTAAGATATCCGATCTCTCCTTCCACTAAAATTTCCGGGTTCACCTCTTTTGCATAATCAACAACTTTTTTGGTCATCTCTATATTCTCCTCTAAAGACATTTTGGACCCATCGATGAGGATGTATTCGTAACCGGCATCAATTGCTTCCTTTGCTTTCTCGAAACTCTTCGTGTGGTCGGTAGCCAAAAAGACGGGAATCCCATCTTCTTTCCAAGACTTAACCAAGGCTACTGCTTGATCCATTCCGACAAAATCACCTTCTCCTTCGGATGTTCCAACCAGCACAGGAGCATTCAACTCTTTCGCGGCGTTTATAATCCCCTGCAGCTGTTCGGAAGAAGCAAAGTTGAAATGTCCGAGCGACCACTGGTTTTGTTTGGCATCATTCAAATATTCAATTAGTTTTTTCATAATTCGATATATCCCTTAATAATATTTTCATTTATTAATTGATTCATCTCGTCCCTGCTGAAATATTCTATAAATATCCTATTCCACAGAGCCTCCTGCTGATGATACAAATATTTGATGTCTCCCCCCAAAACGAGAGACATAACCAGATCGATAAGGTCAAAACTTACAATCGTCTCACTCTTGTCGGTACTGATAAACTCATCTCCGACAAAATCCATGCCCTTCCAATATCCAAAGGCCCCTCCTGCGGTGTGTTGTGACTCGTCAAGACGGCCCAAATCTTCTTCTGCTTTGTACCAATGCTCAGCTTCCGGATTAACGTGCCGTTCGAATAACCTCGGATCCCATGCATCATCTTTCGCCAGATATCTTTGAACAATCCTCCATTGCACCTTGTCGCTGGCTGGTAACGGCCCCTCAAAAACATCCCCCCTCAAAAGAGCCATTAATTTTTGCGAAAAGTCTCCGTTGCCTCCATGTCTTTTAAATAAGGAAGAATAAAATGGAACCTCATTTAAATAATGCAGTAACAGAGAAAATAATCTTGTGGTCTCTCCCTGTGTTCCGATCTTCATCGGGACGATAAATATAACGCCTAGTTCTTTCAGGTGGCTAAGGTTGTGATATTTTTTCTTCCGCATGAATTTCTTAGCCACATCAATCCATTTCTGTCCTAGAACGAAAACTTCTACGGACCTCTCCTCAAAATCATCGATCGTTAATTTTTCGTAATTTTTAATAAAATCTTTATTCATCCAGCTCACATCCTCCAGAAATCTCATAGCACTGTATATCTCCAGCAATGATTCGTTAGCCATGAGTTCTTCCACGGTCTTGTAGCCAAAAATTTTCATAATATTCGGCGGCGGAGTTGCAGCAAGCATCTCTCTGGCTTTCTCTTTCTTCAAAAATAATCCTTTCTTACTATTCGATACTTCCAAGCCCTTCTTTATCAGGGTCTGAGCACCTTCTTCTTTGAGTAGATCAGGATGCCCTAATATTTCATAAAGTTGTCCGTCTAGGAATATTAAACGATCTACTAAAGCATGGTAGACATCTTCTGCAGGAGAATTGTGATCCAAATCAAACTCCCCTAGTGTCTTTTTAACTAAAGCGTCGTTCTCGTTAGCAATCTTTTCAATAATGCCTTTCTTCCCCGTTACTCCATGCATTTTTTCCTCCAACTCCAAAAGAGTCTTCTCGTTGGTTCTTAATAACGACGCTATTTTCGCATGTGGGTTTTTCATAGCTCTTCTTCCGTTACTTCGGATATAGGTATTGAGCCCATATCATCCTTTTTCAAAATTCCCTTGGTTGCCCCGATATAGCTAATAACACTTTCTGCATTGGCCATGGCTAGTTTCAAACTTTCCTTGATATTTCCATCAGAATGCATATACCCCGCAAGAAAACCGGAATTAAATGAATCCCCCGCTCCGGTTCTTTCGACAGCTTTTCTCGTGGAGGCTTTCGCTCTGTATATTTTTTTACCGTCGGAGACAACTGCGCCTTCGGGTCCCTTTGTCATAATATATATTCCGTCAATCAACTCATCCATCAATTTGAAAATTTCTTTTTCATTTTTATAATCAATTCCCGTTAATCTTGCGGCTTCTTCCTGGTTCGTCGCAAATATACTTATATCTTTCAAATATGATTTAAGCGCATCCAACCCGTGTGCTAAAGTTCTTCCGCCAGGATTCATCGCAACTTTTATATCCTTCTCCTTGGCCACTTCCATTATTTTCCTGAGCAATTCTAAATTACCGCCAAGGGAATCAACATAGAGCCATTTCGCTTCTATCTTGTCCCATTTGATCTCGTTTTTATGAAAATTCTGTCCTTCCCCCTTATACGTCAAGATAGTTCGTTCTCCGCTTGGAGTTACCAAGATCAAAGAGTAGGCAGTCCCCATTCCTCCTTTATGAATCAAGAAAAGGTCCGTGTCTACGCCTTCGTCTTTCAAAAATTTCAGGATCTCGTTTCCGCCAATGTCGTTAGCCAAAACCCCAACGGCAGCAGCACTAAGTCCCTGTCTAGCTAAAGTGGCGGCAGTATTTACCCCGCCTCCGCCGGGAGAGAAAGTTAATTCTTCCACTTCAACTTTTGATCCCAGGGGATAACAGATAGCCTTTCCGGTAACAAAATCTTTTTCTTCGGCCACCTTAAAATCTCCTTCTTTGACCTTTATGAATACATCCCTAGTGGATGAACCAAATGTTATAACATCATACATAATTTAATCGCCGACTCGTTGAAGCGTATGTATCGCCTCGTCGATATCGTCACTTTTAAAAATATAACTGCCCGAAACTAAAAGTGTTGCCCCGGCTTCAACGACTTTCTGTGCCGTCTTTCCATCTATCCCCCCATCCGCCTGGATCGGAATAGTGGGATGTACATAATGAAAGTCCGTCATCTTATCCAAAACATCTTCAACAAAAGGACTTCCGTAAAATCCAGGATCAACGGTCATGAACTGGACAAAGTCCATGCTATTAATATGTTTTGCCAAAAATTCGTTAGGCGTTGAAGGATTTAAGGCAAGGCCTACCTGACGCTCTTCTTCATGGATCATGGTAATCAGATTATTTAGATTCCCCTCTGACTCAATATGTAAAACAAATTTATCCACCTTATCGATCTTCAAAAGTTTTTCAACATATTCGGTGGGATCCTTTACCATCAAATGAACTTCGAACATTACATCCGTTTCCAATTTACCCAATTCATCGAATCCTTTGATCGTTTCGTTATCAACGAAACGGCCATCCATGATATCTAACTGAACCCTTGCGATATAAGGTTCAACTGTTTTCACTTTCTCTTCTAGCTCTTGATAGCTTTTAGCTATTATCGCCGGTACAATTTCAATCATTTTATAAGATTGGGTGGAGTCCTTCCCTCAAGGGCCTCGATAATATTTGTTGCAGCCGCCACGGACATAGCACTTCTTGTCGCATCTGTTGCTGAAGCGATATGTGGAGTGATGATAACGTTGTCCATTTCTTTTAATTCAGATGTTATCTCTGGTTCAAATTCATATACGTCCATGCCAGCTCCTCGTATCTCACCATTCTTCAGGGCCTCAACCAAAGCTTTTTCATCAATAACAGGTCCACGGGATGTATTGACCAGAAAGGCCGTATTCTTCATAAGTTTGAATCTGTCGGCATTCATTAAATGTTTAGTAGCATCCAGCAAAGGAACATGCAGTGTAACAAAATCACATTGAGGCAGAAGATCTTCCAGTTTTTCAACATATGTTGCGTTAAATTCTTTTTCGAAATCAGGATTTGGTTTCAGGTCGTTATACATAATCTTCATATCGAAACCTTTTACTGCCTGGTACGCGATCTTGGTGCCAATCCTCCCAAGACCGACAATGCCCAAAGTTTTTTTGTATACGTCGGTTCCCATCAACAACTCCGGTCCCCATGCCTTATATTTACCATCTCTTGAAAACTGATCACCCTCAACAATCCTGTGACCAATAGCTAACATCAAAGCGAAAGTATGTTCCGCCACACTTTCGGAAACTTCAGGAACCGCGGTATTGGTTACCATGAGATTTTTTTCTTTTGCCGCATCAAGATCAACATTATCAAATCCAACGGCATAGTTGGCTATAATCTTTAGATTTTTTCCGGCGTCCATAATCTCAGCATCGATCTTTTCTGTAAGGATAGATAAGAGAGCATCGGCATCAGCGACCCCGGCTAAAACTTCCTCTTTGGTCGCTACACGATCTCGTGCAGCTTCGTTGACTACGACTTCGTACCCTTTCTCACGAAGCATGTCTAAACCTTCTTTCGGTATTGGTCTTGTAACAAAAATCTTCATTTTTCTAAATCTTTTATTTTATTAATACGTCTTACGTGTCTTTCCTCGCCAGAGAAAGAGGTTTCGAGCCAAAGCTTGATTGCACTTTGAGCCTCTTCTCCTATAAAGCCAGCGGCGATTGAAAGAACGTTGGCATCATTGTGTTCCCGGGATAGTTTAATAATCTCTTCCTTGCCGCCGTAATATACAACGGCTCTCACTCCTTTGTATTTATTCGCAACTACGGCCTCACCCTGCCCCGATGTTCCAAGAACTATCCCTTTGGGATTTTCGGGATCAGCAGAAACTTTTTCACCCACCAAAGAAATGAAATCAGGATAATCATCCTTCTTATCATATTCGTGAGCTCCCACATCTTCGTATTCGTAGCCCCATTCCGAAAGCCACTCTTTTATTTTCTCCTTTAGCTCGAACCCCGCGTGATCTGTTCCTAGATAAATCATTTTTCTAATCTATTAATATATTCGATCACCGACAAGACAGCGGTTGCACCCTGCCCTGCAGCGATAACGATTTGTTTAAATGGCACATCTGTTACATCACCTGCCGCATAAAGTCCGGGAATATTTGTCTCCCCTCGCATATTTACGACAATTTCTCCAAATTTATTTTTCTCGACATCGTCAGGGGCAATTTCACTATTTGGAACCATACCAATATGGACCATGATCCCTTCGACATCCAATTGTTTTTCCTCGTTAGCGCTGGTATCTTGGTATTTCAAACCTGTCACAAATTGCTCTCCCACAATCTCAGAGGTCAATGCGTTGTATATGATCTCTACGTTATCCATTTTCTCCAGCTTATCGATCAAAACCTTGTCCCCCTTGAATTGAGGATTCTTGTTAATAACGTAGTGTTTCGAAGCAATCCCGGCCATCATAATAGAGGATTCCAAAGCCGAGTTTCCTCCGCCAACCGTGGCTGTGATTTTCCCTTGAAATAACGGGCCATCGCAAGTAGTACAATATGTTACACCTTTTCCCTTATATTCTCTTTCTCCGGGAATATCCAACGGCCTTGGATGAACGCCGGTGGTGACGATAACGGCTTTGGCTTCATAATCGCATACCGGATTTCCGTTCTCATTTTCGGACATCTTTTCTCCTCTCTCCGGTTCTCCCTTTTTCTTCGTAGTGACGCAAAATGTTCCGTCATCGTTTTTATGAATTTTATCCACCCAGATCCCAAGCTCCGACTCAACTCCATAAGACTTAAGATGCTCTTTGAACTTTCCGGATAACTCAAGGCCGTCGATCTTTGTGATTCCGGGCCAGTTACCTATCTCCCCGGAAGTAGCAACTTCTCCTCCGAAGTCCTTGGCAATAATCTTAAAATCCAAATTTCTACGCACAGCGTATATCCCAGCAGATGTTGCAGCTGCCGAACCGCCGATTATTAATAAATCTAGCATAAGTATATTTTACCAAAACCCTCGAATTTGTCATATTTGAAGCCACTGGGTTGACTCTAATCCTAAGGTGTGGTATAATGCATAAAATTGAAAAACGAAGATTCAAGGAGGGTGAACACCGTGAACAAGTATGTTCTGCGAATCAAGGGCAAATCGAGGGGTCTCGGAAAAGAGATCACCAAGATTGTCTCCTACAAAGAATTCTCCGATCCCTACACAGCGATCGAAGAGTTCACCAAGAAGGTGAACCGGAAGATTACGGATGAACAATTCGAGAAGCTCGAAGTTCACATCGACCTCGTATTGCCGATTTTTACCTTCAAGGTGCCTGTATCAAGTATCAAGGAGGAAACCTGATGACTACTTTCAGAAGCATCGGAGAGGCCATAGACCACTTCGATGAGAAAGCCGCACTCTTCCAGAAATTCCTGATGGAAAATCCGGATGACGAGGCAGTTCAAGAAGCCACACGAACATATGTCGAGTGGCGTATGTTCACCGTCAACTTTCTCAAAGACAAAGGATACGAGACGGCCGCTAAGTTCGTTAACTCCTTGCGGAGCAACAACGACGGCAAGCTTTTCTTAGTTCCTCCCACACAACTCTTCTAAAAAAGACCCACCCAAGCCGGTAGCGCCAAGCGCTGCCGGCTATTTTGTTACTTCAAAAATTAAGGCATAATGGAATTATCATGCATATATCCAAAAATGCCTGGTATATATTAGTGATTTTAGTCTTATCGCTAGTCACCAGGTTCGCATTTTTCGGTCACCCCTCGGAAACAGTATTCGATGAGGTTCATTTTGGAAAATACGTCAACGGATACTTTACCGGAGAATACTATTTTGATATTCATCCACCTCTCGGAAAACTTATGATCGCAGGGGCCTCCAAGATAGGGGGTTACACGGCGGGAGATTTTACGTTTGATAATATCGGAACAGGGTTTCAGGATTCTGTATATAAATTTATGCGTTTTCTACCGAGTTTAGCCGGAGCACTACTCCCACTCATTATCTATCTCCTCGCGCTACAACTTGGCTTTACGAAAAACGGAGCAGGACTCGCTGCCGCACTAATTATTTTTGATAACGCATTGATTACCCAATCCAGATTTATATTAATGGATTCATTCATGCTTTTATTCGGATTCACCGCCCTACTTTTCTATACTAAAAAATCCCTCTTGTGGGCAGGGATATTCGTAGCACTGGCCATAGCGATCAAATGGACCGCACTGGCTTTTCTCGGAATCATGGGGGTACTCTATCTATTTGCCTGGTTGAAAGAGACGGGCAAGCTGAAAAACGCCCTTATGGGAATAGTTTTTCTCATAGTTATCCCCTTTTTAGTGTATTTTTCAATATTCAAGATCCATTTCGATCTTCTTCCTAATTCCGGCCCTGGTGATGCATTCATGTCTCAAGAATTCAGAGATGGAGAGTTGGGCGCATTTGGGAAATTCAAAGAGCTGAACAAAGTAATGTACACCTCCAACAAGAGTCTTGATGCAGAGCATCCGTTCTCCAGTGCATGGTGGGAATGGCCAATCAACAAACGAGCAATCTTTTATTGGAGCAGCGCCGAAGGAGATATCTGGTTTATAGGAAATCCGCTGGTATGGATCTTCGCTTTGCTCGGTATAATCTATACTTTAATTCACAGACCGAAGACCAGTACTCAAAGATTCCTTATCTTCGCATATTTCGCTAACTGGCTACCATTTATATTCATAGGCAGAGTGATGTTCTTGTATCACTACTTCCCTGCTCTAATATTTGCGATTCTGGCTTTAACATACTTCCTTGATCGGCGAATAAAAAAAGCCCATTATGTCGGGCTCGTGTTCATGATCTTTGTCGCTTTCGTTATAATATCTCCGTTTACCTATGGAATAAGCGCTCCGAGCTTTATTCTGAATCTGTCTAATCTATTTATCTGATGTCAGAAAGAAATTGACCAGTCTGGTTTGTTGGGTTCTGACCTTATCGAGAGTGGTGAGGTCGAGTTCTTGTTTTTCGATTTGTCCTTTTAGCTCTCTGATCTTTGTCTTCGCGTTTGCAATGTTGTCTTTGTTCACTATCTCACCGTTGTCCCACACAGTATTCTGATACTGCCAACCATCAGCGACCTGATTTTCCAACCCCAACTGCTCCCAAAGAATGGTGCGGGCAAGATCTTTTGGGTCAGTAGCGCTTTCTATGGCTGCGCCCATTTGAAGAGCTTTTCCGCACGTAATGGTCGTAGCGGCCGATAATCTGCGCTCAAGAATCTGATTCTCTCTGATCAATTTTTCTTTCCAACGGACCACTCTCATCTGTAACCACACACTGAAACAAATCACCGCTAGCAAAAGAACTCCTAGTACTATAGTCATGTTTGATCTCCTTTCAAAGAATAGAGGTATAATACAAATAAAAAAACCGCCTGTCAAGGTCGATTTTTCAAATACTTATCGAGCTTTTTTATATAACCCTTCTGCTGCCTCCCAATCAAAATTTTTCCAGAAATCAGCAATATATGCCTTCCTGTCCGATCCGTAGTCTATAAAATAGGCGTGTTCGAAGACATCCAGAACAATCACGGGGATACACCCCCAGACACCGCCCTGGTTGTGCGTGTCGCCGTTATATTGCTTCAATTCACCCGCTTTGGTATCCCAGACCAACAAAGCCCAGCCGCGGGCCGCCATGCCGCATTCTGTGAAGTATTTGATGAAATCTTCGATAGATCCCCATTTGTCCGAAATTGCCCTAGAAAGTTCCGGAGCATTATCATACGCTCCATCGCCGCCAAGAACTTCGAAGTAGTATTCGTGGAGATATACGCCGTTAACAGCGAAGGTTTCCCCTTGCTTCAACGCACGCAGTTCGCTATATGTCTGATTCCCCAGAGCTTCTTCCCGTGACTGTGCCAGTTTCTCATCAATTTCGTTCGCTTTTTTAACGTAACCGGCATAAAGCTTGTCGTGATGTATATCAAGAGTTTTTTTAGAGATACCTTCCAACTCCTTCCCAAATTTTAGGGGTTTCTCTTCGTACATATTACGCCGCTTTTTTCTCGGCTGGAGCTTCTTCAAGAAGTTCCTCTACTTTAGTCTTGTCGAATCCAGTCACGATCTTGCCATTGATCTCGATAACAGGAACGCCCATTTGCCCACTTTTTTCAAACATCTCTTGTCTTTTTTCTGCGTCTTGCGAAACATCAAATTCTTGATACTCAATATCGTTTTCTTTAAAGTATTCCTTTGCCATCTTGCAATATGCACAGGTCGGTGTCGTATATATTTTCACTTGGGCCATTATGTCGTCTTTCGAGAATACACAAGCCATCTAGATTAGCTAGATAGCTCTGCGTTCTTAAAGAAAATTTATTTGTTTTTTACACTCTAATATTGTAGATTACCTTAAGTTGCTTTACAAGGAGTATCCTAGTGTATATCAAGTGTATCCTTAGTATATCACTGATCTTTTTGGCAGGACAAGGCAGACCCCCTCCTCTTCCGGGACAAAGGAGGGCCATCGCAACGATCGAAAGGGCCGCTAAACGGGCTGAGGAGTATGAAAAAGTCAAAAAGACCAGACTTCGATATATAAAAGATTTGATTGAAGAGGATATAAAAGATGACGGGACTAGCGAGGTAAAAAAGAAGAAAACATATTTGGTTTTCCCCTACAAAGATGGTGAAACCCTGGAACGGCTCATAGCCGTAAATGACCAGCCGGTAGAAGACAGCGAGCCGGGATCGAGCCTCAGTTTTGGAGGTATAAGTATGAAATTCGACCAAGACTTCCTCAAGCGCTATGATTATTTTGCCTCGGAAAAACCCAACCTTCACTTTTGGGAAGATCCTATCAAAAAAACAAGGTACATTACTGCCTTTCCCGTCGATTTCAAGCCTAAACCTGATCTGGCAGACAAAAGTTTGTTCGATCCAGTCGCTAACAGACTATCCGGCACTATTTATATCGATGGAAAAAACAACACCTGGAAAGTAGAAGGAAGTATGGCTGGTGAAGCATCATATTACTGGGGAATTGCAGGAAAGGTCTATTCCTGCAAGATTGAACTGAAATTCAAAAAATTCGAAGGCACTATGGTAGGAGATAGAATGGTAGTTGATATAAAGTATCGGATTGTAATCAAAAAAGGCTCCAAGAGAGTCACGTTTGTATATAGAGACTACGAGAAAGTTTCCCCTGCTACGAAGTAGGGGCTTTTTTATTCCCTCCGTTTGAAAATTAAAGATACGAGAAAGAGAACAATGGCGACGCCCACAACCGCGGGGCCCGAAGGAATTTCGTACAAGCGAGAAATCAGAACACCCGCTGCCGCAGAAAACGCACCCACGAGAACACTAATGCTCAGATACTGGGAGAACCCTCTGCCAACGTTCCTTCCGGCTGCCGCAGGCACGATTACCAGAGCTCCCATCAGAAGCACTCCTACAATTTTCAATCCCAGGGCAACCACTAACGCAACCAAGAGTAAAAAGATCAGATTATTTAACGATCTTCGCTTATCGTTTATTCTCGACAGATCTTCGGATATCGTATCCAGTAAGAGAGCATTGGAAATGAATTTCAATACAACTATTGTTCCCGCCAAAAACGCCAGCGCTATAATCCCATCATTTAGATTAACGGTCACGATATCCCCGAAAAGAGATTCCATAAGGTCATGTTCCGGGAAGATTATTATGCCAACGGCCAAAGCAGCGGTGAAGAACACCCCAACGAGTGTATCTGTGGGAAGCTCCGTTCTCTCTTTAAGCAGCCATATGGCAATTACCGCCAAAGCCAGAACTCCAAAAGCACCCAGAAACGGATCGAGATCAAATATAAGGGCTAAGGCTATCCCAGGTAAGGCAACGTGACTCAACGCATCCCCAACTAAAGACATCCTCCTCAAAACCATGAATGTCCCCAAAAGACCGGAAGCCGCTCCCGTCATTACAGCTACAAGTAGAACGATTATGAAGTTTGTATCAATAAAATCTAGGATCATTTGTGTGGGTGGACATATGCGAAGGCCTCTGGTCCATATAATTTTGTAAGCGTATTAGAGCTTATAGCTGCTTCCGGAGAGCCGGTGCAAATAAGTTTTTTATTCAAACAAATTACCTTATCCGCGTAGCCCCGAATTATACTAAGGTCATGAGAGATAAATATTATTGTAATATTTTTCTTTTCGTCCATCTTTTTCAGCAACTGGAAAATGCCCGTTTCAGAACCAACATCAATCCCCGCCGTAGGCTCGTCAAACAAAAGAACATTAGGATTGTTTATCATAGCCCAACCTATGAGAATCTTCTGCTGTTCTCCACCAGACAAAACACCAAGTCTTTTATCCAAGATATGGTGCTTGATATGATGCTCATCTTTTCCTAATTCTAAATCTCCCAAAACTCTGAATATTTCTTCATCTTTGTCGGTCTTTAGTTTAAAAAACTCATAGGTCGTAATAGGCATATCTCTAGTCACAGAGAATCTTTGGGGTACGTATCCGATCTTGATATCTTTCCCCCATTCAATTTTTCCCGAATATGGCAAAAGACCCAGCATGATTTTAAGCAAAACCGTCTTTCCCGCCCCGTTAGGTCCGATTATCGCTGTCATCTCTCCTTTTTTTATTTCAAAATTAAGATTACTTAAAATCTTATGGCCCGATAAGATCACATTTAAATTGCTAACTTTTACGATACGATCACTCATTTTTTGCCCGATGATCCAAAACCTTCCTTGCCTCGACGAGAAGAAGAAAGATCTTTGATTAACTTTGGTTTAATCCTGGTTATCTTCTGAATAAGTATTTGGGCGACTTTGTCACCCTTTTCTATATTATACGTTTTACGAGACAGGTTTATCAAACCAACTCTTACTTCTCCTCGATATCCTTCATCCACAACACCACCCAAAACCTTCAATCCGTATTTGGTTGCTAAGCCGCTTTTATCCCAAATCAGGCCAGCATGTCCCTTGGGCAGCTCAATAGCAATTCCCGTATCAATTAAAGCAACATCTTTAGATCTTATCTTGTAGTTCCGAATCGCGTACAAATCCATTCCGGCATCTTTTGGATTTGCATACGTTGGAATTTTTGCTTCTTTGCTTAATCTCTTTATTCTCATTAATGGAATGATAAATGATTTTCACGAAAAACAAAATCGCCCCTCGGACGATCTTACTTTACTATCTCTATCGTCTTGTTCCTCGTAGTATGCCCGTGCACCATTCTTACCTGCGACAACGAGACCTCAAAGTATTTTGATAATAATTTCAAAATCGCTCTATTCGCTTCTCCTCTTACCGGAGGTTCTTTAATGGCAACCATAAAATAATTCGCATCTATTTTCTTTACCTCTTCTCTATTCGAATTGGGTTTAGCTAGAACTCTGATCTTCATTTGATTTTTTGAACTAATGAATCACGTAATTCGAAAAACATATCTGCCTGATCTTGAATGATCTTTTCTCCTTCTTCATGACTTCTACCCTCAACCTCATTAAAGAAAGATAAAACTCTTTGGAAAAAGTATGGAGTAAGCCTCTGGGCATCTCCAAAATTTTCCGCAACCAGTTCCAGCCACTTTCTAGAATCAATATGCTCTTTACCTGCCGCTCTTTGAGCCAAATAATCTTTATCCACTTCAACTATCGGGGATGCGATATCTAGTTTTTCATGAGATATATCCGTCACCGCTCGTACTTCTTTAATGTATTTGTAGTGCATCTTAGTCATCTTGAAAAATGTATCCGCAACCTGGAAAAACATTTTGTCCAACTTAGATAAAGACGGCTTATGTGATTTCACACCCAAAGACCCTTGAGTAATTTTGCGTTTGGCACTCGCAACAGTTGTGGTTATAAATATATCGATACCGTACTTCTCAACCTCAGGAGGATATGGGCTTTCCAGAACAGTATTCGCAGCCGCTCCGGATAATGCTATTTCTCCTCCTATCGGCTGACGGACATCTACGCCGTATAAAGAATAAAAGAATGGGTAGGCAAATTGATTAGTAATCGTTCCATCCCACAAGCTTCTGACAAAATACGGAGCGACAAAATCCTGTCCATCGAGTATAGGACCAATCATTTTTGCTACCCAATCTTCGCCAACACTCATTACGTCAGTATCAAAGAATGCGATAGCTTTCGCTTCGTACTCTCGTGCCCGATTGAGGATGTTAAACACATTTACACCCTTCCCTTTTTTATCGGCAACGATTGTTTCTTTTGGTGTGTCGGTCGCTGTATTTTTAAATACTTCGACAGTTCTGTCGGTCGAAGCGCTATCACCGTTTATAATCAACGCTTTATGATCAGGGAAAAAAATTTTCACTCCCTGGTCAACTTTTTGAGTAACGTGCGTGATAGAGTCCGCTTCGTTATAAGACGGCAGACCGATAATGATGTCGTATTTCATAGACAGTCTTTATAATTATACAACTTCTCTTTTCAAAAACAAAACCCCACTATGTGGGGTTTTTCATCTGCTTACGGAACCAACGAAACGAGCAAATTCCTCAAAAGCCTTGCAGGACTCATTAAACGCTTTTTCCGTTGCCGCATCACAGGACAGGCAATGCTCCAAATGCGCCATATAAGATTTGTGAGGATCCCCTCCTTCAATAAATTCCTGGTATTCTTTTTCCCATTCTTGGCATCTCCCTTGGTCATTTTGCGTCATCGGATACTCCTTCAAGAAACTATATATAGTATATAAGATTTCCTCGTTTGGCCAAGAACAAAAACGCCCTATTCGGGCGTCTCAGTTTTATTTATTTTATTAATTTCCCCACCTGAATTTGAACCAATTCCCAATTCTTCCAAGAAGTGCTCGAATTCCGCGTACCTCCTCGCGCACCTCTCTGATCTCACTCCTTAGCTCTCTCATTTCTGTTTTCCAATCTTCTTCATGCTCATGTATCACAACTTTCATATCATCTTTTTTCTTTTCAATCTCAACCTTCATTTCCTGAAATCTGTCTTCAATATCTTCTTGGTCATTGACGTTGGTGATTGAGAATAGATCAGACTCAGCATATGCAATCTTTCTTGCATTCATTTTGTATTTGGCTAGTAGAAGATATGGCTTTGGATTTTTATCCAGCAATCCAGGATGTGTTTCAGAATACCCCGCAGGAGCCCAGACAATAGCGACACCTACTTTGTAGTCGTCTCCCGCTGGAATAAATTCAGGAACCGTCCATCCAATTGATCCGGCATCTACATCTGTCTGGCCAATAAAGATAGTTTTCTTGTAAGACATATGCTCGATTGCAATCTCAGGCATTCTCTCTTTTTTCTCCATCCACTCTGCAGGCATACCTTCTTTGATCAGATAGACCATTGCCTGCAAGTTTCTCTCATGAGGAAACCTATCCAAAAGTTCTCCATTTTCCTCCTCAAACTCTTTTATCCAGCCTTCAACTTGAGCATAATCCACTGTCCAGGAAACAGAGGCCTCACTGCCCGCTGCCCATCCTGATGGGGTATCAACGGAAAGATCAAATGAACCTTCCTGAGAAGTTACCCACATTTTTAGCTGTCCTCTGGCTTTTTCTTTAAAAAGACCCAAAGACATAGCAGAAGCAGAACCTGCCCCAATCAGGGAAAGTCCTAAAACTATAGCAACCATGGCTTTTTTAGATAAAAATAATGTTTTCATACACATATTAAGACGCTGTAAAAAGAGTAAACTTACAACTAAATTATTGGGCATTTTTCTCCTTTAATCGAGAAAATAGCTCGGAATACGGCCCCTCTGCTGTTATAAATTCTTTTTGTCCTTCCACAGGATCTTCTTTGAGGTATTTGTAATAAAAAATGGTAGCCCAGGATAAAATAACTGCCACCACCATAAGGATTATTACTAACCCGATTTTTTTCATGATTTAATCCCCCTCCGCTAATTGATCTGTTGAACTTTAGATTTGGCCGGCATGTTATAACATTTCTTCTATAACGTCCCGTACGCCTTTGCGATATGCGCAAAAGTCACAGTCTGGGTCTTGATCGGGGATACTATCTCCAGACAAACATGCTCTTGCTTTCATTAAAACCCCATCAATCCAATCATGCTTCCCTTCATACGGCAGAATAACAACATCGAATTCCAACTTCCCGTCAAAAGACTCTTTATCTTTTCTTCCATTGCAATATACAAAATAGCCGGTATCAGAAACTTCAAATCCGTTCATCTTGTACAGCCATTGATATATTTCCATCTGTCTTTTGTACCCTATCTGCCAAGCAGCATCTAAATTAACTTCTCCGTTTTTGGACGTCGCCTTGTAATCAACTATCATAAGTTTTCCTTTCGGGTCTACCCAAATATCATCAATACTTCCTGTGACAATAAAATTGGAAGGCTCGTGATAGAAACCGATCCCCTTAAATGTTTCTCTCCATTCATCCATTTTTTCATGCTGGAAGGGGACTCCTTCGATACCATAAGTTTCCATCAGTGGGTGTGCTGTACTTTTCGCTCTATGAAGATCGAATTCCTTTTTCAAGAGTGTGTCAACCGCAGAATTCAAACTAAAAGGATAGCCCGGCGGCTGCCCCACGCCCAGCCGACGATCTAGATAAAAACAGCGGGGACAATCCAAAAACATATCGATCTTTGATCGACTTAGTTTAAAAGGCTCATCTGAGCCGGGATCGTATATATTTCTTGTTCTTCTCGGTTTATAGTATTGAGACATTATTCTAAAATTACTTCGTTAATTTCATCAAAAATATTATCCGTCACAGCGCTTATCACTTCCCCACCCTGCACGACAACCTCCATTCGATGAGACATAAATGCTTGAGTGACTATCTGGTTCGTTCGATCACCGTATCCCCCGTGTCTTGATTCAAAGGTAAAAGTATACAAATAACCCGCTTCGTTCACTCTTTCGTCTTTTAACACTAAGTTTTCTCCATCAAAAACATAAGTTGGAGATTTCTCCAATACCCAGTTTGTGGCGATCTCCCCATAACCCTCGGCTGGTTCTACCACTTCCTCATCCATCATGAACCAGAAAGAAACAACGAAAACGGTCAGGATTATGAGAATCCAAACAAACCTTGATTTCATAAGCCCATACTACCAAATTTTGGGGTAAAAACAAAATGTTATATAATAGACAAGATGAGATCGAAAAATTTATGGATTCCGGTGTTCGTTTTTGCGATCGTAGCTTTCGCGGTCGCAGGAGTTTATCTTTATTTCAGTGCCCTGTCCGATCCGATTGTAGTAGAAGAAAAGGACCCCTATTTAGCATTCACCGCGGAAGCATATAACAAAATCCAGGAAAACTATTGGAATGATATTTCTGATGAGCAACTCAGCAGTCTTTTTGAACTAGCAGTAGAAAAAGTTTCGGATGGAGAAAAAGATTTCCAGTTATCGGAGAAAAACCTAGCTGGCGTGGAAGAGCTGATCAGAATGAATATCCCTGTCATGTCTGACGAAGATCAACCAGCCAAATTCGTCGCATCAGTGGTAGACGTTGTTTTGGCAAATCTCGAGCCATTCGGCAGAAGTCGGCTCTTCACAGAGAAGCAAGAACAAGATCTGCGTAATATGGTTGAAAACGTAAACCCGAACAAAGATCTCTATGCAACACTAGGAATCCCCAAAGATGCATCAACTGAGCAAATTGAAGAGGCCTATCAGGAAAAAGTAGCGGAAGCTCCGGAAGAAGAGAAAGAAGAAATCGAACACGCCCGAGAGGTTCTGGTTGATCAAGATAAGAAAGAAAGATATGACTCAACAGGAGCAGAGCCAACGACATCCGCAAAACTTATTTCTCCCAGTGTTGCGTATATAGAGATTAATCGTTTTTCTCCGGCAACATTTGATGAATTCCAAAAAGACGCCCGAAAATTAGACCAGGGAGACGAATTAGACTCATTGGTTGTTGATCTGAGAAATAATATTGGTGGAGCAATAGATTTGCTTCCGTATTTCCTCGGACCATTTATAGGCCCAGATCAATATGCTTATGAGTTTTTTCACAAGGGAGACAAGATCCCGTTCAAAACAAAGGTTGGCTGGTTAGATAGTCTAGTTAGATACAAAAAAGTCGTAGTGCTTGTTAATGAGAATACCCAATCTTCCGCAGAAGTCATGGCCGCAACACTGAAGAAATATAATGTGGGAGTTGTAGTAGGAACAAAAACAAGAGGACACGGCACAATAGAAAGACTTATTCCCATGGACACGCAAATAAGTCCGACGGAGAAATTTACCATATTCATCGTTAAGAATCTTACACTGGGAGACACAGGACAGCCGATAGAAGCAAATGGCGTACAACCACATGTAAATATCGAAGAAGAAGATTGGGAGGATCAACTCCTATCATATTTCAATTATGCTCCGCTGATCCAAGCTGTAGAGGAAATCTGGAATCAAAATTAAATTAACACTACCTAAAACTTGGTGTATTTTTATACCACTAATTTTAAGTATGGACAATTACTCGGCTAGATACTCCAGCCACTTGGATTGGATACGAATTATCAGAACAAGTATGAAGAGAACGGTTGATGTCGTTGCGGAGACCATGCAATATACACAGAAGGCTTCAATCACAAAGGTCTGGAGATAAACCAGCCAGAGTGAAAAAAGAAAACCAAAAAAAGTAATATAGCTCAAATATTTCAAAATCTTTCTGAGACCGCACTCCTTGTACGCAATAACAAGGATGAAAACAAGCAAGTAGTACGCCAGACCGAGATACGCAACGGGGAAAGGTCCAATGGTCGAATATTTCCCTGTCGCAACGATCTCGCACCCACTCAAAAACGAACATTCGGGAATACCCCCGGCAAAATATTCGGCACTTAAGTAAGTCGCATCTATGAAACCAACAAAAGCGAAGATTAATAATGCGATTACTAATCCTCTAGGTATTGTCTTCA
>SDBT01003804.1_pt1 | contig 25949 bp, 23 predicted proteins | sample 2277101 | NCBI WGS metagenome assembly SDBT01 (sample SAMN10404973, study PRJNA504765) | marine sediment metagenome | isolation source: marine sediment core GS10_PC15, 103 cmbsf | place: Arctic Ocean: Southern Knipovich Ridge | collected 2010 | reverse complement strand
TTCCACATAATTCGATAGCTTTTTCATCTTCTGGTCTCCTGATGTTGGTTTGTTTGTTTTTCTCTATTTTACATCAGGAGACCTTATCTTAACAGTGTTTTTTCCTTAAGGAAGTGCCATTCCCCATAGACCCATAAACCTACAGCCCCATAGCAAGAAAGGCATAGAGAAAATGTATGAGCAGACAAAGTTATTCATAAGCGGCGAAGATGGTTACCATTCTTATCGTATCCCTGCGCTTGCCGTCTCAAATGATGGCACTATTCTGGCGTTCTGCGAGGGCAGAAGGAGCAGCAGGAGCGATTCCGGGGACATTGACATCGTTCTCAAGCGTAGTTTCGATAACGGTCGAAGCTGGCAGCCTATGCAGATAGCCGCGGATGTCGATACAAACACCACCGGCAATCCAGCCCCGGTCGTGGATAGGAGCACCGGTACCGTCTGGCTGCTCCTCTGCAAGAATCTGGCTGACGGCCCTGAACGCATGATCATAGCAGGCGAAGCGCCCCGCACTGTTTGGGTTACCCGCAGCGACGACGATGGCGCGACGTGGGCTGAATCAAAAGAGATCACCGGCGACGTAAAGAAACCGCCATGGACGTGGTATGCTACCGGCCCATGTCACGGGATTCAACTGGATAATGGACGGCTGATGATACCGTGCGACCACGTTGCGGGCACAAATCGCAACTACCCGGAATCAGCATATTCGCACGTGATCTACAGCGATGATCACGGCGAAAACTGGAAGATTGGCGGCATTACGCAGCCGGGCACGAACGAATCAGTGATCGTCCAGACTGCTGACGGTGCATTGTATTTCAACTGCCGCAATTACGTGGGTGAGAAGCGGCGCGCTTACGCATGGAGCTATGATAATGGCGACAGCTTTTCAGAATCCGGCTGGGACGAGAAACTTGTGGAACCTATCTGCGAAGCGAGTATAATCCGCTTCACAGATGCGAAGACGCATGACAGAAATCGCGTCCTGTTCTCAAATCCAGCCAGCACTCAGCGCGAGCGTATGACAGTCAGGATCAGCTACGACGAATGCAAGACGTGGAATGCCGGGAAAGTGCTTCACGCAGGGCCATCTGCCTATTCCGATCTGTGCATCGCCTCCGATATGAGCATCTGCTGCCTTTACGAACGCGGCGAAGAGAATGCCTACGAAACTATTACATTTGCACAATTCGACCTGGGATGGCTGACGGACGGAACTGACGAAGTCGCTTCCCAGTCATGATCAAGGAGATAGAACGATGTCTATGATTGGCTGTTGGATATTCGGAATTCTGGTTATGATATTGATGGCAACACCAACTCTTGCCTCGGATTGGTACGTAAGCCAGCGGGGAACATCAGCGGGGGCGGGGACAGAGGAATCCCCCTGGGATATTAGCTCGGCTTTGCTTGGCGAGCATAAGGTGAAGCCCGGAGATAGCATCTATCTACTCGCCGGAACTTACCGACGTAGGCCAAAGGAGCTATTTGAGGTTAAGCTGGTGGGAACAGTGGACACGCCCATCCATATCCGTCCCGCGCCGGATAATCATGTGATTATTGACGGTGGTTTATCAGTTCAGGAGCCGTCAGCGTATGTCTGGATATGGGATCTGGAAATTCTGGTCTCAGAGCCTAACCCGAAAGAGCCGGTAAGCCCGGGTTCGCATCCTGAGGGCTTCGATCGCCCTAATGGCGGCCTTCACATGCGCGGCGGAGTACACTGCAAATATATCAACCTTGTCATCCATGATAATCGCCAGGGGTTCAGCTTCTGGGTAGGGGCGGTGGACAGTGAGATTCACGGCTGCATTATCTATGACAACGGCTGGCTCGGTACAGATCGCGGTCACGGTCACGCCGTCTACACGCAGAACGATAGCGGTATCAAGACCATCTCCGACTGCATTATGACCGGCGGCTATGGCTACACCATGCACGCCTATGGTTCATCAAGAGCTTACGTGAATAACTATCTGGCGGAAGGTAACATCTGTTATGATGGCGGAACTTTCCTCATCGGCGGCGGCAAACCGAGTCATGGTATACGCGTATTCAAAAACTACCTCTACAACATAAATCGCCTCCAGCTTGGCTACAGCGCGCCCTACAATCAGGATTGCGTGGTGCGCGATAACGTTATCGTAAACGGTGAACTGGTTATCAAAGACTACAGAGAAGTCACTGAGGAAGATAATCTCATCCTGACTAAGAGTGACCCTCGACCGGAAAAGCCGCCATTGGTGGTTTTGCGCCCTAATAAATATGATCGCAACAGGGCAAATCTTGCTATCTTCAACTGGGACAAACGAGCGTCGGTTGACGTTGATCCCGGCTCTTTCCTGAAGTCTGGCGACAGGTACTGCCTGATGAACCCGCGTGACTTTTTCGGTGAGCCGGTTCTCAGTGGTTTATACAGTCACGAATCCATCAGTGTGCCAGTTGGCGGAGAATTCGCCGCATTTGTCATCATTAAAGAATCATCCCGGTAGATGGGAAAGCCGGGAAGCCAGATATTTTAGCCACGGATGAAACACGGATTTTCACGGATACAGGAAAGCCAGGGGGGGATGATTATGGAAAAAGAAAGAATATTGGGGGACTTTATTCAACATGGAAAGAAGGGAGACAAGGTAGAAATCCCGGCGGATGATGTCCTGAACGCCATCGCCGAAGGACGTGGTATTAACATCAAAGATGCCATCATCAAAGGAAATCTGAACGTAGATGAGATCGCTGGACTTGATTGGGATGAAGATAACAAGCTGATTATCCCGATAAGTATAAAGATAAGGTGGAGTGAGATCCATGGGAATGCAGGTTTTGCTTCCGTCACTTTCAGTAAGACTGCAAACTTCACTCGCACCACTTTCAATGAGGATGCATATTTCGACTACGCCACTTTTGGTAAATATGTATCCTTCAATGCCGCAACTTTCAAGAGGAATGCAGACTTCAGCTTCGCCAATTTCGATGGAAAGGCATCCTTTATTGCCGCAACTTTTAATACTGGCGCAAGCTTCTCTGGTGTAACTATGGAACACCCGGCGAACTTTGCGGATGTGCATTTCCGAGAAAATACGGTGCGCAAAAGATTGTGGGACTATATCCTCCGTCCAGTGCTCTGGTTTATCACTATAGGGAAGGTAAAACTGTCGAAGAAGCCGATCACAGATTTCTCTGGCTTCAACACAACCACCGTAATGGACGCATCATCTAACCCCTATCTCAAGCGATACATCGACGACGAGCAGTGGATCGCTTCCTGGCGCCAGCGGAGTTGGGTGCGGCGATGGCCGCTGTTTATCCTTTGGGAGATCATGTCCCATTGTGGCAAGAGCTTCATTCTTTGGGCAGGTTGGTCGGTCTCCATCGCTTTGATCTTCGGATTCATATATTGGTGGAGATTCGGCTGTGATAGCATCGCATTTAATGTTGATAAACTGAACGGAATCCAACCGGGATTTCTGGACTATCTGTATTACAGTGTCGTGACTTTTACAACGCTGGGCTTTGGAGACATCGTTCCGTTGACGGTTCCGGCGCGCATCGTTGTAGGATTGGAAGTGGTTCTGGGATACGTTATGCTGGGCGGGCTGATCAGTATCTTCGCTAACAAGTTCGCAAGGCGGAGTTGATGGCAAAGGTAAAAGGGTCACAAAAGCATAGTCTCATGGGATTTATTAGCCACGGATTGACACGGATTTTCACGGATAAACACGGAAGATTTGATGGATATTAGCCACAGAACTTCACAGAAAAACACAGAAAATAGCATTCAGCGGTCAGCGCAGGTTACTCAAGGAATTTTATTCCATTCTGAGGGAAAAACTGATATAATAGGGAAGGTATTGCTGTATCGTATATCTTGACAATGTTAAATTGGGAGCAGACCAGCCCGTAGCCCAACTTTCTAAGTTGGCAGTTTAGCGACTAGTCGTCAAGAACCAAGATAGAATCTTGGGCTACAGATAATTTAACATAAGATATTCACACTCAATATTATTGAGGAGGTATGCTTATGCACCGCGCACTGCTGTTACTGACCTGTATGACGTTGATAGTGTTTCTTTCTTTTGGCAGCCACGTGAAGGCTGAAGATGAACTGGCTTTTGAAGCGGAGGACTTTGACACAATTGGGCCGCCTATGCAGATTGTGGAGGATAAAGATGTCTCAGGAGGAGCGTACATTAAATCGCCCAGCGGTCGAGCGGGATGGGCGGAATACGAGATCGATATCCCTGAGTTTGCCCCATACTATATGCATGGCATGGTTCAGAGGCACGATGGCGTCACCGATAGCTTTTTCATCACCTTTGACCTGAATGATAGAGGAGACGATGACGATGTCAACGAGAATACATGGACTGTGAGCTTACCAGATAATGTCTGGGCATGGGACGCGGTCAACGGCCGCGGCGTAGGCGGCGACCCGCGGGTTTTTGAGTTGGAGGAAGGTATACACATGCTCCGTATCTGGACGCGGGAAAACGAAACCTGGCTTGACTGCATCTATATGTCCACAGATCTGATCGCCATACCCATTCTGGCATCCGAGTTTGAGGGCAGAGACCGTAAAGGCCCGCCAAAGTCCGTCAACTATTCAGGCAAGCTGGCAACCGCATGGGGACACATTAAGGCTCAGGATTAGTTGGATTGTCATGTATCTATAGTTTCGCAGTTTTTGCTCAAATTGGCATATGCCGCGAAAGAAATACCCGTTTCATGCGGGTTTGCGAAGATCAGACCAATTTCTGCCCGATCCTGTAAACCCGCATGAAATAAGCGTTTACAAAAAACTGCGAAAGTATAGATGTATGTGTGATGAGTATATAACGAGGTTGGATTATGATGATTAGGCAATGGTTCATTTTCCAGTGGAATTGAGGTGACACTTTTTGAATGCCGCTGAAAATCCCCCCAACCCCCTTTTCAAGGGGGTGCTATAGATTCACTCACTGCAATAGTTTACAGACTTGGGGGTAGTAAGAGAATAACTTCCCCTCCGTAAGATAACACTATTCATCAAGGGTGGGTAAACATTTTCTGATGAAATCAGAAAATGTTTACCCACCCCTACAAAAAAGGGAAGTTGTTTCTTTACAGGCACTTAGTAACTTAGTGTTGAGGAAGACTGCATGTCATATCCTAATTTAACATTGTCAAGTTAGTGGTTTGATCGGTAAATTCTGTAAGGTGGAAAGTGCCCATTCTGCCACTGGATTCCAGCCTTCGCTGGAATGACAAGACATACGTTATTTAGCGATTAGACCAGTTAGTGGTTTAATCGGTAAATCCTTGCCTGTATTCGTAGGGACACGATGCCGCGTGACAAGGGCGAATACAAGATTCGCCCCTACGTCAGTAAGCAATACTTATTTGCCGATTGAACCAGTTAGTGTTTTAATCGGTAAGTAATATATGCTTTCCATAAAGGGCAGGTTTGGGATTATCAAGTTGAGGAAAGCTATACTCGTTATTGAGATTGCTTCACCAAATGTCAGTATATCAGCATGATAGAACCTGCCCCTACAAAGCCATTGTTATTTACCGATTGAACCAGTTAGACGCCAAAACCTTATTAAGAAGGAGGAAGATGGTGATTATGGTTAGATTAACTCAAATTCGTATTGCTTTGATGATGATGCAGGCAAGATGCCTGCGCGCCCGTATGAAGAGAGCTTTGGCCTCAAGTTTTGTGTGTTTCTGCATCCTCGTATGGATGTGTATTCTGCCGTGTGCTCTGGCGCAGGATACAGAGATAAATCCCGCCAATGAGGATGAGGTATCCTCAGAGGAATCGGTCGAGAGCGACGCAAACGAAACACCAGAAGCCATAACAGAGCATCAAGACCCGGAAGGGAATTTGGGAGGCACTGATGCGGACAGACCGCCCGAAGAAGGCCAGCCTGAAGCCCCAGATAATGCAGGCAGGATGCCTGCGCCCCCGGAGGAGGAAACGCAGTATGATGTAAAGGAACAGTGGCAAGCGATACGGGTGTTCGAGCCGGAGCCGGAACCTTTTGTCCGCCAGGGAACGCCGGGCGGCGATCGAGTCAAAGTTCTGGCAGCGGATATTATGAACGCCATCGCCGAGGGAGTGGACATTGACGTGGAACGCGCCATCATCGACGGAGATCTGGACATAGGGCTGATCGCCCATAGGCTTGATCTGGACGAAAATCGGAAGATGATCATCAAAGGGAGTATAGGGATACGGTTCAGCGAGATCACCGGCGATACAGTTCTCAGTTCCGCCCATTTCACGCAAAAAATTAGCTTCACTTCCGTTACTTTCGTCGGCAGTGCAGGCTTCGATGGAGCGACTTTCGGTGATTATGCGGACTTCAGTTCTGCTACTTTCAATAGCGAGGCAAATTTCAGAGATGCCGCCTTCAAAGGGAATGTGGACTTCATCTCCCCCACTTTCAAAGACGATGCGTTCTTTGAACTGGTCACGTTCAATGGCTACGCGTATTTCAGATCTTCCATCTTCGGCAAGACTGTAGACTTCACTGATGCTACTTTCGATGATGCCGCGGTGTTCATTGACTCCACCTTTGTTGAGCAGGCAAAATTCCTCAGAACATCCATGTCGTCGCCCGCGAGCTTCGAAGGCGCGAAGTATCGTGAAAATACGGTTCTTGCGGGGTTGTGGAATGACGTCCTCTGTCCGCTGGTGAGCTTCGTAACCATGAAAAAGCTAGACCTGCCAAGAAAGACAGTCACAGATTTCACTCAGTTCGACACGCGTAGTGTAATGGACGGATCGTCCAACCCGTACCTCCGGCGCTACATTGATGACGAACAGTGGATCAAATCCTGGCGTGGGAGCATCTGGTGGCGGCAACCACTATTCATGCTCTGGGAGGTTACTTCACACTGCGGCAGGAGCATCGGCCTATGGGGGCTCTGGTCGGCGATTATCGCCTTTTGCTTCGCAATCATATATACGTGGTTTCTGCCCACCAGCATCACATTCAGTTTGGAGAAATTGAGCGACGTCAGGCCCGGTTTCAAAGGCTACCTGTATTACAGCGTCGTAACACTTACAACGCTTGGCTACGGCGACATCGTTCCGCTGACAAACAGGGCGCGCTTCGTTGTGGGAACTGAGGTGGTTTCTGGATACATCATGCTGGGTGGATTGGTCAGTATCTTCGCTAATAAGATCGCGACACGGAGCTGAGAACGCTGGTTAGGGGTTTAATCGGTAAATAAGATGCGTTTTCAGGAAGGGCGGGTTTTAGTTGATAGAAATGACGACAGTTAAAAGCATCGCGGTGATGAATCGTAGTTAGAAAATCTGTCGAGAAAGATTGAACCCGCCCCTACAAAGCTATTGTTATTAACCGATTGAACCACTTAGTCAATCTTAAACCATGAATCTGTATCAACTCCATTTGCCATCGGAGGTAAGGATTTTCGAGCACCCTTTTAAGCCAATCAGTGTGTGTCCTCATGCAGTGGTCATGGACAGTGTGACTATGGAGAATGACGCTCCCACCTATTGCAGAGGCTACTATTTCCTCGATAGATGGCTGAGTGTGTTCATTACTTTTGATGAACACCTGGGATTGAAGCCAGACTCAGATCATGCCTTCCCGTTTGCTTTCAACTGCGATATTACGACGCTGCATTATCGCGAAGGTGATTCCATCTTCACCACTGACCTCTACATTGATGTGCTGGTAGGAAAAGATGGTTGTGCCTATCAGATCGATGATATGGAAGATTTCCAGCAGGCTTTTGCCCGGGGCTTATTTGGTAAGGGATGGTATGAAAGCGCCCGGCGGGAACTGGATTGGCTTATCAGTATTTTAGACCAGAAACGGTTTCTGGATTTCCTGAATCAGGTAACGCCGTTACCTGATTCAGGATCAATCCATGTCCTGCCTACAATACAGCGATGCCACATAGATGAGGTTGACTTCAGGTATCATCCAGAGCATCCGCGCTATGGGTAGATAATAACCATGCTATTCACACGTTCTGTAGGGCGGAACGGTGGAGTTGTCCCGCCCTTGATTGCTGGTGAGTTTACCTGCTGGCTGTGGATTTGGGCAGAAAGTTCTCCATGACCCAGACTTCCGTCATCCCTTCGCTACTGTTGAAGGCGATACGCTGACCATCGGGATGAATACTTACGTGGCCCAGTCCGTCCATTGCCAGGAGCTTCTGCGGTTTGCCCCCTTCCGCGGGGATCCGCCACAGCTCATGCGGCTCGTCTGCATAAAGCATCGGCTGGTCCCACGACTGTTTGGACTTCCCAAACAGAATGTAACGTCCGTCTGGCGTCCACGCGAGTCCAGTCTGCCAAAGAAATATTTCTGGGACCTCCAGGCGAAGGAGTTCGCGGGGTTCTCCGCCCGCAGCCGGCATCAGCTTGAGCGCGTTCTCCTCTTTGCCGATAAAGGCTAGCTGCCGGCCGTCGGGAGAGACAGACAAGAGATACCATCCAACTCCACCCCGACGGAGTTCCTGCTCCTGGCCGGTTTCCAGATCGTGCGCAAAGATGCTCCGCCCTTCGCTCTGGCTCTCTACGCGTCGACGGATGTAGAAAATCGTCTTCCCGTCCGGAGACCACGCGGAAGAACAACTTCCTCGCGTGATGGGAGTGACATCGCCTGTTTGGACGTCGATCAGCTCGAGACCTTTCTTCGAACGTTGTCCAATGAGAATGGAACGTCCGTCTGGGGACCAGTGGAGATTAAGAGGTTTCTGTAGTTTAACATGGAGCTCGCGCTCTTCTCCGGTCTCCATGGAGTGAATCACGAGAACCAAGTCTCTTCTGATAGCTCCCACAGCACGCCGCCTCGACAGATAGGCCAGGTACTTCCCATCGGGTGACCAGGCAGGTGTGCGATTGAAACCCTCCAACCGCTGGATGGCTTTCGTGGGTGAAGACAGGAGTTTTCCCGTCGCCGGATCCAGCGTGGCGACGTAAACATCCCGCCCACCAGCCTCAACACCGTAGTAGAGGGAACCACTCCGGGTGAATCCCATGGGATACACCTGTCCTATATTTCTCTTGACCAGGGTGGGTTCTCCCACCGGTCTCCCATCGGTCATCTGCAGGAGCCAGGCGTCAAAAATGCCAGAGCGATCGCTGATAAAGAGGATGCTCTTTCCATCCGGCGACCAGACTGGTCCGTAGTCGTAGGCGGGATGTTCCACCCGGCGAGTTTCACCACTGCCGTCAGTAGCCAACAGGAAGATGTCGCGAGGCTCCTCTTCTTGGCCATAGACAACGTAGCGTCCGTCCGGTGACAGGCTCATCTTAGCCCAGAATCGGCCAGATTTGAGAACCCTCACCGAACCATCCGCTATCGAGACCAGCACGATCTCCCCCACAGACTCCTTATGCTCATCCCCCTTGGGACCAGTCTTTCTCCAGAACTCCACCAAGATGGACTTGCCGTCCCGGGACCACTCGTGAGGTCGAAGCCAGAACAGTTCCTTATTCTCGTTGCGACAGAGGACACGCGGCTCCGATCCGTCCAGCCCGACGATGCGCAGTTGATAGCGATCCCCGTTGCCCCACGCGTAAGCGACCTGCTTGCCGTCGGGCGACCATATGGACCCCTCGGCCCACTGGTCAGATTCACCCTGACCACCATAGGTTCCCCTGGCGAGATTCCGGTATTCCCCGGTAGTGAGGTCGCGGACTGCCAGGCTAGGGGTATCCCAGTCTGCGAAGGAGAGGTAGCGGCCATCAGGAGAAGGCGCGCCCCAGCGATCCGTCACCGGCACCTTTCGGATTGTTATCCCTATGTTGGGGCTTCTTCCAGCTTCTGCGGCAGTGTCATCACCACTGTTTGACGCGACGAGTTCGTTTCTGCCGTTATCCTTCATACCCAAAACCACCTGCTCGTCAGGATCGGGCATCAGAGACACTTCATACGCTGTCTCCGCAGGTTTGAGGACCGGCATATCTGGCGAAACATCCTTGCCAGAAAAGATTCCAAAACCTATTACGCCGATCAACAATGCTGTCCCGATGGAGATCGGGATGGGCATCCATTTGGTGGGACGCGGCTTCGGCAGGGATGGTATGGGCATATCCCTTATGGCGTCCACCATACTGATGATAAACCCTGATCTCAACTTTTTCTTTCCCAACTGTCTTCCTAACATATTCTCCAACCTCTCTCCCAACTGCTTTCTAGCGCGATGGAGCTTGCCCTTGACGGTGTTTGGAGAAATGCCCATAAAACTGGCTATTTCCTTGATTGACAGGTCACTCATATAATAGAGCGACAGCGCAAGCTGATTATCACCCGGCAGGGATTCCATAGCGCTTTTGACAGTATGTTCTATATTTTCATCGCCGTGAGCGCGCACAGCGAGTTTGTTCAGATCCTCTACAGGCACATTTTCCCAGGGTATCTCCTGATCCCGCTCTTCTGAATGGCTGCGAAGCCACATCTTACACTCATTGGAGATGATGGTGTAAAGCCAGCTCTGAAACCTGTGCGGCCACTTCAACTGCGCAAGTTTGCTGTAGGCTTTTATGAAAGCTTCCTGGGCTATGTCCTGTGCGTCCTGATAGTCGCCTACCTTGTGATAGGCATACGCATGCACCACTTCCTTGTATTTGTTGATAAGGAAGTCGAATGCCGCCTGATCGCCCTCGAGGCAGCGATTCACGAATATTTCATCCTCTGATCGCAAATTTGCTCATCCTTCCGAAAAGATGTCTTTGATATAATTAGATGCAAAATATCACAAAAGGTTATGGCATATGCAAAAATTATTGGCGAAACCATGCCACCTGTGCTCTATTGTTAAGTAAGTTTCAGCAATGTTTCTGGAGTTTTTGGGATGTATTAAAATCCCCCCAGCCCCCTTTTCAAGGGGGAGTAGCGGGCTTTGCCCGCAGAGAAAACTTGAGAATCTTTCTTGGGACTTACTTATGGCTCCTGACAGAAAAACCTTGACCACTTCATGCATCTCTGACATAATTTCATTGGCGATTTTTCACTACGCATGACTTTCCGCATATTCCGCTATGCAATGGATAGAGTTGTAGGGGCGGGTAAACGGTCTTTGATTTACCAATCAAAGACCGTTTACCCGCCCCTACCAAGACTTTGCTTCTCTAACTGAAAAACTCGCATATATCGTTATTTTCGCATTTCGGGAGGTAATTCAATGGTAGATACTCGAGTAGTATATCTGGAAGAACCGGGGAAGATGAAGGTTGAGACGATAACTTTGCCTGAACTCAAACCCAACCAGGTTCTGATAAAAACTCATCAGGCGTCGGTGTGTGGCTCCGACCGTTACTTCTATCGCGGCATAACTGTTAGGCCACAGGATGAAGCCAGAGGCGAACCGGGAGTTATACACGGCGTGGAGCGTAAAGATGGAGGCGATGCACACGCCTATCCAATGGGTCCTATCGGGCATGAGGGCGGCGGAACTATCGTGGAGATGGGCAGCGCCGTCGATGAATACCTGGGAGGCGGAAAAGTAAAAGTGGGAGATAAAGTGGGCAGTTTGATCTATCCCACCTATACGGATTACTGGGCTACCGATCTGACACGCGTGCAGCCCATACCGGAAGGCGTGTCCTTTGAGGTGGGATGCCTCTATGAGCCTCTAGGCTGCGCGGTCTGGGCAGCTATATATATGGGAGTGAAATTGGGAGATATAGTCGCTATTAGCGGCGTTGGCTTTGCTGGTAGTATCATGCTGCAGGGAGCAATCAAGGCCGGCGCTTCTAAGGTTATCGCCGTGGACGTGGTGGAAACCAAGCTCGATATTGCCAGGAAACTGGGAGCGGATCATCTCATAGACGCTAAAGAGGCAGACCCGGTGGAAATTGTGAATGAGCTTACTCACGGCGAAGGTGTGGACGTAGCTATAGACGCGGTGGGTGGTACTGGAGTGGGCATCTCTCAAGCTCTGGGAATGGTCAGGCACAACGGAATCCTGGCTATATACGGGGATAGCTATGCGCCGGTTAAAGAGTTTTGCTTTCACCGTTTCCACGAAGATGGCCTGGAAATCCGCAACCTTAATGCTGTTCACTATACCACGCTGCGGTCAATAGAGAATATGAGAGAGGCGTATCGGGCTGTTCAAAGAGGGGTTTTCGACCTGGATATTGTGTTTGAAAACTCAGTGGAATACAAGTTGGACGAGATAGCAGATGTCTTCAGTAAGGAGTCAGAAGCTATTGACACCCAAAGCTCCATAAAGACTTTGATCATGCCCTGAACCTTGAGCATTTTTGATTGCTTCGGAATCGGGACATTCCTGATACTGTTGGTGAATTCGGAATTGCTATTCGGTCGGGGTTGGAAAACCCCGACTATCGGTCAGCGGGAACTTTATTGTTACCGATAGGCCGGGTTTTCTAGCTCCATTGACTGATGATTCCAACTACTTTCCGGGTGAGGGCATGGGAAGAGTTCTTGTATTAAGTAATAATGAAGAGCTAACAACTCAGATCAAGAAACATATAGAGGGCATGGATCATAGCAGCATCGCGTCAGCTTTCGATAGTGCAGCGGAAGCTATAGGTATGAGAAAACCCGACCTGATTCTGGTGGATCTGGTACTCACCGGCGGGATCGTGGAAGTTTGGCGGCGACTGAGATATGACGTAGAAGATAGCCATATACCTGCTATTGTGATAATCTCTGGTGATCGGATCAGGGAGATCGAGCTATTAGTAGGGATAAGTGATTTCGTTCTTCATCCCTACGATGTCCGTGAGCTTGAGATGCGGATAAAATTGCTTATGCAGCAACATAAAGACAAAGATGTGGGAGATACCATAAAGATAGCAAATCTGGTTATAGATACCGTCAAGTATGAAGTCACAGTTGATGGATGGCCAGTAGTTCTCACTTTGAAGGAATATGAGCTGCTCAAATATCTCGCTACTCGCCCGGGCCGTGTCTTAACCCGGGAAGTTCTGCTGGATCAGGTCTGGGGATACGATTACTATGGCGGCACCAGGACAGTGGACGTACACATAGGCAGGCTGCGCACAAAGATAGAGACAGGAGAGTATTCGTTCATCAGGACAGTGAGAGGAGTGGGGTACACATTCACTGAGAGCGTGTTTGAGAAGCATGTTCTGCCTTCAAAATAGAACGCGGATGACGCGGATTGGGCGGATATCCGCGGATAAATCAAGGAATCCAAAGCAAATGCCCCAAAATCCGCGCAAATCCGCAGAATCCGCGCCATCCGCGTTCTATGATCTGGCCTTTTCAGACACGCTCTGAGGAACACTCCGCAGATTGATGGCTATGGAAACGCACTATACAGAGTGGCAGGATTTTTTTCCTGTCGCTCTTTTTTTACATAGATTTTACATTGGCGAAATATGAATGAAACAAAATTAAGCTATAATAATAAGCAAGTTCAGGAGTCGAGGAACTATAGAATTTTTACGAAAGGGGATAAGAAATGGGACAGAAGGACAAAGAATACACTCTCGAAATGGTCAAAAAACATGACGTCAAATTCATCAGGCTGTGGTTCACCGACATCCTGGGATACCTCAAGAGCTTTGCCATTACAGTAGATGAACTGGAAGGCGCTCTGGAAGAGGGCATGGGCTTCGATGGCTCGTCCATTGAGGGTTTCGCCCGGATTGACGAAAGTGATATGTTAGCTTTGCCAGATCCGGACACATTCCAGTTGATGCCGTGGCGCCCCATGGAACACAGCGCCGTTGCCAGAATGTTCTGCGATATTGTGGAACCAGATGGAACTCCATATAAAGGAGATCCGCGCAGGATCCTCAAAGAAACGCTGAAGCGGGCGTCGGATCTGGGCTATACCTTCTACGTTGGCCCTGAATTGGAATATTTCTACTTCAAAGATGACAAAGGCACAGAGGTGCTGGACAAAGGTGGGTACTTCGACATGATACCCTCTGACGTGGCATCTGACCTCCGCAAAGAGACAGTGATGACGCTTCAGCAGATGGGCATCGGCGTAGAGTACAGCCACCATGAAGCGGCGCCAAGTCAGCATGAGATAGATATGCGATATACTGACGCGCTGACAATGGCTGATAACGTGATGACATATCGGCTGGTGGTGAAAGAGGTCGCTCTTATGCACGACGTCTATGCCACGTTTATGCCCAAGCCTATCTCAGGTGAAAACGGCAGCGGGATGCACGTTCATCAGTCGCTGTTCAAAGGCGACAGGAACGCTTTCTTTGATGCCAGTGATAAACACCATCTGTCGGATATATGCAAGAAATACATAGCCGGCTTGCTGCATCATGCTCAAGAGATTACTCTGGTTACCAATCAGTGGGTGAACTCCTACAAGCGGCTAGTGCCCGGCTACGAAGCGCCTGTCTATATCTCATGGGCACAACGGAACAGGTCAGATCTGGTCAGAGTTCCCATGTATAAGCCGGGTAAAGAAAAGGCAACCAGAATGGAGTTCCGTTCACCGGATCCTGCCTGTAATCCGTATCTGGCATTCGCAGTAATGCTCGCGGCTGGTCTGGAGGGTATTGAGAAAGGATACGAACTCAGAGCTCCCATTGAGGAAGACGTCTATGAAATGTCAGTAGAAGAGCGGGAAAAGAGGGGAATAGACTCTCTCCCGGAAAGTCTATATGAGGCGATAGAATTCGCTGAGAAGAGTGAACTGGTGAAGAAGACTCTCGGTGAACATACCTTCACCAAACTGATAGAAAACAAAACAATTGAGTGGCATAAATACCGCACTCAGGTTACTGCTTACGAGCTGGAAGAATATCTTCCGGTACTTTAAGAAGGCTGGAATGAGAAATCTGTGCAGAAGTTCCGATTAGAGACTGAATCTTCTGCACAGATAAACAACTATTCCTCTGATTGGGGAATCAGAGGATTCTACGGGTTGGTTACCGACAGATTGTAGCTGCAATCTGATACTGGTAATTCTTGCCCAAAATCAACGATTTGTCAATACCTTTTTTCAACCATCCCATCAAAGAATAAGAACAGGATCAGTTCTGGTGTGATTATTCCACCTGAGTCATCCCTGTGCAGTAGGCGGGTCAGCGGATGCCTCTACCTTCGGGATTACATCACAACCGATCCAGGATTCTTGAGAAGGAGACTAAGATGCATAAAGGGGCAAGGATCAGGAGTGTTGGTATAATAACGTTCATTTTGACCCTGGTGTTCGGTCTAAGCGCCAGTGTATATGCTGATGAACTGGCTACACCTGAACAGAATAAAGTTGCTATTGACACTGTTTGGGTCTTAATGGCGGCGTTTTTCGTATTCTTTATGCAGGCCGGCTTCGGCATGGTCGAGGCAGGCTTCATACGTGCAAAGAATACGTGTAATATTCTGACTAAGAATTTTCTTGATTACTGCATGGCCTCCATAGGATTTTTCATATTCGGCTATGCGATCATGTTTGGTCCGGGAAATAGCTTCATCGGTCTGAAGGGATGGTTTTTGTCCGGCGCTGAATCAGGAGCGGATATTCCCTTGTTTGCGTTCTGGCTATTCCAGGCGGCATTCTGTGGAGCGGCGGCGACTATTGTTGCGGGCGGCATGGCGGGTAGAATGAAATTCCCTGCTTACCTTATATATTCCTTCGTCATTTCTGCTTTTGTCTATCCTATAGTAGGTCATTGGATCTGGAAAGATGGGGGATGGCTATACAACCTTGGTTTTGCTGATTTTGCAGGCTCAACTGTTGTGCATTCTGTAGGTGGATTTGCGGCTCTAATAGGGACGATTATTTTAAAGCCAAGAATAGGCAAATTCAATTCTGATGGCACAGCTAATGCTATTCCCGGTCATTCCATACCGCTTGCATCTTTGGGTGTGTTCATCCTGTGGTTTGGATGGTTTGGCTTCAATCCGGGATCAACTCTTGGCGTCGGGGATGGCAGTTTGATAGCCAGGGTCGCTATCAACACGAATCTGGCTGCGGCTGCAGGGGCTATATCTGCTATGATAGTGGTGTGGAGTATTACAAGAAAGCCTGACCTCTCCATGATTATGAATGGCGCTCTGGCGGGACTTGTGGCTGTTACTGCTCCCTGCGCCTTCATTGACCCCTGGGCAGCTATTGTTATAGGAATTGTCGGTGGATTTATTGTGATTCTTGGCGTTATGCTTCTGGATAAACTGGGAATAGACGATCCTGTGGGCGCTGTGCCTGTTCACGGGCTTAATGGGATATGGGGAACCATTTCCATCGGTCTGTTTGGGCAAAAGGCGCTGGGCCTGGCAAACAGCGGGCTGTTTTACGGTGGCGGGCTGAAGCAATTGGGCATCCAGGCCTTAGGGGTGATGTCTGTTGTGGCGTTCATTTTGATCGTCATGGGCCTGGTGTTTAAGCTGATAGATCTGACCGTAGGCTTGAGAGTATATCCGCGAGAAGAACTGGCAGGGCTGGATACCAGCGAACACGGAATGGAATCCTACGCAGGATTTCAGATACGGTAGTATGAGGGAGGAAATGCGATATGAAGAAAATCGAGGCGATAGTACGTCCTGAGAGTTTGATCATGATAAGGAATGCGCTTGAGGAACTCGGTTATCCGGGTATGACTATTACTGAGGTGAAGGGACACGGAAAGCAAAAAGGGAAAGATCAGGTTTGGCGCGGTCGGGAGTATAAAGTTGATTTCTTGCCCAAGCTGAAGATAGAAATGGTCGTTCTCGATCAGGATGTGGGTGACATAACACGAGCCATAATTAGTGAGGCGCGAACAGGAAATATCGGTGACGGTAAGATATTCATCTATCCTGTGGAGAATGCTATCAGAATCAGGACGGGAGATAGTGGAGTTAACGCTATCTGACAGATGCGAGCTATAGGATTTTTGGAAAAGAGTTGAGGCTTTATGTCCCTCGTGTGTCAACAGCAAGATACCATGTGCGCTGGTGTTATCCCAAGCCCTGATACTGTTGGCGAATTCGGAACTGCTATTCAATCGGGGTTGGAAAACCCCGACTATCGGTCAGTGAGGATTTTATTATTACCGATAGACGGAGCTTTCCAGTCCCGTTAGATGAATTCGCTAACAGTATCAAATTCTGGTTTATTTTGAGAGTTCGGAAATCTTCTTTTCTGCGAATTTGTAATCAAGTACGTCGTCGGGGAAATATCTCTTTATCTCGTCAATTGTGGGTACCCGCAAGGCCCATTTGGTTATAGTGAATGACTCATATACTTTTCCGAGGCCCGGTGTAACTGGCAAGCTCTTCGCAAGACGGTCGCTCCTGCTGATAAGGCTCTGTCTTAAGGACTCAGTGTCGGTTGGCGCATCATATCTGCCAACCCAGGGGAGCCACTGCTGCCACTGCGATATATGCGCTCCCCACGCCTTTACTTTCCGATCCAGTTCATCCTCAGTGAGAGAAATGACTATATCCGGCTGTATCCTTCCTGAATATGGATCGTGCGCGGTGACGATAATGGGTGGCTTTATGTATGCAAACCTGTGATCGTCGTCTAAGCCATCTATAAAGCCCTCAGGGTAATACTCAGGAAATGCAAGCGGCGCCGGGATTAGATAAGCTGTTCTCTTTACTATTTCACCTCCATTAGTGTGATCGCTGTGCATTCCATAGGGATCGGTGGGATCATTCACAGGCAGCGTGATAATGAGGTCTGGCTGAAAATCGCGTATTGCTTTCCACACAGCCCCTCTTGTTTTCCAGTTTACTTCCAAACGAGCATCCTTAAACGGCTTTCCTCCATCGTCAACTAAACGCTGGTAATCAAACCCGTAGACACTTGCAGCATCGGCAGCCTCGCTGTCCCGTATCCCCGTCAACCTGTCCGGATACTTCAGATACTCAGCACGGTAGTGACCCACGCTCCCATCGGTTAAGCACGCCACGCGCCCCCGATAATCAAATCTTCCTTTGAGCTTCGCGAATAAACCACCAGCAACACCCTCTGCATCGTCCTGGTGTACGGCAATGAACATTATTCCCGGTTTATCCATGTGTTCTGCATCGGCCATGATCATTCCTCCTGTTGGTGTGAGATTTTGACAAGCATCGACCGGTGAATTCTACAGGAAGCTACCCAGTTTTGTCAACAGTAACAACGAGTTTCGCGTTTTCTCATGAAAAATTGCTGTAAATATGCTACACTATTATTTGGCCAGATGATTTTTTTATATCACCACGCCGAGAAAACGGGAATTAGAGATGAATCAGAACGATGCTATTATTATTAAGAAATGCCAGGCTGGGTGTCAACAGTCTTTTGACCTGCTGTATCGGAGATACTATTCGACAATGCTTCAGGTGGCGCGCGCAGTCATGAAAAACGATCAGGACGCAGAGGACGCGGTTCAGGAGATATTTGAGCGCGTACTAATCAGGATCGGCCAATTCCGGTACGAATCCTCATTCTCCGCATGGCTCAGGGTACTGGCAACTAACGTTTGCAGGGATATGCTCCGCAAGAAAGTCCGCCATCCGACGGAATCCCTCGAGAACCTGTATGCACTGGATGAAACGAAAATAGAGATAAATACAGCATCAGCTTCTCAGGAAGAAGAGCTGATAATGAAAGAACTTCTGGAAAATCTGCAAGACAAAATCAGTCGCTTGAAGGAGGAACACCAGAAGCTGATAATTTTCCGCTACATCGATGGACTATCATACAAAAAAATAGCTCAATTGCTCGACTGCTCTGAAGCACAGGTAAAATCCCGACTACATCAAGCCCGTAAGAGATTAAGACGTGCATGTCAGAGTATAAAAATCGAGCAGGAACTTTTCCTTTAGACTCATTTTCACCTTGACCACACGGGGAAAATGTGGTATATTACGTGTGTTAAGATTAGAAATGATATTTTGCATTTGTTTCGGTGAAGCAGAAGAGGTATAACAAATGGAGAGGACCCGGACATCATGAGAAGGAAGAACCTCATGATAAAGAAAGTCGATGGGATAACTGTATCCTCATCGTGCTTGATGTGCCGGGCCGGTTTCTGCCTTTTTTTCACCTGACAAAGCATTGAAAAAATAGAAGTTGAAATTGATGCCACGGCATATTCAGTATGCGCCGTGGCTTTTTTTGTTTAAATTTCTTTAAGCAAACTATTACATAAGAGGGGAATATGATATGAAAGCATTGGTTTGTGCAGAGGCGAGTAAGATATTTAAAAAATGGCAGAAGCGAAAGACGAATGGAAATTCGTCTATGTTCGGGCGGCTTAAGAATACTGTCTTCCGAAAACGCGAGGATATAAAAGCTGTTGATGGCATATGCTTCAGCGTTGGTAAGGGAGAAATATTCGGTATCGTTGGGCCTAATGGATCGGGCAAATCCACATTGGTACGGCTGATCTGCACCTTGCTTATACCGGATTCCGGCACAATAGAGGTGTTCGGCTATGACGTGGTGAAGCAGCACTTCCAGGTGCGGCAGATAATCAGCCGTGTATCAGTGGAGGCGTCATTTTTCAAGAAGCTCTCATCCCTGGAAAACCTCATGTATACAGCCCGATTATACGGGATAGATTCGGCAGTGGCGAAACGGAAAGCTGTGGATATACTCTCCCAACTGGGCTTCGAGGAGAATAGAATAAAAGACTCGATGCAGGGATTGTCCCGGGGAATGCAGCAGAAGGTGGCTATTACCCGTGCTCTCCTGACGTCACCATCTCTGATTCTGATGGACGAACCTACCACCGGTCTCGATCCCAGATCGAAGCAAGATGTCCAGCGCTTCGTTCGAGAACTCAGAAGCGCGCATGGTACCAGCATCGTTATCACATCACACGATATGGCCGAGGTTGATAATCTATGCGATCGAGTCGCTATCATAGATAGTGGAAAATTTATAGCCCTGGATACACCGGAGGCGCTGAAAAAACTCGTGGGAAGCGATGTGGAAAATATATCGCTTGAGAACGTATTCATGAGCCTCACCGGAAAAGGGCTGGAGGAAGCAGATAAATGATGAATAGTTTAAGAGTCTCGCGGGAACTTAATGCCTCGGTTGCCTTCATCGGGCGTAACTTTAACCTGGTGAAGCGGTATCTGGGCTGGGAGGTAGCATTCCTGTGCTATAGCGTTGTCAACGTTCTTGCCATCGGTCTTATCATGGTGGGGCGTGATGACAGCCACGTTCTTTATCTGGTGATAGGGGCGCTGATGTGGGGATTTCTATCAGTAGTGTTCTATACGGTAAGCGAATCAGTGTCATGGGAACGCTGGGAGGGCACTATAGAGTATACTTTCATGGCGCCGATACTCAGGTTCACACACCTGGCAGGATCGTGCTCCTTCGCAATAATCTATAGTATGCTGCGTATGGCTATCGTCCTGGCGCTTATGCCGTTCTTTTTTGACATTAATCTGGGCAACGTGAATCTGATAACTGCCGGAGCAGTTATAGCAGTCTCCAGTCTCTCATTTCTCGGACTGGGTTTGATGGTGGCTGTTTTGCCGTTGATGTCAACAGAAAGAGGAACTCAAGCTACTTACATAATAGGATCGATAATTATGCTGGTTTCGGGTGTTTACTATGAGGTTGATGTCCTGCCGAAGTGGATACAGCCATTCTCCAAAATCTCACCGGGAACTTACACCCTCAGATCCATACGCGCTGCTATAATAGATAACGCGTCAGTGGCAGACCGTCTCCCGGATCTCGCCATCCTTCTCATTATCGGGATCATCCTTATCCCGCTGGGGCTATGGGTGTTCCACCTGGGGGAAATATATGCCAAAAAGACAGGAAAGCTTAAGCGAAGCGGGTGAGTAGATCTTGTGTCAGCGCCGATTGAGTAACCGTAGGCGTATATCTCGATAATACGGTGAATTATACCTGTTTCAGTTAGAAACGATACCCATTAGCGTTGTAGTGGCGCACCTGTGTGTGCGCCCGGTATCAGGGTTTTGGCGCATACGGACAGACACATAGGTCTGTCACTACAGTTTCATTTCTAACCGAAATGGGTATTACACCTTTCCATCAATATGGAAAACTACTTGCCAAAGATGACAGAAGGTGCTATAGTTGTTGACATACTCACCATGCAAGGAAGTCGTTATGAATGGTAGAAGGACTATCGGAAGAATGGAATAGGCTTATCCAATGGATATTTCCATCACAACATTAGCCATTGTGACTGTATTATTGTTCAGCGGAGCGACAGTTAACGTTTATGCACAGGCTGTCCGCGTGGTCGAAGGGCCAACTATACTGCACGCAGGAATCGCCGACCAATGGGGCGGCCATACCTTCTGTTACTTGCTTCTGGGAGAGCATGGGCTGTTCTGGTCAGCGACAGCCTTCCGCACCGACGATAAACCGCCCACAGCTCTCATCGGACAGCACCCAAAGCCGGGAAGTACGCTTACACCTTCGATTTCGACTATACAATTCAATGAGCCGAATGTAAAGGGAAATAACCAGCCACAGATGATCCGCTCTCCAGACGGATACCTTCATATCTTCATCGGTGTCACCTACACCACCGATAACCCGAATTACAATACCGGGAAATTGCAATATTTCCGCAGTAAAAATCCAGAGGATATTTCCGATCTTGTGGATAGAACAGAACTGATCCCTACAGAGCCTTACAGCGATTTTCATCTGAGAATGAATGTGGGCATCAGCCCGGACGGTCAGCGGATGGCGCTGGTTATTCTGGCTATCTCTGAGGATGGAAGCGTTCCCTTCAACACGCCAGTTATCTTTATCGGCGAGAGGCGAGGACACGATTTCGTTTTCCAGAAGCCTGTCAAGTATGCGGAGCCTATGGGCTTTTTCTATCCACAGGTAGCGGCCACAAACGATGGTATTGTCATCGTCGGCGAGGTCTGGGACAACGAAAACCGGCCCACCACCCGCCTACTTCACGTGGGTTGGGATGGAACTCTGTTGCATCGAGAGGATCTGCCGGCGGGCGGTGATGGAAAGTATTTCTCATTCGATCTGCGTCCGCCGAACTCGACAGATTGGAGCAGGTTGATTCTCTACTACAACAGAACTCCCAAAGAGCATGGAGAGTGGAGCAAAACCTGTTATCATGAGTTCTGGGAGTATGACACGCAGACCAGGCGACTTCGTCTTCTCCGTTCCCTGGAGACTGAGCTTAGTCTATCTAACGCAGGGAAATGGATTCCCGTATCCGAGCAGTCGTCGGTCTTCATTAACAATCCCTGCATGAGCCAATTGCATATCTGGGAAGGCAATATTCTTGGCGGCGGCGAAGTTGTCCGAACACCATTACCTCGCGCTAACCCTCCTGCAATCGGATATTTGGGAAGCGCGTACCTTTTCGCCCCCAACCCTTTGCAGGGATCTGTCGTATCGCCCGGAGAGATCTATATCGCTAATGATTGTTTCAATCCGGGCAGGAATCCAGAGAAATCGGGCCCCTGTTCGTTTTTGCTGTGGCGTCTGCACTCAGGCGCGGATCAACAATAGCAGAGGACATTTTTGTTGACATAATGGAGGAACTTCGATAGAATGTCATAGTGATTTCCATTGATTTGCTTCGTGAGATAGGTACCGATCTCGTGTGAGGAAGAGAAAGGAAGGGGGAAAATAGTTATGGATCAAAGGACTACTGACTTATATGATGAATACACCAGAGGATCAATAGATCGTCGTGGATTCCTCAAGAAATTAGCTGTTATCGCTGGTGGCGCCGCTGCTGTTTCTGCTCTGCTGCCGCAACTGGAAAGGAACTATGTCATGGCTGAAGTCGTTGCAAAGGATGATCCCCGCCTTCATATAGAAGATATAAAATACCCCGGTGAAACGGGCGAAGTTCTTGCACATCTAGCAAGGCCCAAAGGAGATAAAAAACTACCTGCTGTGATCGTGATCCACGAAAACAGGGGTCTTAATCCCCACACTGAGGACGTTGCCAGGCGCGTGGCTCTGGAGGGATTCCTGGCTATTGCTCCGAATGCGCTATCACCGTTTGGGGGTACTCCAGAAGATGCTGATGAAGCTCGATCTCTGATAGGAAAGCTTGATGGCGAAGCGACAGTGAAAAATTTCGTTGCTGCGGTGAAGTACCTGAAGACGCATCCCCAGTCTACAGGAAAAGTCGGAGTCATGGGATTCTGCTGGGGTGGTGGAATGTCGAACCAGGTTGCGGTTAACTCACCGGATCTGGCAGCGGCGGCTCCCTTCTACGGCAGGCAGCCTGCGCCTGAAGATGTTCCCAAGATTAAAGCATCTCTGCTGCTACATTACGCCGGCCTCGACCAAAGAATTAACGCTGGTATTGAAGCATACGAAGCAGCTCTAAAGGCGGCATCTGTAGATTACAGGATACATGTGTATGAGGGCGCTGGTCATGCGTTTTTCAACGACACAAGCAGTCGATACCACGAGGAAGCGGCAAAGCTTGCCTGGGAGCGCACAATTGCATTCTTTAAGGAGAAGCTCAAAACTTAAGATTGCTTGCGCAAACAGCATTTCTTGTATTTGAGACCACTCCCACATGGACACGGATCGTTGCGCCCTACTATGGGGCTAGTCTGTGCGTCCGTAGCCCGTACCAGTGGCGTTTGTCGCTCGGCTGTATGCCCACGCGATAGAGCGGCTAACTGGGTAACGAAGGGTTCACAGTGAGTGAAAAAGCGTTTATAACCCGCACACAGGTAGTTCAGTTCCACTTCGCCATCTGGTGTCTGAAGGAAGCGATTCTTCGGGCACCCGCCATTACACATAGCCCTGACCTCACATGCCCGGCAATAGCGGGGTAATGTATCCAGCTTGGCTTGCCCGAATGCTCTCTGAGCCGGACTCTCCAGCAATTCGACAAATGGCGTCTCCTGGATATTCCCAATGCAATGTTCAGCATCAACGAAGTGATCACATGAAAAAAAGTCTCCGTTGTGTTCGACGACGGGAATGTCACCGCAGGTCTTCCGAAAGATACACAGTGAATGCTCCTGCCCAAAGGCCGTTATGGCAGCCTCCTGGAATATCTGCACTTTGATCTGTCCGATATCATGATCCCGCCACTCGTCAAAGATGGCGCACAGAAAATCACCAAAAGCTTCAGCCGGAACGGTGCGGTGGCTTATGGCGTCCACTGTGCCTGGCTGCAACTCGACGAGAGGTAGAAAGCTCACGTATTGAGCTTTGATCTCCTTGAAGAATCGGTATACCTGAACGGGGTATTGGACGTTATGTGAATTCACCACACACAGTATATCGCAATAGATTCGGTGCTTCCGCAGGAGTTCATACCCACGCATCGTTCGCTCATAGGTAGGCTCCTGGTCTTTGGTGACGCGATACCTGTCGTGCATTTCTTGTGTGCCGTCCAGACTAAGCCCAACAGCGAAGCTCTCTGCCGCCAGAAAACGGCACCAGTCCTCATCCAGAAGAGTTCCGTTTGTCTGGATACCATTCATGATGCGCTGCCTGGGTGGCTTGTGCTTGCGCTGCAGCGCCACAATCTTGCGGAAGTAGTCCAACCCCAGGACGGTGGGTTCCCCGCCATGCCAGGAAAATCTGATCACCGGGCCGGGGAAAGCCTCAATGTGCTGGACAATGTATTCCTCCAGGATGTCATCGGTCATGCGAAACAACTCGCCCTCTGGATAGAGGTGTTCCTTCCGAAGGTAGTAACAATAGTGGCATCCAAGATTGCAGACGGATCCTATTGGTTTGGCGAAAACCTGAAATTCGCGTGAAGCTTTGACCACATTAGTGCCCTCTTATCAAATCATGACGCTGTTTCAAAGTGGTCGGTGATATGAAATCAATGAAGATTAGCGTTTTACTTATTCACCCCCATCCCAGCCTTCCCCCGTCAAGGTGGAAGGAGCAGGAACGCTTGCCATAGTTGACTTTAAGCCCCTTCCACCTTGACGGGGGAAGGCTGGGATGGGAGTGATCTGAGGAAGGCAGAATCAACCAACCGACTACTTTGGGACAGCATCTCAAATCATTTGCCATCAAGTGTGTATCGCCGCTCATCTCCCAGATATTTCCCAAACCCCATTTCTCTGAGTTGGTCCCGGGCATTTATCAGCAGCAACTGGTTTTTCACTCCTTCATTCCAGTTCAGGACAGCATTATTAACCAGTCTCCAGAAGGCGGTCTCGTCCGATAATATACTGCTGCATCGGTCACCGAACCACTGAAGTGATATATTCTCGTCCTCATTCTTGACGACTCCCAACGGAAATGCGCGGCATGAGGACATTCTGGCCTCGTATATGCTACATCTATTATTTTCGTCAAGAAATCGGCAATATGTTGATCCGGGGGCGGGAATCACATGCGGGAAGGGCTGCCGAACACCAGCGCCGCCGTCCCGCACTGATAGAAAATACTCCACGAATGGCTCGAATGTCCCATTGATGTACCCATCCAATTTGCTGTCCATAAATCTGGCTATATCAAATAGCCTGAGATCCAGTCGCTGCGTGCAGCACTTCCCCTCGCAGTTATCGCAATCTGGTACAGGAAAACCGCGCCATATACCAATATCCAACGCAAGATCCGCTGGTTTGAGAAGGACATCCTGAAGGTACATCTCGGCCACAAGCGCCTCAAGTTCGTCTACCTTCGTTATTCTCTCTGCTGTATCATTGCTCAAATTTGGGTTCCTGATACGAGTTTTTCAGTTAGCATAGTAGAACGTGCAGCTTGCTCGTTTAGAATGTTGATCAGCCCTGGGAACAAGCTGGCAGCATGTTCTACTCATAAACAAGCTGGCAGCATGTTCTACTCATAAACAAGCTGGCAGCATGTTCTACTCATAAACAAGCTGGCAGCATGTTCTACTCATAAACAAGCTGGCAGCATGTTCTACTCATGAACAAGCCAGCGGCATGTTCTACTCATGAACAAGCCAGCGGCATGTTCTACTCATAAACAAGCCAGCGGCATGTTCTACTCATGAACAAGCCAGCGGCATGTTCTACTCATGAACAAGCCAGCGGCATGTTCTACTCATGAACAAGCCAGCGGCATGTTCTACTCATGAACAAGCCAGC
>SDBT01003803.1_pt1 | contig 25958 bp, 27 predicted proteins | sample 2277101 | NCBI WGS metagenome assembly SDBT01 (sample SAMN10404973, study PRJNA504765) | marine sediment metagenome | isolation source: marine sediment core GS10_PC15, 103 cmbsf | place: Arctic Ocean: Southern Knipovich Ridge | collected 2010 | reverse complement strand
TCGTGAGCGTAGGCGGAAGATTTTGGTATTAAAATTAATTTTTTTGTTATTTTTCAGGGGGTTATGTTATGATGATGGTAATGAATAGATCAAAAAGATTATCTAAAGGAATCAAGCAATTCATCCGTAAAGAAAAAGCGCGGATCCGCCGCGAAGTTTTGGATTTAAAGGAACAAAAAAGGCTTATTAACGAGCTTGTTCAGAAGTTTGACCAGGGGTAACTTTATGGCGTTGTCATTGAGAAAATTTTTGTTTCTCTTCACCCCTTTTTTTATTTTGCTGATCGCATTGATTTTTTACCTAAGCGGATTTGAGGTGGAATTTAAACAGGCACAAGGGGAACAGAGAAATATTAATTATCTCCCAGAGAACCAGGAGCAGACAACAGTTGTTGATTTAGAGCCAGAAAATCTAGCTTTAGAAGGTGGTGACTCACTTCAAGAACTAGAGGTGTCAGAGTCTAAAGATCAGGAGATTCCCCCCGATTTTTTACTTGAAGTTCCTTTTGCTCCGCAGTCGCCATATGCTCTTTGGGACGAGCGGGACGAAGAGTCGTGCGAAGAGGCAAGCCTGGTGATTGTCCATTATTTCTGGCAGAAAAAAGATTTAAACAAAGAGAGGATGAGAGAGGAACTTGATCGCCTAATTGATTTTCAAATGTCACGTTATGGCGATTATAAGGATACGGATGTCAAAGAAACCGCTAAGCTTGCCCAAGATTATTATGGTTATCAGAATGTGGAGGTTGTTTATGATATTACGATAGATGATTTAAAAGAGAGAATCGTTGCTGGCTATCCGGTGATTGTTCCAGCCGCAGGCAGGCTTTTGGGCAATCCTAATTTCACCTCGCCTGGGCCCCTCTATCATAATTTGGTTTTAACCGGTTTTAATGAGAGTGGTTTTATCACTAATGACCCGGGAACCCGGCGCGGCGAGAATTATTTTTATCCTTACCACATATTAGATAACGCGATTCATGATTTTCCTGGGTCTAAGGAAGAGATTGAGCGAGGCAGGAAGGCAATGATTATTGTGAAATAATTTTTTGTGCCTTATAAACGTCATCAATACAAAAAAAAGAACACCCGTTATCGCACCGCATCGCGGTTTATCGCTGAAAGGGTGGTCAAAAGCAAAAAAATCAAGAAAACCCTTGGATTAAAAAAGACAAGATTTTGATTTTTTCTTGACAATTATTTATTATGCCCACTGACATTAACCAGGGCCTTTTTGATTTTCTAAAACAATGCTATCATTAGAGGTAAGGTGTAGATTAAATTTTTAAATAAAGATTTCTAAATTATGAAATTCGTGAGATTTAGATGTATTTTGTGATTTTAGAATAAAAACAAAAATGATTAAGCAAAACAATAGACCAGAAGAACAAGAGGATGATCAAGATGAGGCAAAAGAGCTGGATTTTCCATTTGGAGGCAACAGGGAAATTGTCGCCCAAAAGCCTCCCAAACCTAAAATAAAGAAAGAGTTGCCCTTAGTTGCCGTTCGGGATCTGGTGGTTTTTCCCCGTCTGGTCCTGCCTTTGATTATCCGCGATCAAAAAAGCGCGATCGCTGTCCAAGAGGCCGTGAAAAGCGACCGTTTAGCTATTTTTGTTTCAGAGAAACAAGTTAAAAATAAGAAAGAAGAAGTTGAAGAAGAAGGTAAAGCAAGACCAATAACCCCTCAAAACCTTTACAAGGTAGGCACGGTGGCGATGATTGCCCAGGATTTAAATTTGCCTGATAATTCAGTCAAGATTATTGTCGAGGGGATTAAGAGGGCGCGTGTTCTTGGGTTTATCCAAGAGTCCCCCTATTTTAAGGTCAGAACTAAAATTTTAGAAACCAAAGAAAAGGAAACCTTGGCAGTCAAGGCGCTGATCAGGAATATTTTAGCCCAATTCAAGGAGTGTGTTTCGATTGGCAAAATGGTGCCTCTGGATGTTCTGGTTGCGATTTTCAACGCCGAAACCCCGGATCAGATGATTGATTTGATGGTTTTTAATCTGGATTTATCTTTAGAAAAGCGGCAGGAGATTTTAGAGAGTACTGATCTCCAAAAACGGCTGGAACTACTCTCCAAACACATCGCTCATGAGAAGCAAATCTTGGAAACAGGTAAGAAGATTGAGAAAAAGACCCACAAGGAACTTGGCAAAATGCAGAAAGAGATGTTTTTACGTGAGCAGTTGAAGAGTATTCAGAAGGAGTTGGGAGACAGTGAAGGAGAAAAAGGCGAAGACCTAGAGACTCAGATCAAAAAAACAAAGATGCCCTCCAATGTGGAAAAGGTGGCCTTAAAAGAGCTGGCCCGGATGGAGAAAATGCCTTCTTTTTCTCCCGAGGTTTCTTATCTCCGTACTTATTTAGATTGGTTGATTGATCTGCCTTGGTCACGAGAAAGCAAGAGCCAGATTGATATTAAAAAAGCGAGTCGGATTTTAAACCAAGATCATTTTGGTTTGAGAAAAGTGAAAGAAAGGGTTTTGGAGTATTTAGCGGTCCATAAGATGGTAGGTAAGATCAGGGGGCCGATTCTCTGTTTTGTCGGGCCGCCAGGCACTGGCAAGACCTCAATCGGCAAATCAATTGCGCGCGCCATGCGCCGAAAATTTTTCCGAATGAGTTTAGGGGGGATCCGGGATGAAGCAGAGATCAGGGGGCACCGCCGCACCTATGTTGGCGCTCTGCCCGGCCGGATCGTCCAGGGGATTAACACGGCAACCGAGAAGAATCCGGTGTTTATGCTTGATGAGATTGACAAGGTGGGCAAGGATTTTCGCGGCGATCCCACTTCTGCCCTTTTAGAGGCCTTGGATCCAGAACAAAACAGTGAATTTTCTGATCATTATTTAGAAGTGCCTTTTGATTTATCCAAAGTAATGTTTATCACCACCGCTAATGTCTTGGATACAATCCCGCCTGCTTTGCGCGACCGGATGGAAGTGATCCATTTTCCGGGTTATACCGAAGAGGAAAAGCTGCGGATTGCCAAAAAACATCTCTTGCCTAAATTATATAAATCCCACGGTTTAAAAAGAAAAGATTTGTATATCAGCGATGCAGTTGTACGGACAGTAATCAATGAGTATACCCGCGAGGCGGGGGTCAGGAATTTGGAGCGCGAGCTCGCCACCTTGTGCCGCAAGGTCGTGCGCAAGCTAGCAGGAAACGGCAAGAAAAAGTCCTACCGGATTACCTTGGCGGATTTGGCGAAATACCTAGGACCTTCCAGGTTTGCTCTTGCTTTGACCGAAAAGAAGAACGAGATCGGCGTGGTTACAGGGCTTGCTTGGACCCAGGCTGGTGGAGAGGTGTTGTCCATTGAAGCGACCACAATGAGCGGTAAGGGTGATTTGATTTTGACCGGGCAACTCGGGGATGTGATGAAGGAATCAGCCCAGGCCGCTTTGTCTTACGCGCGCAGTCGGGCCAAGGTTTTGGGTATTGATGAGAAGTTTTTCCAAAAGAATGATATTCATGTTCATGTGCCGGCCGGCGCAATCCCTAAAGACGGACCATCAGCCGGGATTGCGATTGCAACCGCGCTGGTCTCGGCGATTGCTCGCCGCCCAGTAAAAAGAGCAATTACAATGACCGGCGAGGTTACGCTCCGCGGCAATGTTTTGGAGATCGGGGGCTTAAAAGAAAAAGCTTTGGCCGCGCACAGAGCTGGCGCGAAAATAATTATTATGCCGGCTGATAATAAAAAAGATCTAACCGAGGTGCCTAAAGAGGCGCGCAAGGAGCTGAAGTTTATTCCGGTTGCCAATATGGACGGCGTCCTAGATTATGCTTTGACTTTGAGCAAACAAGACAAAACACTGTCCAAAAAGAAAGGGGTCCAAGAGACCAAACTCAAAGCAAAATCAAAGCCAAAGAATGGCAAAAAAAGGGTGATTAAGATGAAGCACAAGCGCGGTTTGACAAAATATGAATCTGAACAAAAAAGAATTCACAATTAGTCTTCTCCTTGAGATTTTTTATACCCTGTTTGCTTATCTGATTACGATCCTCGCCAGCTTGAGATTAGTCAGTTTTGTCCCAGAAGTATTGACTGGTCCAAAGATTCCCTTATGGCAGACTTTAGTTGCTTTTGCAATTGGGACAATTTTTATCCTGATTGCTTTGAAGTATTTCCGCCGGGGGATTTTTTTTCATATCTTTTTTTCTTTCGCCCTGTTTTTGGGGATTCAGCTGATTTTTTCAGCGATCCTGCCTTTTATTTTTTCTTTAATTATCGCTCTTGTTTTGATTGTTCTGCGCTATGCTTATCCCCGAGTTTGGATTCAGAATCTAGTCTTAACGATTGGTTTGTCTGGTTTGGCAGTCAGTTTGGGCTTAAACATTCATTGGATTACGGTGCTCGCGCTTTTGGGTATTCTGTCTTTGTATGATATCATTGCGGTTTACAAGACCAAACATATGGTCAAGATGGCGGAGGGCTTAATTGCCCGCAAGGTGTTTCCCGCTTTGATTGTTCCGGGAGATCTTTCTACCTTGAAGACTGAACTTACAAAGGTAGAAAAAGGGAAAGGGTTTATGTTTTTGGGTTCAGGTGATCTAGCTTTCCCTTTGCTTTTTTGCATCTCTGTTTTGCCCACAGGACTCTCTAAAACTATTGCTTGCGCGATTGGAGGTTTGATTGGTATTATTATGAGTTTCCTTATTTTCAATCTGCAAAAAAAGCGGAAGAGCCTGCCTGCTCTGCCGCCGATTGTTCTTTGTTCAATTTTAGGTTTCTTAGTTGGTTATTTGTTTTTCTAGAATTGGAGGTGAAGGATATGGAAGCAGATTGTGCTTTAGAAGAAGAGGTTAGGTTTACGAGGAGTGATATCATTGCTGTCATTTTTGGTTTCCTGGGTTCATCTGATGAGACTACTTTGATTTGGCGTAATCCTAAAATACTTCATCCCGCAATATTTTGGCTCCGGGATAGGTATCCTATTTTACGACACTTTGCATTTTCTAACGAGGCTTATTTTTATTCTAAAAGTCTTGAGAGAGCAATGAATATTTTAGCAATATCCATGTGGTTAAAAGGCCCAGATTATGAGTGTTATCAATTCGGTAAAGCATTAAAAAAGAGAATCGCGGAGCGGCTGCATTGCCTTTTTGATAATGCTCAACTATTTGAGCTTTGGCATATTGCTAAAGAGTTAGAAAGATCGTGTGCTCTTTCCCCTCAGCAAGCAGAGAGTCATATTTAATTCGATGCTAGTCAAGTTATAAAGACTGGCTTTTTTTGTTGTTATTTTTTTTAAAATAATTAGAAAATCAGATAAACAATTTGACATATATTATTTTGTGTATTATAAATAAGGGCTGGTTGTTCGTTAGTTTTTTTGGTGCTGTTAAACATGATCTTTTCAACAATATAGGAGGGAGATTACGATGCAAAATGAATCAGAGGGTTTGTTGTCAACAGCACATTTACTGGTGGTTGATTGTATTGAGACAGGCGTGGAAAACGCCACTGCTGCAGTGAATCTCCTGGAAGGCTCTGTACCTGATCACGAGGCTGTCGAGGGCATGGATTTTACGACAGCCCAAAGAATCTTCAGTTTTGGCTGCCAGGCATTACAGGGAATGACTATCCCGATAGAGAAGAGCGGGAACAAGCCATCACCAATGGAAGAAACATTGAGAGCCCTGAATCGTTGCAGTGAAAGGTTGCGTGGGCATTGTGATCAGTTACAGCAAGACCCGGCTGCAAATCCGATGATGATTCTTCTAACTGAGACGATTGCCAACCTTTCTGGACGCGCAGGTACCGAAAAACTACCACCTGCGCACTTGCTGATGGTGAATTATGTTCAAGCAGGTTTTGCGGCTGCTGAACAATCATCAAATGTTGGTATACCAAAAGAAAGAGCCTTAGATCTCGATGAAAATGTTGGGCGTCTTATCATTGCCTGTGAGATTTTACAGAAAATGGTTATCCCAACAAAGAAAGCAGCAGAGGGCGCTCAGTCACCCCTGGAAGCCATTCTGGATATGCTTAAGCCTTCGTTGAAAACCCAGATATCTACTGGTGGGCCGCCTACTACTAGGGAAGCGCTTATAATCAGTCTAAATCTTTATTTAGGTGAAACGATCACTGCGCTTTCTAGGCGACTTGAATCAAGCGAGGCCAAACCTTGAAATAACGGCCTCTTTTTTTATTTTAGAAAACACAAAAATCGACCAATAATACTTTAGGTCGATTTTTGCTCCCCTTATATATAAAGAATAAATAGATTTTAAAATGGATGATCAGAATTTCCTCATCACCGCGCGGACAATTCCTTGGATTGCCGGGTTCTTTGAATAGATCGGTTTCATATTTTTGTTTGCTGGCTGGAGTCTGATTCTGTTTTTTTCTCTGAAAAACTTTTTGAGGGTGGCGTACTGATTGTTGAGCAAAGCAACCACGACATCGCCGTTTTTAGGCGAAAAGGTCCTTTCCGCGATAATATAATCCCCGTTTAATATTCCCTCATCAATCATTGAGCTTCCTTTGACTTGAAGAACAAAAGAATTCGGTTTTTTATCTACTAAACCCAAAGGGACACAGATGGTTTCATTCTGTTGAATTGCTTCAATCGGTTCACCAGCGGCGATTAAGCCGACTAAAGGCAGTTCAATTGCTTTTTTAAAGCGCATAAACTTACCTGAAGGGCTAATCGAACGCGCTTCGCCTTTGACGGATTGGATATAGCCAGAGTCTTCTAAATTTCTAAGGTGTTCGTGCACGGTCGCGGTTGAAGACAAACCAAAATGATCGGCTATCTCGCGTAAACTGGGAGCATAGTCATGGGTGGCAATGAATTCGACTAAGAAATCCAATATTTGTTTTTGTCGTTTGGTTATCTGCATAAAGATGTTTTTTATAGAGGCGGTTTGCCGCCTTTTTAGCTAATCGAGGTCGAGGGAGAATTCAAAATGTTTTTGCGAGGCCCATCTGGTTTATATTATACACCAAACAAAAACCGAATACAAGTGAGTTATCCACAGAAGCAATTTTTTTGAATTTTTGGTGTAAAAGTCTTCAATATTGGCCTCTTTGCTTTATATTTTTTGAAAACTCTAGTATAATAGAATCGAAAGGAGGTGAGAAAAAAGTGGCAGAAAAAAAACAAGAAGAACGCAAAGAAGAAGAGATTGGTAAAATAACCCATTATTACAATAAAATTAAGGTGGGGCTTATTGAAATTACTAAAGGCGGGTTGAAAGTCGGTGAAACGATTCATATCAAGGGCCACAGCGAAGATTTTGACCAAAAAGTGGAGTCAATGCAGGTTGAACACGATCAGATTCAGGAGGCGAAAAAAGGAGATGTGATTGGTTTGAAAGTGGATCAAAAAGTGCACGAAGGAGATGTGGTTTATAAAGTCTTGGAGTAATTAGAAATCAAGTCAATTGATTAAGATTGGCTGGTTGTTTTTGATATTAGTGATTATTAAATTCGTTATTTGAATTAAAGCGCTCATAGCTCAGCTGGATAGAGCGCAAGCTTCCGGAGCTTGAGGTCGGAGGTTCGAATCCTCCTGAGCGTACTTTTGGCTTAAGTTGTTTGTTCTTTTTTTATTCCTCAATACAAAACTCTTTATTAGAAGAAAGGGGGTTTTAGGCTATGTCAGACAGTAAGAAGCGGAGCTTTTTAAAGTGGCCGTTAGTTGTAATTGTTTTATTACTTTTCCTTGTTGGACACTTAGCTTTAAATAGAAAAGAAGCCATTCGAAGGAGAAACCTGATTAGTCGTCTTACATCTAGAGCTCGTGAATATACTCGTACGGGAAACTATCAAGATGCATTATATTGTTGCGAAAGGATTTTCGATTGGGAACCTGAAAATACCAAGGCATTACATATTAAAGCTTTTGTTTATCAAGAGCAGGGGGATTATAAAGAGTCTTTAGAGTATTATCAAAAAGCCCTTGATATTAATCAGAATAATGGGATAGAAGATCCATGCCTCTATATTGATCTTGCTGATTTATACATAGCCCAAGAGTATTATCAAAAGGCAGTGATTTATTGGCAAAAAGCCCAGAAGATTCTGGAAGCCACAGAGACAAAAACCCCAGATGAGCAAGAAGGTTTAATGATAGTTTACAGTAACCTTGCTTTCTATAATCTCGATCTAGGTCACGAAGAGGAGGCTCTAGGATATTTTACCCAATGCCTTGATTGTATTGATAGACTTTTTGCTTTTTGGGGCCCTGTTGAGTCTTCTGAGGATTGCTTGAGAGATATGGAAATATCAACGATTCAACTTTTGGTTTTGCATAATCAGGAGTTGCTCTACAACAAATTGGGAAGAGAGGAGGACGCGGCCAAGATCTCAAAGAAGATTGATGATTTTTCGGCAAGCAAATTGCAGCAAGTAGAGCAATAAATAGAGCAGTTCATTCTTTCAGAACCCTCTTTATTTTAGGGTTCTTTTTAATAATAAAAAAAACGCCAAGGTGGCGTTTAGGAGACTTTATCTAAGGCTTCGCGGATTGCTTGCGCGAGATATTGCATATTGACCCTAGCTTGATCAGGGTTACCCTTTGGATCCAAGAAAAGCCAGTGCATCAGCCAGATTTGGCTTGCTTGAATCATTTCCGCGTTTGGACAAAGACAGATTGTGCCTTCTGCGAAATTTGGGTTTTGACTGAGTAATTGAGGATATCCTCCAGAAATGCTGGGAATTCCTCGATTCTTCAATTCAGCCAAGAAGGCGAGTTTGATGTTAGCATCAACAACTCTGATTACATATATGTGCGGGCCGCAGTCATTAGTCAGCGGAGGCAAGATGATCCTTTTTTCATCCTGAAGCAAGTCGGAAAGGATTTTCATGTTCCTTCTTCGCGCTTCTGTTTGGCCTGGGACAATTTCCAATTGAGAAAGAACAATCGCCAGCGCGGCTGGGTGGGGTCTTAGGTTTACGCCATGAATGTTGGTCCCTGTATCATCGGGGAATCCAACTCTGCCGTGGTTATGGAAATCTGAAAGACATTTCGCTGTCCAGTCATCGTTAGTGGCGGCAAAACCGCCTGTTCCACCGGTTAGTTGTTTGCTTTGCTGGAAACTGCCGCAAACAATTTCTCCTTCAGCGCCAACTATGCTTTTGTTTTCCCTGGCATCGACTGCTTGGCAGGCATCAGTGATCAATTTTATGTCTGCCAAGCCTTCCTTGTTTGCTTCTTCTATGATCTCTATAATTCCTGCAGTATTGGGAAGCATACCATAGATTGGAAGGGACATGATCACCTTTGTCCTTGGCGTGATCACTTTTTTGATCTGCGCGAGGTCCGGAGTAAGGGTCTTAATGTCATGATCGACGATAACGGGCGTGAGTCCTGAAAGCAAAATTGCGCCACCAGTCGCCTCAAAGGTTAATGAACCAGTGATTATTTCGTCTGACTTGGACGATCTAATTGTCATTATCGCGGCATAGAGAGCTGATGTGCCAGAATTGAAAAAGACGCAGTGTCTCATTCCAATATATTTGGCCATCTTTTTTGTTAGTTGTCCGGTAATCCGACTATTCACATCCCATCGTCCGCTTCTTGCGACGACTCCCAGCAGTTCATCTTCTCCGGAAGTTACGGGCCAGGTAGGCCAAATTGGCGTGTTGCCCATTTTTCAATCTCCTCTCGTTTGGTTGAATGTTTCTGGTTTTTAGAATTAAGAATGGGTAAAGAACAAACTTGAGAGTTAGAAGTACATTTAAGCCTACAACAAATTTTTTATTTGAGCAAGGAATTTCCTTAATTTAATGGTTTGTTCTATAATAAATTAGTAAATCGTTTTTGAGAAATCCTTATATCCTCGAAATTTTTTGAAAATTCAACATTAAAACATTAAAATTGTTTTTAAAATTGAGAATTGAGAATTGAGAATTTAAAAAACGGGCCTGTAGCTCATCTGGTAGAGCGCAGCATTCGCATTGCTGAGGTAGGGAGTTCGATTCTCCCCAGGTCCACACCTTCGCCAAGGCTTCGGTGTGCAAACACATCTTCGCTCCTCACTTTGTTTGGAGCTTCGGAGTGCACAGCACTCTAAAAACAAACAATAATTTGTCTGACTAAGAAAGAAGGGGTGTCCTCTGAAGCTCGTCAGGGCGAAGGAGGACAAAGCCTCAGAGTGCAGGCACACTTTGCCTTTCATTTTGTTCGAATTTGTTTTAAAATAATATAAAAGACATAAAAGCGAGGAGGTGAGTAAATAAATGAAGAAAATTAAAATTGGATTAGGAATCTTAGTAGCAGGGATTTTAGTTTTTTCTGGAGCAATTCAAGTAAAGGGCTTCCTGATCCCAGCATCAGAGGAGGCCAAAGAAGAAGCAATAGCACCTGCAAACTCGCCAGTGATTGGTGATAGTTGGGAATTAACACCAGAGCCTCATTATATTAGTTCAGAGAATCCAGTTTTGAAAACGCTTTTTGGTGTCAATCAAGAATTTCCAGGAGCGTTTTCAACAATGTTGACCAAAAAGCAAGTTCAATCTTTGAGGGATTTAGGGGTAGAGGTTAGACAGGTAGGCATCCGCAAGATCACTGGTAAGCCTGTCTGTGGTGATAGCGTCTGTCAGGGTAATGAGCCCAAGCGTTGTCCCCAAGATTGTCCTTCTGATCCTGATCCTGAACCAGATAGAACTTGTTTGCCCGGCGATCAAAAGCCATGGGGTATCAATAAAGTGAATGGCGGGGAAGGAGGTAATGGAGTTACAGTAGCGGTTTTAGACACAGGTGTGGATCAAGATCATTTGGACTTGATGGGTAATCTTACGGATTGTGTGAGTAAGGTCACTCACTTCAAACCAGATAGAAAGAGTTGTGAAGACGCGCACGGCCATGGCACTCATGTTTCGGGCACAATTTTAGCTAATAGCGGCGAAGATGGTTTAGGGATTTATGGTGTAGCGCCAGAAGCAAAATTAATGACAGTTAAGGTCTGTGACCGGCGTGGTTCTTGTTATGGTGATGATTCTGCTGCTGGTATTCGTTATGCTGCTGACCATGGTGCAAATATTATTTCAATGAGTTATGGCGGTGATGATCCTGATTCTCAAGAGCTTGCGGCCATTGATTATGCAGTAAGTAAAGGAGTATTAGTTGTGGTTGCGGCTGGCAATGATGGACCAACTTACGACAGTATTAATTATCCGGCTGCTTATTACAAGGCGGTTGCTGTTGGTGCGATCAATTCCAGTGAAGCAGTTCCGGATTGGAGTTCACGCGGAGTCAATGATGGCGATTATCTAGTCGAAGAAAGGGAAGTGGAACTAGCAACTCCAGGAGTTTCAGTGGAGTCTGCTTATAAAAATGGTTGCTATGCCTATATGTCTGGAACTTCAATGGCCACCCCGCATGTTTCAGGTCTGGCTGCTAAGCTCTGGCAAGGGTCAGCCAATAACACTCGGAATTATTTGCACGGCATAGCAGCAGAGATTTGGACTACTGGTGACGACACAGCCACTGGTTTTGGTTTGCCGATCGCTCCCTAGGAACTGTTATTATATTAACTTTTCATCTTGAGGGTTAAATTTGACAAAGTTGGATTTTCAACCAAGATTAAAAGATATTAATTTAGTTTTTTAATTTGATCTTTTTTATTTTGTCTAATTTTTTCAAGAAAAACAACACGCAAGGAGGATCATATGTCTAATCAGGTTTTTGGGATAAAAGAGATTACTCAAGCGGAGGCAGACAGATTAAATAAAGCGTTAAAGAATTGTTTGGTAGTGGTTATACCTTTTTGTTCTGATCCCGCTGAACCTCCAGTGAGAATAGAAGAATTTCGATATATTCCTGGCTATTTGTCTCTTCGGATAAAAATACGCCGCAAAGGGGTTCCAAGAGGGCAAAGATTAATTAGTTACTGTGTGCAAGGGACAAAATTTGAGATACAAGAGGAATCTTAAGTGGAATATATTTCTACTTTAGTTGTAGCAATCCCTGCAACTTTTTTTTATTTTCTATTTTCAATGTTAAAAATACTTGATATAAAAAAAGAGGTTTTTCGAACCTCTTGTGGGGGAAGCTTTATCCATAGCGATAATAGAACTCCAGAGAGCCCAGCGCTTCTTTATCGCCATTTCTTGCTCACTGTTCTAAATTTGCCAGACAATCCCTTTCCCGGAGAGCGTTGCAGGCTCCGAGGCAAGATTTATTACAGCAGTCTTCCCAACCAGACTCCTGTTTACTGTGCCTCTTTTTGTAGCAGTGCCTCATCCTTTTTTCTTGGATGACTTCAATGGGATAAAGGAAGGTCATCGCGACAAGATAAAATATCCCCGAGATAAACAACATAATAAACAAAACGGCTTGTGACTCTTCCTTCATTTATCGTCATCTCCTCTCTTTGGTTGTGTTTTCGTTTCGTGTTATCCAGCATTTCATTATAAAGATAACTCTTTTTCATTGTTTCGTCAACTTTTATATCCTGATAAATTTTTACCAAACCTTTATTTTATCGCTCAAATTTGATACAATTTTATTATAAAAATATGGATTGTGCTAGTTATTGTGCTTGTTGGTTCCATAGCCTTTAGTTGTCATCTTCATAAGCAAACGTAGGTCATTTGTCATCTCCGACTTGATCGGAGATCCAGGTTTTAGAGCAAGAATACTCTGATTCCCGCTTTTTCACGTGAATGACAAGTGCGTTGTGACTTCACAGGACTTCTTCCAAGTTTCTCCGACTATAGAGTATTTGTACACATAGGCCAAGATAAAAGGCATAAAGCTTTAATTCCCATCAAATGAGGGTTTTAATTAGTACAATTCATTAAAAATATGTTCTTAAAGTGAATTTATGTCCAAAAAGCGAGAAAAATTCATTGAACCATGGAAGGAATGGGCTAAGATGTGGAAAAAACTAAAGCATCCCACCAGGCCTTGCCGCAAAAACATTCAGGATTATGAAAAATATTTAAAAGAAGCAATTAAAGGGAAAAAGAGTCCTAAGGCTTTGGTCTTTGGCGCGACACCAGAAATCCGTGATCTTCTGGCGTGCTATCCTAAAGTAAAAGTAACAATTGTTGATTCTAATTTAGAGATGATTATCGCGATGACAGAATTAATGCACAATAAAAAGGAAACAGATAAAGAGATTTGGGTGAAAAGCAATTGGCTCTCCGCACCTTTAAGAGAAAACGAATATGATGTTCTGTTTGGCGACTATATCTTGGAAAATGTATTAAGAGCTAACCAGCCTGTGTTTTTTAAAAAAGCACATAGACTCTTAAAGTTTAATGGCTATTTTCTGACCCGCTTCTATGCTGACTTCCCAGAGAGCAAAACCCATAATTTTAATGTGCTTTTAAAAGAGTATTTAGAAAAAGGTTACAGCGTGCAGAATTTTGAAGATTTTTGGACTAGGGGCACTTTTTATTCGAATTTAAACAAGAATTACAAAATCGGCACTAATCTTTTTTTCGCGGAATTAAAAAAATACATTAAAGATCCGAGAGTAAAAAGGGCCTATAAAAAAGCAAAAGAGATTTAGCCGATGGATAAAGAATGGACCTATTTTAATTGGGAAAAAGACAAATGGATGCTTTTAAAATATTTTAGAGTTAAAGATAAGTCACCTGAACCGCGTAACTCCACCTGTTATAACTGGGGTTATGTTATGCAATTGGAGAGAAAATAACAATCCCGTTGTCATTGCGAGGGAGCCTGCCCTTCGGGGTGAGGTGACCAAAGCAATCTCGTAGAGCAGCAATACCTTTTTCAAGGAGATTGCTTCGTCGCTTCCCCTCGGCGGGCTCGGGGTCGCTCCTCGCAATGACAGTTTATAATATATGCCTTATATTTTAACCAAAAACATTCGCAAGATTGCCCAAGATTGGGAAAAATGGAAAGATACGACCGTGCGGCCGTTGCCCGAACACGAAGAAATTTATGAAAAACATTTCAAAAAAATAGCGCGGAGGAAGAATCCGCGAATTTTGATTTTAGGTTCTACCCCAGAATTACGCACACTGGCTCATAAATACAAATTTGAGGTAACTTGTGTTGATCATTCTCTTTTGATGTACCAAGCAATGAGCTTGCTCGTTCGAGGAGATATAGAGAAGGAGACATTTGTACGTGCTGACTGGCGAGAATTACCCTTGCCAGATAATTATTATGATTTAATTGCTGGTGATGATGTCTTGACTGTACTTTTCTGGCGGGATTGGGGTAAGATGTTAAAAAAATTACATAGTCTATTAAAACCCAATGGTTTTGTTTCTACCCACTTAATTGTTAAATTTCCAGATAGCTGGGTTTGTGAAGATATAGTCAATGTTTTTGAAAAATACAAGATGGGGAAAATTAAAACAGAACAGGATTTTTTAGTGCAAGCCGCAGCAACCATGTGGGATTCTAAAACATATCAGTTTTCTTGGCAGAGATTTTTAGAAAAAGTAAAAAAATTAAAAGAAGATGGGGAAATAAGGTCTGATTTTGGAATTTTGAATAAATACAAACATTTTGCCGGCGTTTCAACTCTGCCTCCAAAAGATGAATTTGAGAAATTAGCTAAAACACATTTCAAGATTGTTTCTATTTCTTATGTTCAAAAGTTTGAATACTGCAAATTCGAACCGGTTTATTTTTTGAAGAAGATTTGATAAATGGTTTTGAAATATCCTTTCTTTTTAGCTAAAATTTTGATATAATTTACAATAGTGGGTTTGAAAATATGCCTAATAAAATCCAAAATCAGACATATTCTTGGAAAAGTCTTTCCCAAGTTTGGGGAGATTTAAAACCGCCAATGCGGCCATCGCCTGGTGAGATTTTAGTTTATGAAAAATTTTTAAAAGAAGTGAGAAAGAGAATCGGCAAAAAGCCAAAGATTTTGTTATTCGGGGCAACCCCAGAACTGCGTGATTTATTTGCCAAATACAATCTAGAAGTAACAATGGTTGATCTTAATCCTGAAATGGTTAGGGCAATGAATAAACTTGTTAAAAAGAAAAATCCTAAAGAGAAGATTATTTATAGTGATTGGTTAAAATTTAGAGCAAAAGAGAAATTCGACATTGTTTGCGGTGATCATATTTATTGTAATATTCCCTTTAACCGTCATCGAGAATTTAGCGCTAATATCAAAAGACACCTTAAGAGTCCCGGGTATTTGATTACAAATATTGTCTTAAGAGAGATTCAGGATAAGACAACTCTTAAAGACTTTTTAGATAAATACCGCAAGGGTTTTAAAAATCATTTTGAGAAATGGTATTTTCTTTATGCTTTAATGTTTAATACAGATATTTATCAAGAAGAAAAACACGGGCCTTATTGGCTTTCGGTTTTTGAATTGATGGCGCAGGCTTGGGAAAAAGAGATTGAACTTTCCCTAGAAGAGGCATCAGAGATCACTGATCACATCTACATCCCAAAGCGCTGTATCTATATCCTTCCGCGTCGAGTTGATTTTGAGAATGTTTTAGAAAAAGATTTTAAGATTATAGCTTCAGATACAAGCAAAGAACATCGAGTTTACAAAGCTTGTCGTATCTATTTTGCGGAGAATAATTAAAAATTTACGCAAGGATTTGATTCAGATTTGCTATAAAAGCACGAAGTTAAAAATGAAAAAATCAGAAGTTCAAAAAAATAAAATCGCGACTTGGCAAAAAATAAGTCGGGAGTATAGCAAACTTTTAGTGCCTAATCGTCCTAGTCTGGATGAATGTCAAAATTACGGTGAATTGATCGCGAATTTTTTGAAAGGTCAAAAAAATACCAAGATTATGATCATGGGCGCAACCCCCGAATTGCGCAGGATTTTGTATACTTATGAAATCTTAAATAATGCCAAGGCTTATTGTGTAGATATTAATCCAGCAATGTATAGAGCAATGACTGAGTTTTTAGCAAGAGCAGATGGTTTGAGAGAAGAATTCAAGAAAGGTTCCTGGCTTGCTAATGGTTTCCCAGATCAATATTTTGATTTAGTTTTAGGCGATGAAGTAATCTGTAATGTTGCCTCTACAAAACACAAAAAACTATTTTCGGAAGTAAGCAGGGTTTTAAAGAATCAAGGCGCTTGGATTACTCGTCATAATTTCTATTTGCCTGAAACCAAGAAAACAAGCATAAAACAAATTCTTCTTGAGCTAGCGAAGAGAATTGACAGTGGTGAGTATTGTTTCCAACTGGCAGCTAATCTTTTGTTCATAAAAATATTTTATCAGACGAGCACAGACAAGAATTTTAAAAACTCCGTACAAAGCCATGTAATGGTTTTGCGAGATGAGAATAAAAAAAGTTTTCAAAACCACAAATACAGCAGGATTATTTATGAGCTATTAGATTTTTACGAAGATGTTTTCCTGCCAATGTGCGGTGACTACCAATGGTATGTATTATCAAAAAAGGAAAGTGAAAAAGAATTGAGAGAACATTTTGAGATTCAAGATAGGGTCTATGCCAAAGACCAGTCTATGACCAAACACTGTCCAATCTATGTTTTAAAGAAAAAAGTAATTAATAACAAGATTTGAAATCTATGCCTAAAGATAAATTTGCCAAACCTTGGCAAAAGATTGCTCGAGACTGGAAGAATATGGATGTGCCCAACATTCCGTCCAAGGATGAACAGGATATTTACGAAAAATATATCAAGAGAGTGAAGACCAGGAATAAGGAGGCGTGGGCTTTGGTTTTTGGCGCGACCGTCCAAATCCGTGATCTGTTTTATAAAAATAAGGTTAAAACAGTTGTTTGTGATCTAAGTTTAGAAATGATTCTAGCCCTAACTAGTCTTTGCCATTACAAGGTAGCGGAAAAAGAGGTTTGGGCGAGAAGTGATTGGCTGTCAGTTCCGCTTCAGCATAATTATTTTGATATTATCTTAGCTGACGGTTCAATTAATCAATTGCCATCTAGACTCCATAATGCTTTTTTAGAGAAAACAAAATCATTGCTTAAAAAAGATGGTTTGTTTGTTCAAAGAACCGCGGTCAGCCGCAAAGACTATTTACGACCTGATCATGAGATTCTAGAACATTATTTAAATCAAAAAGATCCAAAACCAGATATTGTTTTTGAAACCTTGTTTCTTTTTAGCTCTGCTGTAGATCAAAAAACATTTGAAGTTTCGGTAAACGGGATTTATCAAGTGATGGACTTGCACTTAAAAAAAGTAAAGGGCGAAAAAAGAAAAAAACTGCAAAGGATTATTCAAAAGATGGAAAAGAGCTATAATAGAAGTAATAAAACCTGGACCGTGCCTTTGCTTTCTGATATGACTAAGCTTTATGAAAGCCATTATAAGGTAGCTAAAATTGAATTTGGCAAAAATTATGATAAATTCATCCCGGGTTATCCAATCTATATTTTAAAAAAGAAATAATTAAACAAAAATTATGAATAAAGAAGGAATTTCTTCACCAGAAGCAGAACCAAAAGAAGATTTCTCTGAATTAGAAAAAATCTTTGGAGAGAATTTTAATCGTGAGAAAACATTCGAGCTTGAAAAAGATCATGATGAAAACCATAAGGAACGCGAGCTAGGGGATTACAGATGTTTTTGGACTGAATTTCAAAATCCAGAAACAGGAGAAGTGGTAGAAGGTAAGGCATATTTACCTAAAGGAGTTAAAGACTATGAAGATGTGCTAGTGCTTTCCCCGGGTTATGCTGGCGGGTTTGCAATGCAAGAAGCAGAATATGCTGATGAATTTGCGCGTGACAAGAGAGCTTTTGTTGTTTTGCGGCACAATGGATTAAGGATTGAAGGTGAGGATGTGAAGAAATATTTACATTGTCCTCAAAAACTTGAACACGCTAAAGGAAAAGGACAAGAGTTTTTAGGCAAAGACGAAAAATTCTCTTGGAAAGCAGCAGACCGAGAGGTTTTGACTTTTCTTAAATCTTTGGGTTCAAAAATTGACGAGATTAAGAATATTGATATTATGGGTCATTCTTGGGGTGCGCGGATCGCGGTGGAATCATTGGCCGCGCTTAAAAAAGAAGACAATGATTTTTCTCGCAAAATTGAAGCAAAGATTAACAACGCGATTCTTTTGGGATCTTGGCTTGAAACAATCAAGGAGAATGTGGAGCCTTATCGTGAATATTTTCAAGGCCATGCTGATGCTGAAATTTTTAAAGGCATGGACACTGAAAAGGTGATGGATGATATTTTTGAAATGCTTGAGAGACTTAAAACCTATACAGCCAAAGATTTTTCAGAGGATATCAGGATTACAGCAATCAATTCTTTAACTGATAATGATGTTACTATGGATCCTGACGGCGAGGTTTATCGCTTTTTCAGTCAATTAAAGGGTCATGAAAAAGTCGGCAATATTGTTTTGAAAGCCTTAGATGAAGAAGGCTTGTTAGCTGATAAAATTGACGATAGAGAAGGAGCAGTTGATGTTCATGATTACCATTTGCGCAAACCAACTAAAGAAGAAAGGGAACAAGGCAAAGAATTAAACCAAATCCGCCGCTGGATTAAAAAAATTATTGAGGCAAAATGATCAATCAAGACAAAAAAATCGATCAAGAATTTCTTAAGATTTGTCGATCGCAAGAAAAAGATTATCCGAAAATTTTCCAGAAAATAAACCAGCATATTGATCAAAATAATCTTTTTCAATTGAAAGGCTTTGAGAAATTTTTCGTTTTGACTCCGTTTTTTATTGCTCAAAAATATTTTGAAAAATTAGAGCAAGATCTGGCTTCTTTTTCTCGATTTCTAAAACGCTTATACAAAGAGGCGGATTTAGGAGAGCTTCAAAGGGTTTTAGGGTTTTCTAAAGAAGAAAAAGATTTATACCAATTTGATCAAAAGTTAAACTTAGTTGATCCCTTCCCTTTGCTTCGTTTTGATTTTGCTTTTGAGGGTAATAAGATGAATTTAATGGAGATTAATACCAATTGTCCGAATGGCCATGGGATTTTAGAAGATTATGGCGTTTTGTATCAAAAATTTTTGAATTTTTCTAAACTGGAGAAAAACTATAATTTGTTTACTCCCTTCCCTGATCTGGCGATTGTCAAAAAAATATTAGGAAGTGTAAATCAAAATGATAACATTTTACTTTTAACAATCAAAGATCAGCGCGATGATTTTTTCATTACAGAGTCAAAATACTTTTTAGAACGATACTTAAAGCCTGAAGCCCCTAATTCTTTTATTGGCAATATTCAAGATGTTACTTTTAAAAATAATCAATGTTATTTTAAAGATAAGAAAATAGATTTTGTTTACCGTCTTTTTGACTTAGATGATTTACTAGTAGATTCCAAGCGCGAAGCATTTATCCAAAGTTATCAAAACAGGTCTTTTAAAATGCTAAATCCTTTTGTTTCCTCTCTGTTTGGGGAAAAATCATTGCTTGCCTTGATTTATAATGGGTACTTTGATCAGTATTTTACAGACAAAAAAGAAGGTAAGACGATCAAAGGCTTAATCCCGCCAAGCTTTATTTATCAGGGAGCAGGTTATGATCGGGTGAAAAATGGTTTGGTCAAAAATAGGCAGGATTGGATTTTGAAAAAAAGCGTTTCCAGCCGCGCCGAACACATTCATTTTGGCGAGGACTACAATTCCCAAGAATGGCAGGATATTCTAAAAAAGATTGATACTGGCTGGCTGATTCAAAAGAAGATTCAGATTAACAAATACAAGACCTTGCTTTGGCGAGAAGGAAAGCTTGAAGAAAGTTTCAAAGTAGCGGATTTTTTACCCTTTTTAGTTGACAACAAAATTGTCGGATTGTGGAGTAGGTTTTCAGATACTTTAATTACTAACTTTGCCCGCGGCGGCGCGGCCGCGAATATGATTTTTGTTTATGAGAAAGAATAACAAAATTTATAATCCTAATATGAATAAAAAAGATAAAGCATACAATCCAGAATGGGCGAAATATGTTAATCTCTGGAAAGGGATTGGCCCGCCTTGGCGACCCAATAAAAATCAACTTTCTTTTTATAGAGCACATTTAAAGAAACAAGCTAAAAAGAACCCGAAATTAAAGGTTTTGATTCTTGGCGCCACTCCAGAAACACGTGATATCTGCGCAAAGTTGAAATTGCAAGTTACCTGCTTAGATTCTAATCAGTCTATGTATCAAGGAATGAAGGAGTTTATGAGTGAAGATCCTAGACAAGAGAGCTTTGTTCGCGGTAAATGGGAAAAGGTGGGTGAGTATTTTAAGGAAAATGAATTTGATATTATTTTTAGTGACGAGACGCAGTGTAATATGGCCTTGACTGTTTGGAAAAAGAACTTTCAGGATATTTTTAAAGTTCTCAAAAAAGACGGATTGTATTTTTGTGCGATGGTTTGTATGGATTTTCAAGAAAAGATAACTTTTGACTTAGCTTTTAAGAAGTACAAAGAAAATCCTAAATTCTTTTTGAATTTTCAAAATAAAGTTTACATTTTTTACCAATTATGTCTCGAATATGTCTACAGCTGGGAAAAACGAGGATGCGTGCTTCATGACCTGCGCAAGAAAATTATTAATTACACCCAGAAGCATAAGATATCCAAAGAGATTCTCGCGCAAATTTGGCCTTTTCATGGCGATTTTAAGGGTAATGTTTTGGGAGAATATATTGAAGTAGATCCGCCTTTGGGTGAGGTTTATGAATATCTTATTCCTCATTTCTATATTGAAGATGTTTACCTTGATCGTTCTCATCCGGTTTATCGTTTTCGCAGAGACTTAGTTTTAAAGCCAATAATATAACATTAAATAAATTATAAGAAAAATATGGAAAAAATCACAGCGAAAAAATTAAAAAACTATGTGCAGGACAATGAAATGCTTCCGGACTATTTTCAATCAATCATTTTATTAAAGATAAAAGATAAGAAGTATTCTCAATTTTGGCTTGATTATATTTATCAAAGATTGAAATCATTAGAACAATTTATTAAAACAAAATAATGGAAGAATCAAAAATTCAAAATTTAATGGGCTTTAAAGAAAGACTGGTTGGTCTTGAATTTGAGAATCCAATTATTGATTTTCAAGGTGAAACTATTAATTTTCAAAGAATGCAGAAAGTTTTTGAGTCTTTTGAGGAAAATGGCTGGGAGGCAAAAAGAGACTATATTTTAGGATATATTAATCAGATTGAGAAAGATTTTGGCGACGATCGGGTGAATCTGATCACTGATTCTGGCGCGGGGAATTTAGAAACAGCGATGCCGCCTCAAGAGAATATTGAAAAAGCTCGTGTTTTACATCGCAAAGTATATGATGATGTTTTGAGTATTCTGAAAACACATAATTTAACGCTCGGCGCTTTTGCTGTCCAACCAGGAAGCATTCCGGATATTAGGAAATTTTTTCGTCAAAATGCAATGTATCTCGCTCTAGAGGAATTGGATTCTTCTGATTCTTACGCAAATCTTACTTCAACCGCGATTAGCGCTCATCAGGCAGGAGTGGGCACTAAACTTAATGAAACGATTGATGATGCAAATGAGATGATCAAAATTGCGGGACTTATTGTCGCTCTCTGCGGCAACTCCCCGATTCACGGATTTAAGCTTTTGCCCTGGAAAGAATGGCGGATAATTTTGATTGGACTTTTTCGGTTTATGACTGATCACTCTGGATTTCAACGATTATGCGGGTTTCCAAAAAAACCCTATAAATCGATCTCGGATTATTTTCGCTATTATTGGGAAACACAGTGGATGATTCTGCCGCCTCTGCGGAAATCAGAATGGATTCTTCCCGACCAAAAGATGGGGTTTATTGAATACTTTAAAGCCAAAAAAGTTCCAGCCCACAGTCTGAAAGGAGATAAGCTTGAATTAATCCCTTCGGCAGACGATCTTAACTTGGCGACAATCTGTATGTGGCCTCATGCCAAGCCCCATATTGTCCTCGACCCAGAAAAAGTTACCGTTCAAAAGTTTATGGAAAATTTTGAAAAAGATTCTTTAGAAGAATATTTAGAAGGAAAATTGGTTAATTGCTATATTGAATGCCGAGCAGCTGCAGCACCGCCCAAAGGCGAAGAGATGGCAATCCCTGCTTTGATGCTTGGATTAGTTAATAACATAGAAGAGGTAAAAAATATTACTAAATTGTATAAATGGGAAGATTGGGACAACTTGGTTTTTGCAGCAGCAGTTAAAGGTCTTGATGCCAAAATCTGCGGTAAGAGTATTATTCCCTATCTGAAAGAACTCTTGAAAATAGCTCAAGCAGGGCTTAAAAAGAGAAGTTTAGGTGAAGAAAAATATCTTGAGCCTTTTGCGAGAAGAATTAAGGAGAAGAAAAATCCAGCAGATATTAACATTGAACTGTTTAAGCAGGACAAACAGAAATTTTTAGATCATATAATATACAAAGTATGAAAAAACAGGATTCAGTAAAAAATGTAAATAAATTATATAACCAGATTTTCTCGAAGGATTTTTTTGAAGATGAAGAGTTTGCGGCTTATGCGGAAAAAATTACCGGAGAGGAAACCATTGCCGAAACCTGGACCATTCCCCTTACTTTAAAACCAAGATTTTTAACTAAAAAGCAAATCAAGATTGCCAAAGAAGGAGCTGAAGCAATTATTCGAGGCTTAGTAGACATTGAAAAGGAATTGAAAAGGGGAAACAGGGAACTCCAAAAATTTATGGGTTTATCAGACGAGGAGATTGAGATTTTAAAGCTTCCTTGTTTATATAAACATCCTTTTCCTTTTATTCGTTTTGATAGCACTTTAATTAATAATAGTTGGAAAGCAATTGAGATCAATTTGAATTTTCCAGGATTCGGCGGTGGATTGGATGATGTGCAAATAGATTTTTCTAAACTTAAGACTATAAAAAAGTTAGCTAAGCTAACTTCTATTGAAGAAAGTAAAAAATTAGATCCTAAATTATGCTCTATTCTTTTAGATTGTTATCGCGAAAGCGGTATTAGCAGTAAACCGAACCCGCAGGTTCTTGTTTTGAAGAGACCCGATTTTGATTTTCAGGATTCGCGGAATTTAGCAAAGCATTTAACTAAAGCAGGGTATAAGGCAGAGGTGGCAGATGCTCAAAATTTAAAATATGATGGCAAGAATTTATCGTGCAGAGGTTTTAAGGCTAATTTGTTTTTAAAATGGTTTGATTTTCATCCTCATCGCGACAGCATTAAAAACTATCCTGCTTTAATTTCCGCGATTAAAGATAAGAAAGCAATTATGGTGAATTCTTTTGGAGCGGCTGTGATGGCGGCTAAAACCTCTTTTGCAGTAATGACGAGTCAAAGGTTTAAACATCTGTTTTCAAAAAAAGAACAAGATATATTTAAAAAATCAGTACCATGGACTAGATTCTTTAAAGACGAGATAGGCGATACAATTTCAGGGACCAAAGTAAATCTTAAAGAGTATGCCCTAAAAAATAAAGATAAGGTGGTTTTAAAGCCAGTAAACGGCACCTGCGGCAAAGGTGTTTATGTGGGTATTGCTCACTCTAGAACAGAATGGCAGAAGATTGTTCATAAGGTTTTAATTCAAAAAAGAAACTTTATTATCCAAGAAAGAGTACAAATTTTGGAAGAAATTTTTCCAGTGGTGAAAGAGGGTAAACTCTATTTTGAAAAAAGAAAAGTTGATTTCCTTCCCTATATTCTATCTGGAAAATTTCACACTTCTTTTTCGCGCTGCGCGCGCGGCTATATTTTAAATGCCTATCGGGGCGCGATTATTGCTCTAAATTATACTTTAAACAAACAAATTTAAAATTAATCAAAATTATATGCCAAAAAATCCTGAATCTGTAGGTGTTCAATTTCCGGAAAGCAAAGAAGGAGAAGAAACTGAAAAAATAATGTTAGAGCTTCAAGAATTTGTTGAGAATAATCCTGCAGAATTTACAGAAGAAGATGAGGAAAAGCTAATGGATGATTATGCTGAACTTGAGAAGAGGGGTTTACGTGGTGTTGCTCATTTTATTCACCGCGGCAGTCCAACTGGTGATTGGGTGACTGAATCTTTGCCCAAAGCATGGGTAGAAAAATTTTGTCAGCGTATACATGTTTTGCCTGATGATAAAGATGTACGAATGTCTATTTCAAGTAAGCTTAGAGAAGGTGATGAGACTGTCTACATGGGAGAAGATGGCTCGATTTCAGGAGAGAATGCTGACAAGCTCGAATCTCTTCTTCGTGATCGCGTAGGCATTCTTTTGGGTGGCGGCCCAGGAACACCAAAGGATGCATTTTATGTTCCTCTATTGCATGCGCTAGAGCAAGAACTAAAGAAAAAAACATCAGGCGCGGGTATTTGTTTAGGGCATCAATTATGGGGTGAATTAATGCTCCACATGCAACGCAAGGAGGGCAAAGGAGTGGTTCCTGGCTATTTCGAGGCGATCACTACAGTAGAGGAAGTTACCCCTGAAGGCAAAAAGAATCCGGTTTTTGCCAGATTGGGCAATGAGTTTACAGTAGCTACTTTTAATCAGTTTCATCTTATGGTTTCCCAAAGTGAAGGAGATGTCCGCGATTATGGCAAAGTGATGACTCGTAGTAAAGCTACAGGCTATCCGAGTTCTCTTAGTTTAAACGCCGAGGTTCCAGACCAAGTAATCACAACCCAAAGACATCCTGAGATTGGTATGTTGGGGCAAAGAGGGGAAATTTTACTTCAAGATCAAGAGTTAGTATTGCCGAGCGGGAATAAAATAATAGTCCCCAAGGGTTTGCATCCACACATTTTAGCTTTAGCAGGGTATTTTATTGAGCATTATGATGAGTTAGCTGTGAGGTACGGCTTTAGCGAAAAAGATGTTCAGGATTTATTCTCGAAAGAACGAATGTCCAAACATTTGGATAAAGATTTTTACGGCCCTCTCTTAAGCTATATGGCTAAGCAAAGATTGGAACAATAATTTTAACATTCGAAACTCATGAAAAAAAACAAAGAATTACTCTATGTGCTAAAAGATATAATGCTCTCGGATACAATAGAAAAAGAACAGAAAGATAAAATCTTGGATTTAGTTTTAAAATTCGAAGGGAAAACTGATAAACTAATAGAGCTGTTAGAGAAATTTTTAAAAGCAAAAAATTTCGTTTGGTTGAATCAGAGCTTAAAACAGAAGAAAGAGTTGTCTTAAAGATAAGATGGGGGAAATAAAAAAAAGGCATTTGTATTTAATGCCTTACGATGCTTGTTTTGAGATAACCTTTTTGATTGAGATGATCTCGCCACTATCCGAGATAGTGATTTGAACGAATTCCCCGCGAGCAATTAGGTGATCCGCGAAGTTTTTGGGACCATCGCCAGCAAGCGCGCAGAGAATCATTGCCGCTTTATCGCAATGACTGATCATCATCAGCCAATCGACATTATGATCGACATGGTAGTTTCCGGACTTGATAACTTGAGCAATTGCCCTTGCTTCTCCCCAAGAATTGTGAAATCCTTCTGTGCCTATCCATTTCGGATAAACGATTGCATCATCGTTTATTGCGATTGATTCGTGAATCAGTCTGGGCGGCACATCATCATAATCGACAGGATCAAGCATTGAGTTTTCTACTATTAAGAGCGGAGGCGAAAGATCCATAGTTAAAATTTCTAGGGTTTCTTTCCCTCTTTTCGTTCTACTCGTGAATCCAACGAGGCTTTGAGCGCAGAGGATATTATAGATCCGCGATTTCAGCCTTATGGCGTATTTGATGCCTTCCACGCTAAGCCTTGGATCACTTAAACCCAAACAGTACAAGAGACTTTCGATGCGATCTTCCCAATTCACCACAGCTTGCACATGTCTGCCAAACAACACATAACGGTTACCCATTTTTTTCCTCCAATCTATTATTCGGTGTTAAGAAGAAATTACACAAAGCCTTAAAAATGAACAAAATTAGAAATAACATTATATCTTTATCATTACCATTTGTCAATGCTTTGGTGCGTCCTAAATAATACAAAACATTAACTTTTCCCTTGATTTAAGTTAAAGATGAGTGATGAATAATAAGCAAAACAACTTAAAAAAATGGATCTA
>SDBT01003802.1_pt1 | contig 25963 bp, 22 predicted proteins | sample 2277101 | NCBI WGS metagenome assembly SDBT01 (sample SAMN10404973, study PRJNA504765) | marine sediment metagenome | isolation source: marine sediment core GS10_PC15, 103 cmbsf | place: Arctic Ocean: Southern Knipovich Ridge | collected 2010 | reverse complement strand
TTGAAAGCATGACGGATTTAATGCGAGCCCTCCGGGCGATATACCCCTTCGAGACCAGAAGCGGACGTCATTTGTACCAGGTTCATTTCACATTCCTTCCAACGCCTTCATCGTCTCAAGAACCCACTTGTCGTCGGGAGCTGAAATGAGCGGGCGCTCCCTCCGCTGTCGCCTCACGCGGTTGATGATAGCTATCTGCGCCCTTATCCGATCCAGCCGGCGGCGAACGATGTGGACGCTCAGTTCGAACTTCTGGGCGAGCTTGCGCTCGGAGAGCCCGGCGCAGAACCGCAGCCGCGCCAGTGCAGCGTCCCGCGGGGGAAGGTAGTACAGGGCGCGGGCGGCGTTGAGAAACTCCCGGCTTGTAAGTCGCCTCGACAGACGCCTGACCCTGTTGGCCAACCTGCGAGAGCTGATCCCCATCATGCGAGAAACGGTAACAACGGTCAGCCCGTGGATCAGGACCGCCTCGATCAACAGGCGATCTTCCAGCAGCAGAAGCTCTACGCGTCCGATGAGCAATTGCTGGTCCTGTGGCAATCTCCTGGCGTTACATATGTTCTCCCTTAACGATAAGGCCATTTTTCCCCACTCTCTTGCATAATCACAGACCTCTCAGACGACCCCACGCTCAACCCGACTTTCCTCCCCGCTGTATTTGGACCCACCAAAAGACCCATTCCAGTACGGGACATAACCAGGCCAATTTCCTCACCTTATTAAGATCAGCAAATGCGCTTAACATTAACACAGCACGAGTTAGCGACTTCCATCCCACACCTCCCATTCACATGGCCTTGAGTAACACGCACGCAAGATTCCATTAGGAATATTTTCTATCGAGGCAATATACTTATAGAATATGATAGATAGATAACATTCTCAGTCAAGGAGTTTTTAAAATAATTCTACGCTTTCTTGAAGTTTTTCTGTACGCTGCTTGCCCGGAGATCGAAGGGTCCCTAGAATAGTCGGAGCCATTTCGGGCGCGCGGGGCTCCGGTGATTGAGGAGAGCATAGATGGCCCTCGGAGAAATCATCAGAAAGCGCCGGGAACAGCGCGGACTCACACAGGATCAGCTCGCGCAGCAGGCGGGGATATCCAAACCGTACCTGTCCAATATCGAGACGGGCAAGGCGAAGAACCCACCCAGCGACTCGGTGCTCATATCCCTCGAGCGGGCGCTCGAATTCGAACCGAGCAAACTGACGCGCCTCGCTCATCTGGCGCGGACGCCCATCGACATACGCCAGGAACGCGAGCAACTCCTCGCCCACGTGCAGAAGCTAAGAAGCGTCATGAAGCAATTGCTCTCCGAGGCCCCCAGGAGGGATATGGGCGGGATAGACCTGGAGAAATTCGCCGAGGATATATTTAGCAACGGTAATCTCGGAGAGTTACCGACCGGAACCGCTGTTCCGGTGATTAACAAGGTGGCGGACGGTTATCCCCGTCACTTCACCGACCTGGAGTATTCGGCGACTATGGCGGATGAATACGTTCGCTGCCCGGACCTCCAGGATCCGCAGGCGTTCGCCGTACGCGTAGTGGGAGACTCGATGGAACCGGACTACCACGAAGGCGACACCGTCGTCTTCTCACCCGCAGCGCCCACGTGCAGCGGAGACGATTGCTTCGTCCGCTTCGAAGCGGAAGCCGAAACCACCTTCAAGCGGTTCTATCAGGACGACGAACAAACGATCCGGCTCCAGCCGCTCAACAGCAAATACCCCGCGGAGACGTATTCGCGAGAACAGATTACGGGGCTTTGGCGGGCGGTATTCAGAATACAGCGGCTTCGAGAGAGTTGAGGGGCGATGCAAACACTGGTGCGTCAGTTGTTCTGGTCGGTATATTTGCCTGGGTGAGTCCGCGCTATCGGTAAACGCACCTGGGCTGCGGAACCGCTGCCTCAGGTCTCACCAAGCGATTCGGGCCACGGAATTCATTGATCCGTAAGGGTTCGGCGACCAGAAGTGGTTGTCGGAATCGCCTACCCACTCACCGTCGACCACGAATCTGTATTCGTAGGTTCCCGCCTTCAGCGGAAGGATAACGGTGTAGCTTCCGCTCTTTTGCTTTCGCATCGTCAGCGGTTGCCAGTCGGTAAAGTCCCCCAGCAGCCTAACTTGCTTTGCCTCGCCCCGCGGTTTGAACCCAAAACGGACCGTCCCTTTCTTTCGGCCCTTCTCGATCATTTCGCAACCCCTTCTCTAGAGCGACCTTCAGACTACAAGGTGCGCCAGGCCCACACGAATAGTTTTCACACTTTCGTTTTCGTCATTATAGGCCGTCCTCCTTAGCGATAATTCCCGGATCGAGGTCCCAATTCCGCAACTATTCCCCGAGCGGATACCACCGTCCCCCCACTACGTCCCGCAAGCTCCCGTTGCATGATCGGAATCAGGAACGTGGGTGGGCGAACCGGTCGTGGGTACCCCCCGATTCACGCCTTCCGCTGTTTCGAGCAGCGGACGGAGACAGAATCGGCCAACTCGAGGGCGTGAGGCTTCTCGACTTCCACACTCACCCCAAGCGCCATCGGATGTTCCATGACGAGATCGAGAATGCGGGCGGTGAGCGTCTCAAGCAGGTGAAAGCTCGAATTTTCGACTTCTTCGGTTACCCTGCACGTCAGGGCCTCGTAATCGAGGGCGTCTGCGATCTCGTCGCTGGTGAGGGCCCTGGTGGACTCGAAGTCCACCCAGACGTTGACGATCACGTCCTGGGGTCGGGTGCGCTCCCGCTGCTCGACACCGACAATCGTCCGCAGGCGAAGGTTCTTTATGTGGATCTGCATGATCATTTGCACCAGCTGCCCGATTCTCCGCCCTCGCCCTTCGCCTGTCAAGGCCAACCAAACGGAACCCTTGCTCCCGTCCCACTCGTCGGTTTATCATCTGCCCGCATGACAGACGTACTCCACGTAATCGACCGCGAGACGCCCGCGGAGATGCTCGATCAGCTCTCGCTGCTCACCAGCGATGGCGATTCAATCGTCTCCGTCGGACCGCCTCCGAAGTCTCGCGCTGTTGGGCAGCTCTGCAAGATCGTCCGTTATCCGATGGGCATTCGGGGCTTCGCTGGGTGGGGCATGAGAACCATCCCCCCCGCGAAGATAATCCACGCCTGGTCGCTCACCGCAGCGCTTGCAGTGAAAGGCTTCCCCAGAAGGAAAAAATGCAAGGGGCTCCTGTCCCTACCTTTCCGCCCAAGGAACAAGGACCTCAAATCGCTTCTTGGATTGGTGGGCAAGTCCAGGTTCCAGTTGACGGTTCCGACACACACCGCCCGGACCGCGCTGCTGCATGCGGGATTCGATGCCCAAGCGGTCCACGTGTTGAATCCCTGCTCCGAGCAGATCGAAGACATGCAGGACAGGCGACGCCGGACTCGAGAGGCGTTGGGCGTAAGCAACGAGGAGTATCTACTTGTCGCTGCGGTGGAGATGATCCGAGACGCCGGACACAGGTACGCCTCCTGGGCGCACGCGATCGTTCGCCAGATCCGCGACGACGTGCGCCTGCTTCTACCCGGAGGCGGGCCGATCCGGACCTACGTGGAGTTCTTCGCCCACACGACCGGGTACGACGACGAGGTCTTCTTGACGGAGGATCGATTCGATCGTTGCGACGCACTGGCCGCAGGGGACATCGCACTGTTTGTCGGCGAGCGGGACATTGGGGTCTGCTCCCTAGCGGCGGCGATGGCCGCGGAACTCCCGATCGTCGCTTCCGAGACTCCGGAGATCGCTGAGTGCATACCGCACGAGGTGGCGGGGCTGCTGTGCGGGGTTCGCGACCCGCGGGCGGTCTCGGCGGCCATCCTGCGAATACTCGAGGAACCGGGCCTGGCGTATCGACTGGCGGCAGAGGTCAAGCAGCGCGCCAGAAAACTCTTCGGGGCGGAGATTTCTCGAAAACAACTCACCGAAATCTATGGTTGAGAACCTATCGCGCATGCGCAGGTTGATGCTCGAAGTGTTTGAGGACTATAATGCGCGTCCGTGCGGGTAAGCACCAAGAGCGCTCACCAAGGCGTTGACAGGACGACCGTCGATGTCCGTCGAAACCCAAAGACCAGAAGCCTCTATACGTGGGAAAGTCGTCTTCGCGGATGCCTCAGCATCGGTGCTGCTTTCCGGGCGACTCTCGGAGCTTTCCCGCCCCGCCGAGGCCGGCTGGAAGCAGATCAAACAAAACGCATCGCGTACGGTCTATCGCACGAAGATTCAAGGCCGCCAGGTATATCTCAAGCACTACCACTCCCATTCGCTCATCCACCGATTGGGAAGGTTGCTGGGCCTGTCCGACGCGAAGTGCGAGATGCGGTACTCTCGGTATCTATCGACGAACGCGGTTGCCGCAGTTCCGGTGCTCGCTGCGAAGTGCAACGACGGGGTGGAGTGGCTGGTGACGGAGGGCGTCGCACCGGCTGAGCGGGCGCACGAGTGGCACGCGCGGAAACTGGGGGGCGGAGCGGAGGGGAAGCGAGAGATACAGAAGGCGATAGTAGCGCTGGGGCAACTTATCGCCCGCATGCACGAAATCGGGGTTATCCACCGCGATTTGCACACCGGTAACATCCTCATTCGTACGGATGCGGCGGATCCAAGGTGCGTCTTGATGGATCTGCACCGCATGAGGAGGAGGCGTAGGCTTTCCCGCCGGGCGCGCGTGGCCAACCTCGCCCAGATCTTCCACGATCGCGCTGATTGGACCACGCGGACCGAAAGGCTGCGGTTTCTGAAGCGCTACCTCCAGGTAAGTGAAGTGAGTGGGACTCTGCGCGGGTGGGCCTTGATGGTGGAGGAGTTTGCATGGCGGCATCGCCGGGGCCTCTACGCCCAGCGCGACAGGAGAATCGCGTCCGACAACCGCTATTTCGCGCGGATCAACCTGGGCGATTTCTGGAAAGGCCACGTGATACTGGCGTCCAAGCGCAACCTGACCGACTCGAAAGCCGCCCTCACCACCTTCAAGGTCAGCGAGTGGAAATCCGCACTCGCCCACCCGAGGGAGCTGCTCAAGGGCGACGACTGCGAGGTCATCAAGGACACCCCAAGCGTCAGGATAGTCCGCAGGAGACTCACCGTCGGTGGGCGCGACCTTGACGTTTACGTAAAATCCCCCCGCCGCAAGCAGGCGTGGAAGATCATTGCGGATTGCTTCCGTCTGGGGCGGGCGGTCAGGGCGTTCAGGATGGGCCACGCCCTGCTGACCCGTCGGATTCCCACCGTTCTGCCCCTGGTCGTGCTCGAGCGCCGCATAGGACCACTGCGACTTGAGAGCATGCTCATAACCGAAACCGTCGACGCCGAGAAACTCAACACTTTCCTGAACAAATGGTTGACCGTCAGGCTCACCGGTGATGCACCCCTCGACGCAGCACAGCAGCGCCGCCTGGGCAGACAAGTCCTCTGGGGGATGGGGCGTATGCTGCAGCGATTGCACGACAGCAGTTTTCACCATAGAGACCTGAAAGGCCCGAATATGCTCGTCCAATGGTCCCCGGGGGAGTCTCCGCAGATCGTCCTGGTCGATCTCGACGGACTCCAGCGCGTCCGCTGCATGACGATGCGCCGACGCTTTCACGGACTGATGCGCCTGAACGTCTCGCTGCTGCGCTGCCCCCCCGTCAACCACGCCGGTCGGCTTCGCATGCTGTTGGGATACCTTCGCCGCCCAGGCAGCGGGCGAATACAATTCAAACCCTACTGGAGGGTCCTGGAGAACTGGTCGGGGCGGAAGCTTCGGGAGCAGATTCATACGCGGCGTAAAAAGCAAAAGGCCACGCGCAAATGACGGGTGCACTCGAACCACTACCCGACGCCCCCGAACCGAACCGCGTCCTGCTGATAAAACCCAGCGCACTGGGCGACGTGGTAACGGGACTGCCAGTGCTCAGGGGCCTGCGGAGAAGTTTTCCGAACGCCCACATTTCCTGGTTGATCTCGGAGCGTTGCGCCCCGCTCGTGCGCACCGACAGCGACCTGGACGAGATAATCCTTTTCGAGCGTCGCAAGCTCGCCAGGGCGTGGCGATCGGTATCCGCCGGGCGGGCTATGGGAAGGCTCCTTTGGTCTCTGCGAAGCGAAAAGTTCGATTGGGCGATCGATCTTCAGGGCCTGCTCAGGAGTGGACTTCTCAGCGCGGCGACTCGGGCGCCCCTGCGGGCTGGATTCGCCGATGCACGCGAGGGGGCCCATATATTCTACACTCATCGCGTCTTCCCAACCGCCGTCCACACCGTCGATCGCAACATCGAACTCGCCCGGTACCTGGGCATCGACGCCCGCGGGGAGGATATGAGACTCGAAATCCCAGTTTCGGGCGTGGACTTCGTGGAGGCATTCTCTTACATGCACGGTGTGAGGTCGGGGGGGTTCCTCGTTTGCGCACCGACGACGACCTGGGCGACGAAGCTCTATCCGGTGCGGTATTGGCGCAAGGTAATCTCGGAGCTTTCACGTCTGGTTCCCATCGTCCTGATCGCTGCGGACACCCCCCCTGAGCGCGAGTTGTCCCGCGAAATAGCCCGCGGTCTGGAAGGTGCGGTGATCGATCTTTCCGCCCAGACAAAGGTAGAGGAAATGGTGGGGTTGATCGCCGCCTCGCGAGGAGTAATCTGCTGCGATTCAGCAGCGAAGTTCATCGCGGCTGCGGTCGGGGTGGATTGCATCACGCTGATCGGACCGACGCGCGTCGAGCGGACCGGACCGTACCTCCGCGGGCGAAGCATCGTCGCCGGCGTTCCTTGTCAGGGTTGCGTCAAGCGGGCCTGTAAGCATATAACTTGTATGCAGTCGATATCTCCGGCGGTGGTTGTGACGGCGGCCGAAGAAATGCTGGACGGACGGAGCAGCATATGAGTCGTTTCCTGAGACGCCTGAGATGGATTTTCACACATCGCGTCTTGCACGCCGACGACACGCCCCACCGCATCGCCCTGGGAGTGGCGATCGGAATCTTCATTACCTGGACCCCAACGGTCGGGGTGCAGATGGCGCTGACGGCGGCGCTGGCCTGGGTTTTCCGGGCTAATAAGCTCGTGGGCATCCCCTTCGTGTGGATTTCCAACCCACTGACGGCCGGGCCACTCTACACCTTCAATTTCAAGGTGGGCAAGCGATTGCTGGGGAGCAACTATAGCTCACCAAACTTCTCAGAAGTGTTCGAGATAGGCGGTTCCGGCTGGTGGGAAACTCTCTGGAACCGCACCCAAACATTCTGGGTCGAGATGTGGAAGGTCTTCCCGCCTCTGTGGCTGGGGAGTGTCCTGATCGGATTGATCCTGGGCGCCGCGACCTACTTTTTCGTCTACCGGACCGTTGTCACCTACCGCAAATTCCGTCACCTACACAACCCTCTGACCGAAAGCGAATAAGCCGGGTGCCATGCTTTTGCGTCGGCAAAAGCATGCTCACTCCCCGCCTCAAATAAATGTTCTCATGCTTCTGCAAGCAGAAGCATGCCACCCACCCGCCTCTGACCGAAAGCGAATAAGCCAGCTCGCCCCCGGGGGCGACATATCTACCACTTTGGTATGTCACCGTCTCATCACAGCTTGGAGACCGCGGGGCATTTTGACGCCCTCAGGGGCGAGGTCTGTCTTGCTCGTTTGGGATCTCCGAGTATAATAGGGTATAAGATGTGGAGCTTGTTCCATGGCGATTGGACAGAAAGAGCGACTGGCGACCCTGCGCTTCTATCTCTACGATCGTCCTCTGCACCCGGAACTGTTCGATATCCATCACGATCACCACATCGTAAAGAGCGCCTATGACGCCCAGGTGTGGGTGACCGGATGCTCCCACGTAATCGGTTTCTTTCGCGAGAAGATGTCGCTTGTGGAAGTGATCGGCGACTGCGAGAGCGAACTCCCTCAGCGCGGACTGCTCCTGGAACTGCCCTTCCGCGGAGAGCGGGATCATGAGTCCAAGCGCGCCGAGGGAATCAATTACATGATGAGCTTCCAGGTCGAAACGATGAGCCCCGCCGTTTACTCCAAGACCCACCACGATCTCGCCCGCATGGGGTCAAACCGCGGACTGTTCGTACCGTTCCCGATGTGGATGGTGCACTCGCTCACACCGTTCACTTACATCGATTACCAGGCCAAGCCCAACGAACTGCACGTCTTCGCCTTCCACGCCTTCCCCGAAGAGTTGACCCTCGTCAAGACCCAGTCGATCTTCGAACTCGGTTAGAGACCCCTCCGCATCGAACCTTCCCCACCTTCGGATTTTGCGCATCCCCGGGGTTTCCAAACCACCCCAAGGCCCCTACAATACTCTTGCTCAGGTTGACGCTCTTTGGGACGCATCTTGAAAGAAAGGCCTCGCCCCATGCCGCAAAGCGATTTGCTCATTTCGCGTATCGGCGACGTCACCGTCGTCAACTTTCGCAACAAGTCTATCCTCGACGCCGCCGCCGTCCAGTCGCTCGCCGAGCAGCTTTACGTATTGGTTGATAAACAGGCCCAGCGGAAACTCGTCCTGGATTTCAGCGAGGTGCAGTTCCTCTCCTCGGCGATGCTGGGTTCCCTGCTCGTACTGAGGCAAAAATCTGAGAAGATCGGGGGGAAGGTCGTTCTCTGCGGATTGAGATCAAAACTGCGAGAGATATTCAAGATTACCAGGCTCGAGGACCTCATGAACTTCGCCGACGACGAGGTGCAAGCCCTCGGGCATTTCAGTGGTTCCGGGGGCAATTGACCTCTCCCGCCGCGCGAAGTGGAAAACACATGCAATGAAGCGTCAATTGAAGATATTCCTGGCCGGGCTGTTCATCGTCATCCCGTTCGCCATTACCGTCTGGGCTATCTGGACCGCCGGGGGATGGCTGGACGGACTGGGGAAGGCGGCGCTTAGACCGATCTGGGAAAGATTCGAGATCGAGCGCCCCAAGCTCGAGAATCTGCATGGTCTCGGGGCGGGATTGCTGATCGTGGGTGTCTACCTGATCGGTCTGTTAACCCACTTCTGGGCCTTTCGAAGAGTGGTGGAACTGCTCGAGAAGCTCTTCGAGCATGTACCCGGGGTCAAGATTATCTACGAATCCATCCGGGACCTCATGAAGCTCTTCGGGTCCGAGTCGAGGAAGATGGGTAAGGTCGTCGAATATCGCCGCGGAGATTCCGAGATCGGCATGCTTGGTATCCTGACCAACGAGCAGCCGACCGGAGCGGGGGAAGAGGGGAAGGTAGCGGTCTATTTTCCCTTGGCGTACATGATCGGCGGGCCCGTGTTCTTCGTACCCAGGGAGCATCTGCGGGAAGTGGACATGCCGGTCGAGCAGGCGCTGCGCCTCTGCGCCACCGCGCAGGTGAGCGGGGCGGGACCTCTACCAACCGCTCCCGAGAGCCCCACTGCCCCTCCGGAGGCCAATTAAGAGATGGTCGCGTAGGGGAACCCGCACGGTAGATACTCCACGGGAACGCCCGGAAAGTGCTCTTCGATGTAGGGAACCATCCCCATCATTCCGGGCAGCTCCGCCGTCGGGTGATTGACGATCACGACCGGGACCCCCAAATCCACCGACCATAACCCGCAGAAGGTCGTGTGCACACCGTCGTCGGTTCCCAGGATCATGTCCGCCCCTAACGCGTGCATCTCCGCCAATCGCGAGATGGCGCCCGTACCCACGGCCAGTCGTCTCACCTGCGTCTGCATGTCCCCCATCACGCTGACAAAGCTCTGCCCGAGCTCTTTCGTCTTCTCGAGCACGATCCGCGCTACGGATTCGGCGGTGTGGCCTTCGACGTTGCAGATCTTGTAATAGGAATCCGTCTCGCGCGGTTCGGACTCGAACCCGAGGAAATCCGCCCACGTATCGCAGACACCCACTTTCGGAAACTTGTCCCACGTGTCGTGGAGGCGCAGAAGCGTGATTCCCAGTTCGTCCATCAGCTTGTGCTTGGCGGCGTGGTGGGCGTCTTCGCTGGGGATCCCGACGAACGTTGGATAAAACGCACCCTCGTGCGAGATCACGAAGTTCAATCCGAGGCGCCCTGCCTCGCGTAGAACCGCGTCGGTGGGCAGCCACGTCACACCGATCCCTTTAACCTCCACTTCCGGGTCACCATGCATGAACTGATCCACCGTATCGGCCCAGTTCACCCACGTCCCCACTTCCATGCAATGATTGCGAAAATCGATAGGTTTCATTCGTTGTCCTTTCTCGAACGGCGCCGGCTGCTCGCAGCCGGTGGCACACAACGGGTGCGGAGCATCCGGGCACTAGAATACCCGATCGAGGGTAGTGAGGCAGCAGCGCTTTTTCAGGACGAGGCGGGAGGTGCGGTCAGACCCGACCTACTTTTGCTCTTCGCTGGGCGTCAGCGGTTGGGGGATGTGTTCGGATCCGATGGGGGCACCATCGACGGTCGTGAGGGCGGGGACGGGGTTTTCCTTTTCGTGGTTGAGCAGTTCAAGCTCGAGCTGCTTTTGCTGCTCGGGTTTGAGCGTCTTCCAGCCGAGCCGTCCGCGGCACTTGGGATATTTCGAGCAGCTCAGCCAGGGACCGCGCTTCGAGCGACGAAGGTTAAGCGGGGCGGAGCATTTCGAGCACGGTAAGTCCACCTGAAGGGGCGGGGCCGATGGGAACTTCACAAAACCCTTCTTGTCCAGGTTGACTATCCCGTCGCACTCGGGGTATCGCAGGCAACTGAGGAACGGTCCGAACCGGCCCTTCCTGAGCAGCATCGGTGAGGTGCATTTCGGGCAGGCGATGTCCATGGGAACCCGCTCGACCTTCTTACCTTCCTTGTCCACCGGGTGGGTCGTCTTGCACTCGGGATAGCCCGTGCAGGCGAGGTATCGCCCGTTCTTGGAGAACTTGTACACCATCGGTTTGCTGCATTTTTCGCAGGTGTAATCGCTGGGATGCTCCTCGGCCTTGGCGTGGACCATGTTTTCGCTGGCCTTCCGGAGGTTTTCGCTGAAGGGCCCGTAGAACTCCTCCAGGACGGAGAGCCCTTCCAACTGTGCTTCCTCCACACGGTCGAGTTGATCTTCCATGTGGGCGGTGAAGCGCACGTCCAGGACCTTCGGGAAGTGCTTGACCAGCTTGTCGGTAACGACGATCCCCAGATCGGTCGCTGCAAACGCGCGCTGGTGCTGCTCGACGTATCCGCGGTCCTGGATCGTCTGGATTATCGCTGCGTACGTGCTCGGGCGGCCGATGCCCTCGGCCTCGAGGGTCTTGACGAGAGACGCCTCGGTGTATCGCGGGGGGGCCTGGGTGAAGTGCTGCGTGGGCGCCAGTTCCACCGCAGCGACCTGCTTGCCTTCGGTGAGGGCGGGAAGAATCTGCTCGCCATTTCCGGGCCGGCCGACCACGCGGAGGAACCCGTCGAATTCCAGCGTGCGCCCGATGGTCTTGAGCGTCGCCTCCCCCCCTCCGCGCTCGGGCGGGATTTCGGCGACGATATCACCCTCGGTCACCTTCCACACGGCGGGGGACATCTGTGAAGCGACGAAGCGATTCCATATCAACTCGTATAACCTGAACTGCGTCTTATCGAGCGAGGTGCGAATGTCTTCCGGGCGGCGGCGAACGTCGGTGGGGCGGATCGCCTCGTGGGCCCCCTGCGCCCTCGCGCCCACCGCGTAACGGTTGGGCTTTTCGGGAAGGTAATTCTCCCCGAAGATCTCTGAAACAAGCGACCGCACTTGCTTCAGCGCCTCTTCGGAAACGCGAGTACTGTCTGTGCGCATGTAGGTAATCAATCCGACGCTGCCCTCACCAGGTGTGTCGATTCCCTCGTAGAGCTGCTGCGCCGTCCGCATGGTCCGTGAAGCGGACAGGCGAAGCTGGACCGACGCCCTCTGCTGCATCGTCACCGTCGTGAACGGGGCGAGCGGGCGGGAACGCACAGTGCGGTGGGTGAGCTTGCGAACGATAAACGGACCCGCATCTTTGGCGATGCTGACGGTGACCGTAACGCGATGTCTCCCCGCGCCTTTACCCTTGGGGTCCTCGCTCCGCTCAACGTTTTCGATTGTCAGACCGATCGCTTTTGCAATTTCGAGTGTCTGCTCCTCGCTTTCGCCCTGGAACTTCTCACCGTTGAACTTCATCAACTCGGCGCGGAACGTATCGCGGGCGGTGAGGAATTCCTGCTGCGCCGCGAGCGTGGGTCCGCGATCGTCTTCATCGCGAGCAGCGAGAAACGCTTTCCACTCTCGTCCCAACTTACCCGCGCCCCGCAGGTTCGGCGTAAAGATCCCCTTGACCCGCCAGTATTCGACCGGTTCGAAGGCGTCGATCTCGCGCTCGCGGTCGACAATCAGGCGGACGGCGACGGACTGGACCCTTCCAGCCGAGAGCCCCGCCGCAACCTTCCGCCACAGCAGCGGGGAAATCTGATATCCGACGATGCGGTCGAGTATGCGCCTCACCTGCTGGGCGTTGACCTTGTTCATGTCGATTTCGCGCGGATCGGCAAACGCCTCGCGAATCGCATCCCCCGTGATCTCGTTGAAGATCACGCGGCGAATCTTCTTCGCCGCGACGCCCAAACTCTCCGCCAAGTGCCACGCGATCGCCTCGCCCTCCCTATCCAAGTCGGTCGCCAGGAAGACGTGCGACGCCTTCTTTGCATACCTCTTCAACTCGGCCAGTATCTTCGCCCGCCCGATGAGCGGTTCGTACGTCGGGCGAAATCCGTGTTCAATGTCCACGCCCATGCTGCTCTTGGGCAGATCGCGAACGTGCCCCATCGACGCCTTGACCGTATACCCGCTCCCGAGATAGCGGTTGATGGTCCTCGCCTTGGCGGGTGATTCGACGATGACGAGGTCCTTACCCTCATCGGGCGACCTTCGTCCGCTGCGCGCGGAGGACTTGGCGGCGGGCTTTTCACGCCCCTTCGTGCGCCTCAAGCCTTTCTTGATCGTCTTGGTCATCGCTATCTAACCGTCCCAATCGCTTCGCGGGACCTTCGCGGGTCTCATGCGTCTCGGTACGGGCAACATGATTCTGTCCCACCCGGGACTCTGTCAAGCCTGCGACGTTACTTTTCGACGAGTGATACACGTTAGTTTAGTAATTCTGAAAAGTTGAGGACCCGCCGCCGCGGGGAAATGAACTTCCCGAAGCGATCAGGATGCTCAATCGCGTCTGTTCCATCACTCACCTACGCTGGGCGAAGACCCTTTCCTTCATATCCGCAAACACTTGGTAGTTCTTGGGATCGAAGAGCACGAAGTACACATCAGTCAACTGCGTTCCCGAAGCGATGTGTGTGCGGACCTCTTCGAGCATGATCTCGGCGCATTGACGCAGGTCGAACCCGGCGATGCCCGTTCCGGTAGCGGGGAAGGCGATCGTCTTGATGGAGTTCTCCCGGGCGAGCCTGAGGACCGCTCGGGTCGAGTTTCGCAGAGACTCAGGGCTGGTACGCCCCCCGAGTGCCATCGACGCCTGATGGATAACGTATTTGGCGGGTAAGTTCCCTCCTGAGGTGATCGCGGCCTCCCCGACGCGCACAGGGGCGCACCGATTGCATTGGGTCTGAATCGCCTCTCCGCCCTTGGAGCGTATCGCGGCGGCCAGGCCCCCACCGAGGATAAGATCGTTATTGGCGGCGTTGACGATGGCGTCGACGGTGCACGCGGTAAGATCGCCCTGTTCTACGTGTATCCTGGTCATCTTGGGTCTCCCGGCCGCGGTATTATATGCCTCTGGGCTGACGCCGATGCAAGAGACTCCCCCCGTGCGCGTTCGTCGCGCATCGCTCCGGAGGGGCGGGCAGTGAGGATTTGTCATTGACCGAAGAGTGTTACGCTGGTAGCGTTTTCACAAGATGTTGACAAATTGGTATCGTCTAATCAGCGAGAGAAGGACCCCATGCCCCCAAAGCCATTAATTGATCTTTCGCGTATCGACTTCGATAAAGTCGCGATCACCCGCGAGGAAATCTATCAGGTGAACCCGCACCGATACGAGTTCCAGCAGCTCGACGGAATCTACTTCATCGACAGAGACAAGAGCACGATGGCGGGATACCGCGACGTGCGGGACGATGAGTTCTGGGTGCGCGGGCACATTCCGGACCGCCCGATCTTTCCCGGTGTGCTCATGATTGAGACGGCGGCGCATCTCGTGAGCTATTTCGTCGTGACTCTGACGCCCGAGAGGGGATTCATGGGCTTCGCCGGTGTCGACAATGTGAAGTTCCGCGGGCAGGTCTTACCGGGTCAGCGCATCGTAATGGTCGCCAAAATGCTCGAGCTCAAACCAAGGCGATCCGTGGGGGCAACGCAGGGGTACGTAAATGGAAAACAGGTCTTCGAGGGGTTAATCATCGGGATGTGGTTCTGACCGACTGCGGATTTTCGACTGACGGAGGGCGGTAAGGTGGACACTCGTCGATCGAGACCCGAAAACGAGATGCCCGAGTGGATCGAAAGATTTGGGGGGCGGCTGGAAGTTTCCGCACCTCTGACGGATCAGCAACTAAGCGAGATCCCCGCCAAGCGAGGCATCTTCGCACTGCTTGGAGAAGACGAGGCGGCGATCGTACTACTGACGGGGGCCAATATCCGCTCCCGCCTGCGCAACCGGCTCAGCGAACCGCTCGAAGGGCGGCGAAAAAAGACCATCGACCTTCGATCCGTCACGCGGAAAATCATCTGGAGATTGACGAGCAGTCACTTCGAGACCGACCTGGAGTTTCTCGAAGCCGCCGCCCGCATGTGGTGCGATTCATACGCGGATCTGCTTGGATGGTCCCCCGCCTGGTTCGTGCATGTCGACCCCCAATCCGCATACCCGCACTTCGCACGCACGCGCGATCTCGCCAAAGCCCCCCCAAGTTGCGTCGGACCATTCCCCACCGCCCGCTCGGTGGGGAACTTTATCAGCGCCCTGCAGGACACCTTCGAGCTCTGCAGGGACGTCCGTTGTTTGAGAAGCTCACCCAACGGACCGCGATGCGCGTACGGTCAAATGAATCGCTGCCTCTGCCCGTGCGATGGAACGATCTCGATGGACGATTACCGCCGCGCGATAAGCGAAGCCGCCGACTTCGCGGGAGGCAGCAGAGAACGCTTAACCCGCCGATTGAACGAACAGATGGCCGCCGCCGCCAAGAATCTTCAATTCGAGCTGGCGGGAGCTCTCAAGACCCGCCTGGACCGCCTCACTGAATTCGAAAGTCGCGATTACACCTGCGTCGCACCGGTGGAGGAATTCCGCTACCTGCTCGTCCAACCCGCCCAAACCGCGCGCAAGGCGAAGGTGTTCTTCGTCAAGGGTGGATCCATCGCCAAAGGTGGCGATTTGGACTACCCGCTGAAGCGCCCACAGCTTCAAAAGACGCTGGAGCGGATGACGCTGCACGCGGAAGGTGCGGGTCTCACAGATCGTCTCAGTGTCTATCGGATGGGGTTGGTCGCACGTTATCTGTTTTCCAGCGATCGCAAGCGCGGACTGATACTGCGATGGTCTGCGGGGATGGTCCCCGAAGATCTCGCCCGGGCGATTGACCAGACCAAGGAGCACCTCAAGCTTCGCACACCGAAACCGCGTAAGAGAAAAGGCGCGGCGGGGAAAGCATCGAAGTGACTCGCCCTTGTGGGGTATAATGCGTGCTCTCCTTTACGAGATCGAGATCGAACCGGTCCATGAGCAGACTTACCGAGGCCATCCGGAAACGTTTTCCGCGGCGTAGGCGGCGGTTGTGGCGGTACGTCTCACCGCGGCGACACGGAGTGGGCGTGACGGCGCTGGCGCTTCTGATGGTGATGGTCTACGCCTACTGGTACCAGACCAACGACCGAAGGATCCGCCATAAGACCGAGCGATACCTGAGCGATTTGACCGGTGGGAGGGTGAAGATCTCCAAGGGGCGCTTCAGCCTCTTCGGGGGAATCGAACTGCATTCCGTCAGGATGTACGTCCCCGATGCAGACAGGATTCAACCAATCTTCGACGCGCAAAAGGTGATCATGCGACACCATCCCTGGGAGTTGCTGCTTACCGGTCGCCTCAAGCCCACCGAGATTATCTGCATCGAACCGGTGGTGCGGATCGAGTACAAGGCGGAATCAAAGACCTACGACGCCCAAAAACTTCTCACCCTCGCCCGCCGGGACAAACCCTCCGCTGATGGAGATCGCAGGATAAAGCTACCGCCCATTCGAGTGCGCGAAGGGCGCCTGATTGTGATAGACGTGGAGGGTGACTTGCGGGAAGTCACAGGTGAGATCCCCATCGAGATGTCTCTGGTTCCCCGGGGCGTCGACGAATACGTCATCACCTTCGAGGAAACGGACAAATCGGGCAAGAAGACGATGCAGGGAGAGGTGTTCGTGGACCTCGCAGCGGGTCAGATCACACGCGTCAGCACCGTCCTGCCGCTTGAGAATCTGGACAAAACACTCCCTCGCAAGTACAGGCGCTGGCGGAATCGCTACGATCTGGCTGGAGAGGTCCACCTGAACCATACCTGGGAGGGCGAGGCCGCTGAGAAGATACTCGAAGCCGACCTGGTGGACGTTTCGATGAAGTTCCCGCCCGACGAGGGTGGACTGGCGCTCGTTCGCGTCAGTGGGAGGATGGTATTCGATCAGCGCGGAGTGACGCTGGAGAGCGTATCCGGGCGGATTCCGCAGGCCCAGGACGCGCGGATCGAAATATCCGGGCGATACGAAGGGTACGAACCGAACGCCCCCTTTCGTATCACGTTGAGCATTCGGGAGATGTCGATTCCACAGGCCTCCCAGACGGGTGGTGCGCTGGAGGAGGCATTGAAAAGCATTCGCGAGACGTACTCACCTGAGGGGCGTGCGAACGTCTCTCTCGCCCTTCGCAGAGACCGCGAGGGTAAGATTACCTACGCCGGTCTTCTCGAACCACAGGGGATGTCGCTGACTCTCAAGCAGTTCCCGTATCGCGTCGATCACGTGCGCGGCCGCATTGCCTTCACCCCCCAGCGGATCGAACTTCAGGACCTGCGGGCCCGCCGCGGAGATGCCAGCTTGGTCATCACCGGGCAAGTCAGCGACCCCGAGCGTCCAATGCTCCACGACGTGACGGTTCGAGCCACAAATGTCCCATTTGACGACGAACTGCGCCGCGCCATTCCCCCCGGGTTCCTGCGGGTGTGGGAAGCTCTCGCCCCGAGCGGGCGCAGCGGCGTGACCGCCCGCGTTTTCCGCCACTCCAAGGACGAACCCCAAAGCGTTCAGGTGCAACTACACCTCGACGGTCAGGCGTCGATCGTCTACCAACGTTTTCCTTATCAGGTGGATAACCTTACCGGGGACGTGCACATCAGCGGGCGGAAGGTCGCAATCGACTCCGTCCGGGGAACTCGCGGGAAGGCGAGCTGCGTGATCGACGGTAAGCTCGAAGGGGTGGGAACCGATGAGTCCACGGTCGAGCTTCGCATAACCGGACGAGACCTCCCGCTCGATGAGGCCCTCGCCCACGCCGCCGGTCCACCGGGCCCGGCAGCGCTGGAAGCGGTCAACCCGCTCGGATCCGTCGAGCAGTTCTCCGCGCACTTCTGGAAAGTACCCAACACCCCGCTGGACTACCGCGTCGAAGCTAAGCTCAAGGACGTGACTTTCAACGTCAAGGCTTTTCCCTACGCGGTGAATAACACGAGCGGGTTAGTGACGATCCGGCCCAACCTGGCGATAATCGAGCAACTGCGCGGAGTTCACGGGGACGTATCCATCGCCACTCGAGGACAAGTGATCCTGGGTAAGGAGGATTTCGGGGTGGACATCGAGGTCGAGGCGAAAGGCGTCCCGTTCGATCGGGAATTCCACGACGCCCTACCGAAAGACATGAAGAACCTGTGGGCGCAGTTGAACCCCACCGGGAGAGCGGACATGACGTTGGCGCTGGTCCGCAACCTCTCGCACAATCCTGGTAAGACCGATTATCGCCTTGTCCTGGACGCCCGCGAGATGGGGATCACGTATAAGGACTTCCCCTTTCCGCTCCGCGGAATCACCGGACGAATCGTCGCGATACCGGGTGAGGTGGTCCTGGAAAAGCTCACGTGCAAGGACGGGGCGATGCGAGGGGTTTTGGAGGGTGTGGTTTGGCCCGACCCGCACGAACAGCGGGCGGAACTGACCCTCCAAACCACCAATGTCCCCATCACCGCGGATCTTCTCGACGCTCTACCCGATGAGTTTGCGGAGCTCACCAAGCGGTTCGAGCCCGGAGGGACCTGCGACGTAAACCTCCGCAGACTGCGGTTTCGCCGGTCCAACAGTGCGTCCCAAACGCAGGCATCAACCGCCATCTGGGACGTCGCCGGCAGCGCAACAGTTCGCGACGCCGCAGTAAACATCGGGTTCGGAAAAAAGATGATTACCGGGAGCCTCACCGGGTTCGCCGAGAAGACACCCGCGGGTCTGAAGCTCGAGACGAATATCGCATTGGACAAGGTCGTCGTGGGCGATCACAAGGTCACGAGGGTTAGCGCGGAGCTCCTCAAGAGCCCGACAAGTTCCGTGATGATGATCAATAATATCTCGGGGCAGTCACACGGTGGTTATCTGGCGGGTTTTGCACTGGTGGATCTGACGGACCCGCTGAGATACGGGATCTCTCTATCGGTCAATGGAATTCGCCTCCAGGAGCTTTTCGACGCGCAAGGTACCGCAAGCGACAAGCCCGCATCGAAGATGAGCGGCCTGCTCGACGGGAGGATCGAGCTGACCGAGACGGTCGGGAAGGTCGAGACCCGCCAGGCCAAAGGGGTGATGCGGATCTCACAGGGGAAGCTTTACAAGCTCCCCGTAATGCTCGACCTTTTGACGGTGCTGTTTCTGACGCTACCGCGGGACAGCAACTTCACCGAAGGGGCGCTCATCTACCACCTGCGAGGTGAGGATCTGATATTCGAGGAGATCCATCTGCTGGGCCCTCAGATCTCGCTCGTCGGTTCCGGGACCATGCACATGAAGACCAAGAAGCTCAACCTTACGTTCCTGACCTCTCCCGGGAAGCTGCCCCGGCTCAGCGGGCTTGTCGGTGAGGTGATCGAGGGCATCGCCCGGGAGATCATGGAAGTCCGCGTCACCGGGACACTCACGGAACCAAAGATGCGGACCCGGTCCCTGCGCAGCCTCGAAGAAGTCCTCCGCCAGATGATCGCACCGAAGAGCGAAGAATAGCAGCCCAGCTATCCCCGGTGCCCGCTCAGTTCTTGTCCTGATCTTTCGGTGTTTTCTTGCGCACCATCGCAATGCTCGGTTCTTGCGATTTGTCCTTACCTCCGGGAGAATCCCTGAAGGTTAATGGGAAGGAGACGCGCAGATGGCGAAAGCGAAAGTCGGGATCATCGGTGGAAGTGGGCTGGGCGAGGCGATCTGCACCGATAGCGGAGGTACGTCTATCGCTACGAGCACTCCGTTCGGTGATCCGTCGAGCGAACTGATCGCGACGCAGTGGAAAGGTACGGAGGTGGTCCTTCTCAACCGCCACGGTCCCGGGCATTTGATTCCCCCCTCCAGGGTCCCTTATCGCGCGAATATCTACGCCCTCAAGGCGCTGGGCTGCACGCACGTGATCGCATCGGGCGCGGTCGGTTCCCTGCGGGAGGAGATTCACCCGAAGGACCTCGTCATTCCGGATCAGGTGATCGATAAGACCACTCGGCGCCCGTCCACGTTCTTTGCCGACGAGCTCGCGGTGCACGTCGAGTTCGCCGCCCCGTTCTGCCCAGTCCTGCGCCAACATCTCCTCAACTGCTCCGACGCCATCGAGACCACCGTCCACGATTCGGGGACGTACGTCTGCATGGAGGGACCCGCCTTTTCCACGCGGGCCGAAAGCGAGATGCATCGCCTCTGGGGCGCCGACCTCATCGGGATGACCTGCATCCCCGAGGCCAAGCTCGCCCGCGAGGCGGAGCTTCCCTACGCCCTCGTCTGCCTCCCCAGCGATTACGACTGCTGGAAACCGACCCCCGAAAAGCTGGACAAGCACGAACTGCTCAAGGAGATTATCGGGAACCTAACCCAGGCAACGCACAACGCCGTCGAGCTCATCAAGACCGCCATCGCCCGCTTCTCGGAGATCGCGGATATCCCCTCACCCGCCCACAGCGCCCTCGAACTGGCGATCTGGTCCAATAAAGAAATGATAACGCCCGAGACAAAGCAAAAACTCGGGATACTCCTCGAGAAGTACCTTTGACCTGCAAAGTTTAGCGGTCGTCGGCACGACGACCTTCGCAACGACACGACGACCCCGGTTTAACACTCGTCTCTGCGACGAGCGATTACTATTCATAAAGGAGACCGTGATGAACGCTCATGAAGAACTCCTGGACTACATCGAGCAGTTGGAGATTATCGATACGCACGAGCATCTCCCGCTGGAGTGCGACCGCCCGCCAGACAGCGACGTACTGAGTGAGTACCTGACGCACTATTTCTCGTGCGATCTGGTCTCGGCGGGTCTGCAGCCCAAATCGCTGCAAATCGCGGTCGATCCCTCGCGGGACCTTATGAAGCGCTGGAAGCTCATCGAGCCCTACTGGAACGCAGCCCGCTCCACCACCTACGCCCGCGCCCTGGACCTCTCCGCCCGGGATCTCTACGGAATCGACGAAATCAACCGCAAGACGATAAGGCCGCTCAATGAAGCTTTCATCGCCGCCCGCGAGAGGGGAAAGCATTACCAATACGTCCTCAAGGAAAAGTCCAGGATCGCACTGTCGATCGTTGATTCGGTGGAGGGCCCGGAGGTCGGGTTCCAGAAGGGATTCTTCGTCTCCGCGGTTCGCATGGACGATTTTATCTGTCCGAAGCATCGCTGCGACCTCGTGCGGATGGGCGAGGAGGTGGGAGTCCGCGTCCACTGTCTCGATGATTGGAAGGAGGCGATGGAGCTTACGCTGGACCGCGCCGGCAAGCGTAAAGGTACAGTCGCGCTCAAGTGCGGGCTTGCCTACATGCGTTCGCTGGGCTTCACCAAGACAACCCACGCAGAAGCCGAGCGCGAGTTCAACGAGCTTTTCGCAAACGAGCACTCCCCCGAATGGAGAGACCCGATCAAGATGCCCAAGGCGTTTCAGGATTACATGATGCACGCCCTCCTGAGGCTCGCGGACCAGTGCGGGCTGACCTTCCAGTTCCACACCGGGATCCAGGAAGGGCACGGAAACGTCATCACCGATTCCAACCCCGTCCTCCTGACGAACCTGTTCCTCGAATACGAGAACGTGAAGTTCGACCTCTTTCACATGGGGTATCCTTACGTACTGGAGGTGGGGAACCTGGCGAAGAACTTCCGCAACGTCTTCATCGATATGTGCTGGGGGCATATCGTTGCGGCGGCGACGGCGAGGCGATGTCTGGTCGAATGGCTCGACGCTGTACCCGCCAACAAGATCAGCGCTTTCGGAGGGGATTATCTGTTCGTCGATGCGGTATACGGCCATCAGAAAATCGCCCGCCAGAACGTCGCAGCCTCCCTCGCCCAGAAACTCTCCGACGCCGACTTCGATATGGACCGCGCCAAGCAGATCGCGCACTGGGTGTTCATCGATAACCCCACGAACCTGTTCAACCTCAAGAGGTACGTCAGGAAACCCAAGCGGATAACCAGGAGGCGAAAGGAACCGTGATACCCCTGCTGGAAGAAAGGTGCATCAGATGAAAGAATTGAACGTGGCGGCGGTGGGGTGCGGGATCTTCGGTGAAGTCGTCATCGACGCACTGGGGAGGTACGAAAAGTGCAAGCTCGTCAGCGTCTGCGATCTCGACGAGAAGCGCGCGAAGCAGATCGCCACCAAGTACAACTGCGAGCACACGCTCAATGTCAGCGACCTCGCCGCCGATAAGCGCATCGACGCGGTAGCGGTATCGACCCCCGATTTCGCGCACCGCGATATCTGCATCGAACTCGCCAAGGCGGGTAAGCATCTCTTCGTGCAAAAGCCGCTCGCCACTTCCGTCACCGACGCCGAGGCGATCGTCGCCGCCGTCAGCGAAGCCGGTGTCACCTGCATGGTCGATTTTCACAATCGCTACTCCCCAGCCGTCAGGTCCGTCAAGGACCGCCTTACCAGCGGGCAGATCGGTTCGGCGCAGGCGATGTTCATTCGGCTTTCGGACCGCATCGAGGTAGCGACGAAGTGGTTCGACTGGGCGGGAAAGAGCGGGCCGGAATGGTTCCTCGGTTCGCACATCGCCGACCTGGCGTGCTGGTTGTTCGAGTCCGACCCCGTCCGCGTATTCGCGGATGGCAGGAAGGACGTGTTGGTGGGCAAGGGAATCGACTGCTACGACTCCGTGCAGATTCACCTTTCGTTCCCGCAGGGGATGGCGACGCTGGAGACTTCGTGGATACTCCCGGATTCCTGGCCGATGGTCTGCGACTTCTCGGTCTCCGTCCAGGCGACGAACGGGCGGGCGGAAGTCGCGTGCACATCGCATGGTGTAACAATCGCCTCTAAGGACCGAATCGAATATCCGGGGATCCTCGGTAAGACGATCGTCGGTGACGATGAGTTCGGATTCTTCAGCTTGCCCGTGCGCGATTTCGTCCGCGCGGTCCTTGCGGGCGAACCTTCCCCCATCGACGTAACCGAAGGGCTCAAGAACGTGAAGATCATCGCCGCCGCACTCGAATCGATAGAGACGGGCGAGGCCGTCGCACTCGCACTGAGTTAGCCCGTATCACCTCCCAGCGGGCCGCGTGCAGGGGGCACGCTGCGGAGCTAAGGGCTGCGACGCGGGGGCGGTCGCAGTAGTTGCTGCGGGTCGCGTCGCGGGAGCGGACGCGGGTTGCGCGGACGCGCATTCGGGGATTGCGAACGGGGGCGGGAGTTGGCCCTTCTTCACACGCGGATCAGGCCCGGGACCGTCGATCCATTGCTTCGGCTCGAGCGTCATTAGCCACTTATCGAACTCCGTCCCGTCCTCGCGCATCGAGAACATGATGACGTGCTCGCCCGGTTCGGCGACGTCGAGATACAGCTTGTGGGGTTCCCCGGTGTGCTTTTCCTTCGTCCGCTGCTTGCTCTTCCAGACCCATCTGTCCCTCCCGGTCCACTGCATTCGCTTCCCACTGTCAGGCCACTCACCGTCGATCCCGGCGTGCATCCCGTTGTCCTCGGTGTTCGTCGAGTAGAGGCGCCCCCAGACGTAGTACCGCCCCGCCGTGTTGAAGTGCACCTTGTAATAGAGGATCGCAATTTTCCCCGGTCGGTTGGTGAAGTTCTCACCGGTAATCAGCTTATCGTCGTGGGTGCGACGCGTATCGGGTAGGACCTCGACGCACGCCCCCCCGCTCGCAGAGCTAGCGTGGGGCGGATCACCGTCGGGGGGCACGTTGGGGGCGGTCTGCGGGGTGGTGATGTACCAGCGTCGCACGTCGGTGTGGGTCTGCTTGAAGAAGTGCTCCGCCTCGACGGCGACCGACCCTTCGACCTCCTCGAAGATCAGGTCCTCCGAGACCAGCGGTACCGAGGGCGCTTCAGCCCCCCTCGCCGCTGACAATCCCCAGGCCAGAGAAAAGAACATGAGCAGAACAGTCCACCGTATCGTCATCACTACCGTCCTTTCATCCGGTAAATTCACGCCAGGACCCGCAGTCTATTGCAACACGCCAAGCGAGGCCAGCGCCTTCCGTATTCACCCCTGAGTTGGTATCCTGCGAGGACCATGTTCGAGGCGTTGACGGAGAGATTCAGCGACGTTTTTCGCAAGATGTCGGGCCGCGGGCGCATCACCGACCAAAACGTCCGCGATGCGATGCGCGATGTCCGCACCGCGCTGCTGGAAGCGGACGTCCACTACAAGATCGTCCGCCAGTTCTGCGACGACGTTCTCGAACAGGCGATCGGTACGGAGGTGGTCAAGTCGCTCCATCCGTCTCAGCTCATGGTCAAGATCTGTCACGACCAGCTCACCTCCCTCATGGGACCGGTCGATACGCGGATCTACTTCGTCTCGCCCCCACCGACGATCATCATGATGGCGGGGCTCCAGGGGTCCGGTAAGACCACCACCTGCGGGAAGCTAGCAAAGCATTGCGTGGGGCGCGGTAAGCATCCGCTGTTGGTCGCGTGCGATTTGCAGCGCCCCGCCGCCGTCGAGCAACTCGCGATCATCGCAGAGCAGACAGGCGTTCCCGCGTTCAAGATCGAGGGTGAGAAGAATCCTGTCAAGGTGGCGCGAAAGTCCATCGCTTACGCGCGCGACAACGAATGCGACGTGGTGATTATCGACACCGCCGGGCGCCTCCACATCGACGAAGATATGATGAAGCAGGCCGCCGACATCGCCCGCGCGACCTCCCCGCACCAGATCTATCTCGTCTGCGACTCGATGACCGGGCAGGACGCGGTCAACTCCGCAAAGGAGTTCAACGAGCGATTGGAGCTCGACGGGATCATCCTCACCAAGTTCGACTCCGACGCGAGGGGCGGGGCCGCACTTTCGATAAAGGCCGTCACCGGAAAGCCCATCAAGTTCCTGGGCGTCGGGGAGAAGCTCGACGCACTGGAGGAGTTTCATCCGGACCGCATGGCTGGGCGCATTCTCGGGATGGGCGACGTCGCCTCACTGGTGGAGAAGGCCCAGGAGCAGTTCGACGCGGAAGAGGCTGCAAAGATGCAGGAGAAGATGGCGAAGGGGAAGTTCACCCTGGACGACTTTCTCGTGCAGATGAGGCAGATGCAGAAGCTCGGACCGCTCCAGAACATCATGAAGATGATGCCCGGGATGGGCTCCGAGGTCGAGGCGATGGGGATCGAGGGCAATGAGATCGCGAAGATGGAGGCGATCATACTCTCGATGACGTCCAACGAGCGCGAGGACCCCTCGACGATCGAGGCCTCGCGGAGGAGGCGGATCGCACGAGGGAGCGGGACCGAACCGCAGGACGTCTCGGGGATGGTCAAGAGCTTCAGCATGGCCGCCGGCATGATGCAACAGATGGCGGGGATGGGGACGAAAGATCGGATGAAGTTCGCTCAGCAGATGGGGCAGGCCGGTATGATGGGGGCGACACCGCGGTTCAAGATCAAGCAGCGCTCGCGAAGGTTGACCAAGAAAGAACGCGCCAAACGCAAGAAGAAGCGCAAGCGCTGAGGCTCGGTAGTCTGGGGTCCACAGCTTTCTTTGAAGGCCTATCCTATCTGTCCGACAATGTGCGGGCGCCTCTCTACCGACCGCCTTCTTGGGGACGCCAGTACTTTTTCACGATCTCCTGTCCCTCCAGACCATAAGCGTGCGGGAAGTCGCTTCCCATAGTCTGGCTGGTCTGCATCTGGTAAGGATCACCCCAGGCGACGTGCCCATCGGCGAAGAGGATGTTCGTTCCGTTATTGTGCCGAGTGCCCAGTTGCCTCTGTATATCGGGGTCGGCGTCCGCCCCCGCCCCGACTATCGCCGAATCGCGGCCGCACTCGTTATCGCTGTCCGAGATCACGATCTTGTTGTGCGGGTTTAGCACCTCACCCGCCATGATCCGAAGGGCGCCTTCGTTGCTTTTTCCATAATAGCCTCCCGAAGTGTAATGGCCCATAGCAGTGTTCCAACTGTAGGAGAGGTGCTCGACGAACCACGAACCGGCCGGACGCGCCTGAGAGGGCCACATCGGGTCACCAGCGTTCGACCTCCAACCCGCCGACCCGGCGTTTTCGCCCTGGGAGATCACGGTCCTGTCCGTCTGGGGGCACAGGAAGATACCGGGGTCCTCCCAGATGTACTCATCTTCCGGTGCGATGGGAAAGCTCGTCCAAATATCCGCCCAGCCCACCGTCTTGGCGAGGTCCATGTACCACCAGGTGATATCGGGCAGGTCCCCGTTGGCGTCGGGTATGTCCCACTGTTCCCATACGGGGAAGGTTCCCTCGAACTCCTCGAGGTAGCAATAGAGCGCCTTTCCGATATTGTCCAGGTTGGATGCGCAGAGTGTGGTCCTCTCCGCTGTCCCCGCCGACCGCACCGCCCCCACCAGTATCGTCACGAGC
>SDBT01003801.1_pt1 | contig 25968 bp, 29 predicted proteins | sample 2277101 | NCBI WGS metagenome assembly SDBT01 (sample SAMN10404973, study PRJNA504765) | marine sediment metagenome | isolation source: marine sediment core GS10_PC15, 103 cmbsf | place: Arctic Ocean: Southern Knipovich Ridge | collected 2010 | reverse complement strand
ATTCATTGACCCATGCCTTGCCATTCTCGCTCAACCCCGGCGATACCACGCCGCAGCAGCCTAATTATCAAACAAGCGCCGGGCGGCTGTGGTCCGCGCCCCCGAAGCCCATCGTTGGGGGACTCCGGCGCTCGTACTTCATATCAACCCACGCTCATTAATCTCGCCCTGGCCCGCTTTAGAATACCTGACAACGCACCCTTGCTTACTCCCAGCCGCTCTGATATTTCCGTAAACGTACATTCTTCGAAATAGTAAGAGGTAAATATTTGTTGCTGTCTTGTAGTCAGGCGGTCCCTCCATAGTCCAAAGGCTCGTTTCAGTTGCCCGGCCACAGAGGTTGCACGCTTACAAAATCGTGGCGATAAAGGCTTTGGAGGCTTGGCTATTGCGGACTCTAATGCAATGCAAGGCTGCCGACAACCATCACGTGCGGGGCATTGTCGGCATGGCCCCGCGTGTTTTATGACTGTTCCAATGATTGCCATTTATTCTACCTTTCGAGGAAACCGGAGCGCCCGTGGGAGGAACGCGACGCCCCGGCCGGACCGCAACCGCGCTCGGAGGGAGACACGGGGGTCCTGGTTGTCAAAGGTCAAAACGGAATTTTCGAATCGTCATCCGGTTCCGCCGCAACAGGCGTCGCCTCACCCTTATCGTCTTGCGCTGGTTCGGGGTCGGGCGTCTCGCTCTTGGGATTATCCATAAACCGAAAGTGGAGAGCCCGGACCTTGTGTTTCGACCGCTTGTTGCCGTCCTTGTCGTCCCACGTTTCCAGTTCAAGCGAGCCTTCGATGAGGATGCAGTGTCCTTTTCCCGCGTATTCGCAAAGGGTTTCGGCCTGCTTGCCCCACAATGTCACGTCGATGAAACACGTCTTTTCCCGAAGTTCCCCGTCGCCGCCCTTGAACTTTTCGTTGACCGCCAGGCCGACAGTGACAACCGCCGTGCCGCTGGGGACGGAGCGAAGTTCGAGGTCGCGCGTGATATTGCCGATAAGTATTACTTTGTTAAATGAGAAACTAGGCATTGGTTATCCCTTTCGTAAGTTGTTTCCACATGCTCTTAATCCTCGTTACGGGAGTATTATCCCCGTGATTCGATAGCCACTTGTCAAACCCCTCAACGGCCGTTCGGAGCTTGTTTCTTTCGGCCTGGACAGGACTGAGCCGTTTTTTCTCCACCTTCAGATCATCGTTTTTTCTATTGATGATCTTTTGGAGCCCACCAATTCGGTCCATCTGTTTCTCGATTGTCTTGTCTTTGACGAAGAGGGTCGGGCACAGATATGTTTTACCCTCACTGTTTCCATCACTCATTTTGTTTTCCCTTCAGCCCGTTGGGGCCATATACTTTTCCATTCGTTCCTTGTCGCCCAACACCTTGTCAATCGCCTCGAAGTCGGCGTTCGTATTGGGGCTATCCTTCTTCAGTTCCTTCTTGCAGATATCGAGTATCAAGCTGGTTGTTATGTCCTTGAAGGACGCCGCGTCGGTCTTGACCGCTCCCGAATCGACCAGAAGGGCCTGCGCGTGATCCCACATGACTTTCTTGGGGGCGTCGGGCTTGGGATTGGGTGTGACCTTGGGTTTCGGTGCAGGGGATGGCGGGGCCTTGGGCTTGGTTTTGCCCCCAGACCCCTTGTGCTTCAGCCATTCCTTATCGTACAGGCAGTTGCCCAACGCGTTACCCAGTGACCGACAGCAACGCTTGAGGGCGTCCGTGACGGCTTCCTTGGCAGCGGACTCGAAGGCATCCCCCCACCCGTTGTAAGACTGGCCTATGCCGAAACCCACGTCCTCGGCAATGGCGAGGTTCCCAGTTTTGGTTGCGGTCACACGGGTTTCGCAAAGCATGGAAACGTCGTATCGGGTTTTTGTTACGTTGTTTTTTGTTACTTCGGCCTCGGTTTTGTCCACAACATACAACCCATTGCCGGTAAATGTTCGATGCCAGTTATCCGGCCCGAATATCCGGTTCATTGTCTCGATGACGTAATGCCCCTCGATGTAGGTCAGGGACCGCCCCGACTGACTACGGCTCTTGAGTGCCGATTGCGGCGGGGGTTCGTTCAGCATGTCTTTCAAGTTATCTTCCATTATTGCCTCCCTTTTCTGGGGTCATACCCCTTTAGAAATCGCCATAGCGTAAACGCCGCTTGAAATGCTTCCCAAAGCGCATCTCGCTTGTCCGTCCAATCCACAACTTCGATTCGTCCCGGTTCGGTGGTTGAGAGTATGACGTTGAGAAGTCTTGTTGTTGGTGCAGACGAACACGCTTTTTCGTATGCTGCCAACTGCATCCCCCATTCGGGATATTCATTTATGCGCTTGCCGGGCTTTGTGGCTTGGGTTTTAATGTCCACTATCGCAGCAGAATTTGATAATTTACACATTAAGTCTATCTTGCCGCCAAACCCCAACTCAGACACCACGGGTCTTTCAATGTATAAGGTTGCTCCGACGTTTTCCCTGTACCACTTCCCAAACGGCATTGCAATTTGGTCGGTTTCGCGGTCACCAACCCAGCATTCTGTTTTCAGCCAGTTTTCGCAAATAGAGTGAACCCGCGTCCCCAACTCCCGTGCCGTCTTGGAATGTTCCGCCGCGTCCACCACCACCCGCCGGGCGAAGTCATCCAGCGACTCACCCTTCTCGCGGGGTAACGTCAACGCCGCCTCGATCGCCTGGCTCTGCTTCCAGGTCTCAAGGCCCGGCTTGGCTACCACTTGCAGAATCGAGGTCACAGAAGGTACGAGGTCCAATTTGCGGGCGTCTGCCAGCGTCGTAGAGCGCATCATGCCGGGCTTGCTCTTGCACTCGACCTCGTACATGGGCTTGCCGTCTCTGGCGTACCAGTGGCTCGACGACTCGGGCTTGACAAGGATGTCACTCATTGGGCTTCTCTTTGTTTAGTTCCGTGATAAGAGCATCGGCATCCTTGACCGCCGTAACCGCAACGGTAGCAGAGAACTGAATCCCGCTTATGCCTTTTGCTGCGGCATCGGCAAGGTCTTGAAGCGTTATCGCAGAAATGCATCCCTGCATCGCCATCGCCGCGAAATACTCGCGCTTGGTCAGACCCATTGCGGCTGGTAATTCTCCGGATTCTGGTATTGTAAACGCGCAATCGTTAGGCGTAGTCGCGTGCTCACTCATTGTATTCTCCCCTTTGATTAAACGTCTCGTCCACATAGTCCGCGTCGCGTGACGTGGGCATGCCCTTGGTCGATAGGCTACGGTTACGCGACAGTTCCGTCCGTTGGTCGTCGCTCAGTTTTTCGGGTTCGGGCTTCTTGCGCTTCATTCTAAAACTCCCTGTTTGTAAGCCGCCCACCGCAGTAGGGGCAGAAATAAAAACACAATCCGCCCTCTTGGGGTTCCTCAGTTTGTCCGCAATCAAATTGGTAGTAATGCCCGTTTTCGTCGTTCGCGTCTTTGTAAGAACAAGTCTCTCTTCGTTTTGGTTCGTCGCTCTCGGAACTCATTTCCCATCCTCCCTTTCTTTAATCCGTTTAAGTATCCCCCCAACCGACCCCAGCCAAACAGCCTTCGGCGTTGGCTTCTCGACGACTTTCGCGGCGCGGTCCTGGTCGGCGGCCAACCGGGCGCGGGCGGCTATGGCGGCGGCGCGGGGGGTTATCATAGCGTCCCTTCTTTTACGAGCTTGGTGGCCAGGTCGTTTATGTGGTCCTCGGAACACTCTTCGCCGTCGCAGAGGATTTGGAGGACGATCTTTTGTTCTTCGTCCATCAGCCCATCCCCATGATAATCTAGATCCGAAATCAAATCGTTAAACCATTCCATCACAACATCCGTGATTGCTTTAATCCGTTCATCGTCGGTCATCGGGCGATTCAACACGTGGTCAGTGGGTTGGTCGATCATCATTCACCCCCTTCGGCTTTGGCTATGGCGGCACGGGCGGCATCAATAGCAGCATAGTATTCGTCTTGGCTAGCATCCCCCGAATCTTCAAAGGCAACCCAGCACCTCACCTTCCTCAGCAACTCCCCCACAACCCCGCCCTCAAGCGCCTCGGTCGGGATGCCCTCGCAAGCGTTCACACAAGCGATAGCCCGGCGCTCTGTATTCGCTTTATTCCAGTTGTAGACTGCCTCGAAATGGGTGATGCTGGATGGGGAAACGAAAAAGCATTCCCGGCACGAAAGGAAATGTTTTTTGGTATCCCCGTTGTATTCTATGCAGGTTTTCTTGCTTCCGCACCTTGCACAAGGGCCGATCTTTTGCGCCACGTGTTTATCTTCCGACATCTTTCGTTCCTCCGATAAGGTTAAAAGGCCAGTTCCCCCTGCGCCTGCTGCCGCACAGCTTCCCACGTCCAGCAGGTCGTTCCCTTCACGCTGCATATTTTTACCGGCCCGTTTTTTATCAAGCCAGCTTCGCGTAGTTCCGGCAACCTCCGACCAGGGGTATGTTTATCGACACCCATCTTGCCAGCTATCTCAGCGGCGGTCAGGTTGGGAAACTTTGTAACTACCATAAGACACCGGTTGCGCTGGGAGTCGGCCTTGCCGGAAGCGACTACTCTTTCAGCGGCTTCCTTGGAAGTGTCCGGGCCGTTGGTTCTGTACATGCGGTGGGCCTGTTCGTCAAAGGAACTCATATTAGTCCCTCCATGGGGAAAAAGGAGCCGCCCGACCCTCGTGTTGGCACACAGTGAACCGAAGGGTACGCACGTGGCGTATCGCGGTCGGGTCTAAAGGTCGGACGGCTCGAATTGTTTGAAGTGGGTTTCATTTGCTCACCAGTGTGCCAACACGAATTAAAGAACTACAAGTAATATCGCACAACATCAGCACAATGTCCAGTCTAATTTTAATATTTCTTTTACGCGCAGGCGTGGAGGTGGGTTCTAGGCAATGGTAGCTAGGTTAATGTGGCGTGAAAGTTTTTTCGGGAAAGCCTTTTATTCGTCCAGTTCGTCGAGGACACCGGTCTTCTTGAGAATCGTTTTCGGTCCTCTCAAGGGCAATCCAGTCAGCACCGAGATAGCATCTATCAGCGACTCTGCCCCTCTGCGGAAGTCGCTTGCGGACCCTTTCCGCCGTCGCTTTTTCTCTCCTCCGGTGACCCTATGGACCGAGGCAACTGTCCTGCGAACATCCGATGCAGCCTGACCGAGAATAGAGCCTCCTTGCTTATAATAAGGCATCTCGCCCGTAACGATAACCTCTCCGGTATCGTAGACAATATTTCCAGTCCCGATCCAGGTACCCGCGAGGCGTTCCGCTGTTTTCTTCGCCATGTCCGGCAGAGCGAAACTTTCGCTTGGCTTGGGTTCATCATCGTCGCCGGTTATCATTTCTCGGATTATTTTATAAAACCGGTTCACGCCTGTTGCAATGCCAGCAATAAGGAAGGCATTAATCAACGTGGGCAGGGCAACCTTGCGTATCATCGTGGTCTTGTCGGCGGCGGTTTGCTCGGATTTCTGGTACTCCAGCACCGCCCGGATAGCCATGTGCATGTTTTTGGCAGTCTGGGAGGTAAACATAACCAAGGGCTTCAAGAATGGGGTACGTGCCGCCCACCTCTGTAACCTTGCTTGATTAAGAGCGTCCCACGTGGGCTGAGTGAGGCGCACGATGCGTTCGGCCTCTTCTTGGGCATATTTCTTCAGAGCATCGCCTTTATGCCCTAATGCCTTGCCTTTAGCCACTGAAGCCCGGTAAATGCGCCTCATGACCACCCAGTCCATTGCGGAAATCGCTTTCATGCCCAGTTCGGCCAGACGGCCTTCTGTGCGTCCCTTAAAGCTCTCAACCAGCATAGAGCCACCCAGTCCCGGTGTGATTATCCTGTGCGCCCCGCCTTCACGCCTTGCACGAAACATCGACACTTCCATCAAAGCGGCATCCACTTCGGCTTTTGTGCCGTGCTTGCGGCTATGGCCCTGTATCCAGTATTTAGCCTCCATTTCATTAGTGACCGCCAGCCAACTGACTTGCTGGTAGAGCGCCACCTGGGGTTGAAATCCGAGTAGGCCCGTCTGGGCGCGACGCAACATTGACCGCATGATTTTATCGGCACTGGTTTGCGCTACGCGGTCCATACCCACGTAACTCTCGTGGTATTTCCGAAGATTATCCAGTAACCCTTCGCCGTTGTGAACTCTCGTCCTGACGGCATTACGGAATTCCCCGAACTCTCGTCCGGTCAGGACCCGAGCCATATCCTGCGATGGCGCGTGTTTGCCAACATAGGAACCAACCTTGTTGAAATGGGCCAACAGTGTACTGAAAAAGTCCGTTACGATGATGGGGTTGTCCGAATGGGATCGGGGCTTGTGAATCGATTGCTGGTCAAGTTGTCGCTGGACGAACCACCGCATCAATTCCGATGGATCGGATTCCCCGAACTCCTTGTCCCTGATCCGGGGCCAGTAGGTATCCTGGTTGAATATGCTGTACCCGTGTTCGGCCACCCACTTGGGCTCCATTATCTCCCGGGCACGGCGAAGAGATTCCAGTCCCGCTTCGGCCACCGTAACCTCTTCAGGCGACATTGACATTGAATCGATAATAGCCCGGTAATCCTCGTTATATAGCTTTAAGGAATGGGCCTCAGCGTCTCGGAAAGACAGGCCCGCAAACTTGTTCCGTAACAGTTCCCGGCGAGTCCTTGGGTCTTGGTAATGGGCGTATATAGACATCCGTTGGCCCCGGGTCATCTCCCGCGTGGGCACCCGCTTGCCTTCCGAAGTAGCCCGTGGCAATTTGACCGTTACAATTTCAACACCCTTACTCAGCTTCCCCTTGATTATCTTATTGAGGAAACCGAGTTCCTGGAAAACCGGGTCGGACCAGCGACTGATGGTGTCGAAGTCCACGCCCGTTCCCTCAATACCCTTAAAGAAAAGGTCGAGCAATTCTTCCTGAACGGCACGAGCTTCATCCTCGCCCAGGCGAAGGGAATCGTATAGAATGTCGTAGGTGGCTCCCTTGTCGCCGCCAAGGGCATATACGTCCAGCTCGTGGGACCACAGGGAACCCAGGGCGACATCGGCAAGCACCCCCACTTTGCGACGCGGGGATATCAATCCGGGGTCGGTTTCCTTGCGAACCTTCGGATGGTCGCGCTTTACTTCGGCAGGCATATTCTTCGCGGTGGTTTTAACCTCTCGGTCTTTTCGCCCCGCCAGCAACTTATTCTTCGTGTCCGATATATGGACAATTTCCTCCAGAGCTTTCGCCAGCCCCTCTATCTGCTCGGCGTCCAAGTCCCGAACCAGCGTCTTGCCTTCACCCTCCATTGTTTCCAACGCCCTCTTGTACAAAGCATCGGGAATACGATAGTCGTTTTCGACTTCCACGAGCTTGACAATGGCTTTCATCCGGGTAAGCGTGGATGCCAGCGTCTTCGTATCGGTCATGCCTTCCAGCAGTTTCGACGCCTTGGCCTTTGCTTCGGGCCTTACAAACTTCGCCTTGAAAACGGCCTTCTTGGCTTCTTTGTAGTGGGCAATAGCCTTCTGCTTTATTCGAGTCCCGGCCAAGACCTCTATCGACCGCCGCGCCCGTTTAATCTGTGCGCCGCTGAGAGTGTCCTTGGCTGTTACGATGACGTTCAACACTCGGTCAAGGTCTTTGCCCTCAAGGTGCTGTCGGGCATAGGCTATGAGTTCCTTGGTGGTTTCCACTTGGTCGGTCTGGGCAATACGATAGACCTGTTTGGATACGGTTTGTGCTTTTTTAAGAGCGAACTTGAGCAAGGAACGGGTGGTGGTTATTACTTCCTCCGTTGGCACGGTGGTTGTTTTTTCGATTCTTTCCTTGATGGTTATTCCTGCGAGCCGGTCAATCGCCTTTACCACTCTTGCTATCTGGGCATCAGTACCCGCTTTAGAGATGGCCGGGGCTACTTTGGCCAGCATGGAATTGGTAAGGTTATTTCTCGCGTAGGTCATAAGGTCAGTTTGTGACTTTATGGCGGCGGCAAACCCTGCTTTTCCAGCCTTCTTCTGAAACCGCAAGGAAAACTTTAACAAATCCCGAACATTTGAAATTACCTTCTCGGGCCTAACCTTCCCAGCCAACTCCGTTACCCGTCTCTGTACCTGTTTGGTCGGCACAGGTTTGATTTTGGCGGCTTTTGCGAAACGCGCTTCGATGCGGGCGGTTTCCTTGTCTTTTGCCACCGCTTTACGGGAGTCCCTCCATATCACCTTCAGGTGGGGCTTGACCTTTTCGCCCAAATCGGCAACCATTTTCTTCGACCAGTCGGCAAACTTCTTTACCCCGTTCTCAATATGGAACTTTCCTTCAAGTACAAGGGCTTTGAGTATTGTCGGGTCAACACCAAGACGTGCAGTTCTGCCGCTGAAAAAGTCCTTGATTAACTTCTTTCTTTCAACGCTTGCCGCCTGCCTTTTCGCTTCTTTCGCTTCGGCTTCAGGGATTTCGACTGTTTCGCGTGGAACTTCGGCTTCTAATACGGTCTCGGCTTTCGCGGCGACTTCTTCGGCTTTTTCTTCGGCATCGGTCGGCTCCTTTACTGGTTTGGCCTCTGTAGGCTGGATTGGTTCGGCCTTGGCTTCGGGGGCGGGTTGGGGTTTCTCAACCGGCTTCGGGGCTTCGGGTTCAACCTCGGCGGCAGGCACCGGCGGGGTAATCTCGGTAGTGACTTCGCCCTCAAACGGTGGAGCACCCTGAACCTTCCCCGGTTTGGACACGGGGGCGGTTACGACTTCGCCGGGAACCGGTAACGGCGCACCTGTCACGGGTCCGGGGTCTGCCGAAGGGGCGGCCACGACTTGTCCGGGAAGGTTCGGGCGGGGTCGGGTTTCTAACGCCGGCGCGGCCGGTCCCTGCCCCCCCTGAGCTCTGCTGGCCGCAAATCCACCGATAGCAGGCAACATGTAACTGATAGCCGCGACAACGAACTCCTCGGGGGCTTCTCTCTTGAATGCTTCCCAGTCCATGTCGGCATTACCCAATACCGCCGGTACGCCGTGGGACGTGAATGATTGGGCAACTTCTTCCAACCCCTCTCGACTGGCTAACATTAGAGCCTTAAGTCCTTGTCTGACCAGTCCCTTACTGAACTTCTCCTTAAGCTTCTTCTGGACGGCATCAACCAGGAACTTGCGCCCTGCGGAACCGAACTTAATCGCCGCACGTATCTGCATAACCTCAATAGCCGCATTTATCGAGCCGACAATCATGGCCTCGGTTTCGGCTTCTCTATCGGTGGAACCCCGCGCCTTGGCCGCATCCCAAGCGTTTTGCCCCTCAACCATGTAGGCCACGAGTGTTCCGCCTGCCGGTCCACCGGCCAGTGTCGCTCCCGTCGCCGCTGCCATAAAGGGAACCATTTCCGCTACCTTGCCGAACAGGGCGGCCGGATTGGTCAAGAGTTCCCCCACGCCCGTTGTCTCGGGACCGCGAAGCGACGGAGATCGGGCCTCGCTACTAAGTGCTTCGCCGACATCGCTTATTGCCGTGGGTTTGAATTTAGGTTTTGGCAGGAATGCCAACGCCGGGTTACCTATTTTCGATAAGGCACCGTGCCCTTGCGCCTCGCGGTCGATGGCCTTCAGAATGGCCCCAAGCGTACTGAGCGTTCCGCGAGACAGGCCCCGAAACCCCGATTCCACAAAACCGGGCGTTTCACTTTCCAACATGGGCCGGTCTTGAAAATTAAACTCACCGGAGGCAATGTCGTCCATGCTTTGTTCTATGAAAGAACCAATCTCGGACCGCTCCTCCTCCGATAACTTATTGATATTATTCTTCCACCACTTCCGAAGCGCCGGGTTAATCACCCACTGCCGGTAGACGAGGGGGTTGTCGAACACCTCCGGCGGAGTTGGCTGTTTGTCGCGGCTCAACTGCGGAACCGGTCGCTTGGTCATCTCCGATCGGACGTAGAACTCGATGTATCCTTTAACTACCCCGTCCTCGATACCTTGAGTCGCAAGGGCAATAGCCTCTTCGGGGCTTTTCAGCGTCGTCGGTTCTTGGGGTTCGTATTTGTAATCCGGAGCCCGCCTTTTAACCTTCTCCCAGAAAGTTGGCAAGGCAGAACCCTTAATCTTGAACCTGTCCAGTTCTCGCTGTATTCGCCCAATGCCCTCATAAAAAGAGTTCCTCTGTTCTGGCTGCATATATGTACCAATTTCGGCCAACATAGGGCCTTGAGGTGTCCTTTCCAGCCCGCGAATGCCCTTGAGGCGCTCTTTTGGGGTTAAGGGCGGCGGCACCGGCTCCGGAAGAAGGGGACTCCCGGATGAAGGGGGTGCCGGGCCGCCGCGTTCGGATTCCGCTTTCAGTCTCTGAAACCTTGCGGGAACCGTCTCAGGCACTGCTGGGGCTTGAGGAACCGCGCCAGAAACGTCCGCAACGGGTTGAGGGGTACTTGGGGCCACAATTTGGGTCGCGGGCGTTACAGGGACCGGGACTGGTTCTGTGACCGGCGGCATTATCGGGGCTCCCTGGGCGTCAACTTGCGCCTTGAGCCGCCGGAACCGGTCTTCGACTGTTTCCGTCTGGATGGTTGTCATTTAGGGGTATCGCCTTGTTTTTGAGCTTCGAGAAACACCTCTAATTCATCTACTATCCGCTTAAACTCTACTACATCGTTTAGTTTCATCCCCTCTTGAACTACCTTTGTGGAGAATGCAAGAAGGTCTGCCCCCGGACCCTCTGCGGCAAATCTTTCGGCAAGTGAGGTACCACCCCCCGCTTCGTGCCCCTTGTTTTGTTCCATGAACTCAAGTATTTCTTCGTCGGTGAGGTTCGGGTTGTTCTGCATCTCCTTCTGGATGAACTCGTCCGGGTCCCCGCCCTCTGTGGCAAACCGGTCGGCAAGCTCGGCATCCGCGCCCCCCGTCTCCGCCGGTGCCGCTTCCGCCGTGGTTCCCGTGCGTGTGTTCACGAGGTCGGACTGTGCGGTTGTGAGTTCCTGAGAGAGTCTATCCCGTTCTGTGGTTTCCCTTTCCAAATCGGCTCCGGCGTCTTTTAATTCGCTTCTTAGTAAATCCGCCGTTCCGTCTGTGGCAATGTCTATGGTAATGTCTTTTCCAGCTATTTTTTGTTTGTTGTTAATATTCTCAATCTCTTTAAAGCGGGCGATCAGGGCCTTTCTCGTGTCGGAGATACGCTTTCTCGCATCGTCAACCCTTTTGCCTTGGGCCGTGACGTTGGTGGTGGCCGTCTTAACCGACGCTTCGCCTACCTTGATGGCCTGTTCTTTCTTATCCGCGTCCACCTTCCGTTGTTCCGATCGCTGAACCTTATCCTGTGCGAGTTGCAACTTCACGTCTTCCCTCACCGCCCCTTTTCGCACGTCTTGCGCAAGGTCTTCAAAGCTGTCCACCAAAGCCAACGGGTCGGCCTTGCTGTCTACCTTGTCCTTGAACGACGTAAAGTGCGCCTTCATTGTTTCGTTGCTGTTGACGACCTCCGGCGTTAATACCGAGCCGATCTGTTCCTTCAACACCCGTATTCGCGCTTCGGCCGATTTACGAGCTGCCGTTGTATCCCCCGCATCCAGTAACCGTTTCCTTTCGACTGCTTTTTCGTTGCGAAGGTCGAGTTCTTCTTCCATCTCCTCAAGCGGAGTCTTGGGCTGTGTAGCCGCAATCTGCTTTATGGCCTGGAAGTGGGGGTTGTTCGCTAACACCTGTTCCTGACCCTTGTACTGCTTTAGAACCTGGCTGGCCGTGTGGGGGTTCTTGACCACCTGGTCATAGGTCAGTGCTAGAGATTCCTGGCCTTGCCGGGATTGCAGAAAAGCCGTCTGTGCCTGCGTCTGTCGTCTCGCAGCCAACAACTCCGCAACCGCTTCGCTACCACTTCGCCCGGCCAGTCGAGCCCGGTTCTGTATCTGTATTCGCTCGAACTTCTCGTCCGCCGTCTCGGGATTCAAGCCGCCCACCGGCTGGCCCGTCTTGGTGGCTTCCCTCTGGTCACGAACGCTTTGAATGCGAGCCCGTTCGGCGTTCTTGTTCGCGGTGATGCTTTGTAATCGCGCTACCTCTTCGCGGTCGGAACCGACTACTTGGTCGAATCCGCCCACGGGGTCGGTCAAGCCAAGGGAGGGGTCGTTAAAGCCAACCGCCTTGCCGGTACGGCGAAATTCGTCTTCGGCGGTCGTCTTCAGGGCCTGGCTTCCGATGTGCCGCCGTAGATTGGCCTTGGACGCCTCAGAAACGTTGGGGTCGTTTAGAAAGTTGGCCGTATCCGCATCCTTGGGAATGCCACGAATCCCGGTGGTTATCACCGGGGAGGGGGCCGGTTGACTGAGCAGTATCGCTTTCCTGGGGGTCAAATCACGTTCTACATTGTCGCGCACCTTGGGTTTGCCCAGATCACGGTCTACGTTGTCGCGTAGCTTCGGTATATTGTTTATCCCCTTGCTGGGGTCAAGGACGGGCAACCCTGGTAGCCGTCGCCTCTTTTTTCGTTTTTTATGTGGCATGATTCACTCCGTTAGCTGATGTCGATAGTCCGACCGGGACCAAGGCCGTACGCCCCGTCGTTGTCGATAATGCCATTGGTCCACGTTACTCGCTTATTGGGGTCGATGAAGGGTATGGTTTCCCCGTGGATAGTGGCGTTGGTCACGATGATTCCCTGCGTTCCCCCTCCTTCAAAGTTGAAGATACAGCCGTCTTTCCGGACAAGGTTTGTGATTGTCCCCGTGGAGTTGATGTTGATAACCGAATCCCCCTTCCCGGTCATGGTCACACACGTTCCCGCAGTCGTCCATTCACCTGAAGCCGACCCCGATATGGTGGCCGTGGTCACGGTAGCCCGGTTGTCGAACTTCCCGCCGGTTGCGGTGAAGGTGGTGACGGTAGCAAGACCGGTCCCCAACAGGACGATTCCCGATTTCAACAGGACGGCGGTGAAGGCTCCCGTCTGCCCTTGCGGCCCCAGTGCTATCTTGTCGTTTGCCCCAGCGCGTATCGTAATCAGGTCGTTGGCCCCCACGTTGCCCCCGTACAGGTTCAGCCCGTAGCCGGTATTGGTCCCCGTCCGGGCCGACTGCAATACCTCGATAGCCGTGGCGTCGTTGAAATACAAGTGCTGCTCGGCGGTGCCGCTGAGAGTCACCTTTACGGCGTCAAGGTGTAATGGCAAATCATAAGTGCCCATCGCCTTTGCCATGCCCGGCTCTACAAGCCAGCTTGCCAGCGTGAAGAGGGGGAAGATATAGATGTCCCCGGGGGTGGCGTGGGTTGCCGCCGTTGTTCCACCGGCACCTCGTTCGAAGGTGTAGTCGTTGCCGGAAATCTTGATAATACGCATCACCTCGCTTTCAATCCTGATGATGTCGCCGACAAGACCCGTGGAGTTGGTGTAGCTGGTGGCGAAGCCGGTTATGAGTATTTCCTCGGCGGTATTGAAATCGGTGCCTTGCGTGTTGTCCGATGAGTCCGTGCCGGTTATCCCGTGCGTGACAGCATTGGCACACCCGGTTTCGATAATGACGCCCTCAGAAGCATCGTCGGCAGACGGTTCCAACCCACCTTTCCAGTTCCCGACAACCCCATTGTAAACCCCGCTTGTGTCGCCCGTGAATATAAACGCCATTTCCTACTCCTTTATAACAATCTTAGAAAGACTCTATTTTATTCATCAACCATTTTTCTGCCTTCTCGGTATACATATACCTCGATGTATCAAAATATGGCCTTCCCTTACACTTCATTGCTTTTGTTGCCGCGACGATTTTTTCATACGGGTTGGTACTCCACCACGCCAATTCGTAATATCCATCCCGCAAATCCGGGGCTGCCTCAATAGCATCCCTGAATAAGTGAAGGGCCATCTCCCTTCCGACGTGTTCCACAACCATTCTTCCCGCAAACACCAACGCCATTGCCTTTTCATATTTCCATCGGCTGTGTTGAGCGCACCGCAAGAGCGGCGCTATGCCTTGAGGGTCTTTTGCGTAATACAGTTGTCTCCCGAGGTAGTATTGACGGGTTGCGTCTCTCGGATTATCCTTGGCATCCTCTAACAATAAAGGGATGTAAATATCCCCCGACCGCCCATGATAGCCGGGATGGTCGATGCGAATATCTTCGTAATGGCTACAGGGTCCATCTACGTGAAGGTGTTCATGTATTCGGTGTTTCCACTTTCCGTGTCCCGGTCGCCAGATCACGCGGCGGCGAAAGGAATTGCCGTGGCTGGTCTGTTTAATCGATGCCCCGACCGTACTATCCGGTAAAGACAAAAGCCTTTCGCGTAACTTCGGGGCGTCATATAATACCTCATCGCAATCGAACATGACCAACCAGTCCGAGTCCTTGGCTATTTCTGCCGCCCGGTTTCTCGTATCGCCAAAATTAGTGAAAGGGATCTCATGCACTTCGGCCCCTAATTTAGTTGCCATCGCCTTTGTACAATCCTTTGACCCGGTATCGACCAAGACCAAGCGATCGTGCAAGCCGTCGAGGCTATCGAAAAACCGCTCAAGGTTATTCGTTTCGTTCTTTGCTATGCTTACACAAGTTATCATTTGTATATCCATAAAGGCATTACGCCTCTCCTACTTCGTAACGAGTAACGTTTCCCCGGTATCGCCAATCGTACCGCTGTTCCATGTGTATGTTCCAAAGGGAGCCTTGTTGTCCAATCGGAAGAACCCGGTTTGATCTCCGAAGTCTACGTCCTTGAAAACCACCGTAAGCTGCCAGTACCCTACTTCAAGAGTAATTATTCCCGTGTCATAGCGCCACAGGTTAGGCTCCCATGCCAAAGTACCAGAAACAATCCAAGTACAGGGAAAAAAAGCAGAGCCGTATTGAGCATCATCTTTTTGCGCAGGAGCAATTATCTCTATATCTACTCCTGAAGTATTAGATAGCACGGCTTGGTCCGCTTGAAGAATAACTAAAGGATCAGGCTCACCCCCAAAGTCGTTAGTGTGTACAAGATCATCCGACGCACCGTCATGAACAAGATCATCCGACGCATCGTCAAACACAAGCGAATTAGGATGATATGGGCATGATGTTGGAGTAGCCATTTTAGTCCCTATAGTATCGAGTGATCGACAGTCGTCATATTTCCACCAGCCGAGTCGCCTATAACCGTAAACGCCGACTCGGCGGCATTCACAATAACTCTAAGTTGACGTGTTTTTATATCAATAACATGTGCCGTGCTGTTCCATCGTTCTGCCGTTACTACTGTTACTAGTTCTGTAGCAACATCTTCCCACTGTCCGTTACTCGTATTCCACATTAATAGATCGCCGTTGTCTTCTACGATAGGCGTTTTAACGTCGGTGTGAACTGCCGAATCCAGAGTGTGGTTTCCTCCACCGGCGGGTCCTGTATCCCCTGTATCCCCAGTATCGCCGGTGTCTCCAGTAGCACCCGGCGGACCCGTATCGCCGGTAGCACCCGGCGGGCCTGTATCGCCGGTAGCACCCGGCGGGCCTGTATCGCCGGTAGCACCCGGCGGGCCTGTGTCGCCGGTATCTCCAGTGTCGCCGGTATCCCCAGTGTCGCCGTCTGCCCCTACCCCCCCCTGCGCCACGAGCCCTTGCTTGGCCTTCTCGGTATGCCAAAGCCGTACCCCCAGCGGGCTCGATTCCGTCCCGTGGTCGTCGTCGGTGACGAAGTTCAACGTCGATTCCACCAAACCCCGAACCCGGTCGCTGATAGCGGTTATCCGTTCAGTGGGGTCGGCGGCCTCTACATTGCGGGTAAGTTCTGTGAAGGCTTGTAGTAAGCGGTTGAATACTTCCCGTATATGTTCAGGGTCGTCCTGGTTTTCGGGTCCAATGGGATTGGGCAAGCGAACCGAAGGCGTAATACCTGGCCCGGCTACTTCTCTCTCGCCGAAATTGGGACTGAACATGTCTCTGTTATCAGGCATTTACCACTTCAACAATAAGGCATTCAACGAACTGAAACTCACCGCTTCGAACAAGACCGTATCGTCTACGGCGTTATCTCCAATATGAAAAAACACGCCATCTAAGTTGCTCAGATAGCCGCCCTCTTCCTTCTGCACGACAACCTTGTCCGCGATGGCCACCTCGACATACTGGCCGGGAATCCCGGACGGCGTGAAACGCGGTAACTCAACAGGCAATGTCACCCGCTTGGCCCGCTTGGTCACGTCGTTCCACCCCTCGGGCTCTTCCAGAAAATATAGGTTCACATACCACAGGTCTTGGCCGGTCCACACATGGGCAATCTGCTTGCGGACCAGCATCAGCGTTTCCTTCTCCGGGGCTTCGGGGAAATTCGGCATACTGAACTTGTTGATTTTCCCCATTAATCCCTTGAGCATTCCCAGCTGCGAACTCTGGTCGAATGCCGCCTTCCAGACGAACATGCTTCGTGGTTTGACCCGCTGGTTACTTCCCTTGGCGATATAGTATTCGCCTATCGCGTTGGTCCTGTCGTTGATAGGGCCGACCAGGGGCAAACCTTCTGCGTCTTTTTTTACCGTCACGTGGTCAAGAGTGGATGTAATCTCCACCTCCGCATTGCCGGGTTCCCGCAAAGTCTTGTAAAACAGCGTCGCCTTGCCCATGCCGGGCAAATCCGGGTCATACCCCTGTTGGGTTTCTACAACAGTCGCTACGGGCGTGTAGGGGCCTGCCTGTAGCGTCGGGTGGGGTGCCCACCACGCAGTCGCCTGATACGCATCAAGTTGAGAGTCCAGCACCTCAACGCTCACCTGGGCTATATAGTGAAACTCGCCTACTTGCCTGCTACCCACGCTGCGAGACAAAATGAGAGGGCCGGAACCGGTCCGCAGACGACTCTTCGCATAACGGACGGTGGCCCCGAACAGTCCCGGCCATACATCCGGTGCAGTCGTCGGCGAATGAGCCAGGGCAAAGGAATCCCCCGAATAAGCATCCCCGTAATCGGGTAGATGCGACTCGGAGATAGCGGCGTAGACCAGCGTGTAAAAGGTTTTGTCGGCGGTGTCCATGCGGATGGGGTATCCGTCCAGGCGCAATAATGTCTTGCCGTTTACGGTCTCGGTCGTGCCCTGCAACTGATAATAGGTTATGCGCAGAGTACGGGCCGCCGTCGCCGACAGCGGGCCGGTCGGTATCTCATACGTCCGCCACGACGCTATCGCATCGGCTTCGTCGTGCATCAGCGTACCCTTGGCGGGCATATCGGCCTCGGCGACACCGGCACCGATAGCGTAGGTTCGCGTCTGGAACCGCATAGTGCCCCGCGTCGTCACTATCGACCTTACCGAACGATCCTCGTATTCCGCCCAGCTACTGTAAGCCACGGGTCAACCCCTTATGTTGAGGCAACCGAACAGACGGCAAACCAACCGTACCCGTCCGCGTAATGGACGAGGGCGGATAGCGTTGTCGTTACCACACACGTTGTCGAACTGTACAAGCCGGATATGGTTACCGACTGCCCGCCGGCTGCCGCCAGGAAAAACGGGGGGCCAGGTACGGTCGGCACGGTTATCGTCTGCCCGCCACTGGAATAGGTTCCACTGATAGACCCCGATTCGATTTCACCCAGCACTAGCGTATGAGTCGCCCCGGTTATCGCAACCGGCTCCCGGCCTTCCCGTGCCTTCATGCCCAAATATTGCAGGAGTCCCATGATATTTCCTTTCTTGTTTAAGAGGTGGCCACGTCAGAGATACAGAACCAGCCAAGCCCCTTGATACGATGACACAGACCGGCCTGCTTTGTGGTAAGGACGTTCGTGTCTTCATTGTTCGACCCATCGTACAATGCCGTAACCGTGACCGATTGGGTGCCGTCACCCGCTACGATAAAGAACGGGGGGCCGTCAATATTGGGCAATGTTATGGCCTGTCCGGAACCCGTCTTGGTACAATAGACCGTCCCACTTTCCATATCGTGCAGAGTAAGCGTTTTGTCTGCGGATATGGTAATAGGGTCGCGCTGTCGCATGGCCTCTTGGTCCAATGTTTGTTTAATTCCCATCAGTTTTTCCTTTCTTTTTAAGAGGTTTTCACGGCAGAAATGCAGAACCAGCCAACCCCTTTTACGCGAAGACACAGCCCGGACAGTTTAGTTACAATGCCGTTCGTTGCCGTGTGCGGTGCAGAGGCATCGTACAGCCCGCTCATCGTGACCGTCTGCCCGCCTACCGCCACGGCGAAAAACGCGTGAGCGTCAAGGTCAGGCAGGGTTAATGCTTGTGCCGACCCAAAAGTCCCGGCAACCGTCCCGCCTTCCATTTCGGCTAAAGTCAATGTCTTGGCGGAATTGACGACAACGGCATTTCTGATATGCCGTGCTTCTTGGGCTGTTTTTTGTTCGAAACCCATCTTTCTTTCCTTTCAGTTACGTACCATAAGTGTATCTGGTCGCAGGCACCGGATATACGATTCCCACATTTTTACTGCCGCTGTACCCTGCCATCCCCAATTTCCGGGGTAGTCTCGACTGGTCCAAGCGAACGGCTTTTGTCATTTCCTCTTCGGCTCGGCGGGCAAAGTCACCGCCACCCCCCTGCCTTTCCTCGTGTTGCTTCAACCCTGCGTAGATGATGGCCTCGTTGATATCGATACCGCCAAGTGGATAGGTGGCGTCGTTGGTAAGTTCCGACCACAGTACCCGATATCGATACCGTAACGTCTTGTCGGACGCCGGATACGTGTTCCAGACTACTTCCGACCTCTGCCCGGTGGCTGTCGAAAACGCACTGGGCCGGATAGCGTAAAGCCAGGGGTCGTTGGTGACAGTTCCCGATCCCGACCACAGACGGGTTATGTCGCGGACGCTTCGTTCTTCCAGATAATACCGGGTCGTGTCGGAACCATACGTGAACGGGTCAACCATGCCGCCGAATGTCGCCGGTAGCATAGCGTACCGTTCGGAATTGATGGTGAAGGTATCGGCGGTCGCGTGTAATGCGCTGGCATCCCCCGAGACGGTAATTATCACGTTCGAGGTCACCGACAGGATGGTCCAGTCGGTATCGGCCGATACGGCATGGAAGGTGTGCCCTATCATCCCCGCCGAAAACGGGGTTCCACCCGTGACCGTGATGGTGGTAACCGTCGAGTAGACCGCCGAGGCTATTGTCACGGCAGCATCGGCGGCCACGCTGGCAAAGGCAACCAAGGTGGCGGCCGGACTCAGGAATGACCAGTCGTGATGATGCCACTGACGCGTCTGCAAATCGATATAGTTCCCCCCCAGAACGCCCCGGTATCCATCGTTGTACAAGCGCTTGCAGACGGTAGCCTCAGTGGCGTCCGGCGAAAAGGTTGCGTACAAGTGGTCGGAAATGCGTTTATATCCGGCCGCGAAGCTCAACCCCTCGGTTGCCCCAGGCGACGACGGAACTGGTGTGCCTTCTATTACCATAATTGTGCCCTATACAAGAGTAACCGTGCCGGTTGCCCCGACTGTGATTTCCTGCGTGTCCGGACCGATGATTCCCTGCTTAAAAAACTCGATGGTGTAACTTCCCTCATCCAACATTATGTCTTTGACCCAGTTCCCGTTGGTGTCCGTGGTGGTGATTCCCTTGGCATCGGAATCGGCCCGGTTGTTGGCGTCGTAATCTGAGGTAAGGAACGCCCGAACCACGGCGTTATCAATTCCCGCGCCCGCTGTTTCGTAGGTCAAAGAATCTGTGGTGGGCTTGTCATGGTTGACGGTGAACTCTCCCGTACCGGAAGATACCATCGCGGTTGCAATTCCTTCCAGAGAGTGAACATTGTCGTCATAAGTGCTGGTGTCCCCGGTCTTAGTTAGAACGTGACTCAACACCGTACCGTCAGGTACTTCGGTCGTCATGTCCGTACCGGACGCCACAGGGGCTTTCATCAAGTGGTCGAGGTTGATGGCTACCAAGGCGTCGTTGGCCTCTACTTGGGCCTCTGCCTTCATCCCCGTACTCATCCCGCCCAAGTCGGTCAATCCCGCTCCAGCGGTTCCAATCTGCCCAGTATCGGTTTCGATGTCCGTCTGCTTATCACGGGCGGACTGCAACGAATCGGTTGTTTTACTAAAGGTGGACCAGTCACCGGCCGTTGCGGCGAGCTTGGCGACGATAGAATCATTAACCGGGTCGTCGGCATCGGCCACGGCAACCAAATGATCGAGCTTTTGAGCCACCAACGCGTCGTTGGCTTCGGTCTGTACCTGGCCCTTCATGCCCGTGGACATACCCCCGAGGTCGGTGAGTCCTGCCCCGGCGGTGCCTATCTGGCCGGTGTCGGTTTCAACCGCGTCAAGCTGGTCGGATAATGTCTTGCCGGTATCGGCATCCGCTCCAGTCCTGAATAACTGCGTTGATGCCGAATCAACTGACTGAATCGGATACCCTGCCAAGTCATTAACCGTTGTGCCGGAGGACGTGTCGGCCAGAGATGATTTGGCCCCGTAAAGATTGACTGTGGTTGTCGCTGTTCCGCTGATGATTACGGGACCGCAGTTGGCGATACTATTAACCGTACCCGCACCTGAAAGAGTGAGAGTAATGCTTCGGCACGTTCCGCGAATCTCCACGTCCGCCCCGCCAGTAACGAACGTCTGGCCGCCACCGACAAGAACTTCGTGGCTCACAACGCAATCGGAGTCCAAGGTCCACGAAGAACCGCCCAACCACCCTCTTGCGTGGATATTAGTAAGTGACGCAAGTCCGGTGAATATAAACGCGGGCGTCGCCGCGCCCGCCACGCCGCTCATGCAGTTCTCGAAGAAATAGTCCCCAGCCGAACCTCCCGTGATCGTACCTTCCATCACACATTCTTCGCAATCGCTGGGCGGCAACGTCGCATTGCCAAAATGACAATGATCGAAATGAGCCTCTGCCGCCCCTGTGCCTATCCCCGAAACATGTGCTCCCTCGATATAAGAACCGCTTATGGATCGCCCGCCAAGGGCCAGAGTCCAATTTTTCCCCACAAAATGCTGATTGGCTTGGGTGGCCGCAAATGTAATTGACGACGTAGGGGCTACTTCTACACGGGAAAGCCCTGTCTTGGTAAGTAGTGTATTCACCGCCGCGATTGTCGATACTGGATTGGCAGCCCTGCCATCTACACCTCGTACCGTATTTGTGTTAGTTGCATTAGTATTCAGCCACACAGCAGCGTTTTCGTAATCTCCCCCACCCAACGTGAACTCTACTAAGATTTGGTCGATAGCCAAGACTGGACTCGTTAATGTAAATGCCCCGTCAGTAAAACGAACCCTGACGACTCCCAAGTTGGCTCCCGCGCCAACCATATCGAAAAGTAAGTCAAAACTGAGAACCTCGTTGCTGGCGGCGGCCCTGCCTTCCCATGTTCCAATTCGTTTCCACCCAACGGAAACCCAGTCATACCCATATACTTCAAGATCGTCGTTGTTGCCTTGTAGGTATCCAGTCACCTTAACTTCGGTTGCTATTCCGCTACCTACATTGAACTCATAGTATAAATCTATCTCCCCTCCAGAAGCGGTATCCGTATGTTCGTGCCGTGTGCCATCCAATTCCTCTGTGGCGGCGACGGTGTTTGCGGACTGCGTACCGGTCGTCAACGTGTAACTGGCGGGGGCTCTCTTTGCTATGCCCGACACGTTGGCTACCTGATTCAACTGGCTTTGCGAGGAGGGGAAGGTGTCCCCGGCAAGTCCCGTGGTGTCGTATTGAAGTTCGAGATTGTCGGCAGCGGTTGCATCGCCGGAGACTTGAATAACGTCGGCCGGGATGGGTCCGATTTCGACTTCCATGTACGCCGGGTCAATCGCCGCGCCATTAATGCACAACTGAACCTTGTCCACCCCGGCGGCGAAGGCGGCGTCAGGAATGTCCACACGATACTGGCCAGGGGTATTCGTGCCGTCAATCTCTATGGCCTCGTTATCGTCCCATGCGTCGGTAACGGCCCCGTGTGCCACGAGGTCGGATTTGACGGCGGCGGCCTGGTCTCTTGTATAAGTCAAGTCAAGGTCCGCAATGGTCAAGCCGGTTTCGGGCGTGAAGGCCGTAGGGTCTACCAGCTTCCAATATGTGATAACGCTTGTCGCGTCGGCATTTACTCTCATGGTTTATTTCCTCTTTTACTGCCGATATCCCGAATACCTTTCTCAAATCCACTCATAAAATCTTCGTATCGCCGACCACCTCTCCGCTCAAACGGACTCTGCACATCCCCAAAATCGGCAACTCTTTCCAGAGCCGGGCCGACCATATAGGGCACATGCCCCTGATGCCGACATTGTCTCCGGGGACGACATAAAGGTCTTGATAATCACACTTCTCGACTTTCTTTATTATGGGTCTATGTCCCGTGAGCATATACCTTCCGTCATTAGCTCGGGAGAGCCAAAAGGGGTGCCCACGGTCTTTTTTCACGGCGTATCCGCCTCGCGTTTGATGGCCGCCTTGGCAGCCAGAACGGCAGCCTCTGTGGACCTTGTCTGTGCGTCACCCAATACCTCTTCAGCCTTAGTGCGTTCTTCCGGAGGCATACCCTTAATCAACCTACCCACACCGACCACGACTTCACGGAGAGCGGCGAACTGCACGTCAGCCACTTTTTCGGCCTTGTTTTTGCCCTTGCGCCAACCGTTGACTTTTGCACCCAGTCTGCCGAATCCATAGGTCCCGGCGATTGTTCCCACGAGCCCGATAATGCTTTCAGTGATTCCTAAACCCGTTTGCACCTTCTCCTCAACCGTATCGATAACCTGCTCAACAACCTGTATGCCGGTGGGGGGGGGTAGAGCCGCGTCGCTCTCGGCCTGTTCGAGTTTGGGCACGTTGGCCGGTGCGACAGATTCAAGGCGCACTTTCGGCAGTCCGAAATATGTCTGAGCTGCCTTGGACGCCCGTTCCGCCTCGGCACGAATCGGCTCGCCCTCAGGGGAAGTGAAGCGTTCCAGTGCCACAACATCGGTAACGACAAGATCCGCCGCCTGCTTCTGCGGTTCGGTCGGTTTCCAGCGCATCGGGCTTTCGGTACACCCGCCAACTACTAAAACAGCAGTTATCAGTAGCAAAACAGTATTGCGACTCATGGTCTCTCCTCCTCTTTTTGGGTTACTGCCTCGCGTTGGTAATCGCTGCGTGCAGGGTTACGGCAAAGACCGCCACGGTGGCGTTCGTCGCCCAGATCATGATTCGAACCGAAACGTCGCTTTTGATGGCGAACAAGCACAAACTCGACACCACCACCGACGACAGGGCCACCAGAAATGTTTTCTTTCCCCGTAAATACTCTCGTAACTCGTCCATCGTTATTCTCCTTTGTTTAGTTTTCGTACGTTCTTCATGTTTTTTCAACTCCGCACGAAGCAATAAATAATCCTGTTTTAAACTTTTGACCGCATGGCCGAACCCCTCGGCTTCATGGTTCAGCCGCTTGGCCGCCGGGCATTTTTCCGGGTCGCAGTTCATGGGTTTATCGCCCACTTGACGCCGACTATTACCGCGCCCCCGATAGCAGAACACAGAGCCACAAAGCCGATGAACGTCTTGCCCCGTACCGGACACGCCTGAATATGACTGTCCATAACTTCCTTGGCAGCGTCGAAAGCTACATCCCTGAATGCCGGTTTCGCTTCCTTCACGGCCGCTTTTGCAGCTTCCAGGGCCGTCAGTTTAATGATTGCTATATCGCCTTCAGTGAATGCCATGCTGCATACATCCTTTTCAGATAGTCGTTGTTGTCATGGTCGTTGTACCGCCGCCGCCGTACACCTCCGGTGCCGAACCCTCGGTTTGCGATTCCAGAGCGTAAAATGTTGAACTTGGTTTTTGGTTGTTATAGCAGGCAAGAACCCAACCAGCGGAGCGCACTACTGAGGATATTCTGATCTCGTCTAGTTCGCCTGACATAAAACTGCCTGGAACATCATCTATTACCGTTCCTATACCAACAGCATCTATCCCTGTTGGGATACGATTAGAAGAATCAGTATTAAGGTCCCCCCCATTATGATACACAAACCAAGCATCATTCGCCGAAGAACCCCCTACACAATAATCCCAAGTAGCTCCGTCTGTTCCCCAGGTTCCTACCGTTTCTGCTATGGCAAAACCAACAGCATCTTGCCCAACATGTTGGATTTTAGTACCACTAGAGAGGTTAAGAGTGCGCTTTTGATTTGACTCGCTCTGATCCCCTACAGATACAATACCTTGAGTCTGAGCCGCCTGATTACTTTTAGCCCAACCAGCGAATGTATAAGGGAAGGTTGTTATAGGAGCACCTGACAAGTTCCGTAAATACTGACTCAGGGCATCGTCAAAGGCATAACTTCCACCCAGCAGGCCAGCAGCCGTAGGCGTAGGCGTATTGACCGCAGTCAACGTATGGCCGTTCCCAGTGGCATCGGTCAGGTCCGTAAGATGCCAAACAGCTTCGTAGTCGTTACTCCATACAGCCGTCTCGTTGGTATGTGTCTTGGTAGTTGAGGCATCATAGTAGAGATAGATATAGGTGTCGGCCGTGTGCAGTATCGAGGACACCTTGACGAAATCGGTAAAGGTCGCGGCCGGAGTCCCGTTGAGTGAGAAGTTTTCCCGGTCGTAGGGAAGAAGGGTTTTACCATTGGCGGAGGTATATCGGATATCCTGGCCGTTGGCCTGACAGGAACCCCCAATATCAGCGTCGGTCGTTATCCGCACCGCAACCGGGAAGTCCGTCAATGTTGCCCCGCCAACCTGGTCCTTGTCGATGACGATTTTCATTCGTTTGGCGTAGCCGGGTAGCCAGCCGGGGAGTGTTAACTCAAGGAAGGGGCTTTCTATATCGTACGCATATCCCCAAACCCCTGTAGAGGGTGCGGTGTCTGCAATATCTTGCGCCTCGGCAATGCCTATCTGCAACAGTGCTTCAGAAACATACCCTGCCGTTACATCAAACCTATGAGTGCTTCCTGAGACGCTATGATTCCCTAACGTGGCATTATCAAAAGCCTCATGAAGCTCGCCAAACACCCCGACACCCGGAGTATCGAAGTTAATAACTGCCGTATCGGCCGCGAAAGCCGTTACAGTCCCTTGAGTCCCAACATTAGGCTCAAGTACTAGAATCGCCGATGTGATGTCGGGGTAAGAAGAGGTAACAAAGCCAAGTGCCGTTCTCTCCGCAATATAGTCAGCCGACCCGTCTTTAGTAACCGCGCCACTAATTCCAGTACTTGAACTAACATCTTGATCTGTTGTGTCATCCCCATGAACAGCAGCCCATACTGCATTCTCTGTCATTATCACTTGTGCGGGGGCAACAGACAGAGTTAAAGTCGGGTCAAGGTTAACTCGTCCATCCTTGAGCGCCTTGGCCCCGGCACTCTCGATATCGAGAGTCACCCGGTTGCCCACGATGGTCATGTTAGCGCCGAAGGTTCTCTTCCAGTCGTTCAGGAACAGCCCCATCCGCACTCCGCCGATTACCTTCGTCCAGCCGTACTTGGCGTCGTATTTCACCCCTGCCGAAAAGGTAATATCGTATTGAACGACCTTCACGCCTTGTGGAAGCGTGTGGCCGAACCGACCTTTTTGGTTGACGACCTCCGACCCGGCAAACTTCGTCTTGTCCACGGGCGTCGATTCAATCCACTCGTGCCCCGGCAGTTCCACGTGAAACCGCTTGAGGGCCTCGTTATGGGTGACGACGATAGCCCCGGCAACGGGTTTGAGCTTGTCGCCGTCCGTGGGGTCGGCATAGTATTTGGGCGAGGCGTACAGACGGACGCTCTGCCCCTGGCCGTCGCTATGTGTAGTCAGCGGTGTTCGCATGGGAACCCCCTACTTGTGAAAGCTCGTGACTTTGATAGTACCCGTTCCTGTCACCGTCTTGTAATGCAGATAGAGATTCGTGGGGGACATGTACTCATACCTCTTGCGGTGCGGAACGTCGGGCGAGTAAGGAACCCCGTCTATGGTTGGGTCGCTCGTCAGCCCGTCCAATACAATAAATGTAGCCGTATCGACGCTTACGTGAATCTCGTAGCAGTCCGGTTCGATGGTGATTTCGGTGTTGCCGTCCCACGAACTTGTGGTAGCCAC
>SDBT01003800.1_pt1 | contig 25970 bp, 19 predicted proteins | sample 2277101 | NCBI WGS metagenome assembly SDBT01 (sample SAMN10404973, study PRJNA504765) | marine sediment metagenome | isolation source: marine sediment core GS10_PC15, 103 cmbsf | place: Arctic Ocean: Southern Knipovich Ridge | collected 2010 | reverse complement strand
ATCCACCGTCGCTGGAGATCACGGGATGGCTGCCGAATGGGATCAGGTACCGGCCATTCCCTTGGGTGGAGCGGACCACAACCTCCGGGTCGCCCCGATCCGGCTCCGCCGTGAAGGCGATCAAGTAGCCATCATTGGAAATCGAAGGCTGCTCGATCTCACGGAGTTGCATCAGGTCTACGAAGGTGAGCGCCCGCTTCTCCTGTCCCGTCAGAGGGATCGCGAGGAAGAGGGCGAGGACGACGCTCGCCGGAAGAGACAGTGTCCATGGGCGCAATCTGAAGCTGTGCACGGACCACCTCACAAAGTTGATCGGTTTCATGTCGTATCTGGAAACGGCCCACCCCGGAGGGCGCGTCCCCGGAAGCTCGAGCCCGTACGATCAGGGCAGCGTGCGACCACCGTAGAACCATCAGCGGGGTGCCGCAATACCGACTCGGTGCCTGGAGGGCAAGTGGCCACCTCCACATCTCCCTCGCGCATCGATCCCGCCATCGCAATTTTCATGGGAGCACGTTGAGAAAGGCCCGCTGCCCGAGAGCGGGGTCTGGCAGGCATCGGCGAAACCGCCCAGAGCGGTGGACGTAGGGACTGGGGCCGGTCCGGGTAATTGCGTGCGGCCGATCTCACTCACAGGGAGACGATCTGACTATGGAATGGGAATTCATAGCCCCAATGATCATGGGCGTCGTGTTCATGCTCACCGTCGGAGGAGTGTTGGTCCTCCGCCCGCTCTCCAAGCGCTTCGCGGAGCTTCTCGAATCGTACGCGCAGGACCGCCAGAGGGGTGTCGGATCGGACATCCACCAGATCCGCGAACTGATGGAAACCATGGACGGCCGACTCCGTCTCATGGAGGAGCGTCAGGACTTCACGGAGAAGCTCCTTCAGTCAGGACACCGGCAAACCACGGGAGGGGAGCGACGGGAGGAGGGTTAGCCTCCCCCGCCCACCAACCGCTTCAGGAGGTGCCCCGCCGGAAAGGAGGGGTTCCCCTCGATCTGGTTCACCAGGCTGACCGTTTCCTCCGGCGCGCTGGACGGGAAGCGCTGTAGGTACGCCTGGAAGCTCAGCTCCTGGCCAAGCCGGACGATCTCGACCAGGCGCGGCTGAACCGAGAGGATCGCCCGGTCCTCCAGCCTCCGGAAGCTCGCCATGGCGGCTCTCACCACGCCTTCCCGTGCGCTCCACCGCTCCTCGCTTGCCGCGCCCAGGATCCGGTAGACCGCATCTCCATGGTGGATGTAGACCACGACCCCACGAAGCGTCCCACTCTCGTTGGTGATCGCGAATTCGCCCCAGGCGGCATCCAGACCGTTCACCCGCTCACTCCAGGTGCGCCCCACCGTGGCCCCCGACTCTCTGTAGAAGGCGTCCCGGGCGGCAGCGGGATCCCGACTCTCGGCGATCTCCAGCACCAGCAAGGCATCCTCCTCGGCGCTCATGCCCTGCACAGCGTGGCGGAGATTCTGGGTGGCCCACCCCGTGGGGAATCGAAGCTGAAAGGCCAGGTCCGGGTGGTAGAAGAGGGTCGCCTCGAAGAAGCCGTCCCGGGGATTCGCACCGAAGATGGTGCCGTCGATGGATCGCAGGTACGGATCCCGCCGCACCGTGAAGCGGGAGAAGTCCTGTCCGGCCAGGGCGATCATCTCCCCTATCCGCTCCTGGCGATCCTCGGGCTCGGGGTGGGTTGACAACCAGCCGGGAATCCGTCCCCCCTCCCCACCGCTCACGCGTCCCAGCATGGTGAAGACGTCGCCGAGGGAACGGGGGTCGTAGCCCACCCGGGTCATGTAGCGGAAGCCCAGGTCGTCGGCCTCCCTCTCATTGTCCCGGCTGTACTTCAGGAAGAGAAGCTGAAGGGTGGTCTCCGCCAGCTGTCCGTACGGCTGAAGCTCCGGCAGCAGCGCCATCCCGACTCCCAGGCCGAGCTGGAGAACCTGTGCCCGGCTTATCTGACTCACCGAATGGCGGGCGGTGACGTGGCCGATCTCATGAGCCAGGACCCCGGCCAGCTCGGCCTCGGTGTTGAAGTGGGTCAGGATCCCCCGGGTCACGAAGATGTAGCCACCGGGGAGGGCGAAAGCGTTGATGATCTCGTCGTCCAGGACCTGGAAGGCCCACGGGAGCTGCGGGCGCTCCGAGACCGCCGCCAGGGCTTGCCCAACGGAGTCGATGTAGCCCTGGAGGTCACCGTCGTCGTAGAGCCCCATCTGGGCCACGATCTGCTGATGCGCCTCCTGCCCCATCCGGATCTCCTGCCTCTCCCCAATGAGGGAGAACATGCGCCGCCCGGTGGCGGGATTGACGGCGCAACTCGCCAGGATACCGGCGACCAAAAGGAGCAGAAGCAGGGGGGTCCGGCGGCGGATCTGCCGTGATCGCGTACCGTTCATTTGTCTGTCCGGTCCCGGTCTGATCATGTGAAGAGGGCGGCGGTGCTAGAAGGCCGGCCCCAGGAGTATGGCGTTGGCGTACACCTGAAATCCGCTGTACCAGAACATCCGGAAGAGCGGATCGTCGGCGAAGAGGATCAGACTCCCCTGCCCCATCCGCCGCTGAATCAGCCAGCTGCTCCGGTCCAGGCGCTCGATGTTCTCGTTCGAGATCACTCCACTGATTCTCTCGAGCCCCTCAGGGAAGTAGGCCGCGGACTGGAATCCATCGTCGGGCTCGAAGGCCGCGCCGCGAGAGAGCACGAACATCTCGTTCGCCAGGTGATCGGCCGAGGCGCCGAAGGACAGGAAGTGCTGCGGATCGAGCTTGACCTTGAGCACGGTCCCCGGCACGGCATTCTTCCAGCGCTCTTCGTCGCGCTCCTCTGCCTCCCTGAGCGCCGAAGCCAGCCTCTCGTCCCGGTCCTTCTCTTCGTCCTCGTCCAGCGCCGTGCGACGCTCGATCTCGGCCAGGGTGTTCCCCATGGAAGCGGCGGTGCCTCCCACGGCGATCAGGGTGCCACCACCTTGCACCCACTCCTGGAGACGCGCCATCTCCCCCTCTCCCATACCGCCGCCACCACGTCCGCCCTGGGGCGCGATGATGACGTCGTAGTCGTTGAGATCGACCCGGCTCAGGCTCGAGATGTTCAGCATGTCGAAGGGGAGGCCCAGGGTTTGCTCCAAGAAGTACCAGTTGGTGCCAAATCCCCCCGACGACGTTCCCTCCCCACCGAAGAGAGCGATCTTCGGGAGCTTCACCTGACCGACGTTGTCGGTTCCCAGGTCCAGCCCGCCCTCGGTGAGTCCGGTGAAGACGGGGGTCACCATCCCGGCCAAACCCGAGTCACTGATCAGCTTATCCAACTCCTCGTTCTTCTCCTTCGGGAAGAAGAAGGTGCCGTTGGGATAGTGGCGGCCCTGGTGTGTGAAGGTGTCCACCAGGGCATGGACGCGACCCCCCGCCACCAGAAAGGCGGAAAGGGGACGGGCCGCATCGAAGCCGGGTGTCATCAGGTAGCCGTAGGCGCCGGATGTCGTTCCACCCCCGGTCGCGGCGCCGGGAGCCTCCGTGACGGCGGCCCAGCCGGCGTCGGGAGGTCTCTGTAGGGTGTGGGCCTCGACACCGTAGGCGTAGGGGAGCGACCAGCTGGTGATGTCGTACGAGGAGCTGCCCTCCAGCAGGTGCTCTGGCTCCAGCAGAGCGCCGGCCAGGCGGCCCCGCGGCTGACGGGCCCGCACCAGGTAGCTTCCGGCCGGAAAGTCCCGGCGCGCAGAGAAGCCCTTGTGGGCCTCGGCTTCCGCCCGGAAGTCCCTACCGGCTCTCTCCACCTCGATCCCCTGATCCAAGAGATGCTGCACCAGGGCTGTGGAGCGGTCGGGGTCATCGCCCGGAACCAGGAGGATGTCCGAGACTCCCTCGTCCACGCTCCGGTGGAACTCGGCGAAGCCGGTCAGGAATTCGACCCGTCCTTCGGCGGCCGTACGCATAGTGGCCTGCCCCGCCACCCGGTGGTGCGTCGCCCCGTCGGCCAGCGTCAGGAGGGTGCCATCCGATCGTTCAAAGCTCAGACCGCCGCCGCCGGCCTGCTCGTACGTCATGCCGACGGCGCCCAGAAGCGACGGCCAGGAGTCGCCGTATCCCGGGTAGAAGAGGTCGAAGCGATCGCCGGTGTAGTAGAGCCACCCCTCCCGATCGAAGGCGGCGGCGTTCCCTTCGCCGAAGCGCCGGGCCCACTCGTGGATGTGGCTGGGAAAGATCGGGTTCACCGGCTTTGCCGGGGGGAAGAAGAAGTAGCTGGAGTTGGCGCCCATCTCGTGGAAGTCCACGTGGACCTGGGGATTCCAGCGGTCCCAGGTGGCCAGGCGGGCGCGGGTTTCGGGCTGTGTCATCCACGCCCAGTCCCGGTTCAGGTCGAAGAGGTAGTGGTTCACGCGACCGCCGGGCCAGGGCTCGTCGTGCTCTCGGGACTGGCCGTTGGGATTCGGCGTGGTGGCCCGGGACTGGCGGTAGTAGTTGACGAAGCGGTCCCGCCCATCCGGGTTCAGCGCCGGGTCGATTATGACAATGGCGTTGTCCAGCACTCCCGCCACTTCCGGCGCCCCACTTGCCAGATCCCACGTCGTCCAGATGGCAGCCTCACTGGACGATCGCTCGTTGCCGTGTACGCCGTAGGACATGTAGACCACCGCCGGGTTCGTGGAGATGATCTCCTGTGCCCGGGCCTCGCTGGTCTCGGGGTCCACTAGTTCCGCGTTCATCGCCAGGATCTCCTCCAGCCGCGCGCGATACGCCGTAGAGGCTATGAGCACCTGGATCAGGGGACGCCCCTCCACCGACGAGCCGTAGCGATGGACCGAGACCAGATCGGAGGCGTCGGCAAGGATGTTCATGTACCGGTTGATCTCCGCCACGTCCGTGAGCTCCTCACCGATGTCGTAGCCGAGTACGTCCCGGGGAGAAGGCGGCGCCTGGGAAGCGAGTGGAGACGGGGCCATCACGGCCACCACCAGCGCGAGAGAGACCAGCCAACGGGCCGGGAGCGGTGAGCGAGGAGCGTTATTCATGGGCTTCTTTCGGGACGAGGTCGGGTGGAAAGGGCTGACCAAAGTACCCAGCACGAAAGAGGTGTCGCAACCGGAAGCCCCCCCCTGGAGCCAACTCGCCGCCTGGGTGTATCTTTCCCTGGCCCAGTAGCCGGACATCTCGAGGCGGACATATGCGTCACAGATCCATCCATAATCATCCAGCCTGGCTCACCCGGCGGCGAGTCCTGTGCCGGCAAGCCCTTTGCCGGCCAGCTCTGCTCCTGACTCTGTGCGCCATACCGCTTCTCGCGGGGTGCGGCAACTCCAGTGAGCAGATCGAGGGTGTCATCACCCGGGAGCAGTTCGTCCAGGCATTCTCCGAGCTCCGGGTCAGCGCACTCCTGTCTGAAGATGGGGAGATCGTCCTTGAGGAGCGGGACAGGATCCTGGCCGAGTTGGGTCTCACTCCGGAGAATCTCATTGAGTTCGTGGAGGCGCACGGCCGGGACCTCCCGTTCATGCAGGAGGTGTGGGAGGAGGTGGATCACAACCTGGAATCCCGGCGAAGAGCCGACTCGGACTCATTAGTCACCTGAGCCCCGAGTGTCCTGAGTCCCTCCGTCGAAGCACCGAGAGCGTTGATGCGCCGCTCCGGCAAGGCGTGACGACGAGTAATAGCACCGCTATTGCGAGGAGGAGCAACGACGCGGGAGTGGAGGCAGCGGAGCTCCCTGGGAGGAAACCATCGGCTACTGCCGGGCCCTGCGGGCAGGGGACCGGATCTTCGTCACCGGCACCGCCCCCGTGGCCGAGGACGGAGGAGCCTTCGCCCCGGGCGACGCATACGCGCAGACCAAGCGCTGCCTGGAGATCATCGCCCAGGCCCTGGCGTCCCTGGGTGCCGACCTTTCGTGCGTGGTGAGGACCCGGATCTTCGTGACCGATATCGACCGGTGGGAGGAGTACGGGCGGGCCCACGCGGAGGCATTCGGAGACTTCAAACCCGCCACTACGATGGTGGAGGTATCCCGCCTCATCGCGCCGGCGATGCTGGTGGAGATCGAGGCGGACGCTGTCTGCCCTCCGTCCGGGTGAGCTCCTTGCGGGGTTCTGCGGTGAGGGGCGCTCACTCCATCCCGGAATTGTTCTTCTTCCGAATTCAGTGTTCCAGCGGTATTCTCCTCTGCACGTACTCATACGTAATCACGGGTCCATTCCTACGTCATCCGGCGTAGGGAGAAGACCCCGGTCCTGTCCGAGATTGATGGGAACGGCCGCGTGATGCGTTGCCAGCCACTCGGACAGGAGGCGCTACATGCCGGTGGGAATCGACATCGGGTCCAGGTACCTGAAGGTTGTGGTCCTCGAGCCCGGGGACACGACTCCCCAGACCACCTATCTGCGTCACGAAGGTCGTCCCCTGGAGGTGCTGAAGGAGGTTACCCTGCGCCTCGACCTGGCGAGCCACGAGCAGATCGGACTGACCGGCTCGGGAGCCGACCCCATCGGCTCTCTCATGGGGCTCCCCCTAACAGACTTCACCAAGGCCACGGTACGCGGGGTGCGTCGGGAGGTTCCGGACGTCAGAAACATCATCGACGTGGGTGCCTCCTCCGTCACCCTCATCGAGCTCGATGAGGCCGGGAACCTGAAGGATTTCGCCACCAACTCGATGTGCGCCGCCGGTACCGGCTCCTTCCTCGACGCCCAGGCCATTCGGCTGGGCCTGGACATGGAGGATCGAGAGGGGCTGAAACCGGTCCTGGAGCCCCCAACCATCGCCACACGCTGTGCGGTGTTCGCCAAGTCGGATCTGATCCACCGACAGCAGGAGGGATACGACAAGGACGCCCTCTGGTGCGGCCTCTGCCGTGGCCTGTCCGGCAACCTCCTCCAGACTCTCCTCCGTGGAAAACCCCTACAAGGGCTCACCGTGGTCACCGGTGGGGTCGCTAAGAACCGGGAGGTAGTCCGCTGGCTCCAGGAGATGGGAGACGCGGAGATCAAGACCTTTTCGGGAGCCGAGTTCGCCGCGGCCCTGGGTGCCGCCGAAATCGCCTCCGAGAACGGTGCTCGGGTGCGCCTGGATTTCGCCGAGATCCCGGAGAGCCCCGAGGAGTCCCGTACGCAGCTGACCCGGCCTCCGCTCCGGCTGGATCGTACCCGCTACCCCAGCTTCGAAGTGGCGGAGAGCTGGTCCGATGATCTCGACAACGAGATCCGACTGGTGAGCTGGCCCTCAGTCGACACCATCAAGGCATACCTGGGGATCGACGTGGGCTCCACCTCCACCAAGGCCGTGGTCGTGGACGAGAGTGGATCGGTGCTGGTGGACATCTACCGAAAGACCGCCGGAGACCCCCTGGGCGCGACAAAGGCCCTCTTTACGGCTCTGAACCGCATCGTAGAGTCCCGGGATACACAACTGGACATCCTGGGATGCGGCACCACCGGCTCGGGCAGAAAGCTCGTGGGCTCGGTGGTGGGGGCCGACGCGGTGGTGAACGAGATCACCGCTCACCTGGCGGGAGCCACGGCGGGGGACCCCGATGTGGATACGATCTTCGAGATCGGTGGCCAGGACTCGAAGTACATCCGGGTCCAGGACGGGAACATGCGGGATTCCAACATGAACTACGTGTGCGCCGCCGGTACCGGCTCCTTCGTGGAGGAGCAGGCCATCAAGCTGGGGTACAGCGTCGACGAGATCGGACCGCTGGTCCTGGGAGTGTCGCCTCCCCATACCTCCGACCGGTGCACGGTCTTCATGGAGCAGGACGTGGAGCGGCTGGTACGTCAGGGGTATTCGCCGCAGGAGGCACTGGCGGCGGTGATGTACTCGGTGGTGGAGAACTACCTGGCCAAGGTGGTGGGCAACCGGCCGTACTCCAGGGAGAAGATCTTCTTCTGTGGGGCCACGGCCAGGAACCAGGGCCTGGTGGCGGCGTTCGAGCAGCTTCTGGGAGCCGAGGTGGTGGTCTCCCCCTATTGCCACGTTCTGGGGGCGTACGGAGTCGCTCTCCTGACCCGGGAACGACAAAACGGGACCGGAGCAACCACCCGCTTCAAGGGCCTGGATCTGTCACAACGCGAAGTGGCCCTCAACCAGGAGGAGTGTCCCCTCTGTCAGAACGCCTGCCGTATCACCTACGCCCGCATCGAAGGGGAGACGGACGTTCCGAGTTGGGGCTACCTGTGCGGGCGGGACCCCGATGCGGACGAGAAGCGGAAGTGCGAAGAGTACCAGCCCTTCCGCTTGCGTTCGGCGCTCGCGGCTCGAGCCTACGCCGAGCACCGCCAAAAGCCCGCACAGGACGCCTTGGTTGTGGGCGTGCCCTCCACCCTTTCGACCTACAGCCACGGTCCCCTCTGGCAGGTCTTCCTCTCGAACCTCGGCTGTAAGGTGCGGATGTCACGACCGACCGACGACGCCACCAAGGAGCTGGCTTCCTCGGTGGTGGGATCGGAGTATTGCTACCCCGCGAAGGTCGCCCACGGACATGTGGCCCGCCTCCTGGAGGAGGAGGGAGTGGCCTACGTCTTCATGCCCCACACCGTGAGCGAGCCGGTGCCCCCTGAGCACTCCAACGCCTACTTCTGCCCCGTGGTATGCGCCCTCCCCTCGATGGTGCGTGCGGCCCTGAATGTGGCGGGACGGGAGGGCGCCGACCGCATTCTGAGCCCGCAGATCGATCTGCGTTGGGACAGGAAGAGTCAGCAAGCGGAGCTGGTGGAGCAATTGGCGGAACCCCTGGGGTGCAAGCCGAAGCAGATCCGAAAGGCGTGGGACAAGGCCCTGAAAGCCCAAGAGGCGTTCGTAACCTCGCTGAGGGAAGAGGGTCGCCGGGTGCTGGATGATCTCCGGACCGAGGGGAAGCCCGCCATTCTTTGCATGGGACGTGCCTACAATCTCTTCGACGGTGGCTCAAACCTCGAGCTGCCCCTGAAGGTGGCGGAGCAGGGCTTCACCGTGATCCCGGGGGAGTTCGCTCCCGTCGATGACGTGGAGCTGGGAGAGGAGCTCAGGAATGTCTTCTGGGTGTACGGCCAGCGGCTCCTCAAGGAGCTCGTCTGGGCCCGGGACCAGGAGAACGTCTATCCCATCTGGTTCACCAACTTCAAGTGCGGCCCGGATTCCTTCCTCCTCTCCTACGCCGAGTGGCTGATGGGAGACAAGCCCTTCCTGATCCTGGAATTGGACGAGCACGGGGGGGACGCGGGCTACCTGACCCGGATCGAGGCCTATCTGGATGTGGTTCGAGGGATGAGCAATCACCCGAAGGCCAATGAGACGTCGGCTGACTCTGTGAAGCCCAGGCTGCCCATCCGGAGCTACCCGGATGAGGCATTCCGCGGAAGGACGATCTGGTGCCCGCCGATGCACTCCATCGGCGCACCGCTGGCCGCCGCGGCCATGCGCGGGGAAGGGTACGACGCGCGCATGCTGCCCGAGGAGGATGACGAGAGCCTGGCCATCGGCCGGCAGGTCACTCGGGGCGGCGAGTGCATACCGATGACCATCACCATTGGGCGCCTCCTGCAAACGCTCCGGGAGAAAGGGGGCGACGGAAGCACCGACGGACTCTTCATGCCCTCTGGGTGCGGTCCCTGTCGATTCGGGCAATACAACCTGCTGGAGCAGATGATCCTGGATCGGGAGGGGTTCGGGCAGCTCGCCATCATGTCGCCTAACAACGACAACGCATATCAAGGACTGCCCGAGGCCCTGCGCCGAAAGATCTGGCACGGCCTCCTGGTGGGGGACATCCTCTTCAAGCTGGGCTGCCGGTACCGTCCCTACGCCAGCGATCCGCGCTCCACCGACCGCCTGGTGGAGGAGGCTACTGCGACGATGGAGCGGGCGTTCGAGAGCGGCGAGGCTCTGAAGCCCGCATTTGCGCGCGCGCTGGCGCCCTTCCGGGCACTCCCGAAGCCACCCTCCGACAAGCCCCTGGTGGGGGTGGTGGGCGAGATCTTCGTCCGCTGCAATGCCTTCTCGAACCAGAATGTGATTCGTTCCATCGAGGACCAGGGCGGCGAGGCGTGGCTGGCTCCCCTCCACGAATGGGTCCTGTACGCGTGCTGGGAGCACGAGCGACGGGCGAAGCGCGGTCTGGACATCCTGGGGAAGGCGAAGAGCTACCTGAAGAACCGGTATCTCTTCGAGACCGAGCACGCCTGGTATGAGGAGGCGGGTGACCTCCTGGGCGACCGCCAAGAACCCTCCATTCAGGAATCGGCGGAGGCGGCCTTCCCCTATGCGCCCTTCAACTTCGGTGGCGAAGTGCTGATGACCATTGGACGAGCCATCGAGTTCTTCAACCAGGGCGCAGCGGTCGTGGTGAACTGCTCACCCTTCGGCTGCATGCCCGGGCAGGTCATCAGCGGAATCTTGGCCCAGGTCCAACAGGACTACGGCCGACCCGTTGTGAATCTCTTCTATGACGGGACCGGCGACCTGAACAGGATGATCGGAGTGTTTCTGAGGAATCTGCCGAGCACCGGCGGCCGCTCCCTCGCCGATGAGGAGGTGGAACGCTCGACGATACTGCCGATGGTTGATTAGCGGGGGATCGTTTCCTCTAGGAAGATCACTCCCACTCGATAGTGGCCGGGGGCTTCGAGCTTATGTCATAGGTGACTCGATTGACTCCGGCCACTTCGTTGATGATGCGGGTGGAGATGCCACCCAAGACCTCGTGGGGGAAGTTGTACCAATCGGCGGTCATCCCGTCCCGGGAGGTGACGGCCCGGAGGGCGATCACGTTCTCGTAGGTGCGGGCGTCTCCCATGACCCCCACTGTGTGGATCGGAAGCAAAACCGCAAATGCTTGCCAGATCTCATCATAGAGCCCGGCAGCTCGAATCTCCTCGAGGTATATGGCGTCGGCCTGGCGCAAGACGTCCAGGCGCTCATCGGTGACCTCTCCCAGGACCCGCACCGCCAGCCCGGGACCCGGGAAGGGGTGCCGACCCACGAACTCCTCCGGCAGCCCCAACTCCCTCCCCACCTGCCGAACCTCGTCCTTGAAGAGCTCCCGGAGCGGCTCGATAAGGTCGAAGGGAAGGTCTTCGGGAAGTCCTCCCACGTTGTGGTGGGTCTTGATAGTGGCCGAAGGGCCTCGCACCGAGAGCGACTCGATGACGTCGGGGTAAAGGGTGCCCTGCACCAGGTACTCGGCCCCGGTGCCCGCCTCCTTGGCGACACGGTCGAAGACGCGGATGAAGGTCTCCCCGATGCACCTCCGCTTCTGTTCGGGGTCTATGACGCCCTCCAGGGCGTTGAGGAACTCCCGACCCGCGTCCTCCACGATCAGGCGGATCCTCATGTGCTTGCGAAAGGTCCGCTCCACGCTCTCCCGCTCGCTGAGGCGGAGGAGCCCGTTGTCCACGAGGATGCAGGTCAAGCGGTCCCCCAGTGCCTTGTGGACCAGCGCCGCCGCCACAGCGGAGTCCACTCCTCCGGAGAGCCCGCAGATCACCGCCGACTCCCCCGCCTGTCCCCGAATCTTCTCCACCGACTCGGCGATGAAGGTCCCGGCGGTCCAGGTCGGGTGACATCCGCACACTCGGAAGAGGAAGTTGGAGAGGATCTCGTCGCCCCGGGGGGTGTGGGCCACCTCGGGATGGAACTGCACTCCATAGACCTCCCTGTCCTCGGCGCGGAATGCCGCCACCGGGAGGGTCAGCGTCGAGGCCAGGGTGCGGTAGCCCTCGGGAGGTGAGTCCACATGGTCACCGTGGGAGCACCAGACCCTGGTGCTCTCAGAGAGATCGAATCCGTCGAAGAGGGAGTCGGCATCCAGGATCTCCAGATCCGCCCTCCCGTACTCCCGGCGGCCCCGCACCACTTCCCCACCCTCCAGGTGGGCGATGAGCTGCATCCCGTAGCAGATGCCGAGGATGGGGATGCCCAGGGTGAGGAGCCTGGGATCCGCGGTGGGCACGTCCTCTTCGTACACCGACGAGGGACCGCCCGAAATAACGATTCCAGTGGGGTCCCACTCCTCTACCCACTCCACGGTATGGGTCGGGGGATGGATCTCGCAGTACACCCGCTCCTCCCGGATGCGCCGGGCGATGAGCTGTGTGAACTGCGAGCCGTAGTCCAGAATCAGGATGCGATCGTGCATGCTCATTCCTCCGCGGGGATGATCTCCCCCCGCACCAGGTCCTCCAGCGTCTCCCGGTGGCGAATCAGATCCACCGTGTCGCCGTCTACCATCACTTCGGCGGGCCGCGGACGGGAGTTGTAGTTGGAGGCCATGGAGAAACCGTAGGCCCCCGCGGTGCGGACGGCCAGTAGCTCCCCGGCCTCCAGCATGGGAAGCGTACGGCCCAGGGCGAAGAAGTCGCCAGCCTCACAGATTGGGCCGACCACATCCACCTCCTCGGGCTCCCTCGAGGCATCCGCCACCACCGGCTCGATGTGGTGGTATCCTTGGTAGTGGCTGGGTCGGAGGAGCTCCGACATCCCGGCGTCGGTGATCACGAAGGTCTTGGCCTCGGTTCGTTTGACATGGAGAACCCGAGTGAGAAGGAGTCCCGCCTCCCCCACTAGGAAGCGTCCGGGCTCCAGAACGAGGCGGTGCGGCCTCTCACGGATGAGGGGCAGCAGCAGTTCTGCCAACCTCAGCTCGTCCATCCGTCCCTCACCCTGGTACTGCACTCCGTACCCTCCCCCGAGATCTATGAACTCCAGGGGGATCCCCTCTGTCTCCAACGCATCCACCACCTCCAATACCCCTTCCAGAGCCCGCCGGTACGGCGCGGGCTCGACGATCTGGGAACCGATGTGGACGGAGATGCCCCTTATGAGTAGCCGTGAATCGCCCGCCGCCCTTCGGTAGAGGTCCAATGCGGAGGGAACCGGTACTCCGAACTTCACCTTCGCATGCCCGGTGCGGGTGTAGCCGTGGGGGGTGGGAGCCAGGATGTCCAGGTTTACCCGGACCGCGAAGGGGGCCTGTCGGCCCACCACATCCGCCACCTGAGCCAGGACTTCCAGCTCACCCTCGCTCTCCACATTGAAGGAGTAGATCCCCTCCTCGAGCGCAGCCGTCAGCTCCGCTCTCGTCTTCCCGACTCCGGCGAAGACGACTCGGTCGGCAGGAATCCCGGCCCTCCGGGCCCGGAAGAGCTCCCCTCCCGACACGATATCAGCACCGGAGCCCAGGGAAGAAAGGAGGCTCAGAATCCCCAAGTTGCCGTTGGCCTTCACGGAATAGGCCACCATCAAATCCACGTCACAGAATGCCCTCAGCAACGCGTGATAGCGCTCACGGACGGACGCGGCGTTGTACAGGTAGAGAGGCGTGTCAAAGCGAGCGGCGAGCTCCGACACGGAGAACCCCCCGCACCGAAGCTCGCCGTCCAACCGGGGAAAGGGATCGCTCACCAATGTCGGCTCCACCGGGAGATCAATAGGCCCGGGACCAGACCACCTCCACCTTCGCCTCATCACCACTGATGCACTTGGCGGGCGGCTCCTCCGACGCGAACTCGGCGTCCGGAATAACCCGGGTGGTGGCCTTGATCTCTTCCTTCACCCATTGCTCCACCTTCGGATCTCCATTCCAACCCGTATAGACGAAGCCCCCCTCCCCCTCGATGATCTCCTTGAGCTCCCCGAAGTCGGTGACGCCCCGGTAGGAGTTCTCTTCCCTTCTCTTCCGGGCCGCCTTCAGGAGATCTTGCTGGAAAGCGTCCAGGCGGCCCGGAAGCTCGGCCAAGGCCTGCTTCTCCGGGAGGAACTCCTTCCTGTCCTCGCCTTCCGCCGTTACCCGCCGGACCAGAACCACCTGCTCCTTCTCGATGTCCTTGGGACCGACCTCGAGCCTGAAAGGCACGCCCTTGCGCTCCCACTCGTAGAACTTGGCGCCCGGGGAGAGGTGATCCCGCCGATCCACCTTCACACGGACGCCTGCCTCCTTCAGTACGCTCGCGAACTGATCGGCCTTGTCCAGTACCGTCCCAGCCTGCTCTTCCTTTCGCCAGATGGGAGTCACAACCACCTGAGTCGGCGCTATGCGCGGAGGAACGACCACACCCGTATCGTCACCGTGAGTCATGACTACGCCCCCCACCATACGGGTGGAGACACCCCACGAGGTGTTCCAGGCGTACTCCTCCTTGCCCTCCTTGGACTGGAAGGTGAGGCCGAATTGCCTGGAGAAGTTCTGTCCCAGCATGTGGGAGGTGCCGGCCTGGAGCGCCTTGTTGTCCTGCATCAGCGCCTCGCAGGCGTAGCTGCGCACGGCGCCGGCAAACTTCTCCGCCTCGCTCTTGAGCCCGGTGATGGGCGGAACCGCGCACCAATCCTCCATGAAGGTCCGGTACACCTCGAGCATCTGCCGCGCTTCGGCTTCGGCCTCCTCCTCGGTGGCGTGGGCCGTGTGTCCCTCCTGCCAGAGGAACTCGGAGGTCCGTAGGAAGAGCCGGGTGCGAAGCTCCCAGCGCACCACGTTCCCCCACTGATTAAGGAGGATCGGGAGGTCCCGGTAGCTCTGTACCCACTTGGCGTACATGTGGTAGACAATGGTCTCCGACGTGGGTCGAATGGCCAGAGGCTCCTCCAGCTCCTTGCCACCGGCGTGGGTGACGATGGCCAGCTCCGGCTTGAAGCCCTCCACATGCTCCTGCTCCTTCTCGATGAAGCTCATGGGGATGAGTAGCGGGAAGTAGCAGTTCTCGTGCCCGGTCTCCCGGAAGAGACCATCCATGGCCTGCTGCATGTGCTCCCAAATCCCGTAGCCCCAGGGCCGGATGACCATGCATCCCCGAACCGGGGAGTAGTCCGCCAGCTCGGCCTGCAGCACGACTTCGTTGTACCAGGCGCTGAAATCCTCGCTACGGGGGGTGAGACCCTTGCCCTTACCGTTCGACATCTACGTCACTCTCTCTCTTCCGCTCGATTGTCCGTACGATCGGCCCCGGGCTTCTTGCGCCACATACGGCCTAAGACCACCAACCCCGGGATGATGAACAGAAGCAGCGATGCGGTCACCCAGGAAGGTCGAAATGGAACCCCGAAGGAGGTCTTGAAGATCCATGCGACCAGAGCTCCGCCACCCAAAGCAAGGGCGACCGCCATTCCCAACATCATGTATTCGAGGACGTTGAGACGCCAGATGGCACGCTCCACCACCCTGCGAGTGCCCCCGTGCGGGTCCTCCGTCATCGAATCAGGGACCTTCCGAAGGCAGGAGCTCTCCCAGAGAGACTTCCCTCTCCTCACCCGTCGCCATGTCCCGGACTACGGCCATGCCCCTGGACACCTCATCGGGGCCCAGCACGATGGCTTCGCGGGCACCGGCGTTGCCCGCCTGATTGAACTGCTTCCTCACCGCCTGGTCCCGGAGCGCATACATCACCAGCTTGCCGCCGTCCCTGAGGCCATGGGCCAACCGAAGCGCCAGGGGACGCTGCTCCGCACCGATGGTGACGATGTAGAAATCCACCTGGGCACTGTATTCCGGAATCAGTCCCCGCTCGTGGAGGAGCTCGGTGAGCACCGGGTCTCCCATGCCGAAGCCCACGGCCGGGAGCGGCTCGCCCCCCACCAGCTCGAGAAGGCGGTCGTAGCGCCCACCGCCGCAGATCGCCCGGAACTCTCCCTTGCGATCGAAGAGCTCGAAAACGATCCCGGTATAATACGCCAGACCACGGACGATCTTCAGGTCGAAGGTGACGTAGTCACCCAACCCCATGGAGGCCAGGGCGTCCAGGTAGGCTCTCACCTCCCCCACCGACTCCCTTACCTCTGGGTTGTCGGGAAAGCTCTCCGCCAGGGCATCAAGCCCCTCGATCTGGAAGAGCTGGAGCACCTGCTTTGCCTGCTCCGGACCAAGTTCACATCCTGTCGTGAGGCGCTCCGCCGTGACCTCCGCCGGATCCCGATCCAGCTTGTCTACGATGACGTAGGCCTCCAGGAGTCCTTCGTCCGCAACCCCGCACGCCCGCAGCAGCGCCGAAAGTACCCGTCGGTCCGAGACACGGGCATGGAAGTCACCAGCGGCCAGCCCCAGCTCCCGCAGAGCATCGATGGCCACAGCCACAACCTCCGCATCGGCGGACACGCCCTGCTCGCCCACGATGTCCACATTCCACTGGAAGTGCTCTTTGAGCCGTCCCCGCTGCTGACGCTCGTAGCGGAAGAGCTGGGGAATGGTGAACCAACGGATCGGCTTCGGCATACCGCGACTTCGCTCACCCAGAACCCGGGCGAGGGTGGGTGTCATCTCGGGTCGCAACGTGACGTCCCGCTCCCCCTTGTCCACGAAGTGGTAGAGCTGACCCATGATCTCCTCGCCGCTCTTCTCGACGTAGAGATCCAGGGGCTCCAGTGGAGGCCCGTCGTACTCCACAAAGCCGTAGCGCCGGGATACCCGGCGCCACGCGCTGAATATGTGGTTGCGAACCGCGAGATCCTCCGGGACGAAGTCGCGAAACCCCGGAAGTCTGGCGAAGGATTTCTCTTTCGACATGTCGGCGAATCTAGAAAAAGGGGTCCGGGCCGGGCAAGGCCGGATCGGGGCCGAATGGCTCTACTCCCAGGACTCTCATGGCATCGCCGGTGGTATGATGTGACCCTACCACGAGCACACTTCCTCCCCTGGCCCGGGCCGCCGCCATCCGAACCGCCTTCAGGAAGTCGCGGACGATTTCGACGGGCGCCGGACTCTCCACGGCTGCGACGACCTCGGCAGGCTCCCAGCATCGCTCGGAAGGCGCCGACAGGGGCAACGTCAGGATCGCCTGGTCCGTAGCCTCGTACAGTGGAGGTAGCATGGCGCGCCACTCCTTGTCTCCGAGGATCCCCACCAGCATGACGACGGGTCGAGGGAGCGGGTGGTGCGCCAGGGTCCGGGTCAGCGCTTCGATCCCCGCGATGTTGTGGGCCACGTCGAAGAGCCAGGTGACGCCCTCGACCTCCTGGAGATGGAAGCGGCCGGGCCACCGGACGGAGGCTGTGCCGGCCACCACGGCATCACGATGGGGAATGAGCTCCGGCGGCAGAAGCTCCAGAGCCCGGATGGCCAGGGCGGCATTGGCGGCCTGGTGGGCCCCAACCAGGGGAAGCTCGAGGTCAAGGCGTCCCCATTTCTCGGTGTGAAGGGAGAACCGGGTCGATCGATCGCCGAGGTCAACCTCCTCCAGGTCGCTGTCCGGGTTCAGGAAGTGAATGGGCGCGCCCAAGACGGCCGCGCGCTCCCGGAAGACGCCGCCTAGCTCGGGATCGGTTTCGGTGGTCATCAGGGGCACTCCCGCTTTGATGATCCCGGCCTTCTCTCCGGCAATCCCCACCAGGGAGTCCCCCAGGTAGTCCGCGTGATCCAGAGCGACGTTTGTCACCGCTGTGACCAGAGGCTGGACCACGTTGGTGGCGTCCAACTTCCCCCCCAACCCCACCTCCACGATGCCCACCTCAACCCGGGCCTGGGCGAAGAGACGGAAGGCCAGAACCGTCGCGGCCTCGAAGAAGGTGAGGCCGTGCCTCTCGTTCAGCGACTGAAGGTCGCCTGCGGCCTGCACCAGCACCTCTTCGTCGATGGGCACTCCGGAGAGCCGGTACCGTTCCCTGAAGGTGCACAGGTGCGGCGAGGTATAGAGGCCGGTGCGATGACCGGCTGCCCGGAGGATCGCGTCCCAGATGGCAGCCACCGAGCCCTTGCCGTTGGTTCCGCCCACGTGAAGAGTCGGATAGGCCAGATGGGGGTCACCAATGCTCTTCAAGACACGTAAGGAGCGCTCCAGACCCCACTGCACGTCGGTGGCCAGCTTGGGAAAGAGGCGGGGAAGTAATGGATCGATGCCTGCGACGTCGGCGCCGTGGGATCGGGAATCGTCGCTGAGGGGGGCGTGGGTCAGCCCTGGGAGTTCCATCCGGCCCACATATGGCGCAACAGCACGGCCACCTCCCGCTTCAGATCCCGACGGTCCACTACCCGGTCGACCATGCCGTGCTCCAGAAGGAACTCTGCCCGCTGAAAGCCCTCGGGGAGCTCCTGCTTGATGGTTTCCTCGATCACCCTGGGGCCCGCGAATCCGATCAGGGCGCCGGGCTCGGCCAGGTTCACGTCTCCCAACATGGCAAAGGAAGCCGTAACACCGCCCGTGGTGGGATCGGTCAGGATCGAGATGAAGGGGAGGCCGGCCTCGTGAAGGTGACCCAATACCACCGAGGTCTTGGCCATCTGCATGAGGGAGTAAATGCCCTCCATCATGCGGGCGCCACCCGAAGCGCTCACCACCAGGAGGGGGATCTTCCGCTCCAGAGCTCTGCGACCGGCTCGGGCCACCTTCTCTCCTACCACCGAACCCATGGATCCACCGATGAAGCGGAAGTCCATCACCGCCACGTACACAGGCAGTCCGTCGATCTCCCCGTCACCGATGATGACGGCCTCACTGGAGCCGAGCTTCTCCTCGGCAGCGCTCAGGCGGTCCGTATACTCCTTGAGATCGACGAAGCCCAGGGGATCGGCGCTCCTCAGTCCCGCATCGGCCTCCTGGAAGGTTCCCTCGTCCAGGAGGATTTCCAGATATCGCTGGGGCGGGATCCTGAAGTGGAAGCCACAGTTGGGGCACACCTGGAGGTTCTGCGTCAGCCGCTCCCGATACAGGATCTCCCCGCAACGGGCGCACTTCTCGAAGACGTCGCGAGGCAGATCCCGCTTGTCCGAGGCCTTCAGCGGCTTTTTCTGCTTGCGAAACCAGGCCACGACCGGGTCCTCCTCCTCAATGGCTCGCCCCATAGCCCAAACCGGCTCCGGGGAGCGGAGCGACTCACCCCTCGTGTGCGACTCGAACGGCGATGGCGGTGGCCACCCAGGACATCAGCAGAAAGGATCCCCCATAGCTCACGAATGGGAGGGGGATCCCTGTAACGGGGACCAGACCGACGGTCATCCCGATATTCACGAAGATGTGAACCAACCAAGCACCGAAGATACCGCAAAGCACTAGTCCAGCAAAGGGATCGGTTGCCTCCTCCGCCATCCCCGCGAGGCGAAAAAGAACGTAGCCGAAAGCGAGGATAGACAGGCTGGTCCCCAGGAAGCCGAGCTCTTCCCCGATGACGCTGAAGATGAAGTCGGTGTGCTGCTCCGGAAGAAAGTCCAGGCGCTTCTGAGTGCCCAGGGTGAAACCCTTCCCCGTGAGCCCGCCGCTCCCAATCGCCACCTTCGACTGGATCAGGTGCCAGCCGGTCCCCAGGGGATCGACGCTTGAATCGAGGAAGACGAGAATACGATTTCGCTGGTATTCGGCCAGTGAGCGCCACAGGGGCGGAGCGATGGTGCCTGCCGCCAGGTTGGCCAGGATCACGGCAACCGACTCCACCAGGTAGAGACGGTACCGGTAGAAGTAGAGGAAAACCCCCAGTCCCACGATATAGAGGGACCAGAGGCGTGTATCGAAGCTCAGTATCAGACCTACTCCGGGACTGGCCAGGAGGATCAAAAGCGAAATGGGTGTGGCTGCCCAGTATAGGGCCGCAAAGAGGATCCCCACGAAGGCCAGGGCCGTGCCCAGATCCGGCTGCAGGATCACCAATCCAAGCGGAACCACCACCAGCGCAGAGGGCGCCAGTAGGTCCCGCAGGTACTGGGGCGGCTCGTCACGAACGGCCAGCAGGCGGGCCAGTGCCAGGATGGTGGCGAGCTTCGCCAACTCTGAAGGCTGGAAGCGGAAGCCGGCAATGGAGATCCAGCTCTTCACGCCTGCCGCGGTTCCGGCGCCGGTCCCCACCACCAGAGTCGCCGCCAGGAGAATCAGCGCCATGACGAAGGCCGGCACAGCCACCCACTCGATCCAGTGTAGGGGAATGCGGGTGATCGCCGTAAAGGCGATCAGCGCCAGCAGAAGCCAGCGGACCTGCCTGATCCACGCGCCCTCGGTCACGGAGCTGGGGACGTTGAGAACGCCCGCCGAGTAGATCATGGCGATCCCGAAGAGGGACAGTAGGAAGATGGCCGTCACCAGGCCGGACTCCCTCGTCCAGAGCCGGTAGAACCTCATCTCCCACCGGCCTGACCCGGGCCCTGCCCCACCTCCTCCTCCGTGGACCTCTCGGCCCAGGGCGCGGGGCGCCCGGCCAAGAGATGATCCCGCAGCGTCTGAATGGTGTCCAACGGGATGCCGTACTTTCGGCGAAGGAAGAAATCCGCGGCTTTCGCCGAGATGGGTGCAGCCACCGATGAGCCGTGCTCCCCGAACTCCACCAGTGTCACTACCACGACCTCGGGATCCTCTCCCGGAGGTCCCGCCATGCCGGCGAACCAAGCGTGGGGGCGGGTGGTATCCTGGGCGTTCTGTCCCGTTCCTGTCTTCCCCATCATCTCCCAGTGCTCCAGGGAGGAGAGGTAGGCTGTCCCCCCGGGCTCGAACACCCGTCTGAGACCCTCTCGCAACGTCTCCAGGCTCTCCGGGGAGATATCGAGGCTCCACCCCGCTCGGGGACTCTCCTCCGGCCTGAGGAGCGGGGGCGGTGCGGTACCGTCCCGGGCAATGGCCAGGTAGAACTGGGCCATCTTGAGCGGAGTCTGAGAGTTGGGGCCCTGGCCGATGGCCAGGTTCAGCACCTCCCCCTCCGTGGGCCGGTACCCAAAGACGCGCTCCCAGTAGCTGCGGTCCTCCGGGAAGATACCGGCCGACTCCTGGGGTAGGTCGATCCCGCATGGTTGGCTGAAGCCAAGGCGGGTCGCCTCCTCCAGCAGCGTCTGGAGGCCGATGCGGAGGCCCAACTGGTAAAAGTAGACGTCGCAGGAGTATTGCACCGCCCCGGTCAGATCCAGATATCCATGACCCTCGGGGGCCCAGCAGCGGAAGAAACGATCCCCGAACTGCATGCCACCCGTACACGGGATCTCCATCTGCTCATCTGGTGTGACGACTCCCAGCTCCAGGCCGATGGCAGCGGTGGCTAGCTTCCACGTCGAGGCCGGCGGGTAGAGTCCCAGCACAGCACGGTTGAAAAGGGGCTGAGCGGGATCTCCGCTGAGTGCCGCCCAGATGTCGGCATCGATCCCTCCCACGAAGTCGTTGGGGTCGTAGGAGGGGCTGGAATAAAGTGCCAAGATCCCCCCATCCTCCACGTTCAGAGCCACCACTGCACCCCGCATCGTGTCTGGGAAGATGTCGTGGATGAACTCCATGAGCTCGACGTCGAGATTCAGGTGGATGTCCAGGCCGGGCACCGTCGGATTGGGATTGGCGGCTTGGCCCTCGAAGGACCCGACGATTCGACCCCCGGCGTCCACCTCCACGTAGCGCACACCCTCCCGCCCCCGGAGCATATGTTCGTACTGGCGTTCCACTCCGACCTGGCCCACCACCATTCCGGGCTCGTAGCCCGCGAATGCAGAATCCTCCAGCTCCTCCGATGTGATCTCCCCCAGGTATCCGATGGCGTGGGCCATCGCCGATCCAGCGTAGTACCGCCTGCGGGGCCGGGTCTCCACGTACACCCCGGGGAAGAGGTAGCGGCGCTCCGCCAGAGCGGAGACCTCGTCGAAGTCTGCGTCGATGTCCACCAGGAGGGGTTGTCGCGGATACCGGGCCGCCACGCCCATGAGGTGTTCCACCCGCTCGTCCGAGAGGGACAGGTAGGGCCGCAAGCGCTCCAAAGCGCCCCGAAGGGAGTCGGGGTCCCCGGGCAGCAGCGTGATGGAGTAGCCGGGGACGTTATCGGCTATGATCCTCCCTTCCCGATCGAAGATCGTCCCCCGGGGCGCAGAAACGGCCAGGGGCCGAAGACGGTTGGAGTCGGAGCGAAGAGCCCAGCTGCTGGAGCGCAGAACCTGGGCCCGGAAGAAGGCGATACCCAGCACCCCCATGAGAAGCGCAGCCACCAGCCGAGCTCCGCGAGCCCTCTTCCGTCGAGCCAGAGGGTGATCCGGCCTAAGCTCCTGGTGGTTCACCGCGACAGTCCTCCGAGGGCTTCAAGGGCCTTCATGGCGACGATGCCCACGATCGCCGCGTACACCGCGGACGGGGCAGAATGGACCACGATGGCGTGCATGAAGGGCTCACGAACCGCCTCCCCCGCCACGACCCAATGGATCACGTCACGGAGAAGCTTGCCCAACCCCAGATACGACACGATGAAGATCTGCGAGTCGCCGACGAAGAGGTCTCGGGTGCGAGCGCCCAGAATCCCCACCACGGTCAGGGTCACCGCGTTGGCCCCGAAGGCAAGGACGGAGAAGGCATCCTCCAGCAGCCCGAAAAAGAAGCCGATCCCCCCCGCGATCCCCATGCCCACTTCCCGGGAGGCAACGAGAAGTGCGATGGTGAGGAGATCGGGGGCGATGCGACCCAGCCCGAAGCCCAGGTGGAGGAGGAAGTGAAGCAGGACCAGAAACACCACACCGGCCCACAGCGCCCATCCCACCCTCATCGCCGATCCTCCGGGCCGATTGGCCACTCGCCTACCGGCGCGAGCTCTTCCGGCCATGGGGAGGAAACCAGTGAATCCAGGTCTTCTCCCACAGCCACCAGGGCATGGATCACGCTGCCCGGATCGACAGAGGGACGGACCCAGTAGCTCTTTCGCCAACCGGCATCCTCCTCCTCGAGATCCTCGATGGTGCCGATGGGGAGCCCCCTGGGGAAGATCCCACCCAGTCCGCTGGTCACCACCAATGTCCCCTCCGCCAGGCTAGTGTAGAAGGGAGTCCCATCCATGGTCAGCCTGTCTTGCTCCCGGAAAACGCCTCGCCAAGGCGACACGATCCCGTAGGTATCCCCATCCACCGTCATGGCGCTGGCACGGAAGTCCGGGTGACTCCAGTCCATGCCGATGGCGCTCCGGGACTGAACCTCCCGAACGACGCCCACCAAACCGGCGGCAACGATCACAGGGGCTCCGGGACGGATTCCATCCTCGTAGCCGAGATCCAGGAGGAACATGCTTTCCGACCCCGCCGTACCGGGGCGGACCACCGAGGCCGGGCGGAAGGACGGGCTCGAGCGATCCGCAAAGTCGAGGAGAGCGCGCAGGCGGCGGTTCTCCTCGACAAGCGTCGTCTGTCCAACCAGCACCTCCGAGAGGGAATCCAGGGATGCCTGGAGCCGGGAGGTCTCGGAGGCATGCACCCGAGTCCGGGCCAGTGCCTCCTGGGTGGATATGAAGGGGAGCAGAAGAGTGGAGCGAAGCGTCATCGCCACGACGCGCTGCGGGCCCGGGGGCATGTAGATCATCACCAGCGCCAGCCCGAAGAAGGCGCAGGCGAGGATGCGTTGGCGCCGTCCGTCGTGACGCGGTGGGTCACTTATGTACGTTGGCATGAACTGGTGGCCCCTTCACCCTGGGAAGCGAGCTCCGCGGTCGCGAGTGCCGGATATCGGAGAAACCGATGTCCCCCTGGGACAGGCCGATCAGGTTTGCAGCACGTTCCTGAACTTCGCCATGTCGTCCAGGATGCGACCGGCACCCCTCACCACGCAGGTGAGTGGCTCCTCATCCAGATGAATCGGGAGATTCGTCTCGTGCTGAAGTAGACGGTCGAGGCCCCGAAGGAGAGCGCCGCCACCCGTCATCACTATTCCCCGATCCACGATGTCCGATGCGAGCTCGGGCGGGGTGATCTCCAGGGCCCTCCGGACCGCCTCAACGATGGCCTGGACCGGCTCTTGGATGCACTCCCGGATCTCCTGGGAGTGGACCGTTACGGTCTTCGGAATCCCGCTGACCAGGTCTCTCCCCTTCACATCCATCTCCCGCTCTTCACCGAAATCGAACGCGGAACCGACCTGGATCTTGATCGCCTCGGCGGTGGGCTCCCCGATCAGGAGGTTGTAGTTCTTCCGGAGGAAGGTGACGATGGCCAGGTCCAGCTCGTCCCCGCCCACCCGGATCGAGGTGTTGGATACGATTCCCGACAGCGCGATCACCGCGATCTCCGTGGTCCCACCCCCGATGTCGATGACCATGTTGCCGGTGGGCGTTTCCACGGGAAGACCCACACCGATTGCCGCGGCCATGGGCTCGGCCACCATGTAGACCACCTTGGCTCCCGCAGCCATGGCTGAGGAACGGACCGCTCGCCGCTCCAGCTCCGTGATCCCCGAGGGCACACCCGCGACAACGCGTGGCTTGATGCGGAAGATCCGCTTGGCCGTGACCTGTTTGAGGAAGTGGCGAAGCATCATCTCCGTCACGTCCACGTCTGCGATCACGCCGTCCTTCAAGGGCCTTATCGCCTCGATGCCCTCGGGGGTCCGGCCCAGCATCCGCTTCGCCACCAGGCCGATCCCCATGATCCTCTTCGATCCCCGCTCCACGGCCACGACGGAGGGCTCGTTGAGCACGATGCCCTCGCCCTTGACGTAGACCAGCGTGTTCGCTGTACCCAGGTCCACGGCAATGTCATTCACCGGAACGAGTCGCCCTGAATTCAGCCAGCGGGAAATGGAAGATTCCATATCCTTCTCACGTTGTGGAGCGGGAAGAGACCGATACTACACCGAACCTTGGGGAGAGTGCAAGACGGACACGCCAAAGGTGTTGAAATCAGTAGGCTTGCAGGGTCCTGTGGCCCATGCCCCCTACTCCGTGCCCGTACTCCCGAATCCGCCCTCACCCCTCTCGGTTTCGGCCACCTCCGCAACCTCGATCACCTCGGGTACCAGGAAGCGAGAGAACACCAGCTGGGCTATCCGCTCCCCCCTGGCGATGCGAACCGGGTCCGGGCCGCCATTCAGAAGAATGATCCCCAGCTCCCCCCGATAATCCGGATCGATGGTTCCCGGGCTATTGGGCAACATGATACCGTGTCGCGCGGCCAACCCCGATCTGGGACGCACCTGGCACTCCACATCCTCCGGGAGCTCGATGACGAAGCCGGTGGGAACCGTACGAATCTCCCCCGGTGCCAACTCGAAGTCGGCCTCGGCGGAGCGCACGTCAAAGCCGGATGCGTGGGGTGTCGCGCGCTGGGGTAGCGGCAGATCCGGATTGGAGGAAAGCCGCTTGAAGCGGACTTGGAGGGTCGGCTCGAAGCGGCTTTCAGCTTCCTCTGATCGCCCTTTTGCGATATCCGAAGTCAGGATCTCCTCCTCTTGAACTGATTACAGGTGGTTCTCGATGGGCTCACACTCCATCCCGAAGGCCTCGGCCACACCGGGATAGACGACGACACCGTCCACAATGTTCACTCCCAGGGCCAGAGCCGGATCGTCCCTGCAGGCCTGCTTCCAGCCCTTGTTCGCCAGGGCGATGCCATAGGGAAGTGTGGCGTTGGTGAGAGCCAGCGTACTGGTCCTCGGAACCGCGCCGGGCATGTTGGCGACACCGTAGTGGACGACGTCGTCCACCACGTAGATCGGATTCTCGTGGGTCGTCGGCTTTATGGTCTCGACGCAGCCACCCTGATCCACCGCCACGTCGACGATGACGGAGCCGGGCTGCATGATCGCCAGATCTTCCCTGCGAATCAGGTGAGGGGCCTTCTTTCCGGCCAGGAGCACGCCGCCTACCACCAGATCGGCGGTGGGCAGACGGTCCAGTATGTTCTGCCGGTTCGAGTAGATCACGTCACAGTTGGCCGGCATGAAGTCCGAGAGCTCCCGGAGTCGCCGGAGGGAAACGTCCAGAATCGTGGTGTGAGCACCCAGGCCCGCTGCCATCTTGGCGGAGTGCGTTCCCACGACGCCGCCACCGAGTACCAGCACCTCCGCCGGCGATACACCGGGGACGCCACCGAGCAGCACGCCGCGTCCGCCGAAGAGCTTCTCCAGGTATTTTGCTCCTTCTTGGATCGCCATGCGGCCGGCCACCTCACTCATGGGAGTGAGGAGCGGCAGCTCGCCGCTGTCCAGCTCCACGGTCTCGTACGCGACGCAGGCGGCACCTGAGCCCATGTGGGCCTTCGTGAGCTCCTCATCCGCTGCGAAGTGGAAGTAGGTGTAGATGATCTGGCCCTCCTTCATTCGCGGCCACTCCACCGCGATCGGCTCCTTCACCTTCATGATCATCTCGGCCCGGCTCCACACTTCGTCGAC
>SDBT01003799.1_pt1 | contig 25970 bp, 28 predicted proteins | sample 2277101 | NCBI WGS metagenome assembly SDBT01 (sample SAMN10404973, study PRJNA504765) | marine sediment metagenome | isolation source: marine sediment core GS10_PC15, 103 cmbsf | place: Arctic Ocean: Southern Knipovich Ridge | collected 2010 | reverse complement strand
CTATAGAGGAAACCTGCATTCGTTTCGATATCCCATATAAGATTGTGGGTGGAGTTCAGTTTTATCAGCGAAAAGAGATTAAGGACATAATCGCATACTTAAGGTTGATGGTGAATCCAGCCGACAAGGAGTCGATGGCACGCATAATCGCAGCTCCTCCAAGGGGGATTGGTGAAAAGACATTGCAGAAAGTATCAAGTATCAAGTATACAGTATCAAGTGAAGAATATGAGTTACTGCCACCAAAAGTTAAGGATTTTTACAAAATACTGCGTGAGCTGAAACAACAGTCCGAAGATATTCGGCTAGATGATCTGATTATGCAAGTTGCGGTGAAGGTTGGATACAAAAAATGGGTGCTTGATGGTTCTGCTGAAGGAGAAGGGCGTTGGGAGAACATAGAGGAGCTAATGACTGTAGCTAGTGAAATTGAGAATCAATTTCAAGTTTCTGAAGCTTCTGAAGCTGGTGCAGCTCTCGAAGCTTTTCTTGAAAAAGTGGCGCTTATCCAAGATACTGACAAAGTTGGGGGAGACGACAAGGTTTTGACTTTGATGACTTTGCATTCGGCAAAGGGCTTGGAGTTCGACACAGTATTTATTACTGGGATGGAGGAAGGGATCTTTCCTCACTCTAGATCGCTCGATGACCAACACCAGATGGAGGAGGAGAGGAGGCTTTGTTATGTTGGAATCACTAGAGCAAAGAAGAATCTGTACTTATTAAATACTTACGAGCGAAATTTGTATGGCCGCTTTCAGGCAAATCCAATCTCACGCTTTATAGAACATATACCCGAGCATTTGATAGATAAAATTTGAGTATAGTCAAATCAATATTTTGCTTCGACAACACGATGTCTGTTGTTGACAGCTTGGATTGTTGAGGATAAAAAGCTTGACAAGTATTGATTATTAGTGTATGCTTACACTATAATATTATTGTAGTTACAAATACCACCTTTTGGCTTAATTGTTTATCTGATATGAATGTCATCCTGAATAAAAATGAAGGATCTCTTTAGATAGATAGCTAAGCCTACGGGTTACACTCGTTTGATGAGTGAAATTCGGGAGAGCGAAACCCGTATAAAACGCAGAAGGAGATATCTGATGCTAGTGGTGCCAGGTCGGAGCGCCCTCATCGAACGCTCACCGTTCCTGACAGTGCGGGTCGGGACACTCAAAACCGAGGCGGATTTTCGCCAAGCCTTGAGTCAGATCAAACCCATCAGCCATATCGACAGATGGGCCAGCGAGATGATAAGCCAGCCCACCTTCGCAGACAGTATCCCTCAGACGAAGGAGGACATTGGCTTTGTCATGGCCTCTAACGAGGAACTCGGCTCCCCGTCGCCGTCGCTGGGTTGCTCCTGGACTCAAGCGTACGAAGCCGGAATTGAGCTTGGCTGGGAGCCCTGTCTGGCATCAGACGGTCCAGAGATCCGCCGTCACTACCTCAAACAACCGCCCGATGATAAGCTATTGATCGTCATGGAGCCGCTCGCGAGATTCGATGGCCGCCCCCAAATCTTCGGCGTCGATCATAGGTGTAGCCCTACCCTTGGAGGTCTGTGGCTGAGCAGCTACGGCGGTGACCTTCTCGACATGACATACGGACGCCACTGGGTGTTCCGTCGCAACTAGTCGCTCGGATCCTATCGTGTCTTGGATTCTAATACTTCGTCCGACCTCCCTCCGCTTGCGGGGGGGGCTTTTTTAAAATTGTTATTGATAAGATTTAAAGATTGTAAGGTAATTCCAACACCCGCCTGCATAAGCTAAACATTGCGGACAGGCTGATCTTTCACAGAGTCCGCCAGTTGGCGGAGACACAGATTTTAAGAAATGTGATAGAATAATTATGTGGCTTGTTGCTATTTAATACCCGTCCTTCGCACAAGGCTTCCCACTTCGCTAAAGCTACGACCCTTCGCAAAAGCTACGGAAGTGGCACGGCGAGGGACAAGTCGGAGGGTGTCGCATGATCGTAAACAAAAATACAATCTTGATATTAAATTGAGCGTTTTGAACATGAAAATGTTTTACAAAGCTCCATGAAAATAATTATAAACCTGCTGGCGTTGCTATTTATTCCAGTTTTTTTATTCGCCGGCTACTCATACGCAAAATCAAATAATGATCTTTTAAGCCCAGAACCCGACAGCTGGCCTTTTTTGGTTGAGGAGGTTTTACCGACAGGGGAAGTTATTGTACATAGCGGATCAAGTACCGAGATAGATTTACGAACGATTTCGGTTGACTTAGACGTAAACCCATTTCCGGAGGATAGACTAACTTCTTTTCCCGAATTGGGCTTTGAGATGGGCGGGAAGATCACATTGCATCGAGCCTCGAGTTATACAGTTGTAGATGGTAAAAAATCAACCCTATATCGCTCTTGGACTACTACTGTTGGCGAACTACTTCTTGAAAAAAATGTAGCACTTGGCGATGAAGACAAGATTAACTTCTCAGAAGATGAAAATTTAACGTTGGGTATGAGTATTAAAATCATAAGAGTTGCAAGGACAAATGTTCATGAATACGAAGATATAGATTTCGATGTAGTTGAAAAAGATGATCCAAATCTGGATCAGGGCAAAACTCGTGTTGAGCGAGCTGGAGAAAGAGGTGAGAAAAAGTTTACATACGAAGTAATTCGAGAGGATGGCGAACAGATATCTAAAACATTGGTAAGCACAGAGATAGTTTCAGAGCCGGTAGATAAGATACTGATTGTAGGGATCAAACCGGTTATAACCGGATGGTGCAAATTCAATGATATTGTTCTTAAAGCATCGGCCAAATACGATGCTGATCCCAACATGATCTGTTATCTGATGAAGGTCGAGAGTATGGGTAATCCGAATTCAAACGGTGGACCACATAAGGGGTTATTCCAATACTCTGAAAGTTTATGGGATTTGGTATCTCCTAAAGCCGGGTATGCAGGTGCAAGCATTTGGGATGCAAGTTCGCAGATACACGTTACAGCTTGGGCATTGACTCATGGCTATAAAGATCGTTGGCCACCACTTAAAAGGTACTAATGGATTTAACAAATAAGTCGGAATTAATACATTTTCTAAAAAGCAACGGGCTTTATACAAAGAAGTCTTTGGGGCAGAATTTTTTAATTGATCGAGATGTATTGGACACGATTATCGAAACCGCCAATTTAAGCAAAGATGATACCATTGTTGAAGTCGGTCCAGGACTCGGAACACTTACATTTGAGCTTTCAAAATATTGCAAAGAAGTGATAGCAGTAGAGTTGGATGAGAAACTTGCAAAACTTCTAAAGAAACAAGATACAAGAGACAATAATCAAACAAATTCAAATATTCAAATTATAAATCAAGATATTCTTGATATCGAACCTAAGAAGCTAACAGCTAACAGCTACAAGCTTATTGCCAATATTCCGTATTACATTACATCTAAAATACTTAGGCACTTTTTGGAGAGCGAACATCGTCCAAAGCTGATTGTGATGATGACTCAAAAAGAAGTAGCAGAGCGAATCTGTGCCAAACCCCGTTCGACGAGCTCAGGGCAGGCAGGGCAGATGTCACTTCTAGCCGTATCGGTTCAAGCATATGGAGAGCCAGAGATCATTAAGATAGTGAAAAGCGGATCGTTTTTTCCAGCACCTGATGTTGATAGCGCGATTCTTCGAATCGCAAGTATTACCCGCCAAAGTGGCGAGGTCTCGCCCAAAGGGCGGAAGAATAAAGAATTTAGTATACAGGGATGCGACGAAAAAGAATTTTTCAAAGTTGTTAAAACTGGGTTTGCATCAAGGCGGAAAACTTTGCTCAATAATCTAACTTCGGGGACAGAATTCTCTAAAGAAGAAATTGCAGGTATAATAGAAAAGTCAAAGCTTAATGCAAATGTAAGAGCGCAAGAGCTATCAATTCTAGAGTGGGGGACTTTGTGTCAGAAACTACAAAATCTGAGAAAAAGTTAGAAGAAGCAGGCAGAGAGTTAGAAGATCTAAAGAAAGCGGGAGGACATATTTCGTTGTCCGATCTTCGACGAGAACTGGGGATCTCTTTGGTGATGGCAAAAAAGATGGTTTTATGGGGGATGGTTAAGGGTCACAGAACTGCAGATGGAACGATTCAAATTACACAAGAAGAGCTAAATAAGGCAAAAGAATTTTTTAACAACCCTTACAATAAAGCAAAGTTTTTTTTCAAGACTTTGGGTCCCGGACTGGTTACGGGTGCTTCTGATGACGACCCAAGTGGAATAGCAACTTACTCTTCTGTTGGCGCTCAATACGGCTTTGGGCTGATTTGGATGGCAGCTTGGATTCTGCCACTTATGATTGCCGTTCAAGAAGTGTGTGCTCGAATAGGAGTTGTGACTTCAAAGGGTTTAGCCGGAGTAATGCTCAAAAAATACAAAAAGGGCTGGGTCACCAGCGCTGTTATGCTTCTGATCATTGCCAATGTCATAAACATCGGCGCTGACTTGGGCGCAATGGCCGCTTCCTTACAGCTATTAGTAGATATCAATTTCGTTCTGGCAGCTATAATTTTTGCAGTAATCATCATCATAATTGAAATCTACGTTCCCTATAAAACTTATGTAAAGATCTTGAAATGGCTGACTTTGTCAGTTTTTGCATATGTGATAACTGGGATAATGATCAAACCGGACTGGGGCTTTGTGGCTATGGAAGCTATAGTCCCTGAAATTCACTTAAATTCAAACTATCTTTTTGCGATGGTGGCGATTCTGGGTACAACCATCACACCTTATCTATTCTTCTGGCAAACATCCGAAGAAGTAGAGGAGGAGCACCTTGAAAAAGAAGAGTCCAGAAAGGTTTCTCCGATAAAGCAGAGGATTGCTAGAATGCGAACAGATGTTAGAACAGGGATGATACTGGCCAATTTAGTCTTTTTCTTTATTATTTTAACGACAGCAACAGTACTTTTTCAAAATGGAATCCACTCTATCGATTCAGCCGAACAAGCCGCAGAAGCTCTGCGACCGCTTGCGGGGGATAAAGCTTATTTGCTCTTTGCTCTAGGAATAATTGGCACTGGACTGCTTGCCGTACCAATCTTGGCGGGGTCTGGAGCCTATGCCCTCTCCGAGGTTATGAAGTGGAAAGAGGGGATGAATAAGAAACCAAGTAAGGCTAAACCGTTCTATGCGGTGATAGCATTTTCAATTTTATTTGGACTACTTTTCAATCTTTTCGGGATTGATCCGATCAAAGCACTTTACTATTCAGCTTTTATAAACGGTATAATCGCAGTTCCACTTCTCTATATAATAATGAAAGTTGGAGACGACAAAAATATCATGGGTGCGGAGACTCATCCAACTTGGGTAAAGGTTTTTGGTTGGTTAACAGTATTTTTAATGGCGGCAGCGGTGATAGTAACTTTAGCACTTGAAGTATTTTTCTAAATATTTATTTGATCTAAATGACTACGAGTCCCCCTTAGGGGGACTCGTTTGGGTTCGTGGGGTGTCATTCACCATCGAAGAACCACCATATAAAGGCGCTTCCGGTTGTGATTTTGGGGTTGGAAGGTATCTTCGTCAGACCCATAATACAGATGAATCCCTCACCGCTGTAATCCGACCCAGGGGCATTCCACTATCCTTGGATTACTCGCACATCCAGACCGTCTTGGCAGGCAGCACAATGAGCCTTGGACCCTGTAAGAGTATCCATTTTATCCAAGCGCCCAATTCAGTTCCCCCTTCTCACCAGGCAAATGCCTGGTAGTTTGCCATAACAGCATCATCTCCAACACCGAAATTCTTGCCGTACCAGAGACTGAAGTCTCCGTACGATACCTTCGGTCCCCAACTATGGGCTGGCGCCGATCCCGACTGGTAGCGCTCCCAGCCCTCGACGGCCAACCAATCGTTGATCGGATAGCCTGCGAAGATGTCAAAGCGCTGCTTCACGCCTCCCAAACCACCGACCGACCAGCGCCCGACCACCCAACCGTCACCCAGCGCTATCGACTTCTTCACGTACGGCCGCCAAATACTGGGTGAATCGAAACGCATACCCACCCGGAGGCCTTCGTCGACCTCGGCATCGAGCATCGCGAGGGTGTAATTACACTCACCTGCGTGCTCTACATAGACATTGAACTGCTCTACCGACGCGCTCATGTATGCGCCATCGTACGACCCAGTCTCACCAAAGTAGCCAAGCGATACTTCGTCAGCAACAACGACGGACACCGACAGCATCAGTACAGCAATCATCAGGTTACGCATGGTGGTAAGTCTCCTGTGTCTTTTTGCCTCATGTCGGGGCTCATTAGTTTTAACGATCGAGGTTTTACCCTCAGTTCTGCTCCCTACCAATTTCTCAGTAAGAAGCAAGTTCTGAAGATATATGTTCACTAACTCTCCCCGAAACCGGTCTGCAAGTTGGGCTTGTCGATCCATATCTTCCATATTACTGCCTCTTTATTTCTAGGAATGTACAGCGGATGTCGAGCTCTTCGGGGAACTGGGACTCGTTTGGGTTGGTTGGGAGGTTATTCGCCATCGAAGAACCACCATTTTACCGACTCAACAATGGCGGTTCTTGCTGCCGCAACCAGAGGAAAGGCGCTGTATAGAAGCCACTGAAACGCGAACACAAGGTAACGAAGCAGGAGGCCGGTGATGTAAACGGCGCCAAGGACCGCTACAAGTCCGATTGTCATTGAAGCGCCGAACGCAACGTTGGCCTCTAGCGCGGCAAATACTAGAAGCACTGCGGTTACTTCAAGTACTTCACCTTCACGCGCTTCATGCGAGCAATGAGATATGATGGTCGAGAATAGATTAACCACAAGCAGAATCCCACAGAGTATGTATTTCAGAACGGGAACCATGGCGATCATCATTACAGCGATTCCTCCGATGATCAGGCCCCAGTTTCTCTGACCTTGGTGAAATACCAATACCGGAAGCAATATGACCGGGTAGAGCACCAGGTCCCACCATCGAGAGATAGGGAACAATACTGGCAAGAACCATAGCATCTTGTTGGCATCGAACCATAGCATCTTGCCAGTGCCGATGAGCGGTGTCCAGTGGCCGATGATCCAGAGGCAGATGGAGTGGAGGACTACGGCGGTTATCGTCCATGTGATGTACATGTGGACTTGTATGCGACTTGGCAGTGCGATGCTCATTTGAGCAGTCTCCTTGTGGTTGAGTTGTTAACGTACGTTTGGGGTTGCCAAACAGTGAATTATCTCACAAATATTCGAATTAGTCAATACATAATGACTTACTAAATAAACATATTGACAAATACGAACGATATAGTGTATAATGTAGTAAGTCGACTAAAACCGACTACTAATAACACATTATGAAAATACTTAAATCACTCCAAAAATTGGGTCTAAATATTAACGAACAAAGTATCTATTTTGCTCTTTTGCAGCTAGAAAAAGCTACCGCAAACCAAATTGCCTATAAATCAAAAATTAAAAGACCAACAACGTATGACATTTTGTATAGATTAAGAGACGAAGGGTTTGTAGCTGAAACTATTGAGAATGGAAAGCGTTACTTTGTAGCTGACAATCCAAAGAAAATCTTGGATCGGATCGAGGAACAAAAATCTAGCTTTCGTGGAGATCTACCTTATCTGCTTTCAATCTACAACACCAATGACAAGAAGCCAACGGTTTCTTACTTTGAGGGCGAAGAAGGGATAAAGAGATTGTATGAAGACACACTGGACACTTTGGAAAAAGACGACGAAATCTTGGCATATGTGACAAAAGAGACCATGAATTTTATACCGACCTATTCAAAAAATTACGTAAAGAGGCGGGTAAAGAAGGGAGTAAAAATAAAAGGGCTATATAATTCTTCGGTTGAGGTTTCAAAACATTTGAAGCGAAACAAGAGCGAACTTAGAGAGTCGAGAATAATAGATGAAGAGTTGTTTCCGTTAGAGAACGAGATCAACATCTATGCAAATAAAATAATTATGATTACATACAAGCCCGAGCCGTTTGGAGTGCTAATTGAATCAAATGAGGTAGCTAAAACTCAAAGGACTATATTCGAATTGGCGTGGAGAGGCGCAAAGAGCTAAATGTGAAATGTTATACATCCAGACTGGCTAAATGTCTGGTTTTATGTTAGTATGAATCGAATTATGAATAAGTCTGAACCAGGAAAATTATATGTAGTCGCTACTCCCATTGGCAATATGGGCGATATTTCGAAGCGTGCAATTGAGACACTTAAGAGTGTCGATTTTGTTGCATGTGAAGATACTAGATCCACTGGGAAATTGCTCTCACTTCTTGGGATAAAAAATAAAATGATCGCGCTTCACCAGCACTCAAGGGATGAAAGTATAGATAAAATATTGGATAAGATTAAAAACAATAAAAATGTTGCTTATGTTTCGGATGCGGGAACTCCTGCAATATCTGATCCAGGACAAAAGTTGGTAAAAATCGCAAGAAAAAAAAATATTGATGTTATCCCTATTGCTGGCCCAAGTGCGGTTTCGGCGGCTGTTTCAGTCTCAGGACTTGTTAGAAAAGAGTTCTACTTTGTTGGATTTTTACCCAAAAAGAAGGGACGTCAAACAAAACTAAAGCAATTATCGAATGTTGATGCTCCAGTAGTTATCTATGAAAATGCTTTGCGGCTTGAAAAAACTCTAAATGACATTAAAAAATATTTCGGTAAAGATGTCGAAGTATTTGTTGCTCGAGAGATGACAAAGATGTTTGAAGAATACTTTGGTGGTACAATTGATGATGTAATTGTTGATCTAAAAAATCACAAGCTTAAAGGTGAGATCACCCTCATAGCAAAGAAACAAGATACAAGAAACAATGACCAAACAAAATAAAAATTCAAATGTTAAAATATTAGAGCCAATCACAGAAGAGGATTTTCAATCTGCATTGGAACTACTTCACGATAACATTTTTAAAGATGCCAACTATAATATTGAGTACGTGCAATCATTATCTTTGGGTGAAGTGCTAGTTGCAAAGGCAAATAATGAAGTTGTTGGTGCTCTGATGCATTATCGTCCAGGAAAGATTTTTAATCGCTTAGAAGATAAGCATTTTGATTTAAAAAATATCAATGCTATGAAAAAGGAGATCGGATATATTGAAGTTTTGGTAGTCAGCAAAAAAAATCGAAGGAAGGGCATCGGAAAAGCTTTAACAGCAAAAGCGATGGAATATCAAAAAGACTGGGGTTCAAAAGCGGTTGATGTGCATTGTTGGCAAAGTTCACCTAACAAGGGGTCTGAAAAACTATTTACAAAATTAGGATTTACTTCTCTAAAAATGCACATAGCTCCATGGTTTGAGTATTCACAAAGACTAAAAGACAAGTACCATTGTGTGGTTTGTAGTAATCCTTGCAAATGCGATGATCTCGAAATGGTAAAATATCTTTGATTTGATTTCTTCCCAAAGCTAGTTTAATTTGATAGTATTGAACTAATAAACTCTTAGTGAGATCGTTTTTATTATGGCAAAAAAGAAATTTATAACAACTCCCATATACTACATCAACGATAAGCCTCACATTGGGCATGCGTACACAACTATAGCTACCGATGTTCTATCTCGTTATTACAAATCAAAGGGCGAAGATGTCTTTTTTCTAACCGGTACTGATGAGCACGGTGCGAAGATCACTGAAGCGGCAGAAAAAGCTGGCAAGAAGCCAAAAGAATTTGTTGATTCGCTTATTCCGAAATTTGAGACTGCTTGGAAGAACTTAAATATCGAATACGACCAGTTTTTTAGAACCACAAACCCTGATCACGAAAAGATCGTCCAAGAATTCATATTGAAACTAAAAGAAAACGGTTATGTTGAGAAGAAAAAGTATGAAGGACTTTACTGTGTTGGTTGTGAACGATTCATGCAAAAAGATGAACTGATAGATGGAAAATGTTCCGATCATGGCACCAAGCCAAAGCTTCAGTCTGAAGAGAATTATTTTTTCTTGCTCAAAAAAGCTGCGAAAGATTTCGATCTTACAAATGTTATCAAATCCGATAAATTCAAAGTTAAGCCTTTGGGTAGAAAAAATGAAATTTTGGGAAAGATCGACAATGGATTAGAAGATGTTTCGATTTCACGAACAGGAGTCGAGTGGGGGATAGAGTTTCCGGATGACAAAGACCAGACGATCTATGTTTGGATCGATGCACTGATAAATTATTTCTCTGCACCAAAAATCTACAAAGAAGAAATCTGGCCTCCTGACATCCAGCTGATGGCAAAGGACATTCTTTGGTTTCATGCGGTAATCTGGCCGGCGATGTTACTTGCTTATGGCGAAAAAGATCTTCCAAAACTGGAATTCGCTCATGGCTTTTTCACCGTTGATGGAAAAAAGATGAGCAAAACTGTTGGCAATGTTCTGGATCCAAATGATCTGGTAGAAAAATTTGGGGCCGATGCGGTTCGATATGCATTACTTCGAGAATTTCCTTTTGGAGAAGATGGTGACATTTCAGAAGAAAAAATTGCGAATAGATATCAGTCTGATTTGGGAAATGGATTGGGGAACTTGTTAAATCGGACGATTAGCTTGATTATCAAGGCAAACATAAAACCATTGCTTCCTAATGTTCTTAAAATAGATGAAAAAGGTCATGTTGGTGATGTAACAGAAAGCAAAACTGGCAGTTTCAGAAATGCATGGGGAGAAAAAATTATCGTCAAAAGTGGTGAAGGCATGAGTTTCAGGGATTTTGTTTCTGAATCAATCAATAGAATAGCTTTTGACGTTGGATTAATTGAAATTTGGAAATTAATAATTGTGGGGAATGGTGGTTTTGATAAATACAAGCCATGGGAACTTATAAAAAACAACAAGCAGGAACAATTAGAAGAATTTTTAAATACAGAATACGAAATGCTATGGTGTGTGATGGAATTAATTGCCCCTTTCATGCCTGATACCGCAAGAAAAATGAAAAATCAACTTGAAAGTCTAGAGCCAAAGCCGTTGTTTCCACGATTGGAAGATTAAATTGAGGAGACCACGTTGACTTTTCACTGACTGATTCGTAATTTTGTACTTTTGTTAGATTTGTATATTCGCTAAGGGGTCCGGAGGACCAAGTGCTCGAAGCATTGATTGCATCGGTCGGTAACGCCGGTGGTGTGATTCTAAATAAAATTATTCTCAGTAAACACAAAGTGCCTGTACCACGGTTCATACCGACTCTTTTTATTTGGCTTGCAATTATTACCGCCATTTTCCTTCCAAAGTGGGGCTTTGTTGATTGGGAACAGTTATTGACTGCAAAATATATTGTCTTGTTTGCACTAATGATTGTGGTCGCTTCTATCTGGAACGTTTATTACTACAGAGGAATTCAAAAAGAGGAGATTCACGAGTTTGAACTTATCATGTTGCTATCACCTTTGATGACGATTATATTTGCTGAGATCTTTCTGCCGGCTGAACGCGACATCTGGGTTTTTGTCGCAGGAATCGTCGCTTCAGTCGCCTTGATAGCAACACGCTTTCGGCACCATCATTTGAAAATTGGAAAGACTGCATGGCTTACCATTATGGCGATGGTACTAATATCACTTGAATCAATCATCATCAAAGAAGTTCTTGCGGTCGTCTCCCCTGTTTCATTGTATTTTATTCGAACAACCGTTATCGCTATCGTTTTTCTTATCTTGTATAGACCTAAAATTGCCAAAATCTCGAAAGAGGTCTATGCAATGACGATCATCTCTGCTATTTTTGGGGTGGTTCAAATGGTTTTGAAATTTTACGGATTTATAAATTTCGGAGTTGTTGAGACGACCATGGTTTTGATCTTGGGCCCGATGATGGTTTATGTGTACTCATACTTTTATTTTAAAGAGAAACTCTACAAGCGTGACATAGTAGCTGCTATAGTAGTTGTTGCAATGATTCTGTGGGTGACCTTCAAGTAAGAATAAGTGGAAATTCTAACACCCGCCTGCATAAGCTAAACATTGCGGGCAGGCTGATCCTTTACACAGATCAACGCAGATTATAAAATCTATATACAAGAGAATTCCATAATTTTGACTTTTGAATTATTAATTTTAAACTTTAAGTTATGTTGATCGATACTCACGCACATTTGGACTTTCCAGAATTTAAGGGCGAAGTAACCGCAGTTTTGGGGCGTGCAAAAGAAGCTGGAGTTGAAAAGATTATAAACATCGGAGTCGATGAAGAAACATCTAGGTCATCGGCAGATCTGGCTCGTCTTTATCCAGAGATCTACGCAACGATTGGAGTTCATCCACATTCTGCAAATGATTTAGAGTTGGAAACTCGAATGACTTTCTCGACATTTATTGTTAACCCAAAAGTGGTAGCGATCGGAGAGATCGGACTAGATTATTATTATTTAAAGCGTTCTTCCCAATTCTCAAATTATCCCACCAGAGAACAACAGATATTTTGTTTTGAACAGATGTTAGATATGGCACTGGAATATCGGTTGCCGGTAATTATTCACTCACGCGAAGCTGATGCAGATATTATTGCAATATTAAAATCTTATTCAGACCAACTTCGAGGAGTTATTCACTGTTTTTCTGGAAATTATGATTATGCAAAAAAGATACTCGACATGGGTTTTCTGATTTCAGTTACAGGAAATATAACTTATAAACAATCTCAAGAAACCAGAGACGCCATCGAGAAGATTCCGTTGGGTTCTATAATGGTGGAGACTGATTGCCCTTTGCTGACCCCTGAGTCGAAAAGGGGAGACAGAAATGAGCCCGCTTTTGTGGTGGAGGTCGCTAAAAAAATAGCGGAGATAAAAAAGATAAGTATTTTTGAAGTGGAGCGAATGACCACCAAAAAAGCCCTAAGCTTTTTTAAGCTGAAATAATAGTTGATATTGTAAAGTAGCAAATATTGGATCTATTCCATTGCTGTACTACAATAAAACAACAACCCGCCTAATTAGGCGGGTTCGGTATTGCAGACAACTTGTCCCAGCATTCGCACCCTACAGCAACAAGGTGACGTTTCGCGATATCAGCGTTGCATGAGGGATGGAGGCCGTCCTTTCTCAGAACGAGTACTCTAGCGAATACTTCGTACGGTTTTGCGGTTTCTGGGCTTCGGTAGATGAGTTTGCCACATACCACACACACTCGGTCGCCGTCAGTATCCCTATCGACATTGACACCATTCTGTCTGTTCGGAGGCAAGTCTTCACGGCACTCCCAGTCATTACATCCATCCCACGTGTGTCCATGAAGGACAATGGTCTCAACGTCTGGACTGTTGAAGAATTGAGTCCCAGCTTTAGACAGTGGCATGGTCAGCTCCTCTCGTATGATGTCGACTGTTAAAAAGATAGCACAATATTTGTATATTGACAAGCAGATAATGAGATGTTATATTAGATGTTACATAAGATACTAAGATAATTTGTAATTCCATCACAGAAACTTCACACAGAATTACACTGAAGTATCGAGTAGCATTTTTTGTTTAAATTCGTATTTTTGTTCAAATTAGTAAATTGGTAGTGTCATGAAAAAAATTACAGTCAACGAGCTTCAACGTAAGCTCTCAAAAATTGCAAAAGAGGTAGAAAAAGGAGAAATCTACGAAGTAAACAGGTATTCAAAACCGGTGGCGTATTTGGTTCCAACTGAAAAGTTCATGGACGTAGTTTCTGGCGAATCATGCAAGGCTTGTATGGAAGATGTGCGCGAGATCGCAAAGGGGTTTAAAGGGAATAGAGATTAAGCGGAAGTTACAACGCTGACTGCTTTACACTGACAGAACGCTGACTGAATTTTAGAAAAGTCTGCGAAGAGTCTGCGTAAATGATCTGCGTAGTAATTTCAAATTATTATGAAACAAATCTACTTAGATAACAGCGCAACTACAAAGGTTGACCAAGAAGTATTTGCGGCGATGAAGCCGTATTTTACGGTTGATTTTGGTAATCCTTCATCTATCCACTCAACCGGACAAAGTGCAAGGGCAGCCTCTGATAGCGCCAGAAAAACAGTTGCAAAGTTTCTAAATTGTGAGTCATCTGAAGTTATATTTACATCAGGTGGTTCTGAATCAGACAATCTAGCGATAAGGGGAATAGTAGAAAGTATACAGCATACAGTATACAAGGGGCAGAAAAAGCTACATATTATCACCAGCCAATTCGAACATTATGCCGTTTTAGATACTATAAAAGAACTTGAAAAAGAGGGAAAGGTTGAAGCGACATACATAAAACCAAATTCTGAAGGGATTATTGATGTTAAGAATATTGAATCTGCAATTTTAGACAACACAGTTTTAGTTTCAATTATGTATGTGAATAACGAGATAGGGGTCGTGCAACCGATTCGCGAGATTGGTAAAATGATAGAAAAAGAGAATCGCAATCGGGGTATTGAATCTCGCATTTACTTCCACACCGATGCGGTTCAGGCAACTAATTATTTCGATATGAATGTTAAGTCACTGCATGTGGATTTACTGACAATTTCCGCTCATAAAATCTATGGACCGAAGGGGATCGGTGCGCTCTATATTAAGAAGGGAACGCCGATAAAACATCAGATAGTTGGCGGAGGACAAGAGTTTAAGATTAGGGCTGGAACTGAAAATGTGCCTGCAATTGTCGGATTTGCAAAAGCTATAGAGATTATTGAAAAAAATTGTGATGAAATTGTAAAACTTCGCGACAAGCTGATCGACGGTCTTTTAAAGATTGAAAAATCAAAGTTAAATGGATCAAGAGAACTTCGATCACCAAACAATGTAAACGTTTCATTTGAAAATGCTGAAGGCGAATCAATCCTAATCAATCTAGATATGGAAGGGATCGCTGCCTCATCTGGGTCAGCCTGTACTTCTGGATCGCTTGAGCCAAGTCATGTTTTAGCTGCGATTGGAGTTCCTGCCGAAAAATCACACGGATCGATCAGATTGACGCTTAGTAAAGATACGACCAAAGAGGAGATCGATAGAGTTTTAAAAGTAATGCCAAAAATCATCAAAAAATTAAGAGAGATGAGTCCGATCAGATAATAATGTGCACAACCGACACAAATTATTAACACAAATTTTCACAAATGCACAAATTAGTGAATTAGTGCAGATTACCCCAAAGGGGCCCCTTAGGGGGGTGAAAAAGATTAGTGACGGTTTCGCTCAACATTAAGTACGAGGAACGAGTATGCAATACACAAAAGAAGTAATGGATCACTTTCAAAACCCACGAAATATGGGTGAGCTTCAAGATGCCGATGGAGTTGGGGAAGTAGGAAATCTCAAGTGTGGTGATATGATGACAGTTTACATAAAGGTAGGTAAGAAGGATGGCAAAAAGATAATTTCAAAGATTAAGTTTCAAGCACTTGGTTGCGCTGCAGCCATTTCGGCTAGCTCTATGATGACTGAGTTAGTTAAAGGAAAGAGCATAGAAGAAGCCAAGAATATCTCAAGAGACGATATCAACGACTCTTTAGGGAAACTTCCTGCACAAAAATACCACTGCTCCATCTTATCGGCTAATGCGATTAGAAAAGCAATTGAAGATTACACACACAGATCTCGTTCACAGAAAGGACACAGATAATTTTAAATAGTTTCCATATTTGTACTTTTGTGAGATTTGTAAATATGTGAAGGGTTTATGAATATTGAAATGAATAAACAAAAAATCGCAGTTGCGATGAGCGGTGGGGTTGATAGCTCAGTCGTTGCTAAAATGATGGTAGATGAGGGACACGATGTAGTCGGTCTCTTTTTGAAGTTGTGGTCGGATCCCAACTGCAGTATTGATAAACAAAACAGATGTTGTGACCACGAGGCTTTGGCCGATGCTAGAGAAGTTGCAGATAAATTGGGAATTAAGTTCTATGTTATAGATGCTACAGCCGAGTTCAAAAAAGCGATTGTCGATGAATTTATTGAAGAATACAAAAAACTTCGAACTCCAAATCCTTGCATAAAGTGTAACGAGTACATTAAGTTTGATTTGTTGCTTAAGAAGGCACTTGAGATAGGGGCAGAAAAACTTGCAACAGGTCATTATGCAAAGACAAAAGATGATAAATTATTTACTGCTATAGATGATTCAAAAGATCAATCGTACATGCTTTATAGATTAAACCAAAATCAATTATCTAAAGTACTTTTTCCACTTGGAGATAAATTGAAAAAAGATGTGAGGGCTTTGGCAGTAAAGTGGGATTTGCCGGTGAAAGAGAAACCGGAGAGCCAAGAGATCTGTTTTTTTGGAGATAGGGACTACCGATCGTTTCTTTCGCGATATTTGGATAAAAAGTACTTTGAACACGGAGAAATTGTAAACAAAAAAGGCGAAGTTTTAGGAACTCATGAGGGTTTGGTCAACTATACAATTGGGCAGCGAAAGGGAGTTGTCCAAGATACAAGTGCAAAGAGAAAAGATACTAAGATGCTTTATGTTGTAGGATTTGATGTTGAAAAAAATCAATTGATAGTCGGAGAGGACAAAGAAGTTTACACAAGTGAAATGTTTGTTAGTGATATTAACTGGATAGATCCGAATTATAAAAAAGTTCTATTGACTAATGATTATTTACTTATGACTAAAATCCGATATCGACATGATGCAGTGCCGTGTCGCATTGTCATTCCTGACTACGATCAGGAATCTAGTAACATTAAAGTAATGTTTGATAAACCTCAAAGAGCTATAACTCCAGGTCAAAGCGCGGTGTTCTATTTACCGGCCGAAGCATTAGTTAAGGGTGAAGCGAAGGCTGGTGAGGGTGATGAAGTATTGGGTGGTGGAGTTATCGAGAAATAATAAATCAACACTACGCCTAAAGATTGATGAATATATTTGAGTACTAATAACATGGTCTAATAAAAGAAAGACGGACGGGAGATTTGGTGGTCTCCCGCCCGCTTGGTGTGGCCGCTGCCTATCGCCGAATCCATATTGGTATTCGAACTGGATTCTCCCTAGCCGTATTTGATCGCGGCATTGGGGCGGGCGTGGCAGCGTGATCCGGGTAGTTGGTTCGTGCCGATGCAGGGCGGCACCGTCTTTTACAGGAAGCCGCTCATGGGAGCGCCACCTTTCTTGGATGACTATGGCGTTGCTCCGGGGGGATAGGTGAGCACTTTGGGCTCCCTTCCAGTCCCGGTGTTTTCAGTTGCTTCGGCGGCCATCTAGGGACCCTTGGCGAACGGGGGATTGCCCGGGTGTTTGCCGGTGATCTCGAGGCCGGCGGTGCTCTCAATCGTGTGAGCTGTTGCGACGTGGATGTTCGTGCCTGCTGGTCGCGGGCTGTCTCGTCCCATTGAGGGATCTCCCTCTACGACAGGATTTCGATCTGTACGACTGTTGATAATATAGCATACTGAAAGATATATGTCAAGTACTTTTTTACGCACACTGTAACTCCCACGGTTTCGTACACGGTAAATACAATATCGAGAACATTACGCACACTGTAACTCCCACTGTTTAGGACACTGTGAATAGATGATTAAGATAGAATATTGAGTAAGAACCACCCCTAACCCCTCCTTTTAAAGGAGGGGGATTTGAGGCTAGACAATGGTTTAAGGGCAATAAAAAACACCCTGTTGGGTGCATCTAGGGGTAAAAAGCGAAGTGGGCGGGGAGACTATGTCTCCTCGCCCACTGAATTCTTGTGCAGGAAGCGATTATTCGCCCCTGCAACTTCTTGCGTGCTTTGCGGTGAGGCCCGCTAGGCAGCCTGCAAGAAGGTCGTCCCGATTGCCGATGTCCGCGTTGTGTCTTCGTCGCGGAAAACGGCGGCGGTTAGCTTCCCGATCGTCGTTGTCGTCCCGGTTGCCGGTGTCCGCTCGATCGCATTGGAGTCGTCGCGGAAAACGGCGTCCTGCTTGTCGGCTTGTGATCCGTCACTGTTGGCCCAAATGTCCCTGTAGGCGTCGGTGGTCAGCTCGGCGACGAACCCTCTGGAGCCGTCGCGCATCACGTCCTGCTTGTCTCCGGTGGTATCCACTGCCATCGTAGCGATCAACTTGACCGCACGTGTCTTCGAGTTGGCGGCGTAGGTGTCCGTTGTCACGACGCCATGTACAATGCCGACGGGTATCAATGCCTCCGATGTTGGAGCCCTTGTGTAGTCCGCCTCGATCATCGTGGCCTGGTTGATGGCGATCATCAGATCGGTGGTTCTGGTGGTGGCCGAGGGGCCGACGTCAACGTCCATAAACTGTGTGACCGGCGTGGTGGCGAAGGCGGCGGATGATGTCAGTAAGGCGACGAGGCCTACCAACATTACTACAGTGCAGAGCTTGCTCATCCCTTTCCCTCCTTGGGACTTGCAGCAGCATTCCCTCGGTAAAGAGGGTATTTCAAGACTATGAATATAGTATAGGACTGGACTAGGTTTGTCAACAATATTTATATAAAAATCGAATAGCGAAATAACCACACTGAAATGTCCACTGTTAAAGACACTGTGGGTAGATAATTAAGATAGAATATTGGAGACAACCACCCCTAACCCCTCCTTAACAAGGAGGGGGAAATAACGGGTATAATGAATCTATGGAGATAAAGTTAGATTCGAAAATTCAGTTTATAAAAGGAGTTGGGCCGAAAATGGCTCAAAAATTCAATAAACTTGGTGTCTTGACTGTTTTGGATTTGATTCACTTTTACCCGAGAACTTACAAAGATTATACGAAGATAATTAAGATTGGTGATATTGAAATGTCCCGCCCACAGTCACAAGGTGACAGTTTCGGCGGACAGGCAAATAACCAGCCCGAAACGCCTGAGCGTAGCGATGGCGGGCGCGGCAAATATCAAAACGAGATCCCTCCATCGCTAATAGCGGGTCGGGATGACAATAATAATTATACAATTAGTGGCAATATTGTAGGTATTAACAATAAGCGAACTAGCAGACGCCGATTTACCGTTACTGAAGCTGTGGTTGAAGATGGAACTGGAAGCATAAAAGTAGTTTGGTTTAATCAACCATTTTTGCAAAAGATGCTTAAGGCGGGCTCTAAAGTTATATTGAATGGAAAGATTACGCGTGCTCCTTACTCCAACATATTGCAGATGGAGTCACCGGATCGGGCAAACAGAGCCTCTATTGTGCCAATTTATCCTGAAACGGTCGGCATAACTAGTAGATATATTGCCAAAATAGTATCATGTATCATGTATCAAGTATCGAGTATTAAAGAATATTTGCCGACAAATATTATAAATGAAAATAATTTGATGGGGATAGATGAGACGTTAAAAGAGATTCATTTGCCGAGAAATTCTCAAGTATTGAGCGAAGCTAAAAGAAGAATGGCATTTGATGAGTTATTTTTCATCGCACTAAAAGCGAAGCTTTCACGTTATGAGATAAAAAATGAAAATGCACCTGCACTAAATATTGAAAGTAAGAAACTGAAAGAGTTTACTGATAAGTTGCCATTTAAGTTGACTGATGATCAAAAGAGAGCGTCTTGGCAGATTATAAAAGAGATAAGCAATGATGTGCCGATGAATCGTTTACTAAATGGTGATGTTGGGAGTGGGAAGACAGTAGTTGCCGCATTTGCAGCTTTCGTCACCGTACTGGCAAAGAATAGGGCGATCATAATGGCTCCAACCGAGATCCTAGCTAATCAACATTTTGAAAACTTGAAGGAAATTTTGGGAGCACATAAGATCGATGTTGGTCTAATGACAGCAAACAATAAGATAGATCTTGATGCAAAAGTATTGGTAGGTACGCATGCTCTGATTCAAGATAAGGCAAGTCATAAAAACATTGGTTTAGTGGTAGTAGACGAACAGCACCGATTCGGTGTGAAACAGAGAGCGAAAATCAAAAGTTTTCGATCGGGAGAATTGAGACCTCATTTTTTGTCGATGACTGCAACTCCGATCCCGAGAACGATGCAGCTGGCGCTATTTGGCGATCTCGATGTATCTGTCATAAAGGAAATGCCGAAAGGACGGATAAAAATTGAAACAGAATATGTAGATGAGCCAGATAGAAATTCAAAATACAAATTCATTAAGAACCAAATTAGAGCTGGCAGGCAAGCATTTGTGGTTTGTCCACTTATTGAGGAAGAAGCACACACAGAATTGTTACACAAAAAGGACACAGAAATGAAATCGTTATTCGATTTAGATAGAAAGTCAGTTGTGAGAGAATACAAGAAGCTGAACGATGAAGTTTTCCCAAATTTGAAGATTGGTATGCTCCACGGGAAGTTAAAATCAAAAGAAAAAGATAACATAATGAATCAATTTTCTAATAATAAGTTAGATATTTTGGTCTCTACATCGGTAGTCGAGGTAGGAGTCGATATTCCCAATGCTTCGGTGATGATGGTTGAAGACGCAGAGCGATTTGGGCTTGCTCAACTTCACCAGTTTCGAGGAAGGGTTGGTCGTGGAGAGCATAAATCCTACTGTTTGCTATTTTCAAGCTCAAAAAACCCAAAAGCGGTTGAGAGATTGCGTACTTTAGAGAGAGTAAACGATGGCTTTAAGTTGGCAAGGGAGGATTTGAAAGTAAGGGGTCCTGGAGAGATTTATGGGACGATGCAATCTGGGGATCTCGACATTCGGTTCGCCAATCTGTCAGATGCCACTTTGATATCACAAGCTTCAAAAAGTGCTAAAGACTTGGTGGTAAATGATCCGAAGTTGGAAAAATATGAGATAATAAGAGAGAAACTTAAGGATTTTTTAGAAAGTAAACACCTTGAGTAAATGAAAAATTACAAATAAAATTTAAAATGACAAATGTCAAAAAGAAAAAGTTTGATTTCGAAGAATTCTTAGAAGATTATAAGTTCTATGTTGGCGGGGCGTTGATAGTTGTGATTGTCGCGGGGGCGGGAGTACTTTTGTGGCGGGAGAACTATTGGAAACCAAGTTTAGAAGATAGAATTTTGAATTTTGAATCTAGATTTGAAGAGTTAGAGGAAGAATTAGCTCAGATAAAATCAAACGAGGCAAAAATCGAAACAACGCCGGTTGAGACATCGAACCAACCAGAACCAGAAACTGGTGTGGTGGCGGGAACGGAGGCACCTGTTGAGGCACCAAAGGAGACCACTGTCGCAAAACCGACCGCGCCAATCGGCAAGATCAATCTAAATACCGCTTCGGCAAGTCAATTAGATGCACTTCCAGGGATAGGCCCTGCTTATGCGGGAAGGATAATTGATTATAGAAATGCAAACGGAGGATTCAAAACTATAGAAGAAGTACAAAATGTCAAAGGGATCGGACCAAAAACTTTTGAGAAGATGCAGGATATGATAGTGGTGGATTGAGCTTGAAAAAATTGAATAAATAGGGTAGTATTAGTTAGTAAAAGAGCCCGAGTGGTGAAATTGGCAAACACGCTAGTCTTAGGAACTAGTGAGGTAAAACTCTTGTCGGTTCGAGTCCGACCTCGGGCACCATCCTTCGCTCATCGGAGATGAGCTACGGATGGCACAGCCATCTCTTTCATAAACGAATTGCAGATGACACGACTCTCTCCAGACAATTATTCAACCTTTTGGGTTGTTTTTATATTGCGAGATAAGATAGTTTAGTATATTGTATTGTAGCTATACATACGAAACGATAGGGGGAACAGGACAATGCATTGGAAAGCAGCAGCACTCTGTGGATTGAATGCAATGTGTTGGGCGGCGGCTCCATTGATTGGGAAGCTGTCTAATGCAAACGCGAAGGTGATGGCGGTAATGATCAGTGTAGGGAGCTTGGTCGCGGTCCTACCGATGGCGTTTACCCAAAACTACAGCGCTGTTGGTAACAAAGGGCTCTTGGTTGCGTTGGCGGCAGGAATAATCAACGGAATCGGAGTGATAGTGTTCTACCAGTTGATATTTGGTTTAGAACAAGGTTACTGGGAAATATCGAAGATCATTCCGATTGTTTTCGTTCTGGTTCCGGTCGTAGCAGTAATAGGATCCAGACTGGTTTTTGCTGAAGAGATCACCATTGAGAAGATCATAGGCGTTGGATTGGCGTGTGCAGCGATCTGGTTGTTGAAGAAATAGATCAGATGCCCCGGGCTTCTAACAGTGATGTTGGAAGCCTTTAGTTTTTGATATAATTAAAATGTTGCTTGGCATTTGTAGAAACAAATATTAATTTATCCAATATGGATGAAATCGACAAAAAAGATCAAGAAGCACTCGATCAGATCGAAGAGAAACTGTTAGAAAAAGATCGAAAAAAACAGGAAGAAAAAATGATCGTTGAGGGACGATCGGTGTTTGATATCCAAAGCAGAAAACATCAAGATACAAGTAACAAGGATACAAACAAATCAAAATAATCAATAAGAAAATTCAAATCATGTTTGGTTATTGTCTCTTGTATCCTTTAAAAGCTATTCGCTTTTAATTCTGGCTCTTCCTTCCTCATCTATATAGTACTCAAAATCAAAAGGGCTTATGGGGATGGCTTTTAGAATGCCAGCTTCTACAAGCGAAGAAAGCTCCTTTGGATAAGCTTCATAAGCTTCAAAATAAATCTTTCCGGCCTCTTCTAAAAGATCCAAGATCTCGTAATGATAGACATAAGCTTCGGCGCGTTCTCTCACTACTTCGTCGTCACTGGTCTCCATTATGCCAGTCCAGATCTGTTTCGTTTGTTCTCGAAGATTTGGGTTTGAGCCAAAAGTTGCTGATATTTTAATAATGCTCTCTGGCGCACCTTTGGTATCAGCGGCTATAGCAAAATACTTTGCGGCACTTGCCTGATCATCTTTATTTATAAAGTAGGTGGTTGCAAGATAGTAGGGGATTCTCCAATCTGGGTCAGATTCGACAACTCCTTTTTTGGCGATCTCAATCGATTCATCGACATACCCAAGAGAAGGTAGCATTAGCGCGCCAAAGGCGTATGGATAGCTAAACTTTGGGTCAAGATCGGTTGAAAGTTTTATATAATCAATCAATTTTATGAATTCATCTTCTTGCCAATCACCATAGTATTGGATTGCACTAAGCCAGTAGAGTGATGAGGCGGCAGAGTCTAAGCCCAAATCGGACGCTTCTACCACTTCTGCCCCCAAAACATATGGGGAGGGTTTGGGTTGTTTCTCTTTATTGATATCGAAAAAATACTGTGAAGCAAAGACTCCAAGGAATAAGAGTGGCAGCAATAGAATATTGATTATGATTTTCATTATTATAGATCTTGTTTTTTAAGGGACCATGTAGCTAGTACTAACAAAATTGCAGAGTAAAGTGTTGCATACAAAAAAGCATAAAATATTGAAAGCCCAGAAATTGTTACATCGTGAACAACGAGGTTTCGGATATTGAACTTTTCTAGATTTGGTAAAAGATAGTAGATAGCAACAGCAACCGGTCTGAAGTTAGATGGGTTTTTGTTTGCATATTTTATTATCAGCTCGAGTGAGTGGCCTATATAGAGAACCAAAACTGCATATATAGTAGAGGCTAGGGGAGTAGCGAAGGTTGAAAAGAGAATCATCAGAGAGATAAATACTGCGATCTCAAAAAGTTGCATTAAAATTGCGAATAGGGCAGAGGAGTCGAACCCCCCACCTTTTGCAAAAACAACGACCAAATAGATCACAGTCATAACAACAATCGTAAGTAAAATTGAGACAAAAAGTCCTAAAAATTTTCCAACTACTACTTGCATGCTCGAGACCGGTTTTGAAAGCAAGATGTAGAGAGTTCTCTTTTCTATCTCTTTGTAAATAAGTGATCCACCCAAAAAAATCGTGATTATTAGAGAAAATAGATAAATTCCTGCAAGACCAAAATCTTTAATTATCTTAATGTCTTCGCCGAGCGAGATTGATCCGAAGAATATAGTTGAGAGAATAAATAAGATAGCAAATGCCAAGATCACGTAAAGTATGCGATCACGGATTGTTTCTTTGAAAGTGTTTTTTGCGATAGTAGTTATATTTTTCATAATGTATGCAACCGTCACAAATCTATTTCACTAATTGGCACTAATGCGCTAATTGGTGAATTTGTTGAAACTTGTGAAGATAATTAGTGTCGGTTTTGCTTGTTTATTACTTCTACAAACTTGTCTTCCAAAGTCTTATTGCCTTTGAATTTTTTGACTGTTCCGCTATATATTAACTTTCCATTGTCGATTATACCGATCTCATCACAGATCTCATCGACATCAGCTAGGATGTGGGAGTTAAAGAAGATGGTCTTTTTTCGCCTCTTTAATTTCAAAATTATCTTTTTTATCTCAGCTCTTCCGATCGGATCAAGCCCATCTAAAGGTTCATCTAAAAAAATGTAGTCGGGATCATTTACAAGGGATTGTGCTATTCCAAGTCGCTGTTTCATCCCTTTGGAATAAGTATTTATCATCTTATTCTTTGCATCTTTTAGCCCTACGTCTTTGAGTATGTCTTCAATGTTAGATATCGGATCGCAAAATAGATCAGCAGAAAATTGTAAAAGTTCCAACCCGGTCAAATGATCGTAAAAATAGGGATCTTCTGGCATAAAACCAATACGCTCACGAGTTGATTTGTCTAAAGGATTCTTGTTGTTGATTCTAATTTTGCCGTGGGTTGGAGAGCTAAGTCCTACAAGTATTTTAATCGTTGTGGTTTTTCCTGCTCCGTTTGGGCCCAAAAATCCAAAAACAGCTCCCCTCTTTATAGTAAGGGAGATATTTTCGACAATTTTCTCTTTGCCGTATTGTTTTGATAACTTTGATATTTTTATCATAAATATAATCACTGAGACGGGTATCGCCCGCCTGCAACTATGTGGCAACTTCGGGCAGGTAACCGAAAAACGATAAACGAAATTGATTGTACATAGACATAGTAGTAAAGATAGTATAATGATGCAAGTTGACATTGAGGGGCATACAAGGTATATTGTACGCGCACCGAGGCCTATGCCCGGTAAATCCATTGGCGAGTCTGGGGTCCGATAAAAAGGATTAGGGATGAGCCAAAAGGAGCGAGCAAGAAATGGCAACAAGGAAGAATCGAGTATCCGATGTTATGAGAGGCATGGGGGTCGGTCATTCGATCATGAAAGAGCTTGAGAATGCGACGGAAGCACTGGGCCTGCCACTAGAGGTTCTACATCTGCTTGCCACACCCGAAGGAGCACCAGTGGTAGGAGAGATGGTTGCTACGATGGCTGAATCCCTTGATCAGTTGGGAAGGTTACTGGGAAGGTATTCAATCACTGTTGACAAGGCTCTGACGGTCGAGGAAATGATATCGGCTGGTTGCTTCGACTGGGAAAACGCGGACATCACCTCCGGAAACTTTCCTTTGGAGTTGACTGATACGAGAGAAGCGATGGAAGTTGTTACTCTCTGTTTCGATCAAGATGCTCCTGCTTCCGGCCAAGACACAAGCCAACATATTTCTACTCATAAGGTGTTGGCAGCGATGAGTCAGAAGAACCTTCGCCCAGCAACGATTGCCGAAACCCTGGCTTTAGGAGCTCAGCACCGGAGCGTTCAACGAATAATTCCGGTCGTCTGTCTGGGTTCCACATGCGTATTTCCCCACACCACCACCCGCTACTGTCCAGTTCTTTGCAGTGACGGGTCAGATCGCAAGCTTGACCTTCGATTCTTCGACCACAACCTGGGTCAGGGCTGGAGTCGGGATTGCCGTTTTCTTGCGGTTCGCAAGGTAGCCTAGAAGATACCTAAGTCCGAGCCCCTCCATTTCGGAGGGGTTTTTGTTATTATATAGACATACAATATTATTATGAATAAAAAACAACGAAAAATAGTGGCAGTTGTTGGGCCGACCGGATCAGGAAAGACCGGTTTAGCGGTTTTGCTTGCCAAAGAATTTGACGGTGAGATCGTATCAGCAGATTCTCGCCAAGTTTTTCGTGGGCTAGATCTGGGAACTGGAAAAGACTTGGACGATCTAAAGGGAGTGAAATACCATATGATAGATATTTGTGACCCTG
>SDBT01003798.1_pt1 | contig 25971 bp, 24 predicted proteins | sample 2277101 | NCBI WGS metagenome assembly SDBT01 (sample SAMN10404973, study PRJNA504765) | marine sediment metagenome | isolation source: marine sediment core GS10_PC15, 103 cmbsf | place: Arctic Ocean: Southern Knipovich Ridge | collected 2010 | reverse complement strand
TACTTCAAGCGAATTACCTGCGATTGGATTGCCCAGCATCCATATTAAAAAAGTAAGATAGACCAGGATAATGGAGATGATCAGCAACCTCCACCATCTGTTATAAATTGCAAAGTAGAGTGAGAGGGCACTTATGGCCAAAACCAGGGAGAGCATAAAATAGGTTGAATTACTTGCGATAGCCAAAACCGTTGTCATCATCAATACGATCCCAGCCAGTACCTGAGACCTGTTTCTGAATGCGAGATAGGTCAGCGAGATGATAACCAACAAGACAATCCCACGTCCGAAAAATATATTTTCAATGATCTGGTTCCCGGGGAAAAAATGCAGCCGAAGCGAGACAAAGAAAAGGAGAATGTGGCCGTTATAGTAGAATAGGGAGGACATATAGGGAAATGACCTGCGGGATAAATTCCCTGTCAGATAAATCAGTGCCACCGCTGCATATCCAAAAAGAATCGAAATAACCGAATGTTCTTGATTATTAAGAAGTTGTGTGAGGAAAATAATTCCAAAAAAAAGGACAATGTTTCCCAGCCAGGCCATTCCATACTCGCCTATTTTTGATTCAATCACCTCATTTTCAAAATCCTGTGAAGATAATTGAACCTCAGGATCCGAACCATCCCGGGTTGTTTCAAATCGGTGTTCTATTCCGGATAATTTCGGAACATCTGCCTTTTTCTCCAGATTTGCGATCCTCTTTTCAAGCAGTTGAACCTTTTCTGCCAACTCCTCAAAATTTTCATAGTCACCCTGGGAGTGCTTCATGATGATGTCGTTTTGTTACTCTTACAAAACTTCCTGCTTTTTCCAGGGAGGCAGCAACCACAGTAAAAAAGCAAGTACCAGAAAAGGAAGAATAATCCAGACAATTGCCATGAACAATCCTTCAGATCCTACTAATCCCAATTTGAAACTGGTAAATCCATGGAAACTTTTGGAAAATAACTGACCACCTATTACAACGTTCCATCGCATAAAAAATATTCCTGTCAGGACCATGAAGCCTGTAGTCAGGTAAATGATTTTTCGAATCTTCTCCTTAATTTTGGCTACCTGCAAAATACCCAGTGCGATCATTGGGATGATCATCCCGAATAGTATTTGCATCACAAACAAGGTCAGATATAATTTACCTGAAACAAGCATGGATAGGATGTCAAATGATTCTTTTGCCTCATAGATCCTGTGGACCTGATCGAGAGATTCAAGACTAAAATCCAGAATCAGGGCAAAGAACAGGAATTTACCCACGGTATCCAGGCACGGCATATCTATCTTCACTTTTCTTATAAAGGAAATGATCATGTAGAGGACCATCACAAGTGCTATGCCGGAAACTATGGCAGAAAAAAGAAAAATCACAGGCATGAGGACGGTGGACCACCATGGATTGGCTTTAATGGAGCCAAAGATAAACCCCACATATCCATGTAACAGGAATGCTGAGGGAATACCTATTATTGTAATAATATACCCCAGCCGGTTATCCCATTTTAACGCTTTTGGTGAGATATCGGTGACCCCAAGGGTCAGGATCTTGTAAAATCTTCCCAGAATGCCTTTCTTTTCCTTTGACCAGATAACGAAATCACGGCGGTAATCGAACCAGATCTCCAACAACAGCACCACCATCAGGTACCACAGGTAGACAAATCCGAAAATAGCCATTGCAGATGAGCCATTGGGAGTGATCATGATTTCATAAGCCCTGGCTGGTTTGCCGAGATGAGCAATCAGGGGTAGTGGGGCACAGATAAGATAGGCGAGGGCTGTGATCAGCGCAAGTTGATAGGTGGGTCCGAGGACTTTGATCTTGAATACACGTTCAAGAGAGGCAAGGATGAAAGCTCCTGCTACCAATCCTGTAAGGTATGGGTAGAGAACGACCAGGATTCCCCATTGCAGTTCGATTTCATTCGGGTAGATGAAACCATCTACCTTGGAGAGCATTTCGTATAAGTGAGTTTCCATGTTATCTTACTTCTGCGCTCAGCGCATTATAGAAAAGTTTTGCACCTGTATTCATATGTGGCTTCAGGACCTGGCAATTGTGTTCTTTCAGGAACTTGACCAAATCACTTTCTTTGTCATTTAAATCTCCATAAATCCTTGCAGTTGTTGGACAAATCTCCATACAGGCAGGATCGATTCCTTCTTTTAACCTGTGATAGCAGAGGGTGCATTTGTCAGCGGTTTTCTTTTCAGGGTGAATATACCTGCATCCATAAGGACACGCCTGGATACAATACCCACAACCAATGCAATATTTATCATCGACCAGTGCAACACCATCCGGGCTCTCAAAAGTTGCCCCCACCGGACAGACCTGGGTGCAAGGTGATTTAGAACAATGGTTACACATTTTCGGAACGAAAAATGTTTTAAAAATATCTTCATCATTCACCGATTGATCTATTCCGTCGATGCCGCCATTGGGAGATTCCACTTTAACTGTACCATCATTCAGAACCGTATATTGTTCCACCCAGGTTCGAAAATAAAATGGTTCGTCCGGAACATCATTCTCTACCTTGCATGCCTTTGCACACATGCCGCATCCGATGCATTTGTTGATGTCGATCCCAACTCCCCACCATGGTCCTCCATCGGCCGGGGGATCAGAGGCAAAGACAATCGCATTGAAAGGCTTCAGTAATGAAGATATTGCAACAGTTCCAGCTGCAGCTACCGATGTTCTAATGAATTTTCTTCGTGATGATTTCATTCCAGGCCCTCCCATACTTCGTGTGGATTATGACATTCGACACAATTCTTTTTTTCTGTATAATGTGTTTTGATATCCACCTGGAAAACGATATCGGTCGAACGTGCCGCATTGATATCATGGCATCTGCCGCAAAACTCCCGTTCGCTCTCTTTGATGATGTTATCATTTTCGGGATTGTTGACATGTGCAAGTCCGGGACCATGGCAGGTTAGGCAGGAGATATCTGCATGCACGTCATTTTCCAGTTGTTCCCTGATATCATCGTGACAATCGAAACAATCTTCCTTACTGGCATAAACTATTTCTTTGGAAGCATTATCAATCAGGGCGTCTCCCCGGTAGTGCCCGTACTGTCCAAAAGTGTCAGGTACAAGGAAATGACGTGCTACCAGAAACAGAGCAATGAAAATTACAAATAGTGGTATGAGTCTTCTTATTTGCTGGGGCATATTTGAAACTGTATTAAATAATACGTAAAAACTGCAAATAATGATACAGAAAAATATTGGATATCCAATTCATTTTTTTAATTTAACTTATTAATAATCAACTTATTTATAATACGACTAAATAAAAATAATCAAGAAAGGAAGCACATGGACGAACCCTCGGATTTGAATGCTGACAAACCTGTTTATACACTGGGCATTGCTTCACAGCTCTCGGAAATTCAAGCTCATTCCATCCGGCAATACATCGACAAGGGACTGTTGATACCATTTAAGCTCAATTCCAAACGCCACCTCTTTTCACCAAATGACATCGATAGGTTAAAGTACATACATGTACTGATCCATGAGAGGGGTTTAAATTTTGCAGGAATAAGGGCATTGATGGCATTGATCCCGTGCTGGGCCATTCGTCCGTGTTCAGAAAGTGACAGGCAATCGTGCAATGCGTACGTCGATTGGTATTATCCCTGCTGGGAAGCATCGGAGAAGGGAAGGATTTGCAGGAATGAGAATTGCAGGGAATGCAAAGTATATAAAAGCATCAGTGAGAAAGTTGATCTGAAAGCAGTGATAAAGGCCCTGATCTAGAGATCTATTCCTCCAGGCTGGCGATGGCATCTTCCACCAACCGGATGTGGTTGTCAAGTTCGTAACTGTATTGCTGGTACAATTGCCTGGCGTTGTACAGGTTGAAAAGTGCATCTTCGTAGTTGCCCTTCACATAGAATCCATAGCCCTGCTGATGTATGAATATGGCATTTTGCGGATCAGCTTCAATGGCTTGTTCAATGAGGGACATGCCTTCATCAATCTTCAGGGCGTTTATGATCAGGACCCATGCAAGTGCACCGAGTTTTTCAATATTGGCGGGATCATACTGGTAAGCCAGCCTGAAATGTTTCTCCGCTTCCAGGTAATCTGTATTTAAGTAAAGCCTGCCCAGGTAAAATGCCACTTCAGCAGCGTTGAGCCCCCTCTCCTCCAGGATCCGGACAAGCCTGTCAGAATGGTATTCGGCTTCTTTGTACCGCATCCTTGAATGGGCGCAGATGGTATACCTTCCAATGACCCCCGGATGGTCCTTGTGGAGCTGTGAGGCTTTGAGGAGGATCTCCTTTTCCTTCTGGTGCTTATTAATCTTGTGGTAACAGAAGCTGAGGCTGATGTAGATCTGGACCAGCGTGGGATTATCTTCAATCGGATACAACGCCAATCCCCGGTCCAATGCATCGATGGCCCTGTGGTATTCGTGGATCTTAATGTTTTCTAAGCCCAGGCTGAACCAGTGGTTGTATTGTGAAGGATCCAGATCCAGAAGCTCTTCTAAGACAGAGATCAGTTCAAAGGGTGTTTTGTGGTCATTTACTCCGTTTAAATATACCAGGTTCAGGCTGAACAGCATGGAATCCCTCTGTTGCTCCGTGATGGAATCGGCCAGTGGTCCGGTGGATCCATATCCGTCACTTCCAGCGCGTAGTTGGAATAAAATACTGAAACACAAGATGATCACAAAGAATATCCGGATAATCCTGTAGTTCAATGATGGTTGCCTGTGCATAACGGCCTTTTAGGGTTCTTCGGAGCAATTTACACACAATGCCGGGAAGAGTCAATATGACGACCCTGGCAGTTTATTCACGGTAAACTTCCATGGGTTCACATGAACAGACCAGGTTCCGGTCGCCGTACACTTCGTTGATGCGGCTCACCGATGGCCAGAACTTGTTTTCTATGACCCATGGCAGGGGGAATGCAGCCTTGCTCCTGGAATAGTTGCGGCCCCAGCTTTCAGACATAAGCACTTCAGCTGTATGAGGCGCATTCCTGAGAACGCTTTCTTCAACATCCTGGTTACCCTCTGCTATTTCCATGATATCTTTGTGGATGTCGATCATGGCCTGGATAAAGCGGTCCAGTTCAGCCTTTGATTCACTTTCAGTGGGCTCCATCATCAATGTGCCATGTACAGGGAAGGAGAGCGTTGGTGCATGGAAGCCATAGTCCATCAGCCGTTTGGCAATATCTGCCTCGGTGATATCAGCCATTCCCTTGAATTTCCTGCAATCCAGGATCATCTCGTGGGCCACCAATCCTTCTGTTCCCCTGTAAAGGATGTCGTAGTGATCTTTAAGGGATGCAGCAACATAGTTAGCATTGAGGATGGCCATGCGGGTGGATTCTGTAAGCCCTTCATTCCCAAGTAGCTGTATGTATGCGTGGGAAATAGCCAGGATTCCGGCACTGCCGTAAGGAGATGCTGCAATGCTGCTGATTCCCTTAATGCCGCCGGTTTCCACCAGTGGATGAGTGGGAAGATACTCCACCAGGTGATTGGCCACGCCGATGGGGCCAACCCCGGGACCGCCTCCTCCATGTGGAATGGCAAATGTTTTATGCAGGTTGAGGTGACAAACATCTGCACCAATATAGGCCGGACTGGTAAGTCCCACCTGCGCATTCATGTTGGCCCCGTCCATATAGACCTGTCCGCCATGCCCGTGGACTATTTCAATGATCTCACGGATATTTTCCTCAAATACCCCGTGGGTGGAAGGGTAGGTGATCATGATGGAGGAAAGCTCGTTGCTGTGTAACGCTGCCAGTTCTTTCAGGTGGGATGTGTTGATGTTCCCGTGGTCATCACACTCCACCACTTTGACTGCCAGTCCGGCCATCACCGCACTGGCAGGATTGGTACCATGGGCAGACGCCGGGATCAGAACCACTTGCCTGTTATTTTCTCCACGGTCTTTATGGTATGCCTGAATGACCATTAAACCGGCATATTCTCCTGAAGCCCCCGAATTGGGTTGAAATGAGATGGTTGCAAATCCGGTGATCTCCTTAAGGGCAAACTCCAGTTCATTGATCAACTGGTGGTACCCTTCGATCTGATTGATGGGGACAAAAGGATGGATGGAAGTGAATTCCGGCCAGCTAACCGGCATGAGCTGGGTTGCTGCATTCAGCTTCATGGTGCACGATCCCAGTGAGATCATGGATTGGGTTAGCGAAATATCCTTGCGTTCAAGCATCCTGATGTAGCGCATCAATTCTGTTTCAGAGTGGTACCTGTTGAAAGTATCCTGCTGAAGAAAGGATGAGGTCCTGGTAAATGTAACATCGAAAGAAGTGGTGGCCTCCAGGGATTCCTGGAAATGCACGCTCTTTTTTATACTGATTGAGAAGATCTCCAGGATTTCATTCAATCTCTCTTCACAGGTAGATTCATCAGTTGAAAATTGAACTGTGGATTCGGTTGGGTAGTAAAAATTAATTTCCTTCTCCTCGGCCAGCACCCTTATTTTTTCTGCAGAGATCCCATCGGGTAACTCAATCAGGAGGGTGTCAAAAAAGTTTTCATTCACGAGCGTATATCCCAGTTCTGTAATCTGTGCGGACAGATAAGCCGCACCGGTGTGGATGTTGGTAGCGATTCTCTTTAAACCATCCGGTCCGTGGTACGCAACGTACATGCCAGCCATGCTGGCAAGCAAAGCCTGTGCTGTACATATGTTGGAAGTGGCCCGTTCTCTTTTGATGTGTTGTTCCCTGGTTTGAAGGGCCATTCGAAGGGCGGGCTTTTCATTAACATCGATGGAGATCCCTATGATCCTGCCCGGAAGGTAACGTTTGAAATTTTCACTGGTGGCGAAGAAGGCGGCATGAGGACCTCCGTAGAACATGGGAATCCCGAATCGCTGGGTGGAGCCTACCACCACATCGGCACCCCATTCTCCTGGAGGTTTTATCAGCACCAGGCTCATTATATCGGCTGCAACAGCAACCGCAATTCCCATCTTGTGTGCCGAATCGGTAAAGGACCGGTAATCCCTGATACCACCGTCTGCGGCCGGGTATTGAATGAAACATCCGAACATTGTACTGTCCAGGGAGGCTGTCTCGTATGATCCGAAAACCAACTCAATTCCCAGGGGTTCGGCCCGGGTAACCAGTACGGCCCTGGTCTGGGGAAAAATATTCTCATCAACGAAGAACCTGGTTCTGCCTTCTTTTACTGCTGCACGCGACCGGGCATTGAACAGCATAATCATAGCCTCAGCTGCGGCAGTCGATTCATCAAGCAGTGATGCATTGGCTATTTCCATTCCGGAGATTTCCATGACCATGGTCTGGAAATTAAGCAATGCCTCAAGTCGTCCCTGGGAGATCTCTGCCTGGTATGGGGTATACGAGGTATACCAGTTGGGGTTTTCCAGGATATTCCGCTGGATAACCGAAGGCAGGATGGTGTTGTAGTATCCCAGTCCCATATAGGTTCGGAACAGCCTGTTTTTCGCAGCGATCCCACGCATCTTATCCAGGTATGCAGATTCGTCTATACCCTCCGGGAGGTTCAGGGGCTGTTTATCATAGATGGAAGCAGGAATGGTCCTCATTACAAGCTCGTCAAGTGAACTGACACCTATTATTGCCAGCATTTCGTTGATTTCGGGCTGCCTGGGACCAATATGACGCTGGCTAAAAAGATCAGGGTTCATTGTGAAATAAATATAAATTGTTAAATAGAAGCCCAAAGATATATAATCGGACCGTGAAAAAATATGTGAGGATTTATGTTATTCAGCCATGGATAGAAAAGGGTTTTCAGCAATTTCCTTACCGATGGTGGAGGAGGGTCCGTGACCAGGATAAACGGTTGTTTCCGGTGGAAGGACCAGCAGCCGGGTTTTGATGGATTGAATGAGTTGGTCATAGTCGCCGCCCGGCAGATCAGTACGCCCTATACTTCCTTCAAAGAGTGCATCTCCGGTGATTACAAAACCACCTTCAGGGGAGTAATAGGATAAACTGCCCGGGGAGTGACCCGGAACATGGATGGATTGAAGGGAATGGTTACCCACTTTGATGGCCTCAAGATCCTCAATGACCCGGTCAATCCCGGATAAGGGTTCGAAGCTCAGTCCATACATGTCAGCCATCAGCGGTGCATTGGCAACCAGGTTTGATTCTACTTCATGGCCACGAAACGGACAACCATACTGCGATTTTATATATTGAACTCCCAGTACATGGTCGATGTGACAGTGTGTGTTCACCTGTCCGGTTAATTTCAGCTGTTTACCGGCAAGGAATGCATCAAATGTTTCTCGCTCTTCACTGGTATAAAAGGCCGGATCCACCACAAGGCAATCTCCGGTTTCATCCCAGACCAGGTAAGTGTTTACCTGGAATGAGTTGCATATTATGGCTTCTATCTGGATCATATCAGTTGTTTTTGCCCCTCAATAACGGAACGAAGGAAAAATGTCCGTGTTCACTGCGCTGGAAATGATCTTCAGTTTCGCGAACGACCTTGATCATTTTCTGGCCAAATCGATCCCCTTCAGGCACCACCAGTGCCCCTCCAATTGTAAGTTGATCCAGGAGGGTTTGTGGAATTTCCGTAGTTGCTGCGGTTACAAGGATTCTGTCGAAAGGAGCATACGCAGGCAGACCCTCATATCCATCGCCATAGAAAAAAACAGGTTTATAGTTCAGGGGAGCAAGTGTTTTCTGGGCATTCAGGAAAAGCTGACGCTGTCTTTCTATGGTATAAACCCTTGCACCCAGTTCAAGCAACACTGCAGTCTGGTAGCCTGAACCGGTTCCAACTTCAAGGACCTTCTGGTGCCTTTGAACATCCAGCAATTCGGTCTGGAATGCAACGGTGTAAGGTTGGGAAATGGTCTGTCCGGCGGATATTGGGAAAGCTTTATCGGTGTACGAAAAGTTGATGAAACTGCTATCCATGAAAAGGTGCCGGGGTACCTTTCCCATGGCTTCCAGTACTTCCTCACTATTGATCCCTTTGGATCTTATTGAGTCTATTAGCTTATTTCTTAAACCTTTATGGCGGTAACTATCCACGAAACCCAAATTAGTTGCTCAAATATAGTTTATATTCTTGAACATATATGGCCATTTTTTTTTCAGATCATGCAATTATTTTGCACTACTTGCAGTTATATAGTGAAGAGGTCTGCTATTGCATGAAGAACCACAGAAACCAACGACTTCTATACATATTTTTAGACTTCCTTGCTGCATTGGCGGCCTGGGTCATGTTTTATATGTTCCGTAAGGTACAGATCGAACCCCAGGTGTTTGGAATAGATATCCCCATAACACTGGGTTTCCGTTTCTGGGCAGGGGCCATTGGTCTTCCATTTATGTGGATCGTGTTATACTATTTCACCGGGTTTTATAACGACGTTTTCCGACGGTCCAGGCTGGATGATTTCATCCGCACTTTCATGACTTCCCTGATGGGAGTTATCATTATTTTCTTCCTGTTGATCCTGGACGATACCATCGTCGATTACACCAATTACTACAGCCTTTTTATAACGCTGTTCCTGCTTCATTTTTCATTTACCCTGATCCCCAGAATGATCGTCACCAGCAGGACGGTAAGCAGGGTGCATCGCCGCAGGATTGGTTTCAAAACAGTGATGATCGGCAGCAATGAAAATGCAGTGGATGTGTACATGGACATCAGGGATCAGAAAAGGTCCAGCGGACACGAAATACTTGGTTTTATCAATGTACAGCAGAAGGTGCATTATCAGCTGCAAGACCACATTAAGCACCTGGGAGGACATGAGAATATGGAAGCCATACTTCGTGATCTTTATGTGGAGGAAGTTATTATTGCCCTCGAGCCTTCCGAGCATGGGAGGATCGGGGATATTGTGAACAAGTTGTCCATGGTTGATGTGCGGGTCAGTGCCATTCCCAGCATGACCGATATATTGACCGGTAAAGTGAAAAGCACCACCATTTTTGGCACCCCGTTGTTGGAAGTTACCCATGAGTTGATGCCTGCCTGGCAGCAAAATTTAAAGCAAATGCTGGATTTGATCCTGGCGTCCCTGTCAATAATACTTCTGTTGCCCCTTATGCTGGTCCTGGGCATTGGAGTAAAAATCTCTTCCCCCGGTCCGGTTTTCTATAAGCAGCAGCGGGTTGGAAGATACAGAAGGCATTTTAAGATCTATAAATTCCGGTCAATGTACCACAATGCTGAGGAGAACGGACCGGAACTTTCATCAAGACATGATCCCAGGGTGACCAGGTTCGGACAGTTCATGAGGAAGCACCGGCTGGATGAAATTCCCAATTTCTTCAATGTATTAAAAGGTGACATGGCGCTGGTGGGACCCCGTCCCGAAAGGGAATATTTTATCAAAAAGATCACCGAACAGGCACCCCATTATGTACACCTTCATAAAGTAAAACCCGGGATTACTTCATGGGGCCAGGTAAAATACGGGTATGCGGAGAATGTACCGGAAATGATCAAAAGACTCAGGTACGATATTCTCTACATCGAGAACATGTCCCTTTTTGTGGATATGAAGATCCTGTTCTATACTGCCATTACCATAGTCCGGGGCAGGGGCGTGTGATCAGCTGTTGGGGCGATTCCCTGTTATTGAAGCCCCCTTCCTTTCAGCAGTGGTTCAATGGTAGGCTCTTTTCCCCTGAATTGCAGGTACATCTCCATCTCTTCCATTGAACCGCCCATTTCAAGAATGTTTTCCCTGAAGGCAGTGGCTGTTTTCTGATCATAAAGGCTGGTCTCGAGGAATGCGTTAAAGGCATCTTTATCAAGGACTTCAGCCCAGATATAACTATAATATCCTGCAGAATATCCTCCCGAAAATATATGCTGGAAGTAGGTGGATCTGTAGCGTGGGATAATTTCATCGATCAGTCCGATCCGGTCCATGGAGTTTTTCTCGAAGTCGAGGATATCCATTCCGGCCACATCAGTCAGGGTATGGTAATCCATGTCCAGTATTGATGCAGCTATGTATTCGACAGTTACAAATCCCTGGTTGAACTTACTGGAGGCTTCCAGTTTATCGATCAGTTCTCCGGGGATCATTTCACCGGAATCATAATGCTTTGCATAGGTGATCAGTACATCCGGATGGGCCGCCCAGTTTTCCATGATCTGTGAGGGGAGTTCAACAAAATCCTGTGCTACAGAAGTGCCGGATGTGGTCAGGTAATCACATTTGGTTAGCATGGAATGGAGCGCATGACCGAATTCATGGAAAAAAGTCAGTGTTTCATCGAAACTCAGCAGCGCCGGTTTTCCTCCTGTGGGCCTGGTAAAGTTCATCACGATCAGATGAACCGGTGAGATGTGTTTCCCATCTGTCAGGTGTGCCTGGCGTATGCTGGTACTCCATGCACCGCTTTTTTTCCCCGGCCTGGGATGAAAATCCATGTAGAGAATTCCGAGATGAGAACCATCCTTCTCTTTCACTTCGTAAGCCACGACTTCTTCGTGGTATGCCGGCAGGTCTTCACGAAGTTCGAAAGTGAGTCCGTACAGGTTATTCACCACATTAAACAGGCCTTCTTTAACGGTTGCAAGGCTGAAATAATCTCTCACTTCTTCCTCATTCAGATCGTATTTTTCTTTTCGGATTTTTTCTGCATAGTACCACCAGTCCCACGATTCGAGCTTGAAATCCGCACCTTCACTGTCGATCATCTCCTGCATCATGGCTGCTTCCTCTTTGGCCTTATTCAGTGCCGGACTCCAGATCCTTTCAAGCAGGTTATATACATTCCCGGGCTCCTGAGCCATCCGGTCAACAAGTATGTAACCGGCGTGACTTTTGTACCCGAGGAGTTTTGCCCTCTCAATACGCAGGGACAGAATTTCCTTGATAACATCCCTGTTGTCGTATTCATTTCCATGATTGCTCCGCATGAACATTGCTGTGTAAATCTCTTCACGCAACCGGCGATTTTCGGAATACTGCAGGAAAGGGATCCAGCTTGGTTTTTGCAGGGTAAATAACCAGTTGTGGTTATGTCCCGCCTTTGTTGCTGCATCTGAAGCAGCTGAGCGCACCGATGCGGGAAGCCCGGCCAGATCAGTCTCATCATCGATAAGAAGCTGGTATGAGTTGGTTTCTGCAAGGAGGTTGTTGCCAAATTGCATGGTGAGCATGGAAAGCTGTTCATCGATCTTCCTGATCCTTGCTTTGCCGGTCTCATCCAGGTTGGCACCTCCTTTTTCAAACTTGCGGTAGATCTTCTCCAATACCCTGGTTTGCTCGGGCGACAGATCCAGGGTTTCCTGGTTCTTGTATATCGTTCTCACCCTGTTAAATAAATTCGCGTTCAGCATCATATTGCTCTTGTGAGCTGATGTGATGGGGACCAGTACGCGGGCTATGGAATCAATTTTATCGCTTGTTTCAGCAGATCTCAGTTTGTAGAATACACCTCCGGCTTTGCGCAGGGTTTCACCGCTGAGATCAAAGGCTGCGATGGTGTTTTCAAAGGTTGGAGCATCGGGGTTGGTGACAATGGCATCGATCTCGGCTTCCTGTCGCCTGACACCCTCCTCGAATGCGGGAATAAAATGTTCGTTCTTTATGATATCAAACGGAGGAACACCGAAAGGCGTTTTATATTCTGTGAGGAACGGATTCATGGTCTGTGATTTTTTCATGTTGCATCCGGATAACATGAGCAATAAAACAATGGTGGGTACAATTAGTTTCTTCACTTTACAGCTATTTATGTTTTAAGAATCGCGAAATATATATTTATTCAGGCACATATGTTGTGAAAGAAGTCATGCTGCGTGGCATAAAAAAATGGAAGGGCTGTCATGTCGAAGTGACAGCCCTTCCGGCAGAAACCTAAAGATTTTGATAATGATGAAATTGCCTACAGCTGGTCAGGTAAGATTTAAATCTTGTCTGTTTTAACAATCCTTCCGAGGATATCCGCGTAAGGCATAATCAGATAATCTTTACCGTCGAATTCCAGTTCTGTGCCTGAAAAATTCTTATAAAAAACCACATCACCCACAGAAATTTCGGGATCTTCGATCCCGCTCAATGCCTGCACTTTTGCAAACTGCGGTTTCTCTTTGGCGGTATCGGGAATGATGATCCCCGAAGCTGTTTTCTCTTCGGTTGCTTCAATCTCCAGAAGCACATGTTGATTAATTGGCTGTAACTCTTTCATGTTAAATTGAATTTAGGTTTACTATTAGAATCGAACTCACTTTATATCAAGCAGTTGATTGATCCTGGCTTTATCAAAGCCCACAATCATCTGTCCATTAATTTCTGTCTGGGGCACCCCTTGTTGTCCGCTTTTTCTGACCATGGCTTCGGCCTGGGCAGTATCACTGGCCACATTTACCTCACGGTAAGAAACCTGGTGCTCATTCAGGTAGGTTTTCAATGTGGTGCACCAGGAGCAGGTGGGGGTGGTAAAAACAGTGACCTGCCTGGTCTTTTTTGTACCATCGGTCATGACTGATCCGATCTCACGGCCCGACATGATGGATCCATATGCTGATTCGGTCTGGCATCCTTTGATAATGTTAACAACCCTGCCCTGGTTGAATACAACCAGGCTTGGAGCAGTTTCTACCCGGAGCCGGTGATGGATGTCGCGGACCTTGTTTACATCGGCAACAAACATGGAATATTCCTCTCCATGGTTCAAACCGGTGATCCGGTTCAGGGCACACTCACTCTGCTGAGTTCCACCTTTGTAAAGCAACAGGAAGGATCTTTCCAACCCGGATATTCCGGATTCCAGTTCTGTATACGATTTAACGTGTGTTATTTTCATTTTACCATGCTAAGAATTTGGAAGCACAAAGAAAAGCAAGTAAAATGATGTTTTCAGTAACTTTTGTCACATATAGGGGAATAATCGATCCGGCCCCGGGAGAGCCTGATCATCCCCTTCCTTTCCATCTGCTTAAGCAACCTGGAAATAACTTCCCTTGAACTATTCAGCGCATGGGCAACGTCCTGATGGGATCCCTGAAAAACCATGGAACCGGAGGAGGTGTAACGGTCGATGAAAAATTTTTCCAATCGTTCGTCCATTTTCAGAAAGGCAATGCTGTCCAGCGTATTGAGCAATTCATCAAACCTCCTTTGCATGGAATGCATTACATACTCTTTCCATGTCTGGAAGAGGGTCATCCAGCTGTCCAGCAGTTCCACCGGGATCAGAATGGCAGTGGTTTCCTCTTCGGTGAGTGCTTTAACTTTGCTTCTGGTTCTGTCCATACAACAAATCAGGGATACGGTGCATACCTCCCCGGGCCTCAGGTAGTAAAGGAGTAGCTCATTCCCCTGTTCATCGGTTCTGCAAACCTTGATGAGTCCGGAAATCACAATGGGAAAGGACCTGATAAACTGGTCCTCCCGGATGAGTTCCTGGTTTGCCGAAAAATCCCTGTATGTTCCGGATTCGGCGATGGCTGTCCGTAGTTTCGATTCGAAAAAAGGAAAACGCTTTTTAACTATATCCTCTATCATTATCAATTGTAACACTATATTTATGGATTACTTGTAGGGTCGTTTACTCCTGATCCTGCCCGGTCCTTTGTTAAAGGGATCGGATGTTTTGTTTCGCAACATCCTCCCGTAGACCATAAGCAGGATGCCGGCAAAGAACGGACTGTACACAATTATCCGGGGAACGCCTTTCAGTATGAACCCCGCATTGGCCCCGATGGTAAGCAACAATCCCACAATGGACAGAATGAGACCAATACGGTTCCACGACCTGATCTGGTCCTGGTGTCCCTGTTCGACTTCAGCCTGCAGGACCTTTTTGTCAATCTCCCTGATTGCATGGGTGACCTCCTCTTCAGACAATCCTGATTCTGTAAGTTGTGCCCTGATGTCGCTGTAGCTTTTACCCTCCAGCTTTTGCAGGACAAATTCTGCTAAACTGTTTTCGGTTGGTTCAACCATTTTGTTTCTATGATTTGCCAAAGGTAATACAGGCAGGGAATAAAGTCAAGCCCGGATTGTCGATGCAGGCCATTGGTTTTCGTTACTCATTGATTTCATGGAGTTTGTGTTCTATCCTTTGCAGGGATTCGATCAGGGAAGCTTCGGGTTCGATGGTGTTATAGATGCCCCAGAAAGAAGGGTCAAACTGGAAAGATTCATCAGAAAGCACAATGCCTGGCTTTACCCGTTCAGCCGCATTGATCCGAATCCGCTGGCCCGGAACCACATCTGTAATGGCCATTTCAATTGAGATCCTGTACCTGGCCCCGATCCATTGTCGCCGCTTGCGAACTTTCATTTCTACCTGGGCCCGAACCTGGCTTATATGGTATTTTCCGTTGAGAACCCTGTAGTCGGCATGATAGCTGGCCCTGGTAGGACGGATGTGAATGTTCCGGGACCGGCTTACCAGGAAAATGCCCGGCTCTTTGTGGATCAGTTCCGGGTTGAACTCAAAATCTACAGCCAGGATGGCCAGGTGTTCCTGGTCCAGGTAAATCTGTCCGCGGAAAAGGAGATCAGGGATGTTGCTTTTCTGCCGGAAGCTGATCACATATACAAGTCTGTCGCCATAGGTCATTATATCGGTAAAATCCAGGTCATACCTGTTCAGAAAATCTTCTTTGAGGAAGTCAGGCCGGCTCTTGATCACATCCAGGCTCAGGGATGTATAGATGCCAGATCGCAGTTTGATTATCACCGTATCTTCTGTGGCTACATCGGTAATCTTTCTGCCTTTCCGGATCCTGACCTGGTCTGATGTGGAGTTCCTTGTATAGGGTCCCTTGGCTATATCCAGTACTGCTTCGGAGTACATCATAAAGCGATCATTCCTTTTCACCGATTCCCGGTAAAAGGCAGTCATTGTGGCATGTTCATCCAGGTAGTTCACCGGGACCCTGTTCAAGGCCTCGGTTAAGAGAAGAGCCGGATCGGCAAACCTGATAATTACTTCCTGGAGGGGGATTATCTCCTTCTCAAGCCGGATGGTCATTTCTTTTTCAAGCGGGTAGATTACAGGAAGGAACATGTTCTTGTATCCCATGTAAGAGATCACCAGCATGGGGTCCGGTAAATTACCGGGTAATTTAAAAGAGAACTCACCTGTTTGGTTGGAGATGGAGCCGAGGCTGGTTCCGAACAGCCCGATGGTTGCCCAGGGAAGTGGTTTGCCTGATCTGCTGTCCAGCACCCTTCCTTTTAAAAAAGAGCGGTCGATTTCTTCAATGAGGGGGGCAGGCGGGGATTCATTTTTTTTATAGATCACAATGTTTCGATCGATTACCCTGTAGGCAAGGCGGGGATTCTGAAGCAGTGAGTCCAGGGCTAGCTTAAAGGGCAGGTTGGTTACATCAAAAGAGACCTTTTCCTTCCCGGAGATCAGCGCAGCATTGTATGTGAAGAAATATCCGGTCTGAAGGGTGATTTCATCCAGGATATGGTTGATGGTCCGGTTCTTTGATGAAACAGACACCCTGGTTTCCGGTAGCTTGTTCTGGCACTGGATGGGATGGGTAAAGAAAAACATTATAAAAAAAAGAGGAATTACCAGGCAGTGTCTGCCCGATACATAGCCTCTTTTTTGATATCCCATGTGTTCTTTATTTGGTCAGGTAATAACCATCCTCCCTGTTACTGACTGTCAGTTCAAAAGCCGTACCAATGGTTTCAAGTATGGCATCAATGGATTGTTTCCTGTAGGCAGTGGTAATCCTCAAATCATTGAGCTCAACCATTTCGGTGTGGATCTCCACATGGTATGATTCTTCCAGCTCCAGGAGAACTTCCATTAGTTTCGCATCTACAAATTTAAAATCTTTTGTCTTCCATGAAACATAATTTGGATCTGTCTGCACCGACCTGCTAAGTTTTGAGTTTACAGTTTGCCCCATTTCTCCCGGTTCCAGGGTAATGAATTGTTCGGAATTTTCCAGTGCTACCCTGACCTTCCCGCGCTCCACAAAAACTTCCAGATCCGGGGAGCTGATCGACCCCTTCACATTGAACGCTGTGCCAAGTACTGATACCACCACGTTACCCGAGCGTACGGTAAATGGGTTGACAGGATCAGACAATACCTCGAAAAAGGCTTCCCCCTTAAGTTTCACAGACCGTTCCTGGTTAAAAACGGCAGGATAGGTAATCTCAGCACCTTCATTCAGGTAAACCCTGCTGCCATCGGGAAGATCCACCGTACTGACTCCTTTTTCGGCATAGTGACTCCGGACAGGCTCACTGTCGCGGTTTCGAACGATACCAAAATACAAAGCAGTTATCCCCATGGCCAGGATCAGCATGATGGAGGCGGCTATCCTGAGAGTGGGAAGCAGGTTCCTGTTTTTTGATCCGGCCGGACCATCATCCAGTAATCCATCTTCCCCGAGTCTTCTGTGAAGCCGGTTCCATGCTTTGCCTGAATCCCTGCTCCCTTCCGGAGGATTGTTGTCAAAATATTTCCAGGTCTTCTCCATTTTATTCAATTCTGATTGTTGTTTCTCACTTCTTTCGATTTCATCCCTGAAAGCAATTTCCTCATTCGTGCTCATTTCACCAGCCAGGTAACGAGCCATCCGGATTTCCCTGTTATTGTCCATATTTTTCCAAATTGGTTCTCAATGCCTTCAATGCTTTTCCCATATTCGCTTCCACGGTCTTCACAGAGATTGAAAGCCTGTCGGCAATTTCTTTGTATTTTAATCCCTCCTGCCTGTTCAACCGGAAGATCTCCTTTGTTCGTTCAGGCAGGTTTTCAATGGTCTTTGAAACCAGCTCTGATACTTCATGGTACTGCATCAGATCGGCCGGGTCGGGCGAGTCGCCTGCATGTTCCAGGGAGGCTCGCTCATCCATGTAAGATTCCCGGCGGGTTTTTCGCCGGTGCATCATTGAATTGTTATATACCGAGCGGTACAGATAACTTTGCCAGCTCCGGGTGATCTTCAATGATCCCCTGTTTTTCCATATATTATAGAACACATCCTGAACAACCTCTTCTGCAATTTCCTCCTGTCTTACCAGGCTCCCGGCATAACTGCACAGTCCGGGATAAAACCGGTGAAAAAGTTTTTCAAAGGAATCAATGTCCCCCTTTCGGATCTTTTTCAGTTGTTGTTGTTCCTTCGGGATCATTTCAATGTTTAAAAAGCGCTGTCTTTGTGCGGCTGTACAGGGATGGTAAAGTTACACAATTCTTATAGACAGCGCTTTGAACTATATGGTTGTTACTGCAATCTTAACTGGATCGCCTCAGGTATTTCCGGTTCAACCGGCGAATGGCGCTTTCGATGGATTGGTCAGGTTCAATTACGTTATATCCCTCCCAGAAATCCTGATCGAAGAATATAAATACTTTTTCATTCATCACATCGTTGCGTTTGAACCGGTCCTTCGAGGAAAATTTCTCAATTCCTTCATAAGTCCGGTCGGTAATGGCCATTTCGGACATGGTGGTGTAGGTGGTATTGAAGAGTTTCTTCTTCCAGTTCACCTTGAACTTCACTTCTGCACGGGCATAACTGAAATACCAGCGGTTATCTTCTATGGTATACTTCGTCCTGTACACTGCTTTTTCAGGAGTGATGATCATCCCCATAGGTTTTCTCTTGATAAACAGCCTGGCAGCTTCTTCTTTGTTCTCAGTATTGAGTTCAAATTCAGCTTCTGTAATGGCAAGCTTGTCCATATCGATGTAGAGTTTCCCAATATAATAGGGATCATCCACGTATGATTTCTGGTTGAATGAGACCACGTAATGCAATTTATCATTGATGGAGACCACGTCGCTCAGGTAGAAATCGTAGATGTCGTAATACTCAGATGAAAGGAGGATGTAGGGATTTTTAACCACGTCCAGCAGGAGAGCAGTGTTGGGTCCTCCCTGCAGCTTGAAGAGCACTGTATCCATTCTTTCCACATCCGCGCTTTTCCTTCCTTTGAATAACTTTACCTGGTCGATCTGGAAATCATTGGAGTAGCTCGCCTTAAATATATCAATCACCGCCTCTGCTATGGAAACATAATTGCGTCCCCGTTGTATGGTCTCACGGTAGAAACCACGCATCATCATGGGATCGGAACTGTAATTTTCCCGGACACTGTTCAGTGCATCAATGATCAACTCCAGTGCCTCCTGTGGCCGTATGGTGATCTCCTTCAGTTGAACAGAGCTGGGAACCAGTCCAATGGATAGTGAACGGCTCTCTTTGAACCGATTCAGGGGTATGGTTTTATTGCTGAATCCGATATAAGAAATCTTAAGTTCTGAAACATCAGCATCCCTGGCGATCTTGATGATAAAATCTCCATCAATGTTGGTTACAGTGGCAATGTTACTTCCAATGGCTTCAATGGTGGCAAAAGATAATGTTCTTCCGGTGTGATCGTCATTGACCCTGCCATAAAAGGCTTTAAAATTGACGGTGTCGGCCATCTCCTCGTCTCCTTTTGGAAATGCATAAGCTGAAACGCCAAGGAACAGGGCTGCCATGATCAGCCATGATCCTTTTCTTGTAATTGAAGTTTTCATCTCTATTTGGCTTTTAAGAATTATTTTTAAGACTCTTTACTACCAGGATGCATAAAAACCATTTAACCCTATCCTGTATGCAACTTTTCCGGTAAAACAATTCAAACCGGAGGTTGTTATAGAGGGTATAAATATATGAACGGACAGCATAAATGGGCGGGCAAATAAAATGGACCACAGGGGATATCCCCTCTCAGGACGGAAGGGTGGCCGTGGTAACGGGTGCCAACAGTGGATTGGGATATCATACAGCCAGGGCGCTGGCAATGAAAGGTGCCAGGGTGATCATGGCATGCAGGAATATCAAGAAGGGAGAAGAAGCCAAAGATCGGATCCTGTCTGAAGGACCAGGTGTGGAACCTGAGGTATGGGTGCTGGATCTGGCCGACCTTGATTCGGTGAAATCTTTTGCGGAAAAATACAATTCATCCTTCGGGCGGATTGACCTGTTGATCAACAATGCAGGCCTGATGGCCATCCCTTACGGAAAAACAAATGACGGATTTGAAATGCAGTTTGGGGTGAATCACCTGGGACACTTTGCACTTACAGCTCGCCTATGTCCACTAATAAAAGGTACTCCGGGGTCCAGGATCGTAAATGTGAGCAGTGCAGCCCACCACTTTGGCAGGATCCGTTTTGAAGACATCCACTGGGAGAAGGGCTACAGCAAGTGGGGTGCATACGGGATGAGTAAACTTTCGAACCTGCTGTTCACAAAGGAGCTGGCCAGAAGACTTTCTGGTTCCAGTCAGGTGGTGACTGTTTCGTCATCGCATCCGGGCTACGCCGACACCGAGTTGCATGCCAAGGGCCCCATAATGGCGGGATCGAAGTTTAAGGCAGGATCATTTAATGTGATCAACAGGCTCATTGCACAATCAGCAGAAATGGGCGCCTTGCCTTCCCTTTATGCAGCTACTGCTGAGGATGTTACCACGGGATCCTTTTTTGGACCCGGGGGTTTCATGAAGATGAAGGGGTGGCCGGCACCGGATAAACCCAATCCAAAGCGGGTTACAGATGAAATTGCGGGGCGCCTCTGGGAAGTTTCGGAGGAACTTACAGGTCTGAGCTTCCCTGTTTAATATGGCACAGTATTTGTAATTTTTAAGGTGTCAAAACAATGCAATTCCGTCATGAAAAAATTAAGCATACTCTTCCTGTCCGTATCCATGGCTATTCTTTCGGGTTGTGGTCCTTCGGTGAGAATATTTACAGACCAGGATGATTCAGGCACGTTTGAGAAATATGTCACTTACAGTTTCCTGGATTTTACTGAAGGCAACAAAAAAACCATTACCGGAATTGAACTGGAACGGATCCGCGTGGCATTTGCAAGGGAGCTGGAAAAGAAGGGACTCAAATTCCTGGAGGAGAATGGAGATGTATCTGTACAGATAACCGTTTACCATCGCCAGTCATTGGACAATTATTATTATCACCCGAGAAGGTATAGTTATATGGAGCGTTCCATTACTGTGGATATGTATGACAACCATACCAGGAAACATGTATGGCACTGTGCTGCAGTGGGTGAACTCTCTTACGATCCTGCCGAAAGAGCGGACAAACTTCCTGAAGTGGTCGCGAAAATATTTGCAAATTATCCCGTATAGATAGCAGATCTCCGGACCTACTGGATCATATCCCTAAAAGTTGGTATTTTATTCTAAATAGTGTAACTCCGGTTGCTGCTAAATTGCTGTTCACAAGCCATGTAGGGCATTGTGCTATTTAGAATGAGTCTGCCTGAATTTGGACTGCGGCAGGATAACCCTTCGTTGCAATATCTTTGTAGTAAAAATATAAAACTGTTGATTATGAAAAAGATATGCAGGGTGGCAGGTGTGGTTATGGTTTGTATGGGAGTGTCAGCTTCATGGATCCATGGTCAGGAGACAGTAAATACTGCCGGACGAATGATGCAAGAGGAGGAGCGTCTCATCGTCGGGGGTTATGGTCAGATCGATTATAACCAACCTCTTGGTAAAGGTTCCTTTCAGAATGGAGGATTGGATGTTCACAGGTTGGTGTTGATGTTCGGATACAAGTTCAATGAAAAGACACAGTTTATCACAGAGGTGGAATTTGAACATGTCAAAGAGGTGTTTGTGGAGCAGGCCTTCCTTCAATATGAAATACTACCCTGGTTAAAGTTCAGGGGTGGATTGATGTTGATTCCCATGGGGATCATCAATGAATTTCATGAACCTCCAACATTCAATGGCGTTGAACGTCCCAACCTTGACAAATACATTATTCCCACCACATGGCGTGAAATAGGTGCGGGATTTACCGGTGTTTTTCCTTCCGCTGCACTTTCTTACCAGTTGTATGTGGTGAACGGATTCAATGGATATGATGGTGATACGAACCTGAGTGGAGCCAATGGTTTCAGGAAGGGTCGTCAAAAGGGTGCAGAATCATTCATAAGTTCACCAAACCTGACATTCAAAGTCAACTATTTTGGCATCTCAGGATTGCAGCTGGGATTTTCCGGATACACGGGTAACACCCAATCAAGTCTTTATGATGGTCTGGATAAGTCTGACGATCAATCCATTGCTTCGGCCGATTCCTCGGTGGTGGGATTGTCCATGTTTGGTGCAGATGCCAGGTATTCGCTGGGAGGTTTGCATTTGAAGGCACAGGTGAATTATGGAATAATTTCAAACTCGGCATCTTATAATGAGTTTGCAGGCAGTGATCTTGGCAGTTCTTTAAGCGGATGGTATGGAGAAATCGCCTATGATGTCTTTCATCACATGGAGGGAAATACAACCGGGCTTATTCCATTTATCAGGTTTGAGCAATACAACACCCACGCCTCTGTGGAGAAGGGTTTATCGGCCAATCCATCCTTCAACAGAAGCGATCTGACCTTTGGTGTGGGATGGAAACTGGCTCCGGGGGCCATGCTAAAAATGGATTACCAGGTATTTCAGAATAAAGCCACAAGCGATGCCAGACAACAACTGAATGCCGGAGTGGCTGTCTGGTTCTAATCCGGTTAACTGATGCAAAGAGTGAACAAGAAGATCCTGATCATCCTCATCTGCCTGTCAGGCATTGCAGTATTGCATGCGGAAGAACCTGGTTTGCTGAGTAAAAAAGAGAAAAAGGCGATCAACCTGATGTTTGGTCCGGAAACAAATGTTCAATGGCTGGATCTGCCCGGCAGCTTCACAACTTCGCAAACCGATTTCAGGACAGATGATGCTGTTTATTCAATTGTGAGGGGTGACAGCCTGGAAGGGTACTTGCTGTCGACCCGTGCAAAAGGACGGTTTGAATATTATGATTACAATGTACTTTATTCGGATGAACTGAAAGTGCTCGGCACAATGGTTACCGTTTACCGATCGACCCATGGAGCCGGGATTTGCCAGAAGAAGTGGTTGAGACAATTTAACGGATACGATGGAGGGGAACTTACACTTGGAAAGGAAATTGATGCCGTATCGGGTGGCACGCTATCTGCGCTCTCCATGGTGGAAGGTATCCAGAGGTGCCATAACCTGATGACCTCTCTTCGGAATGAAAGGCTTATTGACTAGAAGATTTTTTACCAATCCGGAAATCACGTTTCACAAACTGGAAAAACTCCCTGTTTAACCGTCTGCTGTCCTCTTTGGGCATGCTCAGGAAACGTTTCAACAGCCTGTTGTCGATGAGTTCGGTAACCAGGAACAGCTCGCAAAGTGTAATATAGAGGTCCTTCAGATCAAAGGTGTAAAAAGGCTTGATGGTCACATAATCCAATGATCCTCCCCAGAATGCATTGTCGATCAGGTTGGCAGCCAGCCCGGCAAGGAACAGGTGGATAAAACCGTTGATCCAGAAACTGTTTCTTTTCCTGTGGACGTAAAACCGCCATATTTCGATGAAAACAATCCCGATCAGGCTGAATAAAACGATGTTCAATACATGTGATCCCTGTTTCAATCCCAGCAACACCCACAGGTAGGAGCCCAGGGTGTTATGGGTAGGCTCAATATAGAATACAGGTTCGATGAGCGGAATGGAAATGGACTCCCAGTCCAGGGAGAAGAGCCAGGCTTTGATTCCCTGGTCGATCCCCACCACCACCACCAGGAAGATCCAGTTGATTCCTTTGTTCACCGTAAAAAGGTACTCCAGTGTTGTCGCCAGTGCAGCAATGGAAGCCAGGAAAATGGCAGGAAGCAAAAAGAATTTCCACAGGTAATCCAGGTCTGTTACCCTACTGGCCACAGAATAGACAACCATTACAACCAGCCAGATCAAAACAAAGATGGCGAGGTTCCTGATATATTTTTTGGCCATGAAACAATGAATAACGCGTGCGAAAGTAATGAAATTTGGATTAATAGAAATCTTTCATTTAATTTGACCCCAGGAAAAGAGATCAAAATGACAGAGATTCGCACAAACTGGTGGTGGCATTCTTATTTCCGACAAACCGGAGTATAGGTCAGCCCCTCATTGTGCAATACAATATTCAAGGCTTCCACTTCGGCGGAGGCCTTTTTTTATGCTAAATAATTGGAAATGATGAAAAAAATTCCGGTAAGGATTGAATACAGAAAGATACTGGCTGATATCATAACCCCGGTAAGTATCTACCTGAAAGTAAGGGATATATATCCAAATTCATTGCTTCTTGAAAGTTCAGATTATCACAGCAGAGAGAACTCAGTCTCCTTTATATGCATGGATCCGGTTGCTGAGTTCCTGGTAAACAATGGTGTCATCAGCACCAGTCTGCCCGGTCATGAACCATTTCAAACAGAGGTTAATGATCAAAACAGTGTGGTGGACCATTTGAGCAGATTTATTTCTTCATTTGAGATAGGTGCCAGTCAGGAGGTGGTGCTTGCCGATGGTGTGTTCGGCTATTCCACTTACGATGCGGTTCAGTATTTTGAGGACATACGGTTTCAGTCTCAAATGCCGGAGAAAGAAGATATTCCCGACATTCGTTATAATTTCTTCAGGTTTATCCTGGCCATCAATCATCTGACCAATGAGTTGCACCTGTTCGAGAATATTGTCAACGGGGGAGAGAGTGAGATTGACAGCGTGACAACACTGCTTCACAACCGGAACATTGCCACTTATGGATTTGATGTATCAGGTGAAGAATCGTCCAATCTTTTGGACGAGGATTATCGCCGGATGGTATCAAAAGGCAAGGAACACTGTTTCAGGGGAGATGTTTTCCAGATCGTTCTGTCACGGCAGTTCTACCAGTCATTTACAGGGGATGAATTCAATGTATACCGCGCCCTGCGATCCATCAATCCTTCTCCCTACCTCTTTTATTTTGATTACGGAAGTTATAAATTGTTTGGGTCATCGCCGGAAGCTCAGATCGTGGTGAAAGGCGGAAAGGCATACATCAATCCCATCGCCGGTACATTCAGGCGAACCGGGAATGACCGGGAAGACCAGGAATTGGCCATACGCCTGGCAAAGGATGAAAAGGAGAACGCCGAGCATGTCATGCTGGTAGATCTGGCAAGGAATGATCTGAGCCGTACCACGGAAAAGGTGACCGTGGAAGATTACCGGGAGATCCAGTTTTATTCCCATGTGATCCACATGGTTTCAAAGGTATCCGGAGTTCTTCCTGAGGATGCAAATACCATCAGGATCATGGCGGAGTCGTTTCCGGCCGGGACCCTGTCCGGAGCACCCAAATACAGGGCCATGGAGCTTATCGATTTGTATGAAGGCAAGCGGAGGGGGTATTATGGAGGGACCATCGGATTCATTCGTTTCAATGGTGACATCAACCATGCCATCATGATACGGTCTTTCCTTTCACGCGATCATACGCTTTATTACCAGGCCGGGGCCGGTGTTGTATCTGAATCGACCGAAGAGGGAGAGTTGCAGGAAGTGAACCACAAACTGGCAGCATTGAAATCGGCCATTGAGATGGCCAGGAATATAAACAATGACAAATAGATCGAGCATGAAGATTCTTGTTCTGGATAATTACGATTCCTTCACCTACAACCTGGTACAGTATATTGAGCGGGTTTTGAAGGAGCCGGTGGATGTAAGGCGGAATGACCGGATAACCCTGGAAGAACTTGCTCCATACGATAAGATCCTTATCAGTCCGGGTCCCGGCATTCCGGTGGAGGCAGGTATTGTGCTGGATGTGATCAGGGAATATGGTGCCACAAAAAGCATACTGGGTGTATGCCTGGGACACCAGGCCATTGCAGAGGCTTATGGAGGTGACATTTACAATCTTGACAGGGTATATCATGGTGTGGTGGGACAAATGAAACAGATCATCCCGGGAGATTACCTGCTGGAGGGTGTTCCGGTGGAATTTGATGCAGGACGCTATCATTCCTGGGTGGTAAAAAAGGAAACATTGCCCGACAAACTGGAAGTGACAGTAGAGAATGATGAAGGATACATCATGGCTATCAGGCACCGGGATTA
>SDBT01003797.1_pt1 | contig 25972 bp, 25 predicted proteins | sample 2277101 | NCBI WGS metagenome assembly SDBT01 (sample SAMN10404973, study PRJNA504765) | marine sediment metagenome | isolation source: marine sediment core GS10_PC15, 103 cmbsf | place: Arctic Ocean: Southern Knipovich Ridge | collected 2010 | reverse complement strand
GGTAAAAGGCTGGAGTATAAGCTGAAAAAGCCCTTTGATACACTTGTAGATATGGATTTTAGCCTTAACTGGCTGGATACAGAAGACTCGAAAAGCAAATGATATCCTAATGTATATGAGGTACCCTGATCGATCAAGATATTGAAATGGCACCTTCAGGTACTGAAAGAATGGGTCTTTAAGAAATATTTATTGATCTGCAATAATAAAGCTCCTAAGAGAAAAAGCTATCAAGGCTTATATTTCCTTTCAAACCTTTGCTGGAGGGCCATTTGAGCATTATTTCATCCAATGCCATAGTAATATTATCCTTCTCAACATTAATACTGATATGCTTGTATTTATTCCTGCTTTTCAAGATGTTTGCCAGGCATATTGCCCTTTCCAGGCCGTCGCCCATTTGATAGTTCCATACTTCATCAGGTTGCGACAGCCGGGGACCATCATATATAGACTGATCGGCCATGCTCTCCATTATATGGATTACTTCATCATCGCTATATTTTTCGGATCCTTTAATCGATACTGGATTTCTTTCAATAGCGGCTTTTATAAAAGGGTCCCAACTGGTCCTGGAAAAATCCCTGTATGCATAAAAAGCCAGGTCTGCTGTTGTATTTTTGGCTCTTAAAGATTCCAGGTAAGAGATGATGTCCCCCCGCTCCATATCATTAGTTAGATCAATCGCTTCAGTTTTTACAAAAATCTTATCCTTCCCTGGAAGCCTTGGCTCAAAATAGTGAAATTCAAAAAGAGCAGCCAGGATCTCTTCTTTCCTCATATGGGGACAATCTAATTCCTCTACAAGCTTAATCATATTATTTTTATCGCGAAAATCAATCTTATGTGTTTTAAAATAATCATTAAATTTATTAAGGAATATTCGATCCTTTAATGGTTCTGGATAAAAACTGGATTCATCAATTTCTGATAAAAGTTTATCTAAAGTGCTTTTATTTACCCTGTAGGAACTGGTGTTTTCATGGGTATAGACTTTCTCAGCAGCTATATATCTTTTTCTGCCATTATAAGCATGCTCTATCTGGAAGCAGCCCTGAAGGTGATCTTCCTGCCTTAGAAAATTACATAATATTTCATAATTTATATCAGTTGCCAGGAATTTCTGAAGCTTATCTTTAAACCGGTCATATTCTTGTACATCCATGGTCGCATCAGGATATACTGTATGGACATACCCGGAGCTGTGGGAAACAATAGTGACTTGCTCATTCCGCAGGGCCCTCTGTGCTTTTGATGTGGTCTCAGAACCATTGAACCACATGTTCTTAGTGATCAATCTTCTATTATTGGTTAAGATCCCATCCCTGATGTCAATAAAATTTTGAGAATGAAGAGGTGTTGCCAGAAGATATAGGTCTTCTAAGGGAATTCTACAAATAATAAACAGGGCAGCTGCATACAATGTAGATATGGATACGCACTCTCCTGCACCCTTTTTAAAATTGTCCTTGCGCCTGAATGCCTCCATTGCTTCAATTGTTTCCGTTTTCCAATATGGGATCACATTGGATTTATACTTGTCAATTCCAAAATGTTTTCTAATATCTATATCAAAATAATACTTATCCCCTTCATAACCAAATAATGCATTGCTTCTGCTTATTACATCTTCATCCAAAAATGGTTTAAACCTGGAGATCTCTTTCTCTTTGGTGGTAAGCCCCCAGGTCTCTAAGTCAAGATTAAAATCGAAGTTTTCTATGATAAATTGTTTGACCCTTAGTGTTCTTCTATATGTTGTCATACTGTCAATTTTTTTAAACCATGGGTCCTCCTTCCATGCCCATATTACCGGAGACATTATATTAGCCAGGACCAAACTGTACAAAAGTTCCGGAAAAACAAATATTTCCATATCAGACAGGGTGACAGCTGATGAGTACTTTTCTAAAGTTTTTTTATCCATCATCACAAACACTTTTTTAAAATTTTAATTATTATAAGTATTTTATCTCATTGATTAAAAAATAAAAAAATAACTTTTAATTTTATAAAGATATCTCTTTAAAAAAATGCCCGGATCGGTAGAGGGGGGACCCATGCTTTTATTGAAATTTGTTTAACCATAAGTGTTTATTTAATGTATTATTGTTATTACTATCGAATAAATACTGAATAGGCTATAAATAAAAAAGTAAATGAATAATAAACTAATAGAAAAATTTGCAGAAAATTTTTTTAATGTGTTTTACAGCGGCCGCTGGAACGATGGGATCCAATATACGATCTCGGATTTATCTGTCCAGGAATCCTATGCTGTCCAGGACCTGGTCGCTAAAAAGAAGATTGCAAGAGGCGAGCGTGCAATCGGGTATAAGGTCGGCTGCACGAGCTCTGCTATTCAGTCCCAATTTGGATTGGATGAACCAATTTTTGGCAAATTATTCTGGCCGCATATTTTTAATGAAGGAAAAGAGCTTAATTGGAAAAACTATGCCAACTGCGCGATAGAACCTGAAATGGTCATAAAAATAAGCAAAGACCTGAAAGGTGAAGATTTGCCTGATAAAGCTTTAATAAATGCCATCGAATATATAAGTCCGGGAATCGAGCTTCATAATTTTAAATTTTGGAACGTGCCTCCAACGCTGCAGGAATTGATCTGTTCAAATGGTATCCATGCAGGATTGGTTGTGGGCGCCAGCAAAAGTCCTCCAGACGGCCTATCATTTGAATCGGAATGGTTTAAAGTCTATAAAGACAGCAAAATGATCACTAAGGCAAAAGCTTCTGAAATCATGGGAGGGCCTTTACATTCACTGAGATGGTTGGCAGGAAAATTGACAGAGCGAAATGAGATACTTAAAGCCGGAAGTCTTGTTATACCGGGCTCACCGGTTGAACTTATTAATATCCGCGAAGATACAAAACTAACGGTCCTCATTGAAAAAGTCGGAAAAACTGCTGCATATTTTAAATCCTGACCAGGAAGCATGATACTAATATCCGATTTCAAGCGCTTCCTCAAGGGAAGGGATCAAAATATGGTCTAGTTTTTCAGGATATGCCAGGTCATTGGGGTGCAGCCCATCTCCTGAATCATAATTTGGATCCAGGACCCTGTTTCCATCACTCATTCTCAAAGCTGCTTCCAGATCCAAAACTGATATATTTTCACTTCTACAGTATTCATGTATCCAGTCATTAAATTCCAGGATAGATTCAAGCTGGCCTTCCCAATTACTGGAGTTATCCGGATCAATAGGAACAACTGTGGTTAAAACAGGGATCACACCTTCACCTCTACAGATATTTACCCAGTTCCTGATCAAATTTCTATAATCTTCCATGGAGCTGCCCATTTCTTCAGGTGGGAAGTAAGCAGCACATTCCTTTATTATCATAATATCAGGTCTGTCACTGGCCATTATGTCTCTGATGATATTGCCCTTATCAAATTGATATTCATCATAAACAGTTATGTCAAGACTGGGAAAATGCTCGGTAATATTCCAGGCATAACCCACAGATGCACATACAAAAGAAATTTTAGCATCTTCTAATCCACCGGAATAAGCAGTAGTCGCCTCAGTGGCAGTTTCTTCGTGCTGATCCCTGTCTGCCGCATCTTGTGATTCTTCATCTATTTCAGCTACTTCAGTTTTTCCTTTTGTGTTTATATCAATAATAACATGATCGCTTCCAGCATCCTGGTATAGATAAACAGATAAATAATACTGGCTATTCTGGGCATCAACATAAAATTCAGCCCAGTCATCATAATCACCTTCAGATATTGAGTCTACTTGCCAGTCCTTATCCAATGTATCTTTATACCAGCCAGATAATTGACCTATTTTACCTTCAAATTCCATATTGATAAAACATGACTCTACTCCATCGATTACTTCTCTGCTGGATTCAACAATAACGGCCCTATCATGTATGGGTACTGTTTCAGGAAAACCAGATGGCATGCCTGTCCCTGTTTCCGGCTCCCCGCTGCTATCTGCAGCCAGCCCCTCTTCTTTTTCAGAAGATCCTTCAGCAGCAGCCGTGCAGCTGCAAATAAGAAACACTAAAAATACAATAGTTAAAAATGCTATTAACTTTTTCATTTTTACCTCTCTCCTAAAAATAAATAATGGCTGAATAGATATTACATCAGACTAATGGAAAGTTTTGTCCACGGTAAATTTTTGATCAATATATTTTATTACTTTATTTTCCATACATGGACCAGAGGCCTTTCATTTTCATAGTCTCCCCTAAATTCAAATAAATAAATAATGCCTCTCTCACTGTCATAACTTAAGGCACCCAGATGGCGAAGTTCATCTTCCGGGATATTATAAAGTAGGTCATCGATATTTAAGGTAGCATATGGCTGGGGTTCAAAAGGCTCTATTTCTCCCCTGGAAACTGCGGCCAGGTCTTCAGGGTCGTAAAAAATTATCTGGGCTGCAAATCCATCAGACCACCAGCCTCTTTCCCCGGGACCTTCTTCAGGATACGGCGGCTCCTCCGGCCATACCGTACCATCATAAAATCCATACCAGCAATTACCAAGGCCTTTAATACCTGCAAAAATTACTGAAGACCTGCCGCTATAAGTGAGCCAGGCACCTCCGGACCATTCGTCCGAATGATGGTAGCTGTTCATAGCATAAACACCTTCTGCATCATCATAGACCGAAGAATAAAAAAGCAGCGGTATATTCGTTAAAGAAGCTTTCGATGGTGGAGGATCGCCATCATTCCAGGGGCCGTAAGCAATAAGTGCTGGGCCCTGTGTTCCCTGGCCTCCATCCCTAAACCTGCCTGTTGCCAGTAATTTACCCGGAGTATTTACCAGTGCCCAACTTTTATCAATGGCAAAGATATAATCAGTAGTGGTATATTTGATCTGGCCGTTTATTTTCCACGGCCCCTGCCTTTGAGGATCAGACAGGCCTAATTCAAACCATCCATGAGAAGGGCCGGCATCACCCTCCTGCATGTGCTGTCCCCAGCAGTAATAAAGCTTATCAGTTGTCTGGCCGCCCTGCTTTGGAAGGTATTCCAAACCGACCCTGGGAAGTTCCAGATATCCAAATAAATCTCCTTTAATATCGTGAAAATCCTGCAATGTAGTGGCTGTATCCAGCTCTCCTACATCCTTGCTTTTTGATATAACAGGTACAGGTATGCTTATTTCCGATATTTGCTGTTCCCATTCATGGCCTGTGGCAAAGATGGATCCAGGGTAGAGGTCATCAGGGCCCCCTGTATCTCCTTTGGGGTAGTAGGCTGCAGCTGTCCCTCCCCATTCCCAGCTAGTCTCATTTGAACCATCCGGTAACCTGAATGCGCCTTTATAAATAAGGTCTTCCGGTTGGATAAGTCCCATAGCTGCCATAATGGCGTCTTCTTCATCTGCTCTTCCGGGTTTTTCTTTACCTATTTCTTCTGGTCCAGAAGTTTTTTGAAGTCCACAGCCGAAAACCATAAATGCTGCTAAAAGGATCACTGAAATGACAAAAATGATTTTACTGGCATTCATAATGGCACACCCCTTTAATTTATATATTAAATAATTTTAATAATTATATGAGTTAAGTCAATGCAGCATAGATTATATAAGGATTTATAAGTAGCAGCTGCACCGGACAGATAGGATTTTTTATTATCATTCAGCACTTTTGCCGGCAGCCAATATAAAATTTAGCCGGAACTAGAGATGAAAATGGGGCCCTCATCCTTAAATTCTTTTAGGATAAAAGTATTATATGTAATCTATTCAGGATACCAATAAGCCCTGAGCCAGTTATGTCTTCTTAACTTTATCATTACGTCCTCAGGTAAAGGCGGCATTTCTGAAACTGCTGTATTTTCCAGAACATATCCGGCCTTTGGCATCCCCGGAATAACTGTACTTACTGAAGGCTGGTTTAATACAAATAATAGTGCAGCCTGGGGTAATGTCAGCCCTGTGTCTTTTATGTCTTCCCTGACTCTTTCTACACGCTCTAATGTTTCCATTAATCTGTCACTTCTAAAATAAACACGCCTTAAATCTCCTTCTACAAATACTGTATCAGCGGTATATTTACCAGTCAGCGCCCCTTCATCAAAGGGCATCCGGCTTATTAAGCCAATATTATACTTTTTTGCAGTTGCCAATAATTCAGCCTCAGGCTCTTGCTCAAAAATATTATAGATCACTTCGACAATATCGACCAATCCATTTCTCATAAGATCTATAACACTGTTTTGGTCATGTTCGGGAGTTGAAATCCCTATGTTTTCTATTTTTCCTTCGCTTTTTAATTTTTCAAGTATTTTCAGGGGAGTCGGGTCATCATTCCATGCACGAGTCCAGGTATGCAGTAAAAGTATATCTAATTTACTTATGCCGAGATTTTTTAATCTATCATCGACATCACTTCTAATATAGCTATCAGGGTAACGGTCTTCAGCTTTGCTATATGGTGAAGGTGGCCAGGGGCCCGGAAGGGGTTGTGTTTTTGTAGCGACATAGATTCTCTTACCCGCATCTTTAATGAACTTTCCGATTATTCTCTCACTTTTGCCATTGCCATATTCACCAGCCGTGTCTATAAAATTAACTCCTTTTTCAGCGGCAATATTCAAAGCCTTGATGGAAGCTTCATCGCTCTGAGTGGCCCAAAAACCTCCGAATTGCATTGCACCAAAACCGATTTCAGATACCTTATATCCTGTTTTACCCATTGTTCTATATTTCATGATAAATACCTCAACTAAAATATATTTTTACATTAGAAACAATCAATGCGCATGTCCCGTTAAGCGCTTTGTCAGGTCCTGTCAGGGTGTTCCATATTTATCACTAATTTTCCGAAGGCGAGCCCTTTTTCAAGATACCGGAGAGCTTCAGCGGTCTCGCTTAATGGATAAACTTTATCTATAACAGGCACTACCTTGCCGGCTTCAAGAAGATCTATTAAAAAAACCAGGTCTTCTTTTTTATTCGGCTTCCATGCCAGGACACCTATTTTCTTTTTTCCGGCCATCAAGACCAATGGTCCCAGGAGCGTAGCCAGTAAAACCGCAGGCATTGATCCTCCGACAAAGACACAGATCCCGGTGGGACTCAATGTACGCTTATAATCAAAAGCCGAACGTTTTGCCACAACATCGATGACCAGGTCATACTGCTGCCCATTTCTGGTGAAATCTTCTTGAGCATAATCAATGACCTTGTCTGCCCCGAGCGAGCGGACCATGTCCAATTTCATCTTGCTGTCAACACCAGTCACTTCAGCCCCGAATAATTTGGCTATCTGTACCGCGAATGTACCCACGCCGCCGGCACAATTGATCAAGACCTTATGTCCTGGTTGGGTCTGCCTTTTATCGCGGAGGCCCTGGAGGGCGAGGATTCCTGCTTGAGGTAGGGTCGCTGCTTCACCGAATGTCATACCGGCCGGTTTCAGCGTCAATACATTTTCAGGAACACATGCATACTCGGCAAAAGCGCCAAAACCATTCCCGGATAAGTCCGCAAATACATCATCGCCGGGTTGAAACTGCTTTGCATTTCTGCCGACTGCTTCGATCCGGCCCGCTATATCAGATCCGAGTATCTTGTTTTGCGGTATTGGAGACGCCCCGATACGGACCAGGAAAATGCCCCTGAGGTAATCCAGGTCAGCCGGGTTTACAGATGCTGCATGGATTTTTACCAGTACTTCATCGTCCCCGGGAACAGGTTTTTCAACCTCTTTTAATTCAAGAATATCAGGCGGCCCGTATTTTGCATATGTGATCGCTTTCATGAGCATGCTTTCATTATTATTTGATCAGGTGATCTTAAGTGTAGTTTACTAAAATAAAGTTTGCAATCGGTTTTTAAGGATAATCATACTAATAAATACCTGCTTCTTTTAGTCATGCTTTATTGATCAAACTAAAATTTGTATTTGGATTGTGAAGGAAATAGAATATATTTGAAGCATTTTTTAATAAATTTATAAAGAAGATAGCAATATTTTGGTACTGAGCAGAATTTGCAGGATTTACACTCAAAAAATATTCAGGGAGGACCTATGAAAAAAATAATTAAAAATAAAGTTTGTATAAATATACTGTTAATGATTTTATTTACTTTTTTGGTAATAACTTTTATAACCAGCTGTGCAGAAAGTGATAATTCAGCTTGTGATCTACCCTTCAGCAAGAGTCTATATTTAGATAATAATTATCTTTATGCAACCTATACATCTCTTTGTGGAGGTGATGTCCTGGAAAGCGGCCTGGTAATTGCAGAAGCTGGCAGGGATCCAGTCGAAATAAGTAAGGGAGCCGCTACAAAAGGATGGGCAAATGATATCTATGTAATGGGGGAATATGCGTATATTGCAAATGGGGAAAATGGATTTTTAATAATAAATATATCTGATAAGGAAAATCCCTATATTGAAGGTAGAGTCGATACACCAGGTTATGCAAATTCAATTTTTATATCAGATGAATATGCATTTATTGCGGATGGAGAAGAGGGGATCCAGGTAATTGATCTAAATGATAAAAAAAATCCTATAATAATTAAGAATTATGATACTCCCGGTTATGCTTTTGATGTATCTGTTTATGAGGGAACTGCTTATATAGCAGACGGCCAAAGCGGGCTACAGGTTATAGATATAGAGTGATGCAATAGCGCCCGGCACACAGAACTACAACTTTTTTGACTTTAAGGCCCAATGGCAAGTAGGAGTATTCGAGAAGCAGTACATGCCTGGCCCGATAATACTCCTACTGATCATATTCAGCCATTGCATAATATTACGGCAAGTCCGTGACAGTGCACCTCTGTCCATATTATATTCTTTGGTCCAGGTAAAAATATTTTTATACCAGAATTTGGTTTCCAGAATTATATCCATCGTATTTATTTCCATTTAAATAGGCATATGTTATTGTTTTAGACAATTATTTAAAAATGAAGATATAGAAATGATAGAAAATATGGGTCTTCAATAAGAGCAAGGATTAAGAATGGTTTTCTTACTTTATTATCAGTATATTGTCCTGTTTATACTGAGCCTGATGCTGCTGAACCTGATAATCAATAATTTCGTTTTTAAGAATGTAGAGAATTATTCTTTACCCGGCCAAATTTTAAAGAATCCTCCACTTATATCAATTCTAATTCCAGCAAGGAATGAAGCTGAAAACATTTCAAAGTGTTTGGGATCCCTTTTAAAGCAGGATTATCCAAATCTTGAAATAATTGTCCTGGACGACAATTCAACCGATGAGACAGGCAAAATGGTAAAAGTGATCGCTGAAAAAGACAATAGGGTCAGGTTGGTAGAAGGTGCTCCCTTAAAAGATGGATGGACTGGTAAAAATTTTGCGTCTCACCAGCTTGCAAAGCATGCAAAAGGTGAATATTTTATTTTTACAGATGCAGACACCTTTCATTTCCCAAAAAGTGTATTAAGAGCTTTTGGTGCACTCATCGGTACAAAAGTAGACGCACTCTCAATATACCCAAGACAGATAATGGTTACTTTTGCTGAGAGAATGGCAGTGCCAATAATAAATACTGCACTTCAATGTTTTATACCTTTTATACTTATAAAAAAAAGTAAAAGCCCTTTATTTAGCACTGCAATAGGACAGTTCATGATGTTTAAAAGGGAAACTTATGAAAAAATAGGCGGATATGAATCAATTAAAGGGCATATGATCGATGATATCCAGATTTCTAAGAGAGTAAAAAAATCAGGAGATAAGTTTATGGTATTTGATGGAAGGAATACTATTTACTGCAGGATGTATACGAATTTGAAAGGAGTAGTATCAGGCCTGGCAAAAAGTATATATCCAGCGTTTAATGGCAATATATTAGCATTATTTTCATTTACCGGAGTACTTACTGCGACGCTTCTTGCCCCTTTTGTACTTCTTCCATTGGGAGCTTTTTTATTTGATTGGCCCGCTGTTATTATCAGATTAATGATTTTTCAGGTCATTATTGTGCTGGCGATAAAGACGATATTTGCAATCAGATATAAACAAAGTATGGTTGATATACTTCTTGCACCATTATCCATGGCAGTAATCGATGTCCTTATTTTTATATCTTTTTTCCAGGTCAAGTATGGAAAAGGCCTTTCATGGAAGGGAAGGGCATATGATGTTTCAAGAAATGATAAAACAATACTGCTAAGGGAAGGTCCTTAAATATATTATAGTTCTGCATAGCTCTATAATAAGATATAATATTTGTAAAACTTTTTTATAAATATTGCCAGTGAGGGCATTATGCATAAAAGAAAGTTATTAATAGCTTTTACAGCCATTATCATTATTTCCTTCATAGGCCTATCTGCTCAATGCGGTACAGCCGGGGAGGCTCCAGCCATAGAGCTGGAGATTTATGACGGCCCTGATTATTCAATAATTGATCACCTGTGCTACTTCTATGTAGCTGCTATACCAGTGCCTACGGTAACAGGTTCGCCTGAACCAGAAATTGATTTTAGTAAAGATGACAATGTTGAAGAACTTGGTTCTGGCAGAGGAGTGAAAGTGGGTGTTAAACCAGGTGAATCCTATACCCTTACTGCTACGGCTGCCAATAGGTATGGTACTGCATCTGTCTCTATAGTCCTTGAAGGAGAATAACCTGGTGATGAGGAACCTGGGGAGGACCCCGATGATGGGGAACCTGGTGATGATGAAGCCGGGGAAGACGATGCTGACGGTGACGCCGATGACGATGCAGGTAAAGTGGCCCCTACCATCAGTTTGGCGGTTTATGAAGGCCCCGCCCTTTCAGGAACTATATGCTACTCGAGGGTAGAAGCTACAGTTACCGGCAGTCCCAGTCCTAATATTACTTTTAGCAAAGATGACAGCGGAGGTGCCTGGCTCCCCAATAAAGTCCAGGTCAATTTAAATGACCCAGGTGATACCTATACTCTTACTGCCACTGCCACTAATTCCGAGGGTTCTGCTACAGATTCCATTACACTTAGCTGGGGATGTGAAATACCGGAACCGGAACCTGAGCCAGAACCAGAACCTGAAGCAAATGAAGCCTCTATTGCTGCAAATCCAGATATATCTGGTTTTTTATGGGATGATGAAAATGTCATTCATATAAGTTATGCGTTTATGGGTGATTCAGATTCAGATAACTATGCTAAAAGTTATTTTAGTTTCGACATTAGTGGATTACATGGCAAAACAGTTCAAGATGCGGAAATAAATTTTACAAGTATTGAGGGCTATGGTTTTCCATCAACATTTGCTTCCGAAATTGTGGTCAAGGTATACAATTATATAAGGCTTGATGCTTCAGATTTTGCTTTAGGTGGAACACAGTTACCAAATATACCTATTTCTGCTGCATCTTATACAATCAGTGGAAACACTTTAAAAAATGAATTGCAGGATGTACTTGATAATAGTGTAAGAGATTATTTCCAGCTTAAACTCGGTCTCAATATTACAACAAATAATGATGGATTTGCGGATGCCATTAAGATTTACTGGAGTGATGCAATACTGAATATAACTTACACTGATTAGTATATTGATTTAACTAATGAGGTGCGAATATAAATAATAGGAGTAAAACCAGGATAAGTAAAATAATAATTTCCCCCATGGCTATTCCTGCTGTATCAAGTGCCCGGCCTTTATTGCTGTAGCGGCCGGCCACATCAGCCAGAGCAAGAACCAGGATTTTACCGATAGATAAGGAAATCATCAAAACAGAATAGAGTTTTTAGGTTTAATTATTATCTTCCTGGCAGTACTACTCACTATTTATTATTGAATAAGAATCCCACATTATAAAATTTTGGATTAGGTCTTGAAGGAATCAGTATATTTAAAATAAAAAATATATTTGAAAACCCTAAAATGCTCACCTATAATAAAGAGAATAATTTAGGCTGTTGATAAAAATGGTTGATTTAAATAAAGATTTGATCGCACCCTGTGGAATGAATTGCGGCATATGCAGTAATTATCTTTCCTATAAGAACAATATCAAGGGCAAAGGATTTCCAAATTGTATAGGTTGCAGGGCAAGAAACAAGCAATGTGCCTTTTTAAAAAAGAAATGCAGGGATGATTTAAAAATACTGAAAGGTGAAATAGAATTTTGTTATGAGTGTAACTGTTTCCCATGTGAACTTTTAGCCAGGCTAGACAAAAGTTACAGAGAAAAATTTGGGATGAGCATGATCGATAATCTCAATGAGATCAAGAATAAAGGAATAAATTATTTTATTGAAAATCAGGAAAAGAAATACAAATGTAAAAAATGTAATAATTTGATATCTGTCCACAGCAAGAAGTGCTTTAATTGTGATAAAATCATCAACTGGAAATCCTGACTTGGCTCTTCTTCTGGTTCCTCACAGGAAGCAGCATTTTCAGGTAGTCCAGGGATTTTTAAAACCTGTCCAGGACAGGGACCTGCTATTTGAAACTCTGACCTATTTCTTAAAGATCATATTGATCTAATAAAATATGTCTGCAATTTAATAAAAGACAGTCTCTATCCTGTAATTTTAATTCTCCCTGCGGCCCACATGACTACAAATGCTACAAATGCAGGAAAGAAGACAATGAAACTTACAACTAAAACAATTATCCAGATTACTCTAGTCCATGTGATCCAGTATTTACTGCTGTTCACGATATACTCCCTTTAAACTAAATTGTTAATATTGTTTAACTATGTCCTAAACTTCTCATCTATAAGTACTGTTTCTGGCTGATGTTTAAAATTCCTTAATCAATGATCACTAGTCTCTCTCAACAGAAATAGCCGCTTTGGTCACTATTTCTGCAATTGCACCTATGGCAGCCCATATTGGTAAAAGGACTATACCGACTACCCCCACTGTCAAGGGAAACTCCATAATCAGCCAGGACCCTGACTTAGACATAGTTTAGATAAAAGTTATAGGACTATAAGGCCTTTGATTATTAAATATTACAATATATATTATAGTGCCATGCATGATAAACATAATGTTATAGATGATCTGTTAATAATCTTAGAATTGGCATTTATTATAAGAAGTTATGTTTATAAGGATTTCTTTTTTTAGATATATGGATGTTAAAAGAATTATTATTTCGGTTTAAAATTCTTTTTTGCCTGGCCTGCATCCGGTATTTCAGAGACATCAATATCTTTGGGTAGTTTATCCCATAAAATATCAATAGTCCACATTGCTGAAAGGCCTGCAACAGTAGTACACATATTTTCATGAGCCCCCATTGCTTCAAAATCTCTTAACTCATCTTTGTCTATGCCCAGGTTTTTTTCATCCATCAGCTTGAAGTTCCTGCCAAATTTCTTTTTATGGATTTCATTACAGATAACCGTCCCGTATTCTTCCATAAATTTCTTATATAGTTCCTGGCCCAGCACTGATGATTTGATATAGGATTTACCTTCCTGCCACTGCTCATAAGTCCTTCCAAAGAAATAACCTATTGCAACAAGGCCACCCGAAAAAGCACCGCATGACCCTGCAGTAGTTATGGCGCCTCCTGCTTCAAGGGCAGAAAGGCTTTTAAATAACTGGGGATTCTTAACACCAAGTACAGAAGTTATTGCATGAAATGCTTCCTGTGCGCAGTTTGTACGATTAGCTTCTCCTTCATATGCAACTTTAAAAGCTTTTTCCATTGCTTCTTTTTTTGTAAGCCCGTTGATGGTTTCCATTATTCTCCTTTTTAGACTTTTAATAAAAGCGCTGTACAAGATATATTATACTTATATGATGATATATCCTTTTATGATCCATAGCCATAAAGAATATGGTTGGCCCATGGTATGGATCAGGCCTGGAACAAGTATCGGCCCTGCACTAAAGCTGGGAAGATGATATTAAAACAAGTAGAAGAACGAACAATATATATAAAATTCCAATTGAACCCAGTATTATCCCGGCTATATCCAGACCTTTTCCCTTATTATTATTTGATCTTGTTTTAACTCTCCATAGATCAATACCTCCACATACGACTGCAGCTGCGGCCAGGCTAAAAGTGATGATAATATAAAAAAACATAATAGATGTGGCAAAATCCTTAAAATAAGCTGAATATTTTGATGATGGATCCAGGATAAAAGGAATGCCAGGAGTAAATATATAAGGCAGTATCCCGGCAACCAAAGCTGAAATCGACAATTTTCTATATTTTTCTGGTTTGACTCTATCATCCATAATTACTTTTCCTATTGATATATTTGGTTGATAATAATTATAACCTATATTCATTGATGAAGTGAAGAACCCGATATTTCAGGGCCGGAGGATACAGCAAGGGAAGCCAGGACCAGGATCATTGGCATAGATAGTGATATTTTCACACCTGAAATAATATATTGAGCAGTTCTTTGATATTATTTACTTTTTATTACTGGATAGGAAGCTTTACTCTAAAAATTAATGAAATAAAGTTTATTTAATCTTTCAATATCACATATCACATGTTAACATCTTGAACATTATTAATATAATCCATAAAAAATATATTCTTGAAAGTGAAAAATACTGTAGTCGAAGTAAATAAATTAAGAAAGGTCTATGGAGATCTAATTGCAATCGATGATATATCCTTTGATGTCAAGCAAGGCGAAATATTCGGACTTTTAGGACCTAATGGTGCCGGTAAAACAACTACCTTTGAATGTCTTGAGGGATTAAGAAAGCCTGATGGTGGTTCTTTTAAATTGATGGATGTAAGCCCAAATTTTAATTACAGCAATCTCCGCAATACCATAGGTGTTCAGCTGCAGACTTCGGGGCTATCCAGCAGCATGCGTGTAGATGAAGCCATGAATTTCTTTAGTGCTTATCATAATGTGGCCCCTCGTTATGATCTATTGGAACGATTGGGCCTTAAAGAAAAAATGGGCGTTCAATATCATGCATTATCCACTGGCCTGCAAAGACGATTGGCCCTTGCTCTTGCCATTGCCCATAAACCGCCTATTTTGTTTTTAGATGAACCGACCGCAGGCCTTGATGTCCAATCGCGGGTGGAACTTCATGCTATGATAAAAGAATTGCAGGAAAACGGCACGACTATCTTGCTTGCCACTCACGATATGGCCGAAGCAGAAAAAATAGCTGACCGTGTTGCCATATTGCTAAAAGGTAAAATTATTACTACCGGGACTCCCCGTGATATAACAGCGGCTGGAGCGGGTCTGGTTAAAATCTCTATTAGGGTAGAAGGCTCAAGCCTGTCAAAGCTTAATATTAAATTTCCAGGGGTCACACAGTCTAAGTCCATAGATGAATATATGATTTACTACAGCACTGACCTTGGACTGACTGTTTCAGCATTAATTAAACATATATCAAAACAAAAAGATGAACTTATTGATCTGAGAGTCGAACGCCCTTCTTTGGAGGACCGTTTTTTAGAGATTACAAATACAGGGATAAAAAAATGAAAGCTTTTAAAAATCATTTTATATTTGAATTTAAAACAGGGATAAGGGATAAAAATTTGCTGCTCATGAATTATCTATTTCCCCTTGGTTTTTATATTATGATGGGTTTTTTAATGGCAAGTATTAATCCAGATTTTATAGATATAATAATTCCAGCCATGGTAGTGATCACTATACTGATAAGCACCCTTCTTGGAATCCCGGAACCCCTGGTAAAATCACGTGAAGCTGGAATATTTAGGAGTTATAAGATCAATGGAGTGCCTGCAGCTTCCATAGTGATCATCCCGCCGCTGACTACCATAATACATATTATAGTTGTATCTATGATCATTGCCCCAACTGCATTTATATTTTTTAAAGCCCCACTTCCAAATAATTGGCTGGCCTTTGTATTGATCTTCTTGCTGACCGCCTTTGCAAGTGCAGGGCTGGCGGTATTAATAGGCATAGCTTCTTCCAGCTCGCGAGGGACTATATTGTGGGCCCAACTGATTTTTATACCCTCAATGCTAATAGGTGGTTATTTTGTTCCTTCCCAGCTGCTGCCTACTTTTTTAGGAAGGATCGGAATGCTTCTTCCAAGCACTCATGCAATAAATTTATTCAAGTTCTATTCATACGGCCGAGCTATCGACTATGATCCTATATGGTCTCTGGTAATCTTGTTTTTAGTCGGAGTATTGTCATTTGGACTGGCCATTTATCTATTTAATTGGGACAGTCAAAATAAGACAAGAAGGGGCCATCCTGCCTTTGCATTCTTTGCATTTATACCCTTTATAATCGGTGCAGTTTTTATTCCATAAAAGGAATTGAATATTAAAAAGCCACGTCAAATATTTTCTAAACCGTTCATCAATGATACAGACCCATAGAGGACTTATTTTGCTTCTATTCGGCCCATAGTCCGGCGGCCTTCATCTTATTGTCTATAATTACTGACTGTCCCATTTACAGCTGAAAGAAAATCTGGAAAAGAAGCTTCCGGAAGTTCATTCTTCATTATTTCATTAAAATCTTTTGAAAAACTTGCATAGTCTCCATTATTTATGGCAGTAAGAATATTTTCCGTTATTGGATCAGCATATTCTGCAGCCTTGCCGCAACCAGCAAATACAGGAATTGCTGTCAACAAAATTGTAAAGATCGCAATAATTATTATTTCTCTTTGACTACTAACTTTTGGGGATCAATAATTTTATCAAAATAAAAGCAAAAAACTTGACACTATAAAAACTAAATACAATACTATAGTAAATTAGTTTCCCCAATATACCTTTGTAAGGTTTGAATGCATAATATGCAAAAATATTAAGTAAAATAATAATTTAAATAAAAACAGTTTAATATAAAACAATTTCAAGTAATGTAAATAAACTTCTAATAATAAGAGGAGCCTAGATGAAAAAAAACATTAGAGCAGGGGTAGTCCAGTTTGAAAGTGTACCAGGAAACAAGAAAGCAAATTTTGAAAAGATTGATAGATTTTGCGAGATTGCATCGAGTAAGGGTGTAGAAATACTTACATTTCCGGAATGCTGCATTACAGGGTATTGGTTTTTAAGAAAACAAACAAAAAAGATTCTAAACAATTTAGCCGAACATGTTTTTGATGGATATTCATCCAAATCTTTAATTGATAGAGCAAAAGATTTTAATATGATAATAGGTTCGGGGTTTATTGAAAAAGATGATGATAGCAATCTTTATAACACTTATGTTGTAGCATTTCCAAATGGTAAAGCATACAAACATCGGAAATTACATTGTTTTGTAAGTGAATTTATGAATTCAGGTTCCGAATTCACAATTTTTGATACTCCCTATAAAGTCAAAATGGGTGTTCTTACATGTTATGATAATAATATAGGGGAGAATGTACGTATTACTGCAATGAAGGGTGCACAAATACTTCTTGCGCCCCATCAAACAGGCGGGTGTGCCTCGCCAGATCCCAATGCATTAGGATTAGTCAAACGCTCATTATGGGAAAATCGCCATGAAAACAGAAAGTTAATAGAAAATGAGTTATCTGGTCCAAAGGGAAGGGAATGGATTTTGCGTTGGCTACCTGAACGTGCTCATGATAATGGTATTTTTATACTATTTAGTAATGGGGTAGGTATTGATGATAATGAGATAAGAACAGGCAATGCAATGATAATAGACCCTTACGGTAGAATTATTGCTGAAACAGGTAAGGCAGATGATGATATTGTGGTTGCTGACTTAGATCTTTCTCTTCTTGGAGAAAACACAGGGCAACGGTGGATAAAAACCAGGCGCTATAAAGCTGCGTAATGGCCTTGACAGGAAGAATATCCGCATTTTTATTATGTGGTATCGGGCTTCTCTACAAGTTCTAATGGATAATCTCCCAGTTTTTCAACCTCAAACCCGTTTGCTTTGAATTTCTCGTAGTCAAAATTATTTAGCTCATCACATGCCACTTTGTGAAACTCATAAAAATTGGGCCACCATTCATATCCATCTCCTAAATCGTGACTCAGGTAGGCATCAACTATATCTCGACCCATTAGGGGCGCCACATAAAAAGCACCCATTGCCAGTACATTGACATTATTTCCGGTAACTGCTCGCAAAGCGGCTGGTACACTCTCAACAACGCCTGCGAAAACACCAGGACATTTGCTGGCAGCAATATGGATTCCCATTCCGGTTCCGCAAAATAGTAAAGCCCTTTCAAATTCACCTTCCGAGATTTTCGCACCAGCCTTCAGTCCAATTCTATGAAACATCTCCGGGTTTTCTTCATCTTCAGACTTAACACCAATATCTGTTATGGTCCAACCCTTTTTTTTGAGATGTTCTACAATGAATTCTTTCAATGGGAAGCCGGCAAAATCCGCGGCAACCAAGATCTGTTTGTCCTTTATGGTTTTCATATGATGCTCCTTTCAACTCATAGTGATTATTATCCTATCTGTAATAGCTGCTTATTTTTAAGATAAAAACATCATATTACGTCAAGTGATACAATTCAATAAGTTTACGAAAGGGATGCCTTGGGGCTTGGGCCAGCTGCCAAGGCGATTGAATAGCAACTGATCTAATTGAGGAAATAAGCAATTCTTACAATTTATTCAAAGAGTGAAGATTATAAGATTTAAAAAGAAGATAATCTGTTGACCCAGAATTCAGCTTATCGACTAATCCCACTACTGTTTAAGCCTTCCGGGACAGATTTCCCGATGTGTGGATGTAAATAACTTTATAACTCTTCTGATGATAATAATATCTACTACTAAAGATAAATTAAGAGATCTTAATATCCTTAAATTTAAAGACCGGATATAATCTAAAAATAGACTTCTCTATTTGATTTTTTATAGTCTCTTAATGCCATATACATCACTCTGTTTATTCAAAATAGAATAATGTAAGGACTGCGATTAAAATAAGTATGATGTTTATTCAGTTTATATTTTCGAGAACAAGGTAAGAGAAAAAGACAAGAAAAATAATTGAACATAAAATAATAATTATCCAATTTAACCACTTTAACTTGATGGCCATTATAATTTCTTTACTTGCCTTTTCATACCTGATATGAAGTATAGAAATAAAATTAATTCCCATGGCAAAAAGCGGTCCTAAAATAAGTAAAGATCTGATTATCCAGTTTAATATTGAGTTATCACCATATTGTTTGTCAAGATTTCCAATCCATTCATAAACCCAGGTTAGAATTTTAAAATCAATTTGCAGGTAATGTTTAAAGATTACCCCGCTAAGAAAAAGTAAGGGAAGAATGAGAAATACCCCACCAAGCAGGGCTGATCTTTTTGTATTAAATAATGTAAGCCTGAACTCTTTTTGATGATGGCTTACATTAATTGTTGGAGGTTTTAAGTCTTTCATAATATCCTCAATTCTATTTTTTTATTTCTATTACCATACAATACGAGTGTTTGTAAAAGGTTGCATTACATACTTTCTCTAAGTTTTGAAATTCCCCTTGAAAGTAAGGATTTAATTGTCCCTTCCTTTTTGTTCAAAATACTTCCTATCTCTTTGATTTTTAACTGTTCAAAATATTTAAGGCTGATTACTTCCTGGTATTTTATTGGAAGCTTTTTAATCACCTTCTGGAGTTTGATGAATTGTTTATGTTTTTGCAATTCGGCTTCTGCATTTATCATTTCTCGTTCCAAATCATTTCCAATCAAGGCCGGAGAGTAATTGGCATTAATCTCACTAATAAATTTTGGATTATATTTTTGTGATCGATAAAAGAGGTTTATTTCATTGGTAGCTATTCTGTAAAGCTAGCTTAGGATTGGAATGCCTTTCTACTTAAATTTGTGGATTTTCAAATAAGCTTTTAGAAAGGTTTCAGAAGTAATATCTTTAGAAGCATCAAAATCTCCGGTTCTCCTGTAACTATAATTGAAGATAGTTTTGTAATGCTGATTATAGATTATTTCAAACCGATTGGGATTAATTTGAATTTCTTTTATAAGTTTTTCTTCACTCAAGGTTTTTATTTTATAATACAAGATATAGAAATTAGTTGCATTAAATGTATATGAATTTCCAAAGCTGGCAAAAGAGGAGATAAAGTATATTTACATTTTAATCTCAAGGATTGCTGTATAAAGTAGCTTCTTATATCAGGAATTAGTGGTAGCCCAATTAAAATTTATTTAAATGGTTAATCCTATATTACTGTTTGCCTATTGAAGGTAATAAATTGAATAACGGGAATTATCAGGATCGATTTCAGTTGCTTCAGGCTGAACTTCAAGTGTCTTGCCATCTGCACTAACTCTGCTTAGTGTATCCCAGGCCATTCCATCCTCTAAGGTCACTTTACTTTGGGTATATATCCTTCCCTCATCATCAGTCCTCTCAGAAAGGATTTGAACGCTCCCTTTATATACATTTCCTGAACCATCTGAATTATCATAAGCAGAATAAGTAATAGTCCCATCTGCTTCCTGTATATATACAACCATACCAGAGCGACCCTGGTCATCATATTCTGTGTTTATCCAGGTGCCGATAAAATACTGTGTTTCACTATCTTCATTTGCAGTTTCAGTTTGCTCTTGTTCTTTGGTTTCTGCATCGCTGCTTTCAACAGGCTGCTCCACCTCATCTACGGCTTCTTCTCCCGGTTCATCTGTAACTTCTTCTACAATAGATCCTTCCACTGGTGGTACTGGACTCTTACATCCAACTAAGCTAAAAACTATTATCAATGATATGCTTATTGCTAATATGATTACCCATAACAATAGTTTTCTCATTTAAACCCCCCAGAAAATAATATTTTATTTTGTCATTAAGCTTAGCATTTTAGAAGGGCAAAATATAGCGTTAAAAGCATAAATATATAAGGTGGACCAAAGGGTGCAATAGCAAGAACTTTTAAATTAAAGATATCATTGTTATTGAAATAAAAACCTGTTATTCAGTGTTTAAACATAAAAACGTATATACGTGTAGGTGATATTTAATGAGTAAAAGAATGACAGTAGTATTTAAAAATGAGAATATATATACACATCTAAAGGTAGAAGCAGCAAAGAGAGACATCAATGCTAGTGATATTGTTTCTGAAGCAGTAGTCGAATGGATTGAGAGCCGTGAAGACATAGAGCTGGGTCCATTAATAAAAGAGAGTCAGAAAGAAGTTAAAAAAAGCGTACTAAATCCCGGGATAGATTTAAAAACGATCTGAGATAGTACCTTGTGGATGATTACATTAAAAAGACCTGATCTCTATATATAAGCTGAAATATGTATAAATTAAGTGATATTTTTGGTAAATTTCAAGAAATACTATTCATATAACCTTAAAATAGGGTTATGCAATTGATTTGATTGGTAGACCCAAGTATTGAAATTTCGAAACAGACTTTAGAAGAATTAATAAAACTAAAGAAATTAAAAAAGTAATTTTTGTTCACTAGACGGATAGTAAATAATTCTATTTTAAAGGGCAATTATTCTTCGAGAATTATTATTAAATAGAATTAATATATTATTATAAAATAATTTTTAAAGAGAATTTTGAATGTGAAGACACCTACTGAATTTGCAGAGAAAGTAGAAACACCTTTACTTCTTTCTGGAAATCCTTTAACATTAACAGTATAAGATTTTGAGTGGCTTTTTATTTTCTTCTAGTCTTTAGACTAATTCTTAATTTAAGTAACACATTGTTATCTTATTCTTTTTTCAAAGAACTATATATTTTGAGTTGCAAACACTGCTTTTAATAATTCAAATTATATTACATATTAAATTAATTGCTGTTTAAAAATGAAAAAAATTAAAATTGGTTTATTAAATAAAAAAAGAGGAAATTTTAGAATACAAGAGAAATTTGTAGGCATTGATAATGTCGTTGACGAAACTTATAAAGAAGTCCTTCATCATCAAAAAGCATTGGTTGATGCCGGATATGAAGTGTACAACTTTAGCTATGGTGAATCTTTTATTAAAGATTTAGAAAAAAACAATGTTGATCTAGTGTTTAATGTTTCAAGTATGGCAGAAGCAGCTATACTTGAAGAACTTGAAATACCTTATTTAGGATCGGATACTACCACGATTGCTCTTGCCTTAGATAAATCATTATCAAAAGCAATATGGGAAAGTAAAGGGCTACGAACATCTCCTTTTCATGTAGCAAAATCTGTAGAAGATTGTTCTATATTTAAAAATAATCCACCTTTAGGTTATCCTCTTTTTATTAAGCCTATTGCAGGTAGGGGTAGTGCTGGAATTAATAACAATTCCATTATTAATAATTATGAACAACTTGTAAAAAATGTTAAAGAAATATTGACTACGATAAAACAGCCAGTTTTAATTGAAAAAGCTTTGTATGGAAGGGAAATTACCCTTGGTCTAATAGGAAATGATAAGAATATTAGAGTGCTCGCACCACTTGAAATTTCTTTTAATGGATCTGGAAGTTTTTTAACATTTGATAAAAAAGAAAGTGATGATGATACTTTCTATTGTCCAGCCAGATTAAATGATGAAGATATTTGCAAAATCAAAGAATTTGCAAAAAAAGCTTATCAAGCTATTGGCTCTAAAGATTATGGACGAATTGATACTGTGTTAACCAAAGAAGGTCCTTATCTTTTAGAATTTAATTCTTTTGCAGGATTAATGTGTGCACCAAAAGAAAAACCACATAGTTACTTTGGTTTCATGGCTGCTGCAGAGAATATGAGTTCTGCAGATTTAATTGATGAAATTATAAAAACAGCTTTGAAAAGATACAAAATGATTTAATGTCTAGATTAGAAATAGACCTAAATAAAATAAAGCACAATGCTAAAAAATTAAAAGCCGAATTTGCAAAAAAAGGTATTACTATTACTTCTGTAATAAAGGGGGTAGCAGGTTCTCCCGAAATTGCAAACGCAATACTTGAGTGTGGAATCAATACTATAGCGGTTTCTCGGGTCCAGGACATTAAAAAAATGAAAGAATTTGGTGTGAAAGCAGAGTTTTTACTTACCCGCTTACCCATCCACACCGAAGTTCCAGATATTGTTAAATATGCTGATATAAGCTTAAACTCTGAAGTATCAACAATTAAATTATTATCTGAGCATTCCCTAAAACAGGGCAAAAGACATAAAGTAGTGTTGATGCTGGAACTTGGTGATCTACGAGAAGGCATACTACCTGAAGATGTAGACTCTGTTGTTGAACAGACAATATCGCTTAAGGGCATAAAATTATATGGAATAGGGGTAAATCTTGGTTGTTTTGGAGGTATTGCACCATCAGATAAAAATATGACTGAATTATCTCAAATAGTAGACCGTATTCAAGAAAAATACCATATAAAAATAGATATGGTTTCAGGGGGAAATTCTTCAAATTACGAATGGTTTTCACAAACAGATAATACTGGAAATATCAACAATTTAAGAATTGGTGAAGCTATTTTATTGGGTAGGGAACCATTGCATAAAAATAGGATCCCGTCTTTATATATTAATGCGTTTACTTTAATATGTGAGGTAATAGAAAGTAAGGTAAAACCTTCGCTACCATATGGTAATAAATGTCACAATACATTTGGATCTGAACCTAAATTTAAAAATATTGGGACTATCAATAGGGTAATTGTCGGGATCGGAGAACAAGATGTTGATTCAAAAGCTATTGAGCCAAGAGTTAAAGCTGATATAATCGGAGCAAGTAGCGATCATTTGATTTTACATGCAAAAGGTAATAATATTGAAGTTGGAAGTGAAATGCGATTTGATATTAACTACCCTGCATTACTTAGACTATCAACCTCCCCTTATGTAAAAAAAGTATATATTTAATTTTTAATTATTCTGTAAACAACTAAAGATATTAAAAGTTTACAGAAATATGTGTTTTGAGATTAAAAAAAGGAAATTTGCCCTAAAGATTTTAATATCAATAAGACCCTGACAATAAAGTATTATTGATGTTTTGATTGGCTAATCTTTGGCTGCCCAAATAAAATCTACTACCCAGCCTCGGACTTTTTCATCTTCATCTTTTAAAGCCACTTCAATGAGGGGTTCTACAGAAGGTTCACCTATTTTTATAAGAGCATCTAACACCCAGCTTGGGACTTCTTCATCCTCATCCTTTAAAACCTCAATGAGGGGTTCTATAGCTCTTTTATCTCCTATCTCTCCAAGAGCAGCTACTGCATTATCTCTGATTTAATATCTGGTTCATAATTCAGGGCTTTGATCAGACTCTCAACATCCTGTTTGTTTTGGAGTTTTTCTATGTTGGGAGTACACCCCCCGATTAATAATACACTAATTGCCATCACTGCTAAATACAACAGAAGTCTTAATGTTTTGTTCGATCTCATAAACTGAGCCTCCTTATTCATATGAACCGAACCCATATACATTTACTATATCGCTAAATATATTTTAAAATAATGATAGTACTAATAAATTTATATGTTAAGTACCAACAACTTGAAGGATTTAATTGTATGGAAATTACTGAATTGACTGGGCATAGCGTACGAAGTTAGAACCGCAATAATGACATCAAATGAGGATGTTTTTATACCTGAGTTAAACTTCTAATAAATTTTATGTATGAGATATCTATTATCTATACTAACAAGAGGTCTAACCTGCTGTTGAAATAGACACAGTCCAAGCATGTATGTTACCCATATAAGTTCACTAAACTTAAGACCAAATTTTTATTGTAATATTTTCGATATTCGGCAATAATCGATAATTATTTACAATATAAGGATAAAAAATATGAAATCTGAAGAATTCAAGACAAAGACCCTTCTGGAGGAGACAGGTAAATCTACTCATTTAACAGATAGAGAGAAACACCTCATCGGTATGGCAGTTACCTCAACCAGAGGCTGTATCGCCTGTACTGGTAATAGGATAAAAAAAGCCCTTGAAGCAGGAGTACCTTATGACACGATTATTGCAGGTATTGATCTTGCGGCTGCTGTAAATGCAGGAACAACAGTTGCGATTGCAACCCAGGGAGCTGATCTTGCTAAAATCGATGAAATTTGTTCTGATGGTATCTGTACCACAGGGGTACCAGAATGAGAAAATTGTTTCCAAAAAAACCAAGTTTTTAATCTAACGTCATATACATTCCCTCTGTGTTTATTAAAAATAAAACAATGTAAGAACTGCGATTAAAATGGGTGTGTTGTAATTATCTTGAATTGGCTGAGCAGTGTGGTCACGGAAAAATGAGACAAATGAGACACTATAAAAAAGGGGGTCTCATTTTTATAAAATTTTTTATTTATTCATAAGCATATAAGCATAAATTATATCTTATTTGAGTATAAAAGCTGTGTTATGTACTCACTAAGCCTCATCACTCCTGATTTTACCTGCCAAACACCTAGTTAAAGGCTAAAAAAGGAGTGAAAATGGACGATTTTCTACCCCAATACCTCTCTTACCTATTTTTTTGTTAAAGCTTTTGGGTGGTTTTTAAATAAAGTTAGAACTAAAAAATAAAATTCATTATTTCTACTAAATTTACCATTATTGATAAATTTATACTTTAGATATATATTTATAATGTATGAGATTTATATTATAAATTTATAGTTATGCCTATGAATAATAGAAAGACAGCAAAACCAATATATAAATTTATATCAGGTAAAAAGGAACGGTTGTTATTAGCTGATAATCCCAACAAACTTTTGATGTGAATAATAAATTTTATTTTTATTATAGAACTTAGTGCTTGTCTGTAATATGTATTTAAAAAACAAGAAAAGGCATAAGAAAAGCTGAAAACGATAAGCGACTAGCAATGTATAGGGAGGTATAAAAATGGATATAATAGAAAAGATGGGGGATGAGAAGGATGTTGAAGGACTGATTAAGGCTTTAAAGGATGAAAATAAGGATGTCCGATGGAGGGCAGCAAGTGTTCTTGGGGAGATAGGAGACAGCCGTGCAGTAGAGCCTCTAATTGAGGCTTTAAAGGATGAATGTAATGTTGTGCTAAGGCATGCAGCATATGATCTTGGAA
>SDBT01003796.1_pt1 | contig 25980 bp, 17 predicted proteins | sample 2277101 | NCBI WGS metagenome assembly SDBT01 (sample SAMN10404973, study PRJNA504765) | marine sediment metagenome | isolation source: marine sediment core GS10_PC15, 103 cmbsf | place: Arctic Ocean: Southern Knipovich Ridge | collected 2010 | reverse complement strand
TGGGTATATTTATTGGGTTTTTGCTTATTACAAAAGAGTTAAAAAGAGAAGATTTATCATTTTTCATGGAAATTCTGAAATTGAAGAGTTATACAGAATCAATAAAAAAAGAATTTAAAAGTTAGGGGGCAGGGCTCTATTTTCTATGTCTAATTCTTAAGATATCAACAATTAAATTTTCAACGACAACTAAGTCGCATAATAAATTTATTCTATAGACATACTTTTTTTAATATTATTAAAGGACTTAATATCTATCGACATAGAAGCTAAATAAGTTGATGTTTAGTGAAATAATTCCATTTCTTTATTATAATAAACTATATGAGAAAATAAAAGTCTAAAAATTAACAATATTTTAATCAAAATAAGCTTTTTAAATTGAAATTCTTATTAAAACTTTAAAATGAGTCGAATTTTGAAAAAATCTATCTATGTCGTGGCTGGAGCAAGGCCTAATTTTATGAAAATTGCTCCCCTGATTAAAGAGTTTCAGAAAGAAAAAATTAATTTCAAACTAATTCATACGGGTCAGCATTACGATTATAATATGTCAAAATTAATTTTTGACAATCTTGGAATCCCCGAACCAGATTTCCATCTAAATATAGGTTCCGCCTCACACGCGGTTCAAACCGCAAAAATTATGTTAGAATTCGAAAAAATATTAGTCAAAGAGGAACCTTCGTTAGTGGTGGTGGTTGGAGACGTTAACTCTACATTAGCATGCGCTTTAGTAGCAAAAAAAAAACATATTGAAGTAGCTCATATTGAAGCAGGATTAAGAAGTTTCAATATGGAGATGCCCGAAGAAATTAACCGGGTGTTAACTGATCAAATTTCAGATATTTTATTTACTACTGAGAAGAGTGCAATGATAAATTTAAAAAGAGAGGGTATTAGCTCAGATAAAATTTTTTTTGTGGGAAATATTATGATTGATAGTTTGATTATGAATCTCGAAAAAGCGAAAGAATTAAATTCGCTTGAAAAATATGAGTTGAAAAAGAATAATTACGCCTTAATTACTTTACATCGCCCCTCTAATGTTGATAAGAAAGAAGACTTAAAAAAATTATTAAATATTATTAAATTCTTACAAGAAAAAATTAAGATCTTTTTTCCTATACACCCACGAACCAAAAAAAATCTTGAATTGTTCGATCTTGAAAAGGACATTGAAAATATGAATCTATATATCACTAAACCAATTGGTTATTTAGAATTTTTAAACTTAATGATGAATTCAAAATTGGTTCTTACCGATTCGGGAGGTATACAAGAAGAAGCCTCGTTTCTTAAAATCCCTGTTCTTACAGCCAGAAATGAAACTGAAAGACCGATTACAATAGACGAAGGGACTAATACAATAATTGGAAACGATATCTTTAAAGCCAAAAGGTATATAAAAGAAATTTTTTCAAGTAATTACAAAAAAGGTAAAGATATTGAAAAATGGGACGGGCAAACAGCAATAAGAATAGTTCAAGTAATTAAAAGAAAATTTAATATCTAGTCTATTAAAATAATTATAGGTAGGTAAAATTCATAGGAACGAAGACCTAACTATTTTTAGAGATGGATAAAATTCAAAATACTTCACTTACCTCAAAGATGTAATTTAAGCTAATCTATTGGCAACTAAACAATCTTTGAAATTAAATGATTTCCAACTTGTAAGTGATATAAACCAGAATTTTCTAATACAAAAAAAGCATCCTCATGAGTTAAAATGATAGGAAATCCGTGTAAATTAAAGCTTGTATTCATTACTCCACCAATATTTGTATTTTTTTGGAATGAATTAAGAATCTCATAAAATTCATTATTTATACTCTTTCTAACAATTTGAGGACGAGTAGTTTTATCATATTGGTGAGTTCCACATATAATTTCATTAATATTCTCTGTAGAATCAAATGTATTAATCATATATTCCGAATTTACACGTTTAGGGTTTATAATATATCTATTTTCAAATGTATCAAGTAAAGAAACAGCAAATGGCATCCAAAAATCTCTTCCTTTAATCATATCATTTATTATTTTAATATTAGTCCTTTTTGATGGATCGGCTAAAATGGATCTATTACCTAATGCTCTTGCTCCAAATTCTAATTTACCATAAGATCTTGCAACAATTTCTCCATTTGAAAGAAGATTGGCAATTATTGAACTTGCATTTCCATTCAATTTTTTAATTTGGTATTTTTTTTCATCAATATTTTCTAATAAGGAAGTTTCATCAAATTCTGGACCTAAATACAAATCGTTTAGTGGTTTAATACTATCTATATCTTTTGTTTCACGATAATATGCTCCATAAAATCCTCCAATAGGATTACTTTCATCTCCTCCTGATGGCTTAGCCCAAAAACTATCTATATTATCTAATTCCCAAATTTTCTTATTTGCTTTTACATTCATTACCACCCCCCCACTATAAATTACATTTTTTATACCTGTGTGTTTAACAACGTTATGTACCCATTTTGAGGTAATTTCTTCAATTAATGCTTAAGCTCCTGCAGCAACAATATCAAATCTAACATTATTGAGTAATTTTTTGAAAAATTTGTAACTCTGTTGAGGTGGTGGCATTCTTTTATTTGTTTTCCATTTTAAATCATTATTATCAATGGAATATAAATTATTAAACACTTCTTTTGCTTTTTGGTAATTTTTTTGTGAAGTATAAGGTGCTAATCCCATAACTTTATATTCATGCTCAAGAGGAACCATTCCTAAATAATAAGTAATCATTGCATAAAATGAACCCAGGCTATCTTCTTTTGGGATGGAAATAATTCGTTTTATTTCCCCATTTTCAGCAATAGATACAGATCCCGCTAAATTATCACCGGAGCCATCATTAGTAAACACTAAAACAGGTTCATCAAATTTTCCTCTAGCAAAATAAGCTGTTTCTGCGTGTAATTGATGATGTTCTGTAAATATAATTTGTTATTTCTTAATGTTTAATTTAAGTAATTCTTTTATCCTACTATTTTTTCGAATTTTTACAAAAGTAGATTTAACTATTGGAACTTTACTATAAATTTTGTATTGGATTTTTTTAGTGATATTTGAATTTGTCCTATACATTTCCTTTATTTGTTCTCTATTAGCTTCATATGGCATATGATGATTACATAAGACAACTTTTGAAAGATCCTTAGCATATAGATGGTTAGAATTTAATAACCATTTAATACTTCTATGAGGACATGTAAAATCATTTTTTATTCGAGTAAAACGTTCTTCCTGAACTGCCCCAACAATTTTTCCATCAATTAATAAAGCAGCTGATGCATTATGACCATCATGGACACTTAATATTATCACATTCTTTTAAATAATTCAGAATTATTAAAGTTTATAAAGATTATTCAGATAAACTAATTCGATCTTCTATAATTGTCCGATTGAAATTAATTTTCTTATGCAAAAGATTAGGATTAAAAGAGGCGATTTTCTAATGAGAACTAGCATATAAAGACAAGATTCTTTTCTTTTTTGCTGTTCTAAGAAACAAGATGATACTTTTAGATATTTTTTTAATATATCTAATCCTAATTTAATATTAAATAATTTTTGATCTCTATTAGAAAATTAATTATTAAGAAGATTATGATAACTAAAAAAAACTTCCAAGAAAAAGAGTATAATTATCCATATCATTATAATTCATTAATAACTCCACATAGTGATATCCCTTATCAATTATTAATTGAATACATAATTAGAAAATTATTAAGATATAATTTTAATTTAGTTGCTGATGTTGGATGTGGAGATGGATTTTTAATTTATAATTTTAAAAAATTTAAAAAATGTATAGAAGGTTATGATTTATCATCAAAAGCAATATCACTTGCCAAAGCATTGAACCCAAATATAAATTTTTATAATCACGATATAACTGAATCACCCCTTAAAAAAAAATACGATATATTAATACTTCAAGATGTTATTGAACATATTAATCCTAATGTATTAAAACATACAATAAAAAACCTTTATAAGAGTTTAAACCAAGGGGGTCGAATCTTTTTGACTGTCCCAACCATAATAGAAAAAATATCTGAAAAACATTACAACCATTATAATTTAGAAGATATTAAAAAAGCATTTAAAAATTTTGAAATCGAGTCTTATACTTATCATTATAGCAAAAATAAATGTAAAAATTTTTGGTATAAAATTTTCTTATGGTTATGTGATTGCACTATTCGACCAGATATTTTTAAGTATGGGATTTATAAAAAATTATTAATTTTAACTAAAAAATATTATCAAAAAAATATTTTTAAATCTAATCCAATTAATGGTCGAAAACTATTTATACATCTTCAAAAAGTTAACTCCGATTAAATTAATCTCAATGCTAAAAGGGGTGCTTTTAACATTAATTTTTCAACGCTTTTAACCCCCTCCTATTCCATTTCTGACTCTGATACAACATTTATATGTTAAAATTTGTTAAGATTGTAAGATTTTATTTTAATTTGATTCCCTTTTTTGATAAAATAGATTATTTTAAGAGATAATTTTATTATCTTTTTTGCTACTGCGTTTTAGTTTCTTTCTTTTGAATAAGGCTATGGAGTAATTTCTTCCCCTTCATGTAATTTTTTGAGATGCTCACCTTTAGAGCCCACTTCTTTGTTTTATAGAAATAATATTTGATTTGGTTTTGGTAAAAGTGGGATTATCTCATATATTTTAAGACGAATAATAAAATCCCTGTTATTTTTTATACTCACTAATTCCTGGACTTGCCCACTATGAAATTCTTTCCACTGCTAATGCGAGATGCCCAATATTAATACTGGAAGGATAAAAGGCATTTTACCAACAAAAAGAGATCAGCTATGGATATTACGGGTGAATGGTCTAGGTTGTGGAACTCATATCTTTGGGGGCTATTTAAGTATTTTAACTTTACTAAAACTGTTAAGATGAATATTGACTTGATAAAGGCTTTAGTATGGAAAAATAAGCCATTTTTAATCGAATAACTAAGGCAAATCCTTAATGATTGATTACTGCTCGAGGAGCAATTACTTGTGGATAAAAAAGTGTAAATTGAACGAGTTGGCATTGGATATCTTCTTGCAGTATTCGGAAGAAGTGGTAAAACAAAACGCAAGGCAACAATTTCGTTAGGTGAGATTAACGTGCTACTTCATATTTTTTTTATTTTTTTGTAATGTAAGATTCACAAGAATTTTATAAGTTTCTTTAAATTTAACTAATTTTGTCGTCGATGCAAATAAGATAAAAACAGCTAAATTAGCAGATGAAATAATAAACTTAGTTATTTGAGTAAAGTTTAAGATTAATGAACAAAACATTCCAAGAACTATACTTGAGATTATAAATATTAACCATAATGAGAGATTTCTTAAATTAAGATTAATTTTTTGATTTTTTTTTTGAATAAAATAAATATAAATTATTAATTCTACAATAAAACTTATAATAAAAGATATTGAAACGGCAATTGATACTTGATTTGAAGTTAATAGTAATACTGTTTCAATTATAAGAAAAGATATTAATAAAATGTATCTTCCTATTGCATATCTTCTTTCTTGTTTTGAATTAATTAAGAAAGTACTAAGGGTAATTGTTAGGCTATTTACCACTATTCCAATTAAAAAGATATAATAAATAATTCCAGTGCTTTCCAAATAATTCTCCCCATATAATATATTAATAATAAAATCTCCGTGAAAAGCAAATATTATCGTACTTAATCCAATAAGAAGATATATAATCGTTAATCCTTCCCTTAATATTTGATTAATTTGACCTTCTTTTTTTAGTGAATATTTTTTTGAAATTATTGGTCCAATTGAACTACCTACAACATTTGGAATGATTATAAGAAAAGTAGCAATACCTCGTGAGATACTTAAATATGCAGAATCTTCAATATATCCTAGAAATTCGGGTATTTTAAGAACAAGATAGGAATGGATTGAATTTACAATAATAATACTAAATATGAAAAATCTTTGCTTGTTAAATTTAAAAATCTTTTTTACTTTAAATTCTGAAATATGAATATACTTCTTTATCCCATTTTTATATCTAAAAAACAAAATTAAGAAAGGAATAAAAAAACTTAATAAAAAACTTAGAAATAAGTAATTAACTATATTTGGGAGATTAAGATTATTTCTAAAATAGAATAATAAGAAGAAAAATAAGAAAACCTGAATAAAATTACTAACAAACATAAGACTAAACTTTTTTAAACCACTTAAAATGGCAATAATTAAATTGTAAAAATTAATAACAGCAGACAATAGAAAAGAATAAGAATATGTACTTTCAGAATTTAAGCAGAATGCTATAAAAGATATAATTAAAGAAAAAATTGAAAAAATTGAAAAATATAAAATTGAAGAATAAATTGAAGAGTATTTTTCTTTATTATTACTTCTAGGTAATTCAATTCTAATGAGGGGATATAATCCTAAAGATAAAAAAATAGATATGGTATGAGCTTCAGAAATGATTATAGAGACATATCCAAATAATTCCGGTGTTGCAAATCTAGCAATGATGATTTTTGATATCAATAAAAAGATACTCATAGTTATATTTGATAAAAATAAAAAAAACATACTATTTGAGTAATATTTTAACTTTTCAGACATAATTTTTAGAAAAAAACCAATTACCTTTTGAAATTAATTAATACCCATAAATATTAAGTTTTTTAACCTGGTAACTTTTAAATATTCTTCTGATATTATTCGATAAATATCCTAATAGCTCCTGATTGTTTCAAAACGATGAAATATTACCTTTAATATATCAAAAATTATCTTAAATTGAATTTCCACAAAGAAAACTGTGATCAGTAATTAAAAAATGTCACCATATTCTTCCTTTTTTCAAAGTTTTTTATCATGCCATTATTTATAGCTGAAGTATTGTTGTCAGTACTAAAAGGGAGATTTTGGAAGTGAGTTGAACTAAGGATGAGGGAATTTATAGGTTATTTTATCACCAAAATTGCATTTTGCTATAAGAATGCTTTTGAAATTATTATATCTACCCAAAATCTATCAAAAAGGATAAACCACTGATAGAAATGAAAAAACTTTACACTTAGAACAATAATAAATACTTATAAATGATCTTTATTTTTTAAGATTAGCCTGTATTTATAATTTATTATTCTTATAGAAGTTTAACAAATTTATGATAAGTAAAAGAAAGCAAATTAGAATTTGTATAGTGTCCTTTCACATAACTCCATTATTTTTCCCTCAAATGAAAGTTCCTATTGGAGGAGCAGAGGTGCAGTTGTTTTTGCTTTCTAAAGCATTTTCAAATAATAAAAATTTTGATGTTAATATTATTGCTGGAGATTATAATTTAAAACAACGAAAAACAAAGATATATAAAAACATAAAGGTACACATCATAATTCCACGTAATAGAAACGCAATTATTCCAATAAAAAAATATATCTTACTTTTACTTAAATTGATTAAATTAAAACCAGATATCATTATTCAGCGTACTGCTACTCCTAAATCAGGTATAATTGCCTTTTATTGCAAAATATTTAAGAAAAAGTTTGTATATTCTATTGCATCTGATTACGATGTGAATGGGGTGTCTGCTAAGGGAATATTGGGAAACTTATATAAATTTGGATTAACTCGAGCTTCATATATAATTGCTCAAAGCATAAATCAAATAAAAATTTTGGAAAAATGGCAAAATCGGAAGTTTTTTAATATATCAGTTATTAAAAGCGGATATCATATCATACCCACTAATTTAGAAAAGAAAAATACTGTTTTATGGGTTGGTCGAGCAACAAGAGGGAAGAGACCTGAAATTTATTTAAAAATCGCCAAATTTTTTCCAAATCAAACTTTTATAATGATCTGTAATAAGGGAAAAAACATTGAATATTGGAAAAAAATAAAAGAAGAAGCTTGTAAGATTCCGAATTTGATATTTATTCCAGCTGTTTTATTTGAAAAAATTAATGAATACTTTAACCGTGCTAAAGTTTTTATAAACACCTCTATTTCTGAAGGTTTTCCCAATACATTCATTCAAGCTTCAAAAAATAAAACACCTATTCTTAGTTTAAATGTTAATCCAGATAAATTTATAACAAAGTACGAATGTGGTTTTGTCTGCAATAATAAATTTAAAAAAATGGTTAACAATCTTGAAATTTTACTGACAAATCAAGATTTATACAACAAATTTTCGGAAAATGCATTCAAATATGTTAAAGAAAAACATAATATAAATAAAATTAGTAAAAAATGGATAGATTTGCTGATTGAATTGTGTAAATCGCCCTAATATTGTTGAATTTAATGAATTACAACATTTTCTCTCTTTTTGAAAGAAGACAACAGAAAGAAATTGTTTCTTTCATTTATTTTCTATCTAAATTATAATACTGAAACTGATAAGTTTATAATTTCATTTATATCTAATTTTCAATCCATCTTTGATACCAATTTTTTAAAATTAAAAGTCGTATCATATAATTCATATGATTTTGATTATTTTTCTTTAATCTTGTTGATTTCACTTTTGTAAACAATGATTTAGATATTTTTTTAAGAAATCCAAAATCTTTAATTACATTATCAGACCATTTTCTTAGCATCCAAGATTTCATTGGAGGAGTAAATCCTTTTTTTCCCCTCTTAACTATCGGTTTTGGAACAAAAGGTTTTATTAAATCCCTCATTAATATTTTATTCTTAAATATTGTATTTTTCCATTTAGTTGGAATTTTTTGAGAAAACTCTAAAAATCTATAATCCAAAAAGGGGCATCTTACTTCTAAACCATTTGCCATCGAAGCTCTATCAACTTTAGTTAAATATTGATCTGGTATTGTTTTATATCGTAGATCAAAAATTCTTATTCCCTCAACAAAATTATTACTTGCGATACTCATTGATTGATGTAATTTATTTCTGGACCATTTTTTCCAAAAATTTGAATTTATTCGATATTTTTGATATGATTCGGAAAAAAATCTTTCATAAGGTAGCTTCGATAAGTAAAATGCTTCTCCTAACCGATATATAAGAGATCTATCGCTTTTCCCTTTATTTCGTAAAAATTTTGAACCAACCATGATTATTGGTGACGGCATACTTTTAATCAAGCTATAACAAGATGCTATATTATAATGTTTATAACCACCAAAAATTTCATCCCCTCCATCCCCACTTAAAACAACTTTTACCCATTTTTTCGCTAATTGTGAAACTTTATAAACTGCAAACCCAGACCAATCTGCAAAAGGTTCATCATAGACATAAGAATATTCATTAAATAAATTTTCAAATTCATTTTCGTAAAAATAAATATGATGATGATTTGTATTGTAATATTCTTCTGCTATTTTAATATATCTTGTTTCATCTAAATTTCCTTCAAATCCAACTGAAAATGTGTGTAAATCATTTGTATCAATATAATTAGCTAAAACTCCAACAATTGTTGTTGAATCTAATCCTCCACTTAAAAAACTACCCACAGGTACATCAGCAATTGTCCTTAATTTTACAGCATCAAATAGTATATCGGTACCATTTTTTAGTAAATATTTTTTATTATCTATAGGATTATAGTGAGGTAATTTATAATATTTATATATATTAGAAATTTTTTTTTCCCTTGTATCAAAATTTAAATTTTCTCCACATTGTAATTTTCTAATCCTACTAAATATAGAAAAAGGTGCTGGGATAAAGCCAAGATTAATGTAAAGCTCAATTGCATTTTGATCAAAATCAGATTTCTTATTTGGAATTATAACATTTGAAATCATAAAAGGCTTGAGTTCTGAGGAAAAGAAAAAAATATCATTGATTATTCCATAATATAAAGGTTTTTGACCAGAAATATCTCTTGAACAAAAAATTTTTTTTCTTGATTCATCAAATATGGCAAAAGCCCACATACCATTAAATTTTAATACACATTTTTCTCCATATTCTATATAAGACGCTAATAAAACTTCTGTATCGGAGTTAGAATCAAATTTATAACCCCTTTCCTTTAAATCAGCTCTTAATTTTTGATAGTTATATATTTCACCATTAAAACTTATTATATATTTACTATTATTATAATCATAAATCATTGGTTGTGAACCTTTAGGAGAGAGATCGATTATCGATAATCTAGTATGACCAAAGCTTACTTCATCATCAACGTAAAAACCAATATTATCGGGTCCACGATGTTTAAGGGTCGAAGTAAGTTTTTTGATCAAATCTTTGTCATCTTTACTAAAACCTATGATTCCACACATTAATTAAATTTCCTTTCAAATGCTTTTTGATTTTATCAATAATTAAATTGGTTATGATTATTTCCTTTTCAACAGATATATTTGTTAACTGATAAATTTTTTTGATATATAAATCCTTGCTTAAAACTCACTTGACTTTTTTAATTTAAAATGATAATGATATAATTATTCTTGTTGAAATAATCTCCCAAATTATCTCTTGCTTCTAAATTCATTTCATTAACCTGCTGTGAAGGAATCCATTTCATATATTTTCAAAAAAAATATCAAAATTTTTTTTTTTAAATTAAATTTTTGTCATCTTTCTATAGATTATTTCACATCTAAAAAAACGATTTAGTTTGGATGTTAAATCTTGGTCTAATAAAAATGGTGTTATTGAAATTGTCGTGGCTTTTTTACAGCATACAAATTTTTTATTAATATTATTAGGATTAATAGTTAATATCCTCTCTTTCCCAATTTATTCAATTAATTTTAACATCTCATCAATCAATAATTAAGGATGTAATTACTTTTCTCCATTTTTCTCCTCCATTTTTATATAGATAATGTTTGTTTATTGTCTCTATACAGGTTCTTGACATCTTTAGAAGCTTCTTATCATTTAAATACGAAACCTCTAAAAACTTTTGAGAGAATTTTTTGATTAGTATCTTTCTATCTTGACAATTTGATAGGAGAAATCCATTTGAAGGATTAACTAAATTATTAATATTTCCCACATTAGTAGTTATTGGAATACACCCATGATTCATTGCCTCTAATAGGACCGCTGGTAATCCTTCATGTTTTGAAGATAAAACAATAAATCTTGATTTTGAATAATAAAGAGGAACATCATTTTGAAAACCTATAATTTTGATATTATTTGTTAAATCTAAGTTTCTCGTTAATTCTCTCATTTGATTAATTAATGGGCCTGTTCCTACAATAAATAGTGTAAATTTTCGTTTTTCTTCTATTTTATTTAAAAATATACTAAATGCTCTAATAATAATATCTGGTCTTTTATTCCTATCAAGTCTCCCAACATATATAAATTGGTTCGGACGTTTTAACAAATTTTTAGGTTTTCTCTTTAGTAAATTAGTAGTATTTGGAATAATATTCATTTTATTATCCTTAAACTTAGAATATCTGCCTATAACTTTTTTTAATTCTAGTTGTCTATTTGAACCAGTTGTGATAATTTTATCAGAAATACATAAAAATTTCCCCAAAGGGGGACCTATTAAGTTCTTCAGAATAACATTTATATCAGATCCAATAATACAAGTGATAACTTTTTTCCTTAATATTTTTCCATAAATTATTCCAACTATACCATGGGGAACAAAATAATAAGTTATAATTAACTGTGGTTTTTTTTTTAAAAGATAAAAAAATCCCCTTACATTTACATAAAATGTTCTGAAAATTTTATTTTTCATTATATTCAGTTGCGAAATTTTCATATAATCTATTAATGGATGTTTTAAACCATAAAAACTTCTAACAATAAAAATTTTTTCAATAATTTTCGATTCTAATAAGGGATTTATCTTATCCATAAGTTTCTTATTGTCCAATTTAGCTACTACTGCGACATTCATAAAATATGAGCTTAGATATAATTAATACTTTACACTAGTATACATCTCTTAAATTTTTTATCACTTCCACAAATTATTCTAATAACTTGACTTTTCAAGTTAAAATTATTATTTTCTTTTATGTCGTATAATCGGAAAAGATTTTTTTTTAATCATGAGATTAAATATCCCCTCCCTCTTTTTATAAAAATTATGTTTATTGTGGAACATCATGCTTTTTCCTTTTCAGTTGCTAACCACGAATCCTAATTCAATTGAATTTCTTAGAAAGAATCCTCAATGAAAGAAAAATGCATAATTATATAAGAAAAAGACGCCTGTAACTGTATTTTGATATGCTTAACTATCCCAGAGTGATGAAATATGTTAATACATGAGAAATTCTAATGAAATTATAATAAATCTTTGTAATATATGGTATAACACGCTGTTTATAGACAAAATATCTTAGAATTTTCAAGATGTTAGGTTTTTTGTGATAATTGTTTTAATTGATAATTGGGTCTTTTTTTTCATGCTTAAAACATAATTCACAGTAATTAATAAGCTAAATATGAAATAGACAAGCATAAAATATTGTACATTTAGAATAAGCCATCGAATAGGTCCTAGAACTAAAATTAATCCCCCAATAACATAAAGTAATAAATTTTCTTTATATGAACTAGTGATTTCAAAATATTCATTGATCGGAATTAAACCAATTCTATATATAAAGGGAAATAATAAGAAAATCATCCTCATCCAATTTGAAGCTATAAGAAATGTACTTACCAATACCATACAAAAAATAATAAATAGAAGTTTTTCTCTTTTCCTTATTTTGATAAAACCAACTAATGCTGGGATAATTAATACACTATAAATATTTAATAAATGGGTTCCAACAATATTAAAAAAATATATAAAAGCTGGAATTCCCTGATTGAGATATACACCATTGTGTTCAAAAAACTTTAATGAAAGGATATCCTGTAATATTGTTTCAGAACCACCTCTTAAGAAAAATATAGAAAATAAAATAAGAGAAATTATCCCATTTGAGAAATATACTCTTTTATCTTTGTTAAATACCGCCTCAAGAAGAGCAATTGGAATATAAAAAATAATTGTTTCCTTTACAAAAAAACCAATAAAAAGTGTTATATTAGATAAAATTATTTTCTTCTTCCTGTTGAAATATAAAAATAAAATTACAAAAAGAAAAAAGGTCGAATCGACTAATCCGAACATACTAAGATTATATTGATATAATCTTGATCCTAATAATAAAAAAATCCCTAATATACATGTTTCATCTCTAAATCCGAAGGATTTAAGATATAAATATAAAAAAATTGCAGTAAAACTAAAACTTACCACAGTTATAGTTAAGAAAACCCATAAATGATATGTCTCTGGAAAAAGAGAAACAACGAAAGGCACGATTATTCGGTATTTAAATGGGCTAATAACAGATTCATTAATAGCCATTTGCGCATAAAAGACCTCATCGGATAAAGGCCAAGATAAATCTGAAATTATTAAAATTATAAATGAATAGAATAAAATGAATAAAAAGATAATTTTTAAATATTTCTTTGTAGGATTATTGCTTTTTTTACATTCTTTTTGTCTCATTATTTTTAAATACTTAAATACCTCATTTTCTATTTTTTTCTAATTAAAATTCAAAACTAAAAATTTTAGCTCAAAATAATTTCCATATCAATAAATGTTGAGTTGAATAAACAGGATTAAATCTTTGTGGTAAAGATTGGATTAAGGTCCAATTTGTACTAAATGACAATGCATTTCCATTTTCTGTTATTATATATTGCACTTTATAATCAAATTGTAAAACATTTAGGTCTCCTTCCAAAGACACATTCAATCCAATTATGATATTTCTAACAGATCGAATTGGATCAAATTCATCAAATCTGAAAAAATGGAGTGTAGATAAAGCAGATAAGGAAAATACTGTATGATCATGAACTTCATTTGAAGTAATAAATTCATAATATAAAGTAGTCCCTATATTTGATCTATCACTAAAAACAGGCAAAAATCCAACTCCAGAAATTCTATTTGCTATTTCAGGAACATTAGTATAAATTAGTCCAGAAAGATCTTCATTTTGAAAAAAATTTATAATCGTTTGTTCTTCTTCAGTAAGATATCGATTCTCCCAGGGATACGGGCTGCTTTCAACAGTTCTCCATCGTCCTAGGACAGTTGTAGTTGAAAATATTAATATGGAGAAAATTAAAATGAGAACAACTAATACTTGCCGGAAATTATAATCATTAAAGGTAATAAAAAAAAATTTTGATTTTATTTTTCTATTAAATCTATTTTTTATAAAACTAAGCATATATATAAAAATGGCAACAAAGAACAATGAAAATACATACCACAAATCAATTCTTAATATCATTTGTACATATAGAAATGAATATCCTACAGAAAAAAATAAGACAATCCATGGGAATATTAGGTCGATTTTCTTAGAAAAGGTTGTTGATATAAAGTTTTTAATATAAATTAAAGCATACACCGAGAAAATAATTAGAATTGGTAAAAATATAGATATAGCATAAAAACTTGGAGCCATAAATAGAAACGGTACCATAAAAAGTAATAAATAAAAATTCTTTCTAAGAAATTGCTGATTTTTATTTTTGAGCAGTGTGTTCTTTTCTTCATCCGATTTTTTTAATATAATAGTTAGTTTGTATAGTGTTACTATTACTCCTACTGGAAAAAAAATTAAAATCAATCCTGCTTGTAGAGTATAGTGTATGCTGAGATTTAGACTTGCTCCGAATAAAGTTGAATTATCAAAAAAGGGAGACCATATTTTTACAGGATCTACAAAAAAAAAATCTAATCCTATAAAAAAAGCGATTATGCTTAGCGGAAGAATTAGAAATACAGTAAGACGCTGTAATTTCTTATATTTACGAATAAAAACAGTAAATAACATTAAAACTATCGTTGTAACTGTACCCATCCAAAGTCTATGCGCTAAGGCACCAACCAAGAGGAGTAAAATTAGATAAATCGTTGTTTTAAATTTATTACTATTATCATTACTTAATACTTTTAAACTTAAATTTAACAGAACTATCATGACTATAGTTATAATTATTCTGGTACTCACGGTCATTGTAGTATCATAAATTATATTCGGGGATAATAGAATAGCAGCTACAAATACAAATCGGCTCCATTCTTCTTCAAATAGTCTATTTCCCAGATTTCGAGAGCTTTTATAGATAATTATGATGAGTATAATATTGAAGGCTAATATAGCTTCGGTTATACCAAATAAACCAAATGAAAACAAGTTCAGAAAACTAATTAAAAAGGCAAGGAATATAGGAACGCCTATCGCTCGATGAGAAAATGGATAATAGCCAAAGTAGGAAGTAGGATGGATTAACCACGTATTATCAGAAAATAATGCCCCCTCTCTAAGAGCATTTGCCATCCAGATTACTTGAAATGCATCCGTCCCATAAATGTGTGGATAATAAGTTAAAGGAAAGATCATAGCCACCAAAACAAGAAGGAAGTAATAAATACTAGATTTTTTTATTTTAATATTCATAAAATTATAACTCAACTATTTCAGTACCTCTTACATGTGTTTTAACTTTATAGAATTTAATTACTTTCGTTTAATAATTTTAAGATTTCAATTATATTTATTTTATAGCTTCTGAATACGCTTTAACTAATTTTGCTGATTCATTTTTCCAGTTTAATTTTTCTCGAATTAAATTTCTACTTTTTATAGAAATTTCATTTTGCAGCTTTTTATTGTTTGAAAGGTAAAAAATATTATTAGCAATTATTTCGGGATTAAGAGGAAAATCTATTTTTATCGCATTTACTTCTTCTATATAGGGTATAGATGACCTTAAACTGGTAAATATAAAAGGTATTCCAACTAACATATATTCAAATATTTTATTTGAAATCATTATATTATTATTATCTAAATTATCGTATAATCCAACAGCGATATCACTGTCATATGTAAGTTTTAACAGTTCACAATGTGGGACAGCTCCAGTGAAGAAAAAATGATCAGTTAATTTATACTTCTCTACCATCTCTTTAACAGTATTTAGATATAATCCATCACCTACAATCCAGAACTCAAAATTGGGATCTTTTTCTAATAGCTTAACGGCTGACAAAATAAATTCATCATATCCTCTATGCCTATAAACTCCTCCAGAATAGATTATCTTAACTTTTTTTTCTTTTTTAGAAGATAAGGGGTGAGATTTAAGATTTTCATAATCAAATTCTTTTTTAATTAAATCTAAATCTGGTACGTTCAAAGTACAAAATTGAGGTTTATTTATTCTTCTTTTAAGAATTTTAAGTTGTAATGGACTTGCACCAATTAGAATGGTAATAAATTTGCCACAAATAAATTCTAATAATAAAAAAACTAACCAATAGAATTTATTCAGTTTGTATTTTGCCGCTTCGGGGAATAGTTCATGTGAGTCATAAATTAATTTAACTTTTGGGAATACAATTTTGTATAAAACTGCTGGTGGAAGTCCTGTTAAATCATGAGCATGAATTACTTTGGGGGGGTTTTTTTCTTTAATTAAATAATAAAAAACTAAAACCCAAAATTTTAACAAAGATTTTATTGTTTCACGTTTTCTTGGTTTAGCTTGTAAAATTACTTTATTTTTTATTCTTTTATTATAATATATATTTGCTTTTTTGTCTTTAGGATCATTACAATTAATTACTTCAATTTCATATCCATTTTGAGCTAAAAAAGTAGCTTCTCTTTGAACCCTGGTATCTGAAATGAGGTCTTTATATAATATCATTTTAATATTCATTGATTATTCAAGAACAAAATTATTTTTCGAGATAAATTTTAGTAATTTTTTGTCTTCTTTTTTAATTAAGCGATGTACTTAAACATTTCATTTAGGGGAAGAAATGGAAAATATTTCGATTAGTAATTTAAATCTATATCAAATTCAACATTAGAAAGAGAATTTCTTCAAGCAAACAATTAGTTTCTTAATAAATCTACGGTATCAAATTCCCCCATCAATATTTGAGGAATAACAGATTGTTTTGATAAGGAAGGTGGAAGAAGTAATTATTATTACGTAGAAATATTTTTTGATACACAAGTGGGATATTCTAATGGTTTAATGGTAATAGTCATTCTGAAGAAAACAATTTTGAACTGAAAATTACTAAGATATAAAACTCTGACTCAGTTGAAGTTGTTACAGAGAAGGAGATATATTTTTACCTTTTTATTATGGTTGGTACATCAGAGAAATAAATAATGAAAGTGTATGGGTGATTATAAGAGTATTTTGGATAAAATCATAAAAAAAAAAAAACCATACAATGAAACTGTTGATGATTTTTAAACTTAAGTAAAATCTTAAGTAATAGTTATTTTATTATTCGTTAAGAAATTAACCACTACAATTAACACTCATAATAAATTAAGTATTTAAGAAATTAAAAATATAATTTAAAAATAACAAAAATCTAAAATTCACTCAATTTAGATTGTAATTTAAAATATTAAATATGAGGTTATTTTATGCCAGATATAAAGTTAAATAAAATGTATATGAACCAAGATATTAAAAAACGTGTGCTAGAAGTTCTTGATAGTGGAAATTATATTAATGGCCCGAATTTAAGAGATTTTGAGGAATCTTTTAGAGATTATATTGGATCAAAATATGCTATAGGCGTAAGTTCAGGAACCGCAGCTTTATTTTTGGCCTATCAAGAATTAAATTTAAATCCAGGAGACGAGGTTATCGTTCCTTCTCATACTTTTATTGCAACGGTGACTCCCTTAGCGTTTTTTAAAGTTAAACCTGTATTTGTTGATATCGATCCCGATACTTATTGTATGGATATTGAAAAAGTAAAAAGAGAAATCACTCCAAAAACCAAATGCATCGTTCCCGTTCACATTTACGGTCATCCTGTGGATATGGATCCTCTATTGGAGATAGCTGAGGAGAAAAACATTAGAATCATTGAAGATTGTTGTCAAGCTCATGGAGCAGAATATAAGAAAAAAACTGTCGGAAAACTTGGAGATATAGGAGTATTTAGTTTTTTTCCCTCAAAAAATATGACTGTTGGGGGCGATGGGGGAATGTTAGTCACGAATAACGAGAAATATGGAGAAGAATTGAAATTAAGACGAGATCACGGAAGGAAATCTAAATACGAAAATGCACTTTTAGGTTTAAACTTCCGCCTGAATGAAATTCAGGCCGTAATCGGGAGGGAACAATTAAAATATCTTGAAGAGTGGGTTGAAAAACGAAGGGAAATCGTTAATTTTTATAATGAGATATTGGAAAATTACCCAAATGTTAAGATTCCTTCTGAAAAAGAATGGGCAAAATGTTCTTATTACGTATATACTATTCAAATTGAAAATAGAAGTTCATTCATAGAACACCTTAATAAAGAGAAGATTGCAACTGGTATTTATTACCCTATTCCCGTCCATAGGCAACCAATTATTAAAGAATTATACGGGATTCAACCTGAATTAGTTGTGACAGAAGAGATCGTCGATAAGATTGTGTCTTTACCATTGTCTCCTCAATTAAATAATGAGGAGCTGAACCGAATAAAAGTGGCTATTAATGAATATATGGAGGATTTATAATGGTTGGTATTGGCATAATTGGAATGGGATACTGGGGTAAGAATCACCTAAGAATTTATAAATCTCTTCTTCTTGAGAAAAAGATTGATTATTTAAAGATTTATGACATTGATGAGGAGAGAGCTAAAGAGCTCTCTGAAATAAATTCAATAGCTTATACAACAAATATAAAGGAATTATTAAATGACAATAAAATAACTGCTGTCGTGATTATTACCCCTTCGTCAACTCATTATGAACTATCTAAACTGTCTTTAGAGAGTGGTAAGGATGTATTTGTGGAAAAACCAATAACTCTCAAATCTGATAATGCGATGAAGTTAACTGATTTAGCAAAACAAAAAAGAAAAATCCTAATGGTAGGTCATCTTTTCAGGTATCATCCTGTGGTTGAAGATATTAAAAAACGAATAGAAACTGGTGAATTTGGAAAAATTCAAATGATTTTGTCATTTAGATTAGGATTTGGTGTCCCTAAAAAAGATATGGGAGTAATTTTAGCATTAGCAGTCCACGATCTTGATCTTACATGTTATTTATTAAATAAGAAGGAACCAGAATCTATTCTAGTTGATAATGGAAAATTTAATCAAGAAGAAGTTACTGAAATGACAAACATATCTTTGAATTTTGAAAATAACACTAAAGGTTATATAATGGGAAGTTGGAATATTCCTGTTTATGGTAAAAGAAGGGAATTACTAATTATTGGTTCTGAAAAGAGTGCCATCATAAATTATCTTACTCCGTCTGAATATCAGATATTTGATTCGAATATAAAGAAAATTAAAGTTAATGATAAAATAATCTTGGAAAAGCATAATAATGGATCTCAAAAGATCACTCTCGAATATAAAGAACCTTTGAAGCAAGAAATACTTCACTTTATTAAATCTATTGAAACTAGAACAGCTTCAAGCTCAGATGGTTTAGTAGGATATAATGCAGTAAGGATGTGTGAAAAAGCAATGCTCTCAGCAGAAAAAAATGAGAGAATCTATTTTTAAGATATGACGGATATGTCTAAAAAAGATTATAAAATTGGCATAATATTACAGAAAGATATTTAATAAGGATAACTCATAATTTTATTATATCTATTTGCTAGTAGGAAGTTATAGTAAAGTTTATTAAATTTTAATATTTAAACCTTTATTGATATTATGCAAAAAAAAAAAGATGAATATTTAAAACTGGAACCGAAAAGCAGAAGTATTTTTGTTCATAAAGATGCGAATGTAGGTAAAAATTGTGAATTCGGTTTTAATGTTGTAATTGAAAAGAAAGCAGTTGTGGGTGATAATTGTTATTTCGGAAATAATATAGTAATAAAAGAGGCTGCAATATTAGATAATGACATTGAAATTCAAGATAATGTAGTGATTGGAAAACAACCAAAATCTAGCCCTATAAGTAGAAGAAAAGCTTCTAAAGAACTTCTAATCACAAAGCTTGGATATGGAACCCTAATTGGAACAGGTTCCGTAATTTATGGAGGAACTGAAATTGGGAATAAATGTTTTATTGGAGACTTAGCATCAATTAGAGAGGAATGCAAAATACACGATTTAGTTATAATAGGAAGAGGTACAACTATAGAATATGAAACAGAAATAATGTCTAACACAAAAATTCAGACAGCTTGTCATTTAACTGGCAATTTGTCGATTGGTAGATATGTGTTTTTTGGACCAGAAGTGTGTACAATGAATGATAAATATATGGGTACAAAAAAGTATATTAAAAAAGGAGCTACAGTAAAAGACGGTGCATCAATAGGCTCAAATTCCTGTCTTTTATCTGCAATCACAATTGGATTAGATGCTGTTATTGGGGCAGGAGCAGTTGTTACAAAAGACGTTCCAGATAGACAAATATGGGTTGGAAATCCAGCAAAATACTTTAAAGATGTACCTAAAGAAATGTGGCTAGAAAATCGGATAAAAGACTAATAAAATTATTAAAAAGCTATGTTAATTACACAATTTAAGACCAAGAGGAAAGAGTTATTGAAAGATACATTCCCCACCGGTGAATATTCTCATTTTAGCATAACCAGATTCTTTTAAAGGATACAACTTTATTACAGGAATTATTTTAAAAATATTTAAAATTATTAAACCTTATTTATAATGAGTTAAAACTAGAGGTATGGAAATAATTTAATAGAAGTTCTATCTGGTGAATTTATTTTTGGTATATAGAGGTAAAAGAATTTCAATAATAATACCTGTTTATAATGAGGAACAGCTAATTATTCCTACTCTTATGGGTATTCCTAATTATGTTGATAAAATAATCGTAATAGATGATGGTAGTGACGACTCCACAAGAAACTTAATATTAAGTTATGATGATGAAAGAGTAGAGTTAATAGCTCTAAGTGAAAATAAAGGAGTTGGAAATGCGGTTAAAGTCGGTTATATAGAATCTTTACAGTATAATATAGATATTGTAGGAGCAATAGGTGGAGATCATCAATTCGATTTAGAAAATCTACCATTATTATTAGATCCTATAGTAGATGACGAAGCAGATTATGTAAAGGGAAATCGATTTTTAGTCGATGCTAAAGAAATAATGCCTAATAGAAGATATTTTGGAAATATATTTCTTTCAATGCTAACTCGAATGGCATCAGGAGTGCGTACAATATTTGATACGCAAGATGGATTTATTGTTATTTCAAGAAAAGTAATTGAGACCATAGATTGGGATATTTGTTGGAATGGCTATGGTTTTGTTTCTGATTTTATTATAAAAATTGCCGCTTATGGATTTCGTATTAAGGATGTTCCAAGAAGATCGATATATATCGAAGGAGAAAAACAGTCAAAAATTGTTATTTCGAGATATATAAAACGAAGTTTACCTATGATCTTAAAAGGATGGTTATGGAGAATACTTCATCAAAGAAAAATTAGGAAGAAATTAAAAAAAAACTAAATGAATAAAAGTTGAGAAATGGCAAGTAAAAAATTCAGGATAATTGTTAATTTGATAATTTTACTGTTAATATTATTATTTGGATTTATTTTTATCGGATCAATTCTTCTACTTATATTTAATATAATATCATTACTTTATCTAATTCTATTAATTCCATGCTGGTTCATTATTCTTCTTTTTGAAAGAGAATTTATATGGACTTTAATATTCTTATTGAAAAAAGAACCATTTAATCGTATAAGTAAAACATCAGGAAAACACGAAAAAATTTTAGAAGATTATTTAAATACAATCAATAAAACAAAAGGAGAATCCTAAGAAAGATTATTAATCTTAATTAATCTGATATTTAATATTTTTCTTCTAAAATCAATAAATTATTTTCTTTGGGAATTTCTTTTAAGATCATTTCACTTCCTACTCCATTAAGCTTTCCTTCTAATATTGTTTTTTAAGATTTCTTTAAAATTAAATTTTTGTGTTAGGACACTTTGTCTATGTATATAATTGGATGTTCAATATATTTTCCATATCAATAAATGTAAAGTTGTGAAAACGGGTTCAAATAATTCCGATTGCTGTAAAGATTGGACTAAGGGCCAATTATTTATACCACCTGACTGGAAAGTATTATTAATTGTAATAATATATTGCACATTAAACGAGACCAAAACCTCAAAGTCTGCCCCCGCTCTTAAATCTAATGCTCTAATAGAATTCAATAACTCTGTTATAGGATTAGTTTTATTAAAAGTGAAAAGACCGAAATTATTTAATTCGGATAAGGAAAATTCAGCATTCTCGTGAATATAATTAGGACTTATAAACCCATAAAATAAGGGTATTCCAATTGGTGTAGATTCGCTAAAAGTGGGTAAAAATCCAACCCCTCCAATCCTTTCAGAGATATATCTACCAGCAGCACAGAAAATCAATCCATCAAAATCTTCATTATGGAAGTATTCAATAATTTCGATTTCTTCATTGGTTAAATATCTGTTTTCCCATGGATAGGGGCTGCTAATGACATCATCTCGGCCTGCCTCTATACCTATTTCCGAAAATGCTAAAAAAGACATCGTTAATGCTATTATCCATATCCCTTTTTTCAATTTATGGGGATCAAAATAAGCACGTGAAAAAATTAGATTATTATAATTAATAGTTAAAAAAACAAACAAAAATAAGATCAGAGAAACAAACAAGATTAAAAATACATTCCATAATACATTATCTGAATAAATTCCATAATTTGGAAGGAAAAAACCCATTACTATAAGTAAGAAAAGTATCGGGAAAACCCAATCTAATTTTTTAGAAATTCTTGAAATAAACTTCTTAATATAAATTAGACCTTGAACGGAAAAAATTATTATAATAGGTAAAAATATGACTATCGTATAAAAGAAATTAAGAATCATATAGAAGAAAGGTATAAGAAGAAGGAGTAAATAATAAAAATTGTCAACAAACTCGTGATGGGAATTGTTGAGATGTGTATTTTTTTTCTTAGAAGTTTTAGATGCATTAGAATTTTTAAATGTAAAAGTTAGTTTATACAGGGTTATTATTAATCCAATCGGGAAAAAAAGAGAAATTAATCCCGTCCAAAATCCAAAATAAGTGATTAAAAATAGAATTATCTCGAAAAGGGTTGCATTAACACCAAGACCAGTACGAGGATCAATATAAAAAAATTCTAATCCAAAGAAAAAAGCGATAATACTTAGCGGTAGAATTAAAAATACAGTGAGATGTTGTAATTTTTTATATTTTCGTATAAAAACCGTAAATATCATGAATATTATCATTATAATTGTTCCCGTCCAAAGTCTGTGCGCTAAGGCACCAACCAAGAGGAGTAAAAACAGAAAAACTGCTGTTTTAAATTTCTTATGATTATCATTACTTAATACTTTTAAATTTAAATTTAAAAGAACTATCATGACAATAGTTATAATAATTCGGATACTCACGGTCATTGTAGTATCATAAATTATGTTCGGGGATAATAGAATAGCAGCTACAAATACAAATCGACTCCATTCTTCTTCAAATAGTCTATTTCCGAGATTTCGAGAGCTTTTATAGATAATTATGATGAGGATAATATTGAAGGCTAATATCGCTTCAGTTATACCAAATGAAAAAATGTTCAAAAGACTAATTAAAAGAGCAAGGAATACAGGAACGCCTATTGGTGCATGAGAAAATGGGTAATATCCAAAGTAGGAAGCAGGATGGATTAACCATGTATTTTCAGAAAATAATGCTCCATTTCTAACAGCATTTGTCATCCATATATATTGAAATGCGTCTACTCCATATATGCGTGGATAATGGATTATGGGAATAATAATTGCCACTAAAACAAGGACAAGGTAATAAAGGTTGGTTTTTTTTATAGTAATACTCATAAAATTATAGCTCATCTATTCTTATCCCTTAATACCTTTTTTAATGACAATTTAAAGCCAGATAATTTAGTTTTTTTTCTGATGAAAAGCGTTGCTTTAATAATAATAAATGATACAGCAGCAATTACGACAATTATAGCTGAAATTAAAAATATATCCGGAAAGTCCATTTCTTCACTCATCTTTTCATAAATAGAACCTAGTCCATTATCTGTTAAAGAATTTCCCGAAATTTCATTGAAATTGCTTTCTTGTAAATAGATACCATATTTTAAATTGCCATTAGCGAAATTTTCGGTCAAAATGTTATTGTTGGAGTACCAAAGGTGAAAACCATGCTGGTCATTATTATTAGCGGTGTTGTTTGTTATTGTGTTATTGTTGGAAGAACTAAGAGTGAAACCATTGAGATTACCCGTTGCGATATTCTCCGTTATGAAGTTGTTATTGGAAGATTCTAGGTAAATTCCAAGATAAATATTATCCTTTACCTCGTTACTCCTCAAGGAGTTATTATTGGATGAAACGAGGGATAACCCATGCCTACTATTCGTTACGATATTGTATGTCAGAGTATTGTAATTGCTAGAATTGAGTGTGAAACCATTGATATTACCCGTTGCGAGATTTCCCGTTAAGGAGTTATTATAGGATGAAACGAGGGATAACCCATGCCTACTATTCGTTGCGATATTGTATGTCAGAGTATTATAATTGCTAGAATTGAGTGTGAAACCATTGAGATTACCCGTTGCGATATTCTCCGTTATGAAGTTGTTATTGGAGGAGTCTAGGTAGACCCCAAGATAAGTGTTATCCGATACTTCATTGCCCGTCAAGGAATTATTATAGGATGAAACGAGGGATAATCCGTGCCTATTATTCGTTACAATATTGTATGTTAGAGTATTAAAGTTGCTAGAGTTAAGTGTGAAACCATAGAGATTACCCGTTGCGATAATTTCTGTTATGAAGTTGTTATTGGAAGAGTCTAGGTAAATCCCAAGATAAGTATTATTCGTTACGATGTTGTATATCAGAGAATTGTAATTGCTAGAGCTGAATGTGAAACCATTGAGATTACTCGTTGCGGTATTGCCCTCTAAGGTATTATTATAGGAATCCTTAAGGAAGAATCCATATAGATTATTATTCGCGGCACTATTTTCTAATTTTCCGTTTGTCACATTCTCTAAATAAAAACCAAAATAATTATTTGACCGACCATCGCTCACGGTCACATTTCTGAAAATGAAATAGACATCCGTGTTTTGAATATGAATTCCGTGCCCTTCAGAAGCAATCATTTCATAATTTTCGATAATATAGGGATTGCCGTAAGTTCCATTGCCATTTAAATTTAGATTAACTGCTGTTTGATTAAAATCAGCGTTTCCATCAATAAGAAGGGAAAAGAAAACAGTCACTTCAATAGCATTTGAATCTCTTTCTTCGTACTCATCAATCGCTTTTACATAAAACACGTAAGTTCCCACAGGTAAATCAATAATAGTGTAATTCGTTATAGTCAACCCTATAGCTATTATTACGTCATCTTGATATAATGTATAGTTATCGGCATTTTGCGTCCAGGTTAATGTGAATGTGCCATCCTCGTCGAAGCCAACAACGTCGGAATATAAAGTTCCCGGTAGCGACACGTGTATATTACCTGAAATATCATTCCCTTGGCAATTTTTCTCATAAATGCTACCAATTTCATTATTTAATAAAATATTTTCCGAAATTTCATTGAAATTGCTTTCTTCTAAATATATACCATATTTCAAATTGTTATTAGCGGTGTTGTTTGTTATTGTGTTATTATAGGAATCCTTAAGGAAGAATCCATATAGATTATTATTCGCGGTATTTTTTTCCAATTTTCCGTTTGTCACATTCTCTAAATAAAAACCAAAATAATTATTTAAACGACCATCATTCACGGTCACATTTCTGATAATGAAATAGACATCCGTGTTTCGAATTTGAATTCCA